>ENA-OZZQ01000494-OZZQ01000494.1-human-gut-metagenome-genome-assembly--contig:-NODE-494-length-12243-cov-18.727355_pt1 | contig 12243 bp, 4 predicted proteins | sample MGYA00243647_ERZ654151 | MGnify/ENA primary metagenome ERZ654151 (study PRJEB26926, sample SAMN06165154) | human gut metagenome | biome: ENVO:00009003; feature: ENVO:2100002; material: ENVO:00002003... | reverse complement strand
GAGATCATGCCTAGTCTCGTGGGCTCGGAGATGTGTATAAGAGACAGGGAAAGGTTGTCGGAATGAAGCGTTTCCCAAAAAAATATTTATGTAGGAGGAAGATATGAAGAGACAAACTGTACTTGTACTCGTACTCATGGTTGCGGCGCTGATGCTTGTGTCATGCAGCAGCGTATTTATCAATGACAGTACGACGGTACACAACGCCGTTATACCGGCAGAATTTTACAAGACAGATCTTACTTCGGGCGGCAACGTCTGGAACGAGGACGTAGTGACGACTGAAGGGATCGGCAGTACATTACTTACGGCTTCAGACGAAGTGTGGGTAGTAGTAAGGTTAGGAGAGGGGCTTGCGGAGTCCTATGTAGGGAGCGAATATGTGGATATGTCTGATTATGCTTTATCTGCAGAAGGCGAGGCGGCGATAAGCGCGTACACGCACGAGCAGGACAGGGTGATAAATCAGCTTGCCGTTGAGGGGATAAGCAGCACTATTAAGCACAGGTACACGATACTGCAGAACGGTTTTGCGGCTCTTGTTAAATACGGGGATATTTCGAAGGTAGAAGGAATACCCGGAGTTGAGAGGGTGGTATTATCTGAGCAGTATTACATGCCTGATGTGACTGTAGAGGAGATCAATGCTACATTTGCCAATACCGGTATATTTGACAATGACACGGGATACACCGGAGAGGGGACGGTAGTAGCGGTTATCGACACGGGAACTGATTACACGCACAATGCATTCCAGGCCATGCCTGAAGTGCAGGCGATAACGCCTGAATTTCTTGCACAGATGCTTCCTTCGACGAATGCCAGCGCGATATACGGCGGACTCACTACAGACGAAGCATATATCAATGCAAAAGTGCCTTTCATATTCAACTACATAGATATGAACACTAATGTAATTCCCGATTTTAGTGACGCGATGAACGGACAGTGGCACGGGACTCACGTAGCCGGAATTGCCGTAGGAAACGATGATACGATTCAAGGGGCGGCGATGGACGCGCAGCTTGCGATAATGAGAGTATTCGGTCAGGGAGGCGCCGGAGCCTATGACACGGATATATATGCTGCGATAGAAGACTGTGTGCTTCTCGGTGTAGACGTAGCAAACCTTTCATTGGGGAGGGCATGCGGCTTTACGTATGAGAGAGCGGAAGACAGTCAGTATGTAAACGAGATAGTAGAGCTTGCGTCAAGGTCCGGGCTTATTGTATGTTGTGCTACAGGTAATGACGGCGTAACGTATTATTACAGTGATACTCTTGACTGGCTTGCAAAGGCAGAGAACCCGGACAATGGTGTAGTAAGTGCGCCTGCGTCGTATCCCGGGACGTTCTCGGTCGGTTCCATAGAAAACACGCTTCAGTTATACATAGAGCATGACGGCGAGAACATACTTGCACGCAGGAGCTCGAACGAGACAGGATTTGAGCATGATTTCTTCAGGATACTTAACGGAGCACAGGAAGGGGTATTTGAATATGTTGTGGTACCCGGTCTTGGAGCGGCGTCCGATTTTGAAGGGATAGACGTATCAGGGAAGATAGCGCTGATACTTCGCGGAGAGCTTTCATTTGAGGAGAAGGCAGCCAATGCTCTTGCGGCAGGAGCTGTGGGCGTAATATTCCGTGACAATGTGACAAGCGACGTACTTTACGGCGCGGTAATAAACGATGTAGATATTCCTGCGATATCCGTGAGCTATGAAAACGGACTTTTGCTTGCGGAGGCAGCGAACAAGGAAGTGGTTATCAATTCCAACAATCTTGTTTATACATATTCCGTAAGCTCATCGATGGGAGCGCTGAGTGATCTTACGATAGGTGTAGATATTGCGGGCGTAGGCGGAAACGTATATTCGTCGATAGATATGAACACCAGCATGATGGAAGGACTTGACGGGTACGGATTTGCCAGCGGAACGAGTATGGCTACTCCTAACGTAGCGGGCGTATCGGCAGCTCTTATGCAGTTCCTTAAAGCGGAATATCCCGGAAAGAGCACGAGGGAGCTTTCCTCAATTTTCTATGCACGTCTTATGAGCACGGCGACGATCATATTTGATGAAAACGGAGTGCCCGTAACGCCGCGTCGTCAGGGTTCGGGAATTGCGTCTCTGGCAAATGCCATAAATACGGACGCATATCTTACGGTAACAGGTTCGGGCAAGACCAAGCTGAATCTTGGTGCTGATATAGAGAAAGAAGGCGTTTATACGCTCAACTTCAATCTTGTAAACGACGGGGACGAAGCTCTGAGCTATGATATTTCAACTTATACGATCACACAGGGCTATGCAAAAGGTGAGGATATCGGACTTAAGACCGGCAGATACTATATGGCGGACTATTCTTATCCTTTCAATGACACATCTGTTACATACAGCGTCAAAAACGGTGTGCTTTCCGGCAATACGGTGACCGTTGAAGCCGGCGAGACCGCTCAGATAAAGATAGTAATAGTTATTTCGGAAGCCGATAAGGCTTATATGGATGAATATTTTGCAAACGGCATATATGTTGAAGGCTATGCTGTGCTTACTTCCGTGGATGGCGGGATCGATCTCAATATTCCGTGGATCTCGTTCTACGGTGATTGGCAGAATCTTCCTGTATTCGAACCTACTCCTTATGATGAGGAAGACGGAACATATAATGTCAACGCGCTTTATGTAGCCGTGTATGAAGATGCCGGCGGCGGATGGTGGTCCGGAGTATCGTATATCGCGGGCGCGAATCCTTACATGTTGGCTCCCGGATATAAGTCTCAGGAAATAACGCTGGATAAAGCAGCTATCGGTTTCGGTAATGATGAAAGCGGTATGCCTTTCGGCGCGATCCTTGAAACTATCAAGATCAGTGCGCTCAGGGACCTCAGCTCGTTTACTATTGAACTTTATATATGGGATACGGGTGAACTGATAAGCAGCGATACATTCTATAATATAGGTAAAGACGCTTTAGGAAATCAGGTGGCTTTGACTTTGAATTCGTTTACTCCCGCGCTTGCAATGCTTGCAAACAATGAAAATGTCGGAGTAAGATTCAAAGCTTCCGTAAATGATATCGAAATGGAAGAAACGGTCGAATTGAGAGTCACGGTCGATATCGAAGCCCCTACCTTGGAAAAGGCGGAATGGAGAATAGAAGACGGCAAGACTTATCTCGATCTTACAGTTTTCGATAACCATTATTTCATGGGAACCAAGCTGCTTACATACGGCACAGATACAACATTTGCAGACATTGAAAGATATAAAAGATATATGTATCCTGCTTATGGGGATAAGAACAGCAGCTATACGATGACGATAGATATGACGGAGCATCTGACGGGCATTGTGAATGATACTTTTGCCGTTAAGCTTTATGACTATGCTTCCAATATATCGACATATGTGATCGATCTTCCCGAAAGCAATGCCGATACGGCAGCTTCTGTCCGCGAACTCATCGGGGCAACCGGACGCAATCTGCAGCTGCTCTATTCGGATAATACTCAAAGCGTATATTATGACGTACTCGATCCTAATTATAAGGTAATGTATTCTAATATTGACAGTTCTCTGATCAGTGCGGAATACGAGATGAATAATGACAGACCTTATGCCGACAGCGACGAAGAATTCGTGATCCAAGACGGTGTGCTTGTAGCATATAATGGTCCCGGCGGCGAAGTCGTGGTTCCCGATGGAGTAACGACTTTAGGATCGGGTGTATTCGATCTCAATCCGACCATCACAAAGCTCGTGCTTCCCGAAGGCCTTACGGATCTTGAGTATATGGCTATATCTCGTATGGCAAATATCACGGAGATCGTTCTTCCTTCTACACTTGTAAATATATACGACAAGAATTTTGATTGTTTGCCTCTTCTGACCGATCTGAATCTCGAGGTATGTACGAAGCTTGAATATGTCTTCGGCAGCTTTAATGCGCTGAGCAGTATGACCTCTCTTGAATTCCCTGCAACCGAAAAGCCCGTCATCTTTTCATTCAGCATACAGGTAAACGCCAAGCTCACCGAGGTTATTTTCAATTGCGACATAGATGTTATAGATACGACCGTGATATTCAATCCTTCTCTTAAGAAGGTAGAATTCAAGGGCAATGTAAATGACGTGGACAGCCAGGTTTACAGCTTCGGAATGAGCATATATGGATGCGATAAGCTTGAAAGCGTAATTTTCCATAAAGATGTCAATAATCTCGGCTTTACAGTAGAAATTATGCCCGGCTGGAGTGATGAGTCTAAGGGATTATCTTGTCTGCCTTCGCTCAAGGAAATCATTTTCTACGGCAATGTAGGCTCTATAGCCGGATATACCGGGTCGACATGCTATAAGCTTGAAAAAGTGGAGTTCCACGGCGATCTCGGATCTCTCGGCAATTCGGTATTTGGCGATTCCCCCGGACTTGACGGCGGCTTCACGGTAGCTGATGGCAACGAATATCTTGTGGCGGATGAATATGGCGTGGTTTATGATAAAGCCATGACTAAGATGTTCATGCCTTACGGCTGGGATTATGAAGGTGTGTTCGAAATACCCGAAACTATTACGGAACTCAAGGTTCGTCAGTTCTCTCGTCCCGAAATGGCTCCTTCTTATCAGGGGTTGGATTTCGGCTGGGATGATGAAGCATTGTCCTACTATTGGAGCTCCAACTATATGGCCGGTACTCCGTCGTTTACAAAATCGAAACTCGAGGGCGTGATTCTTCCCGATTCCATTACCGAGATTCCCGCTTATTGCTTTGCTTATAATACTAACTTCAGTCAGATAAATCTCGATAATATAACCGTATTCGGTGATTACGCTCTGAATACTACTGCCATCACAAGCTTTACGGTCCCCGAGGGCGCAGTGATCGGTGCAGGTGTATGGGCGCATTGTCCCTATCTTACCGAGATCAATCTTACCGAGAATGCAGAGTATGCTTCAACTGAAATGATGTTTGCCGGAACGGGCATAGTTGATTTCGTGCTTCCTGAATATCTCGATATCAACGGAGCTATGATGGTATTTAGTGTATGCGAAAATCTTGAAAGACTCACCGTGCTTTCCGAGCTTACAGATATTGGAATGTATGCATTCGCTGACTCACCCAAGCTCAGAGAGCTCATCGGCTTTGATAATGTTAAAACTATAGGGGACTCAGCCTTTGGTAACACCGGTCTTGTAGACGTGACCTTTGAAAACTTAACGAGTATAGGTACTGGGGGATTTGCGGCTTCTGAAAATCTTGTCTCATTCACTGCTCCTAATCTTGTCAGGCTGGGTGCTGCAGCATTCCAAGACTGTCCGTTGCTCGAAACCGTGGATTTCGGCGAATCTCTAAGGACCTTGGAGATGGATCCCTGGTCCGGAACTTATCAGACGTTCATGAACGACGTTTCACTCAGAAACTTCTATATTCCCGCTTCGCTTGCTGCATTTGATGTAGCTTCGGCATTCAGCGGATGTACAGGTCTCGAGGAATTCATCGTTAACGAAGGCAATAATTATTATGCCGACGTCGAAGGCGTGCTGTATAATAAGGATCTTACGTCGATAATCAAGTATCCCGTGGCAAATACGATCGAAGAATATGAAGTTCCCGAAAGTGTACTGACTCTCGGCAACGGTGTGTTCGAGGGAACTGTTAACCTCAGGAAGATACGTATCCCCGGCGTTCAGACCATAGGTGATTCCACATTCGAAAATTCTTCGATAGAGGAAGTGCTTGAGGTCGGTAATGTCAGGTATATCGGACATTATGCATTCAGAAATTCCGAACTTACGGCAATCGATCTTTCAGCTGTAGAAAGTATCGGCGAAGAAACTTTCGCTGCAACCAAGCTTTCGGAAGTTGTGTTCGGCAGCCTGCTTGATGTAGGTATCAAAGCCTTCAGCAATATTGAAACTCTCGAGTCCGTAACTCTCGGCAACATACAGAATTTCAATTTCGCTAAGGTGTTCTTCGGAAACGGTCTGTTCGATGTGATCCTTACTCCGGATTGCGAAGCGTTTGTGATCGAAAACGAAGGCTTGTATAACAGTGATCTGACTATTATTTATAAGTATTTCGGCAGCGAGGAAAATATTGTTCTTGCTGAAGGCCTTATCAAGGTCGAGACCGGCGCCTTCAAGGGCAATACCGCTCTTAAGCAGATAACTCTTCCTTCAACTCTTAAATATATCGGTGACGGAGCTTTCTATGGATGTACGTCTATTACCTCCATTACGTTCCTTTCCGAAACGGCTCCGGTACTTCAGAGCTATGTAAATTATGATTTAAGATATCCGTATAACCAGTTTGTAACTGAACTTGAAAATGCAAACGGCAATGACAGTATAACGGTTTATTGCAACGGCGACGCTTCCTACAATACTTTGATCTGGAAGATGTATTTCAATAATATCGTTGTGCTTTAAAGTCGAAACGAAAGCCGATCGTTCGGCGCAAGGGAAGCCCCTCAGAGGGCTTCCCCCTCTTTAAAAAGAGGTTTCGTAAAGGCGAAAGCCCGGAAAAGCGGGTTTTCGTAAAGGCGAATGTCCGTGAAAGCGGGTTTTCGTAAAGGCGAATGCCCGGAAAAGCGGGTTTTCGTAAAGGCGAAAGCCCGGAAAAGCGGGTTTTCTCAAGATCAAACGACCTGAAGTTTGATTTCAGAAACTGTTGAGGGCTTATAGGAAAAATTGTCATTAAAAAAACTATTCTTTCTGATTGAAATTATAAAAATATGATTGACAAAAGCCCATAGTATTTGATAAAATGAAACGGGAGAATGTAAGCATTCTCATGTGGGGAAAGGTAAGCTTATAGAGCGTGACTTTGCATTAATGTATTTTAGCGGAGGTGCGGATATAGGGTTTACCGGAAAATCGATACCGGGTCCGGGTAATTCAGGAAAGGGGGCTGACAAATAATTGAGGAGCTCGTCGTTAGTCAGGACTCTTTAGATCCGGGGATGTTTGAGTTTTGTTGTAGTGAGGTGTCATTTGATCTTGACGAGATGGAGCTCAGGCGGTTAAAAAATGCAAAGGCGGGCAAAAGATGCTGAACAGGCAGTAAGCGAAGTGATCGCCGGACAACTTCGTTTAAGGTCTTCAGATATTATTTTATTGTATTTGCGGCAGAAAATTCTGTCGCTTTGCAAGGAGGAAGAGAATGAAAAAGAAACTGGTTATACTTATTGTCATTGTCTTTGCTCTTCTCGGGTTTGTAGGATGCGAAGGATGCGAATCCAATCCGATAGTGGGTATTAAGATGGATGACGGAGCCATTCCCCTTGTTTTTGAGCTCAATGAGGAATGGGATGCGAGCGAATGGTACTTATACCTTATCCATGAGGACGGAACCCTTTCTCGCAGAGTTATGAATAACAGCATGATTAGCGGTTTATCTACTGAAGAGGCCGGAACTTTTGTCATGACCGTTACATACGGGAAATTTTCAATTGAAGTAGAATATCAGGTAAAACCTGAACCGGTTTATCTCGAAGTTTCGTTTGAAGCCGGCTATGATATAATTATTGAATCTCAAACAGTGCTATATGGTCAGAAGGTAACAGAACCTCAGTTTGAAGTTCCTGAAGGGCTTATATTCCTCGGGTGGTACAGAGGCGAGGATCTTTATGACTTTAATCTTCCCGTAATTGAAAGCTTTACTCTGGTTGCGAGGTATGAAAACGCGCTTGACGCATTGAAGCTGAGACTTCTCAACAAGATGGAGGGTACATACAAGGAAGTCATAAACAATTCATATTTATATGAGAGCGAGACGCTTGAAGCGATCATCGAAGCTTACAATCAGGCTAAGGAAGCGATCAATGCTGCCGAGACCGAGCAGGAAGCTTATGATGGATATGATATATTTGCACGGGCAATAGGGCAGTCCAAGACGTACATAGATATGCTTAATGAGGTATTCGAGACGTACAATGAGTCGGATTATTTCCCTGAGGACTGGGCTTTGCTTGTTGAGATATATGATGAGGCCATGCTTGCGCTTGAGGAATATGAGGGAGGAGCTCCTATTCCCGCGACCATAGTTGAACAGGCTGAGAGTGCGATGGCTGATGTGGTTACGATGGCAGAAGACATTGAGCTTGCCGAGTATGAAAAGACCATTAAGCTCAGGGATCTAGAAAATTATTATAATGCGATAGACGTTGCTGAGTATACCGATGAGAAGTGGGCGGAAGTCACAGCTGCTTATGAAGCCGGTATCGAAGCGATCAAAGAAGCTGTAGGGACACGTGCGGTAGCTGCTGCATACAGTGAGGCGATAGCTGCAATTGAAGCGGTGGAGAAGCTCAGTGCCGAAGTGCTTGAGGCGATGGCTATTGTCAACGAATATTATGATTCGCTTTCCGCGGACGACTATTTCGAAGAAGACTTTGCCGTGATCACTGCAATATATGAAGAAGCGATAGAAGCGATTCGTGCATACAGCGGCGGTGCGCCGATGCCCGGCAAGATAGCCGAGGACGCTGTTAAAGCGATGGACGATGTGCCCACTATGGCAGAAGACATAGAGCTTGCCGAGTATGAAAAGAACGTCAAGCTCAGAGACCTCAAAAACATTTTTAACAGTTATTCCGAGTTGGAGTATGACAGTGAAAACTGGGCAAAACTCGTAGAATGGTATGAAGGAGCCGTAGCCGCCATCAATGAAGCTGTGGGAACGCGTGCTGTAGCTGCTGCATATGCGGCTGCTGTTGAGAGCATACCCGAGCTTGAGAAGATCGACGAAGCTCTTATAGCTGAAGCCAATGCATTTCAGGAGTATTTCAATTCCACTTACTTTGAAGAAGATTATTTTGCAGAGCAGTGGGCTGAAGTGATTGCTATCCGTGATTCCGTTCTTGAAGGCATTCGCAATTATGTCGGCGGAGCTCCCAGCGTTGAGACGATAGTCGAGCAGGGCAAAGCTGCGCTTGAAAACGTTGTTACCAAAGCTGAAGACATTGAACTTGCAGAGTATGAAAAGACCGTAAGGATCAGGGATATAGAAAATATCTTTAATGGTTATACCGAGTTTGAGTGCACTTCAGAAGACTGGGCTGCTCTTACAGCTTGGTATGAGAATTCCGTTAACGCTATCAATGAAGCTGTCGGTACGCACGCTGTTGCCGCCGCATATGCAGCTGCATTAGAAGCTCTTCCTCAGATAGAAAAGATCGACGAAGCTCTCACGGCTGAAGCCAATGCGTTTCAGGAGTATTTCAATTCCACTTATTTTGAAGAAGACTACTTTGCTGATCAGTGGGCTGAGGTCATTGCCATACGTGATTCCGTTCTGAACAGCATCCGTGATTATATAGGCGGCGCACCCAATATCGAAACCATAGTTTCTCAGGGTAAAGCTGCTCTTGAGAATGTTGTCACAATGGAAGAAGATATCGAGTTGGCCGAGTATGAAAAGACCATAAAGATCAGAGATCTTCAGAATTACGTAAACGCTCTTGACAGCGAATCTTATGATGACGCTCAGTGGGCTGCGATTCAGTCTGCGCTTGAAGAAGGCATTGCAAACATTCAGAACGCTGTTGGTACCAAGGCTGTTGCAGAGGCTTATGAAGCAGCAATCGAAGCTATAGAAGCTCTTATCTGAGACGGTTTCGCGGACAGAATTTCCGCAGAAAGCTTTCGGTAAACGGCGATAAGCGGTTGTCTGAAGATTCCGTTAAGGGGTCGGGTATGGCAATGATGCGGATAATATGATCAAATAAAAGCAGACTTATTTAAGTCTGCTTTTTTGATAGAGAAACAAACAATTGAGCTGAGGCACAATATTCCGCTGATCGTGTTGGAGCAATGTAATGCAAACAGGAAAAAAGGGCCTGATTGCATTTTACAGAGTTATGGTATAACTTTCTGGCAGTTTATCCTAAGTGCAGTGAATAAAACAGCCGTAAAGTTAAGTAAAGCGCTGTCGGACTTCTGTTGTTAAGAGCCGGAGTATAGCGACAGGGCAGTTTAACCTGAGTGCAGTGAATAAAACAGCCGTAAAGTTAAGTAAAGCGCTGTCGGACTTCGGTTGTTAAGAGCCGGAGTGTAGCGATAGGGCAGTTAATCCTAAAAGCAGTGAGATAAAACAGCCGTAAAGTTAAGCAAAAGCCCGGTCATGCCCGGGCTTTTATATGTATCAAAGCTTTGTTTTCAGATTTATACGTAAATAATGAAAGTACAAAAGTGTATTCATGTTAGTAACTGAACAGGATCTTTTCCTTTTTGAACAGATAGGATAAGAACAGACATATTCCTACAAATACAGCCACAGAGGATATGATTGATATGATCAGATTCAGCGGTATCAAAGAAAATGTAAATACGGATTTCATTATTGCAGTGCAGTTATAGACCGGTATAAGGTAGTAATACCATTCGACAGGGACGTCTTTATAGGAGGCGATGACGGAACACAGTAAACCGCAAATATATAAAGGCATGGATAAAGCGTTAGCTTCTTTGATTGTTTTAGCCAGAGTACCGGCTATACAGAAAAGCGAGACAGAAATCAATGCTACGCATACGATGGCTGCAAGCAGGACAAGGTAATCACCGAAGCCGTAAGTTACTGTGGTGCTGCCGGCGCCTAATATATTGGCAAAAGAATTCATGGAAAACGACATTCCGATAAACGAGCTGATTGCGGTGGCCAACGAAATTACGGTACTGGACAACACTTTGGAAAAAATGATCTGACTTCTTTTGATTGGGGTCATAATAAGTGTAGCAAGGGTACCTCTTTCCTTTTCGCCGGTAATGCTTTCAGAGGCGACGTTCATAGCGTTTGCAAAAAGCATAATGACGACCATCATAGGCAGTAACATGGAGATCATCATGATAACGGATCCGTTGGCTTTGGCGAAATCTTTGGATTCGTTTATGGCAAAACGTGAAATATCGATCCCTTCCTGCTGAAGCATGAACTGTTGATAAATACTGAGGGCGGATGTCACGCGGGAATAGGCTGATGCGGAATTTGTATCGGAGGAATCCATGTATACTGAAATAGTGAGTTTATTATCGACGAGGCCGAGGGATTCAACATAGAGATCGATTTTGCCTTCGGAGATGAGTTTTTCGGCGTCGTTTTCGGAGATTTTATCGCTTTTCACTATTTCCACATTGAGATCAGCGATTTCCCAAATTGGATCGAGTTCGCTTATGTCGCCGTAAACATAGATCACAGAAGTATGTTTGGTTATATCGGAAGTTAGATCGCTAGAGATGTTGCCGAAAAGAGTGTAGAGGATAAAAAGAAGTATACCGGGCAACAGTATTGTCGTAAAAATCAGGCGAGGATCGCGGAAAATTTTATCCAGTTCCTTTTTCATTAATTTAAAAACGTTTTTCATAGTATCGACCTCCGGGAGTTTTCGTATTCCGTACAGATGTTAAAAAATGCTTCTTCCATATCGTCGCCTTTGTACGTTGCAATAATATTTTCTGGAGAGTCGCTTATGATCAACCTGCCGTCAAGTATAACGCCGACCTTGTCGCAAAGCTTTGCAACAAGCGACATTATGTGAGTAGAGATAAGAATGGTTTTTCCTTTGTTTTTAAGTTCTTTCAGGTAATCGGTGACAAGCTTGGCTGTGACGACGTCCAGACCGTTAGTAGGTTCGTCAAAGACAAGTATGTCGGGATCATGAACCAGGGAAATGACTATTGAAAGTTTCTGCTTCATGCCCTGAGAAAGCTCGCCTACCTTGACTTCAGCGTATTTATCTATGCCGAATTTATCGAACAACTCGCACTTTCGCAGAGAAGCTTTTTCGGAAGGGATATTGTATAATCCCGAGAAAAACGTAAAAAGATAATTGGGTGTGAAATTTTGTTCGAGTTTAAGATCGCTTGTAAGAAAAGCCATTTTTCTTTTAACGCTTATATCATCAGTAGTATCAATGCCGTCGATCAGTATTCTGCCGGTATCGGGCTTGATGAGGGTAGCGATACATCTCATTGCAGTGGTTTTGCCTGCACCGTTGGGTCCGAGCAGTCCGTAGATTTCGCCGGGATAAGCGTCAAAACTGACGTCGTTGACTGCGATCTTCAGTTTATCGGAAGTCTTGTTGAGAGCCATTTGCTTACGCGATAAACGAAAGGTTTTAGTTATGTTTTTAACTTCGATAGTATTATCCATATTAAATCCTCAAAAACAGTCTTTATAGATTTTAACATATAAAGGCTGTCTCTTATACACATCTCCGAGCCCACGAGACTAGGCATGATCT
>ENA-OZZQ01000476-OZZQ01000476.1-human-gut-metagenome-genome-assembly--contig:-NODE-476-length-12571-cov-5.214366_pt1 | contig 12571 bp, 8 predicted proteins | sample MGYA00243647_ERZ654151 | MGnify/ENA primary metagenome ERZ654151 (study PRJEB26926, sample SAMN06165154) | human gut metagenome | biome: ENVO:00009003; feature: ENVO:2100002; material: ENVO:00002003... | reverse complement strand
CTATACCTCGCCCGCGGTCATCCGCGCCATTTATGAGGCCGTGGGCGGCATGGGCTTCGAGGGCGGGCGCATACTTGAGCCGTCGATGGGCGTCGGCAACTTCTTCGGCCTGCTTCCCGAGAGCATGGCAAACTGCCAGCTCTACGGCGTGGAGCTGGACAGCATCACCGGGCGCATCGCCCAGCAGCTCTATCCCGAGGCCAACATCACTGTCGCGGGCTTTGAGACGACGAACCGCCCCGGCTATTTTGACCTTGCCGTCGGCAACGTTCCTTTCGGCCAGTACCAGGTACACGACCCGGAGTACGACCGGCTCGGCTTCTCAATACACAACTACTTTGCCGCCAAGATGCTCGACCAGGTGCGTCCGGGCGGTATCGTGGCCTTCGTCACCTCCCGCTACACGCTCGACGCCAGGGACGAGAGCGTGCGGCGCTACCTCGCCGAGCGCGGCGAGCTGCTCGGCGCGATCAGGCTCCCCAACAACGCCTTCCGCGCCAACGCCGGGACGGACGTCGTCTCGGACATCATCTTCTTGCAGCGGCGTGAGCAGCCCTTAACCGAGCTGCCGGAGTGGGTACACGTCGGCACGACGCCGGAAGGCTTCACGGTCAACCGCTATTTCATCGACCACCCGGAGATGGTGCTCGGCACACCCAGCGCCGAGAGCACGCAGTACGGGCGGCAGGACTACACCGTCGCACCCATCGAGGGCGCGGACTTGTCCGAGCAGCTTCACGAGGCCGTGCAGAACATCCACGGTGAGTACACCGAGCGCGAGATGGAGGAAGCGGAGAACACGGACATCCTTCCCGCCGACCCGGATGTGCGCAATTACAGCTTCACCCTCGTGGACGGCGAGGTGTACTACCGCGAGGGCGGCATCATGGTTCGCCAGTCTGTGAGCGCCGCCATGACCGAGCGCATCAAGGGCCTGATGGAGCTGCGGGACTGCACCCGGCGGCTCATACAGCTGCAAACTGAGGACGCGAGCGACGCAGAGATAGCCGCAGAGCAGCGGCGCTTAAACCGGCTCTACGACGCCTACACCGCCAAGTACGGCCTGATCTCAAACCGCGAGAATAAGCGCGCGTTCTCGGATGACAGTTCGTATTACCTCCTCTGCTCGCTCGAAATACTTGATGAGGACGGAAAACTTGAGCGCAAGGCAGATATGTTCACGCGCCGCACCATTCAGCCGCACCGCCCCGTCGAGCACACCGAGACGGCGGCTGAGGCACTTGCCGTCTCGCTCAATGAGCTGGGCCGCGTGGACATGGAGTATATGTCCCGGCTCTGCGGCAGGGACACATCATCGGCAAATGAAAAGAGCCAGCCGCGGCGAAGCACAAACCCGTCACCGGGAGCTGCCAGTTATACCGCGACTGACTCTAACAGCAGTATACCCGCTGAAAACAAAGACGTCAACAGCATTGCCGCGGAGCTTTCCGGCGTCATCTTCCGCGTTCCCGGCACCGAACGCTACGTAACCGCCGATGAATATCTCTCCGGCAATGTGCGGGTAAAGCTCCGTGAGGCAGAGGCGGCGGCGAAGGATGATGCTTCATACAGCATAAATGTTGAGGCACTCAAGGCTGCGCAGCCGCGGGAGCTGACCGCGAGCGAGATAGCTGTCCGCCTCGGCGCGACCTGGATAGAGCCGCGCTACATAGAGCAGTTCATGGTCGAGACCTTCCAGCCCACATACTGGGCCTCGCGCAGCATGAGCGTGAACTACTCTCCCTACACATCCGAGTGGCACATATACGGCAAGAACGCCGTCGGCGCGAACGACGTCAACGCTTTCAGCACCTACGGTACCTCGCGCATGAACGCCTACAAGATACTCGAAAACACCCTGAACCTCCGCGACGTGCGAATCTACGACAAGATCGAGGACGCGGACGGCACCGAGCGCCGGGTGCTCAACGTCAAGGAGACAACCCTCGCCCAGCAGAAGCAGCAGGTCATCAAGGACGCCTTCCGCGACTGGCTGTGGAAAGACCCGAAGCGCCGCGAGATGCTTGTCGCCAAGTATAACGAGCTGTTCAACAGCACAAGACCGCGTGAGTACGACGGCTCGCACTTGACGTTCCCAGGCATGAACCCGGAGATAAAGCTGCGCGAGCACCAGCGAAACGCCATTGCCCGCATCCTCTACGGCGGGAACACGCTTTTGGCACACGAGGTCGGGGCCGGGAAAACCTTCACAATGGCCGCAGCAGCTATGGAGGCCAAGCGACTCGGCCTGTGCCGCAAGCCCATGTTCGCTGTCCCGAACCACCTCACGGAGCAGTGGGCAAGCGAATTTCTGCGGCTGTACCCGTCCGCGAACATCCTCGTGGCCACGAAGAAGGACTTTGAACCCGCAAACCGCAAGAAGTTCTGCGCCCGCATCGCCACCGGCGACTACGACGCGGTCATCATCGGACACAGCCAGTTTGAGCGCATACCTGTTTCGCAGGAGCGCCAGGAGCGTTTACTGCGGAGCGAGATAGAGGACATAACCGAGGGCATAAACCAGCTCAAGCGCAGCAGCGGCGAGCGTTTTAGCATAAAGTCCATGGAAAAGACGAAGAAGTCACTTGAGGCCAAGCTCAAGAAGCTGCTGGACAGCCCCAAGGACGACGTCGTCACCTTCGAGGAGCTCGGTGTTGACCGCCTGTTCGTGGATGAGGCGCACAGCTACAAGAACCGTGCGAGGCGTTGCGCATAAGTCACAGTTGACAGCTGTGGCGAAAAGCGCCATGCGAATGCACTTAGAAATAAGAAGAGTTCGCATAGAACTCAAATCCTGAAATCAGGGGTGAAAGTCCCCTGCCGTACGGAATCGAGGCCGGAAAGGAGGCTTCTTTGACGCGGTGCGTCACACCGTGTAGGCAGTACGCGAGCTAATACTCCACTGTGCTGTATTCCTCTGCAAAGGAATATGGTACAAAGCGTGGTGAAGTCGTAACCTGAAAACCTAAACCATCCATGGATGGCATGGACAATAATGGTGCGGGCTTCCGAAACCTATGGCTACCCGTTAGGGAAAGCTATGCAGCATCGTGAGAGCTGACGGCATCCGAAAGGATGAAAATTGGGAAAAGCGTATGTGGCTGGTTTTTCTGCATACGCCCTGTGGATTGAAATATCCATACGGAATCATGCACTAACTGCGATTCAAAGCATGATTAGTTTTCCCCGGTGTAAGGTAGCAGCCTAAGGGTTTCAACTGTCGCAAGACAACAAGGATAAGGATTTGGGAACGTCTGAGAGCCTGTAAGGGGAGCGATGCAGCGCTGTGAACTTTACAGGAAGTCAGCCGTGCCATAGTAGTCTGCGGTTGGGTAATGCCAACTACACGAGGCTGAAATGCCTCACGGCGAAGGGCACGAGTCAAGTTGATCTACAAATTTCACAAAAACGAAAATCCATAACTCTCTGAAATATGAGTGACGAACCGCGAGGTGAAACCTTGTGCATTTAAACGTCAGATTTTCCAAAGAGTCAGACCTTAAAAGAATACAAGACCTGTTGTATGAGAAATCAGGCCAGAAGGTGTCCTTTACCGGGCTGTTGGAGGCAATGGTCAATGAAGTGACCATAGTTACGGCTATTCACAACATCAAGTCTAACAAAGGCAGCAAAACTGCTGGTGTAGATAAAATGAAGATAAGCCGCTACCTTCAGATGCCAAAAGAGGAACTAATTCAGTTGATTCAGTCAAGTTTCCAGAATTATAAACCAAAACCTGCCCGCAGAGTCTACATCCCCAAAAGCAACGGTAAACAGCGCCCCCTTGGTATACCCACAATGCTGGACAGGATGATCCAGGAATGTGTGAGAATCATCATTGAGCCAATATGTGAGGCTAAGTTTTACCCTCACAGTTATGGGTTCAGGCCATATCGGTCGCAAAAACACGCAATCCGGGATATAGCCAATGTCATTACCGCCGGATGCAGATCTCCAGATCAGCCTGTGTGGGCAGTTGAAGGAGATATAAAGGGATGTTTTGACCATATTGACCACCGGCTGCTGTTGCAGAAACTATGGCGCATGGGCATTCACGACAAACGTGTGCTCAAAATCATATCTCAAATGCTCAAAGCCGGATATGTTGAAAGCGACCTGTATTATGCAACACGGGAAGGCACGCCGCAAGGCGGTATATTGTCGCCGTTATTGTCCAACGTATATCTGAACGACTTCGACTGGTATGTGGGGCGCAAATACATGGAGCCTCATAGGAAATGCAAGCATAAGTGCAACGACACAAGGCGGCTTAAATGGGCTGGTGTGACGCCCAAATATAATTTCCGCTACGCGGATGATTGGGTGGTGCTGACCTCTACGGAGCAGGAAGCGCTTCGTATGAAACGTGAACTGACAAAGTATTTTCATGTGAAAATGAAATTGGAGCTTTCTCAGGAAAAGACCAAGATTACGGACTTGCGTAAAGATGGAATCCATTTTCTCGGATTTGTGGTGAAGGCTGAAAAGAAACGCAAAACTCCCGACCCTAAGACATGGACGGAATATCTGGTAGGGAAACCGTTTCCGGATATGGAGAGGCTGGCAGTTAGAATTCGCAACCTTTCAAATGAGGTTAGGAATATATCTCTGTATACGCTTCCCAATACACAGGCGGCCCAGATACAGTATGTGAACTCCATCATTATGGGTATCGCACAATACATACGGCCTTCTATCTGCTCCCACGCATTTCATGCCATTGATCGCAGGGTAAACAACACTGCGCTTGCGGTTTGGAAGAAACTATATCCGGACAGCTACAACCAGATGCAAGTCCCTTTGCGCACGCTCTCCAACCTTCCCCATAGGCATGAGGGGTATGACAGCAAAACATTTGCCATACAAATTGAAGGTCACTGGTTTGGCATTACTAATGCATTCATCACGCACAGCAAACATGAGAGTAAGCCTTTTGACCAGAAAATGACTCCATACACAGCAGACGGACGGCGACGGTATATAAACTATCGCTCTAAGCATAAACCGTTACCATATAACCGCCCGTCTATTAACACTCCTGAGGATATTATGCTGTCTGTATATGCCGACGGCAAATATAATTTCGAGTATTTCATGAACCGTGAATACGCCTTCAACCGGGATAAAGGCAAGTGCAAATGCTGCGGCGCCGTCTTTTCACAAACAGTTGTAAAGCACTGTCACCACATCAAAAACAAGCTTCCACTTGACCGAATCAACAAAGTTCCAAACCTGGCATGGCTGTGCGCTCCCTGCCACCTCATGGTGCATAACAGTCCCATCCCACCGGATACGGATACCAAGACAGTACGTAAAATAGAGAAATATCGCGAAAAGCTATCCAAGTGAAATTTGTAGGCATTCTGTACACCGCGAGGGTGCAGCGATGTTGAAATCAGTGAAAGTAAGTCAGCTTGATGGAACGCCGGGTGCGCTGAAAGGTGCATGCCCGGTGTGAGGTGGGGGAAAATTCGAAGATTGCATCAAAGAATTACCTATCACCATTCTACTACCACACGAAGATGCAGAACGTCGCCGGGCTTTCTAGTGCGGAGGCGCAGAAGTCTTCGGACATGTACATGAAATGCCGCTACATGGACGAGCTGACCGGCAGCCGCGGCATAGTGTTCGCCACAGGCACGCCGGTAAGCAACTCGATGACGGAGCTTTACACCATGCAGCGGTATCTCCAGCATGACACGCTGGAACGCCTCGGCCTCAGTCACTTCGACTCGTGGGCGGCGAACTTTGGCGAGACCGTCACCGCGCTGGAGCTTGCGCCTGAAGGCACCGGCTACCGGGCGCGGACGCGGTTTTCCAAGTTCTTTAACCTGCCGGAGCTGATGAACCTGTTCCGCGAGGTCGCGGACATCAAGACCGCCGACCAGCTAAACCTGCCCACTCCCGAGGTCTCGTACCACAACGAAGTGTCCCAGCCGACGGAGATACAAAAGAAGCTCGTGCAGGAGCTCTCCGAGCGCGCAACGAAAGTCCACGCGAGGATGGTAGACCCCAGCGAGGACAATATGCTCGCCATCACGAACGATGGGCGCAAGCTCGGCCTAGACCAGCGCGTGGTGAACCCGCTGCTGCCCGACGCGGACGGCACGAAGGTCAACCGCTGTGTGGACAACGTGTTCCGCATCTGGCAGGAGGGCGCGGGCGAGAAGCTGACACAGCTCATATTCTGCGACCTGTCCACACCGGGCAAGGTTTTTAACGTCTACGACGACATAAAGAAAAAGCTCGCCGCCCGGGGCGTCCCGGAGAGCGAGATAGCTTTCATCCACGACGCCAACACTGATGAGAAAAAGAAAGCTCTGTTCGCCAAAGTGCGCTCCGGCAATGTGCGTGTGCTCCTGGGCAGTACGGCCAAGATGGGCGCGGGGACAAACGTGCAGGACAGGCTCATCGCCCTCCACGACCTCGATGCCCCATGGCGTCCCGGCGACCTCGAACAGCGCAAGGGCCGCATCGCGCGTCAGGGCAACATGAATGAGACCGTCCATGTGTACAGGTACGTCACCGAGCAGACATTTGACTCGTATATCTGGCAGACCTTAGAGAACAAGCAGAGGTTCATCTCGCAGATAATGACCAGCAAAAGCCCCGTGCGCTCCTGCGAGGACGCGGACGAGACCACGCTGTCCTACGCCGAGGTCAAGGCGCTGTGCGCGGGCGACCCAAGAATTAGGGAGAAGATGGTGCGCCCGTAAGGGTGCGTATGAAAGACCGCCTTTAGCAAGCGGTAGGTAAAGATATCCAGAAAGGACGGTGAAGCAAAATAACCTATCATCCCACGGCTTATCCGGATGGGGAAACCCGATGGGGAGTGTAGCATGCTGTTGTTGAGTAAAATCGACAGGTGTGCGGCGGTATATGAAGTATCCTAAAACCCGCCGTGCATGGGGATGAAAATCTGCGTATGAGGATGAAAGCTGAATTGCCTAAACGATAGCCAGAGCCGGGGGTCATCCCACCCTGCATACGAAAGGAACTGTAACGTATGCTGCTTCGTTGTCTGTTCTTCCATTTTGGACAGATGAGCGATATCCGAAGCACAGCAACCTCAAGACAGAGGTAAATGGCGAAAGTCGCATTCCGACAACGCAGAACGCTACTTTCATACGTGCTACCGGGGATAGCCTAAACCCAGAAATGGGCATGGCTACACAGCTTCCATAGTAGTCCGCTAACCCTGAATTGACAGGGAATGCCGTAAAAACGGATGCAGGTAATTCTGCTACATGGCGAAGGGAAGCAGTTTACACTTTAATACAAACAGAAAGGATGGTGCGTGAGGCACTATGAGAAATCCAATTGATGTATTGAATAGTCTAAGCGAAAAATCGAAGAATCCCTCGTACAGATTTCAGCGGCTTTACCGCAATCTGTACAACCCGGAGTTTTACATGCTCGCCTATAAAAATATCTACGCAAATGACGGCAGTATGACCCCGGGCATGGATGGTACGACTCTGGACGGCATGAGCAGCCGTAGAATTGACGGGATTATCGCATCCCTGAGAGACCACAGCTATCAGCCGAAACCGGCACGGCGGGAGTATATTCCCAAGAAGAGCGACCCAAACAAAAAGCGGCCGCTGGGTATCCCGTCTGCAAATGACAAGCTGGTACAGGAAGTCGTCCGTCTGATACTGGAAAGCATTTATGAGCCCAACTTCTCTGAAAACTCCCATGGATTTCGTCCACGGAAAAGCTGCCATACGGCGCTTCTCCATTTGCAACGGACATTCACCGGGGCAAAGTGGTTTGTAGAGGGTGACATCAAGGCTTGTTTCGACGACTTTGACCACCATGTGTTGATTGATATCCTGCGCCGCCGCATTGACGATGAGGCATTCATCGCCCTGATGTGGAAGTTTCTGAAAGCCGGCTACATGGAGCAGTGGGAATACCACAAAACCTACTCCGGTACACCCCAGGGCTCGGGTATCAGTCCGATTCTGGCAAATATCTATTTGAATGAATTGGACAGACACATCACGGAGTATAAGGCGGCCTTCGACTGCGGAAGCTCTACAAAGCGGAAAGTAAATCCCGAGTATGAGCGTATGCGTGGTACGATTAAACGTGCACAGCGCAGAAATGCAAAAATGTGGGACGAGCTGGACGAAGCGGAGCGGAAACAGAAAGCCGCTGAAATCAGGTACATGAAAACGGAACACAGGAAGCTGTCAAGGTCAGACCCCTTTGATGCAAACTACAAGAGCCTGCAATATATCCGCTATGCCGATGACTTCATCATTGGAGTTATCGGTAGCAAAGAGGACGCAGAAGCTATTAAGTCCGACTTGGCAAACTACCTGAGAGAGAAGTTGAAACTAACCCTGTCAGCAGAGAAAACCAAAATTACACATACGTCCGGATTCGCCCGTTTCCTCGGCTATGATATCACAGTGTCCAGAAGCCAGGAAGTGAAAAAGAGCAAAAAGGGCTATAAGTCCCGTGTGTACTCTGCGGTAGTAAAACTTTATACGCCGCACGAGAAGTACAAGGCAAAACTGCTGGAATTGGGAGCAATTCGTATCAAAAAGGACAGTGCCGGACAGGAATACTGGAAAGCCATCCACAGAGGGAAACTTATAAACAGGACAGATATTGAAATTCTCAGCAAATACAACGCAGAGGTCAGAGGGCTGGCAAATTACTATGCGCTGGCATGTAACCCCACGGCGTTAGCACACTTCTCCAGTCTCATGAAGTACAGCATGCTGAAAACCTTTGCTGCAAAATACCGAACAAAGGTAAGCAAAATCAAAGCTCGGTATGTCAAAAACGGCAATTTCACTGTTGCGTATGAGACAAAATCCGGGATGAAAGAAAGCGTGTACTACAACAAGGGGTTCAAGCGCAAGACCGAGCCTTTCTTCGGTCAGGTTGACCTCTTGGAGACCTATAAGAAGTACGCTAAACCCAACGGACTTCTGCGTAAACTCAGAGCCAAAACCTGTGAACTGTGCGGAGCAATCTGCGATGACCTTGAGATTCATCAGGTGAAGCGGCTCAAAGACCTTACCGGAAATACGGCGTGGGAAGCCGTCATGCTATCTCGTCACCGTAAAACGCTGGCAGTCTGTCCTGCCTGTCACAAAGAAATTCATGCTTCGATTAAATCGTAAGACGAACGTAAACGGAGAGCCGTGTGCGCCGAGAGGTGCCCGCACGGTTCGGGAGGGAGTCGGGATTCCCGGCTTACCTCATGACTTGGACGTGCAGGTCGCCAAGCTGCGGCTGCTCAAGTCCAGTCACCAGAGCCAGAAGTACCAGCTCGAGGACAGGCTGCTGCAATACTTCCCGCGTGAGATAGCCGCGACGAAAGCAGCCATCTCGGGCTGCGAGGCGGATACAAAGACCCGCGACGCCCATCCCGCGCCCGTGGACGGCTTCGCAGGCATTGAGCTCCAAGGGCAGTACTACGACGAGCGCGTCGCCGCGGGCGAGGCGCTTTTGAATATCCTGCCCACGGTGCAGGACATGAAGCCCGTACACATCGGCTCCTTCCGCGGCTTCGACGTAGAGGTCTCGCTCGAAGCCTTCGGAAAGCACGTCCTCACGCTCAAGGGAGCGCTTGAGTACCACGTCGAGCTGGGCGCGGATGCGAGGGGCAACGTCACCCGCATTGAGAACGCTCTGACGGCGCTGGACAAGAAGCTGGGCGCTCTCAACACGCGCCTCTCCGACCTTGAGCGTCAGGTCGAGAATGCCCGCGAGGAGCTGGAGAAACCCTTCCCGCAGGAGGACGAGCTGCGCGAGAAGTCTGCCCGGCTGGTCGAGCTGAACGCCGAGCTGGACATGGAGAATAACGCCGAGCCGCAGGAGGCCGAAAAGCCCTCGGTCCTCGCCAAGCTCAAGGAACCGATACCGCTGTATGAACCCAAAACTCATCAAGTAAAGTACGAGGAGGCTTGCAGATAAATGGACAAGTTGGAGCAGCTGCTCACCAAGATGCATTCTGAGTTTGCCGAGTATGAAGCCTGGCTGTTGCAGCAGCCTGCGAGCGTCATACTCGAAAACGCCTTTCAATACACGACCAAGCAGGACATACTGATGCACGCGGAGTCCGTGGATCTGTCTCCGGCGCAGCTTGAAACACTGCTGCACTCACGAGCTCCGCTGGAGGAAGTGTTCGAGACCTACCGCAATACGGACAGCGATTTTTTGATGCTTGAAATGCACGACGCCATGGAGACCTGCGCCGATAATGCCATGGCCGTCCAGCGCACGGCCCCGGTCTACACCCAGCCGCCGGACTACGCCCGCGAGCACGGCGAGCTGGACAAGTACCGCGAATCCAAGCGCCTGAACGTGCTCTGCAAGGAGGCCATAGAGCAGTCCATAAGGGACAATTACAAGGACAACCACCTCGACGCCGACGCCGTCTGGCGCGACGTCACCGCGCAGTTCGGCAGCAAACGCACGGCCTTTGTCCTCGCCATGACGGTCAGGGAAAAGGACTTTGACGGGCGCTTTTCCCGCGAGAACAAGGCCTGGGCCAAGTCCCAGCCTCTCCCGCCCGACCCGGAGCGCCGGGGCCTGTATTGCAGCTATGTCGTGGACAAGTCCCACCCCGTCCTCACCGACGCCCTCGTCACCCACGCCCGCCGCGAGCTGGAGAAAAAGCCCTCGGTCATGGAGAAGCTGCAAAGCGCCGAAACGCCGCCGAAGTCTGCAATGAAAGTTTCAGTACCGGAGCTGTGAGCCGGAAGCGGAGCGTCAAGTTGGAGTTTTGGGTCACGCCCGACGAGAAGGCGCAGATCGAGCAGAAGATGGCTGAACTCGGCACGGAAAACCTCAGCGCATACCTGCGCAAGATGGCCATAGACGGGCGCATCCTGAAACTCGACCTGCCTGAGCTGCGCGAGCTGCTCTCGCTCATGCGCCGGTACAGCGGCAACCTCAACCAGATCGCCAAGCGTATAAACTCCACGCATCGCATCTATGACGCCGACCTGGAGGATATACAGACGTCGCAGGCGAAGCTGTGGCAAAGCGTCCGTGACCTGGTGCTCAGTCTGGCCAAGCTCAAATAATAACCCCCGGCGCTGCTTAGCGTCGGGGGTCTACTTCTTTATCTGGTTTTCTTCTTCGAGATACTCAATGAGGTCGCCGGGCTGGCAGTGCATGATGGCACAGAGCTTGCCCAGCGTCTCCGTCGTTACAGGCCGGTCATGCCTTATGCGCTGGAGCGTCTGCGCGTCTATGCCCTCATTGGCCAGCCGGTAATACGAAATATTCTCTGTCTGCATCAGCCTGCGCATCGGCTCAAACGTAATAGGCATTTCATCACCTCTGCCGCTATTATATGGGGATTGCGAAAAAGCATTATAGTGGTTATAATCACTATGACGGAGGTGGTAATATGACAGTTACTTTTTGCGGTCACTCACATGTGAGCGATGCGGCTGATTTGAGTGTGTGGCTTGACAAGGTGCTTGACCTGCTAATTGCCGAGGGTGCTGACAGGTTCTATCTCGGAGGCTACGGGGACTTTGACCGCATGGCTGCTGAGGCGGTCAAGGCAAAGAAAGATGAAAGGCCGGGCATTGAAATGGCGCTCGTAACGGCATATCTCGGCAGACAGGCTGACGGAGAATTCTACGACTACATGATTTACCCGACGCTCAAGGACGTGACACAGCGCTCTGCCATCCCGAAGCGGAACGAGTGGATGGTGGATTCCGCCGATGTGGTCGTGGCCTATGTGACGCACGAGTGGGGCGGGGCCGCAAGGACGCTCGAATATGCGCGGCAATGCGGCAAGCGCGTTATGCTCTACCCGGAGCTTGCGGAGCGCTGGTAATGTGACGCGCGAACAACCGAAACTTAGAGCTTTTATTTCTGATTTAGAACAAGAACGGGAAAAGAAACAGGAAGAGATTAAGGCGTTAGAAGCAGAAATTGACGGGTTATATCAGCAGGAAGATGAAAGAGCACGGTTGAGAGATATAAATGCACGGAGAGGGAAAGTTGTTGGACGAATTAGCCTTTGGATTGAGAGCGTGGAAAACGATACAGAGTCAGAAAAGCAGGAACAAATTGTAAAAGGAATTGAAGAGCGAATAAAAGAAATCGACGACATTCTTGATAGAGACTCTGTGGAGGAACGCAAGCAGTCAGCTCTTTCTCGAATACAGGTGGATATGACGGAATGGGCTAAGGTGTTGCAACTAGAACATTGTGACAATCCATATAGGCTCGACTTGAATAAGGTCACTGTTGTTGTAGATAAGCCAGAAAGGCCTGTGCCACTTAAGCAGTTGGGAAGCGGTTCGAACTGGGTAGGGGTTCATCTTATTTCATATTTTGCATTACAACAATTTTTTATTAATGCAAATCGCCCAGTCCCAAGATTCTTATTCCTTGATCAACCATCACAAGTTTATTTTCCGTCTGAGTTGGATGAAAAACAGATAGACTGGAATGAAGTTAATAAAATGTACCAGTTTATCATCGATCGTACTAATGAACTTAACGGAAAACTACAGGTTATTATTGTTGACCTGTCTCTTATACACATCTCCGAGCCCACGAGACTAGGCATGATCTC
>ENA-OZZQ01000456-OZZQ01000456.1-human-gut-metagenome-genome-assembly--contig:-NODE-456-length-12916-cov-3.367701_pt1 | contig 12916 bp, 8 predicted proteins | sample MGYA00243647_ERZ654151 | MGnify/ENA primary metagenome ERZ654151 (study PRJEB26926, sample SAMN06165154) | human gut metagenome | biome: ENVO:00009003; feature: ENVO:2100002; material: ENVO:00002003... | reverse complement strand
TACGAGATCATGCCTAGTCTCGTGGGCTCGGAGATGTGTATAAGAGACAGGGAGGGAAAGAAATACCTCTGCTTCGGCGGCACCGAGAGCCCCGACAAGGAAGAGCGGGAGGCCGGATACAACTGGTGGCCGCAGGAGATGCCCAGCGATGAGGAATACGCCGCCTGTGAGACCAATCTCGAAGCAAACGGCTGGCAGGTAGATTATGTGCTGACCCACGATGCCCCAAGCAGATTCCTTGATTTTACTTCTCTCGCGGTGGGCGAATCCAACCGCCTGCACCTGTTTCTTGATAAGGTCCTGCTGAAGCTGACCTATGAAAAGTGGTTCTTTGGCTGCTACCACAAGGATGTGGCCCTTTCCACCAAGAGCCGTTGCGTCTTTTGTGATGTCATCCCCATGGGCGAACGCCACGCGAAGCGGTAAAAAGAGAAGGTGCCCATGACTTTCAGGCCGGTGGTGTACATCATAAAAAACGAAGAAGATCGTGAACACTCTATTGGGTTCACCAATAAACAGCAGGAAGCCCCCTTGACAGTGTAATCGTCAGGGGGCTTTCTGCCTGCCAGGGGGTTAGTTCTTGAGTGCCTGCGCCTTGCGCCAGATCTGGATCACTTCCCAGTAACTTACAGAAGCATCTGCAGTTTTATTGGAAGGAAGCAGCTGGTTCTCAGAGGCCCAGGTGAGAGCCTTCTGCGCGTCAGTGGCATCCGTGTCCAACGCAGCAGCGGGAGCAGGTTTGCCGGCAGCATCCCACACCAGTTCGGCAAGTTCGGTGGCATTGGCGGGGATTGCTGCGCCATCGGGGAGGATACGCTTCAGATAAAGCTCCGTGCCGATTCGGCAGCCCTGCCATGTCAATACGGCGGCAGCACCAATGACCATAACGGTGCCCAGAATGCCAGAACTACCATCTTCGATGGAAGCATCTTTTGTCATGGCTTCAATCGTTACACCCTTTTCACCTGCGGGCATTTGAAAGCGCAATGGATTTTGTTTGACATCGGTCGAATCGTCCAAACCGCTGACCAACCATTGATCGAACGCAATGGCATCGCTCTGGCTGATGTAGGTGACAGTTACACTGGCGTTCTCAGGCACCTTTGCAACCAGATCACCAATCTCGTTTCTCTCAGCATGGATCTCTTCGCCATCATGCTCAATAAAAACGTCAGCATTCTTAATGGTCAGGGGATAAAGATCTGCAGTGGGAACAATGGGAGCAGCTTTTTGGCGAATTTCAAACGTGCCTCCGTCCACGATGGCAGAGATCAGATTGGGACTATTGGAATGGATCTTTATCTTTACGGTATACCTGCCTGCTTTTGTGGGAGTGATGACTTCTTCTCCCATATCGTTGAGATAGACAATCTCAAGTTTGATCTCGTCAGATTGTAAAAGAGCATTCAGCCTGCTGTCCGCCCGGACAGTCACTGTGGCCGTATGATCATTGCCTTCCTCTTCCACAGCGTCCTCTGGCAGGGTGACAGTGAGTTCGTTCTGGAAAGTATCATTGGTGATGGTAACGGGGTGGATCGTGATCTTTTCCGGAATGTCGATTCGGACGGTATCACCCTGAATGATTCGCAGGGTGTATGTTCCGGCATCTTTTGGAGGCTCATTGAATTCTTCTTCGTTTGAGGTGCCTGCGTTCCTGACATATCTTACAATGTAATCTGTGATGCGTGTATCCTTGGGCTCGATCCTGATATCGATATTGTCCCCATAGGAATAGTCCGCTAGACCGCTGATGGTGAAATCACCGGTGTCATAATTTGTGTGTTCGACAGTGGTCAGAGTTACGGCTGTATCATCCTGACCTGCAACAAAAGTATAGGTGGTATTGTCTGCACTCACAGTGCCGCTGCCCCCTGCCCAGGTATAACGATCTCTGTATTGAGGATCGCTGACGGTCAATTTCACTGTTTTACCAATGGTGACAATGAATTTGCCATCGTTGATGGGAACGCTGCTGCCATCGATCTTGGCAGTAACGGTACGGATGGCGCTGGTTACTGTAACATCAATAGAACCAGGTGCTACAGGGACATTTTGTAGGCCAGAATCCGTGAAAATAGCGTTCCATTGAGAACGAGAGCCTGAATACTCTATGTTATTCAATGCTGTGCAATTGGAAAATGCTGACTCGGGAATTTTGGTTACACTGCTGGGAATCGCGATCCGTTCGAGCTGCTCGCAGCCAGCAAAAGCATCATCGAGGATCTGTGTTATACCCTCTGGAATATCGATGCTCTTTAAACTGATACAACCTGCAAAAACTGATTCCGAAAGTTCTGTGATCCTGCATGAGAGTTCAATGTCTTGCAGAGCGGAACAATTCATAAAGGCACCCGTTCCAATAGAAATCACAGAGTCTGGGATTTTAACAGATGCCAGATACAAACAACAATCAAAAGCATGAGTTCCAATTCTTGCCACAGCATTGGGTGTTTTGAAGGCAAGATCTTCCCTTCGAGAAGGATAACGAATTAAGGCGTAATCGCCATTTGCTGATTTTTCGTACAACACATTGTCTATTGAAGGATAGCTTTCGCTGTCTGATGTGATCGTTGAGAGAGCGAAACATTCGGAAAATGCATCGGTTCCGATCTGTGCCACATTGGCAGGAATATGAATTTGAGTCAATGCAGTTCCGGTAAAAGCCCGCTCTTCAATGGCAGTTACGCTGTCTGGAAGAGTAACGGTGTGCAGGCTGTAACAATAACGGAACATGCCTTTTGCAATGGATGTTACACCCTCTGGAATGGTGACAGTATCTAACTCATCGCAATGATGAAAAGATTCTGAACCGATCTCTGTTACAGAATCAAGAATGGAAATATCTGTCAATTCGCTGCAAAACATAAAGGCCTGGCGGCCAATCTTTTTCACGCAGGATGGTTTATCGTCCTGAATGGTAACGCTTTTCAGTGAGGTGCAATTATAAAAAGCATTGCTGCCAATTTCTGTTACAGTGTCGGGGATCTGGACACTTATCAGGACGTTTCTGTAATTGGAGAACACCCGGTCTCCGATTTTTGTTACAGGATATGTTTGAGTACCTTGTGCTACCTGAGCAGGGATCGTGATCCTATGTTCATTGCCCGTATATTTGGTTATTGTTGCAGTATTGTCAGCATTGAGGATAAACTGATAAGAACCATCTGTATATGCCATAGGGGAACCGCTTGCAAAAACAGTGACAGTGCCCACAGGGAAAAAGGTCAGCAGCATACTGAATGTCAGAAATAAGCGGAGTAGACGCTTTTTCATAAGAAAATCCTCCTTTGCATTTCGTAAAAGACTTGTCCGATGTGCGTCATAATGCGAATGAATATGACGCTTTACACAAAATATTTTACAGTAGATGAAAATATAAAGTCAATATAATGAGACATGCTTTGTGAGAGAACACAAAAACTGAGAATTTTTTTATACGGAAGATACAAAAAGAACCGAGTCCTGTGATATATATGGGCTTTTGCGCACTTCCCAATCAGGGATTCACGGGCTTTGGGGGGAGTGATTGGTACGTGCAGAGCTTTCCTGGAGCCTGTTGCAGCAGGTTCATTGAAGGCTCAGCATACAATAAAAAAATGAGATAGGCACCCCCTTTCGGGGAAGTCTATCTCATCTTTTCATTGGCACTGTTTTGCAACAGCCCCTTCTCATTATCTTTTACATTTTTTCGGGGACGTTGATCTTGAACATGGTCAGCACATTGAAGATAACATTCTTCACACCGATGCACAAGGCCAAACGGGCCTGCTGCACGGCGGGATCTGCACCCTGGATGCGGCAGTTGCCGTAGAAGCGGTGGAAGGCGCTTGCCAGATCAATGACAAAGCGGTTGATGCGGCTGGGGTCGTACTTCTCGGCAGCCATAACGATCTCCTGCGGGAAGGCGGCCAGCATCCGGATCAGGTCCATCTCGCTGGGGTCAGTCAGCAGGGTGGCATCCACCTGCTCGGCACCGGCAAAGGCCACGCCCTCGCTCTCCATCTTCTTGAGGATAGAGCAGATGCGGGCGTGTGCGTACTGGACATAGTACACGGGGTTGTCGTTGTCGGTCTTGACGGCCTGATCCAGGTCAAAGTCGATGCCGCTGCCTGCGTCGTGCATGTTGAACAGGAAGCGTGCGCTGTCGATGGGCACTTCCTCCAGCAGGTCGGTCAGGGTGATGGCGTTGCCGGTGCGCTTGGACATCCGGACAGGCTGACCGTCACGCATCAGGTTGACCATCTGCATCAGCACAACATCCAGATCGTTGCCGTTCAGGCCGATGGCATCCATGGCACCCTTCATGCGGGCAACGTGGCCGTGGTGGTCGGCACCCCAGACATCAATGGCCTTGGCAAAGCCGCGGGTGGCCAGCTTGTTGTAGTGGTAGGCAATGTCGGCGGCGAAATAGGTGGGGATGCCGTTTGCGCGGACGAGGACTTCGTCCTTGGCTTCCTCCTCGGTGCCATCCTCGGTCTTTTTCTTGTTCACGGTGCCGTACTTGGCAGCATACTGGGCGCTGCGGTACATGATGGCACCATCCTCGGCCTTGTAGCAGGCACCCAGCTCCAGCAGCTTGTTCACAACATCCAGGACAGCGCCGGATTCGTGCAGGGTGCTCTCGTGGAACCAGACATCGTAATCGATGCGGTACTTGCCCAGGTCGCGCTTGAGGGCGGCAATGTTCTTGGGCAGGGCATAATCCACCAGGGCGTTCTTCAGGGTCTCAAAGGCTTCGCTGGCAAAGAGGGCCTCTTCGTCCAACCCAGAGCAGGCTGCAACGTACTTGTCGCCGTTGATCTCGGCAAACTCACCGGCCAGCACCTTGATGTCGCCGCCCTGATAGCATTCAGCGGGCAGGGGATAGGCTTCCTCGCCGCAGAACTGCTGCAGGTAGCGCACAGCCAGACTTTTGCCGAACTTCTGGATCTGGTTGCCGGCATCGTTGATATAGAACTCACGGGTCACATCGTAGCCGGACCAGTCCAGCACAGCGGCCAGGCAGTCGCCCAGAGCGCCGCCGCGGGCGTTGCCCATGTGCATGGGGCCGGTGGGGTTGGCAGAAACGAACTCCACATTGTACTTGGCACCCTTGCCGTGGTCGGTGCGGCCGTACTCCTTGTTGGAGCAGGCACCCAGCACCACGCTGGCCCAGAAGGAGGGGGCGAGGAACAGGTTGATAAAGCCGGGGCCGGCCACTTCCACCTTGGCAAACACGCTGTGCTCGATGGAAGGCAGATGGGCCAGAAGGGCATCGGCAATCATCTTGGGGGCCTTGCGCCAGGTGCGGGCACCGGCCATGGCCAGATTGGAAGCGATATCACCGTTCTTGGTGTCGGCAGGGATCTCCACGATAAAAGCGGGCAGCTCGGCCTCGGCCAGAGTGCCGTCGGCCATGGCGGCCTTGGCAGCCTCAGTCAGCAGAGCGCGGGCCTCAGCCAGTGCCGCTGCCCGGGGGTTGTAGTTCTGATAGGTCTTTTCAAAGTCTGTCATAATTTTTATCCTTTCACGGGCTCACCCTCTCAGGCCGATTCGCGTCCAGCTCTCCCAAAGGGCGAGCTTTTGACAAAACCACAAACTCTATAATTTCTGTCAAGACCTCCCACTTTGGGGGAGGTGGCATCGCGCAAGCGATGACGGAGAGGGTGAGCCATTTTATCGTTTTGATACTGTCTAGTATAACACAAAACGCCGCTCCGGGATATCCCGAAACGGCGTTTTGACTGAATATTTTACTTTAACCGAAAATGGCTACCACGATCTGGATCCCAACACCCACAGCCGCACCGGCAGCCCAGGTCAGGCCGGTGATAAAGAGGTTCTGCTTCCAGGAGGGGTTTGCCCGCCAGAGAACGGCCAGGCCCACGCCCGCGCCGGTGCACAACCCCGCCACCAGACTGGAAAAGCGGAGGGCTCCCTCCACATAGAGCTGGGTCAGCAGGACGCTGGCGGCACAGTTGGGGATCAGCCCCACCAGTGCGGCCACCACCGGCTGGAAGAAGCCCATCCGGCCCAGAGCGTCGGCAAAGACATCCTCACCCACGCCCTCCACAATGAGGCCGAACACCAGACTGAACACAAAGATGAACACGAAGATCTCCAGCGTGTGGCGAAGGGCGGCTTTCCAGATGGGGGCGGGCTTGCCCTCCTCATCGCTGTGCTCCTCGTGGCAGTCGATCTCATCGGCGCTGCCGGTATAGCCGCCCCGCAGGCTCCTGGGCAGAACGCCCCGCAGGACAAAATCCAGCACCAGGCCCACCGCAATGGCATAGAGCACCTTGATGACCATGAGCAGCACCAGCTTATCCCAGTAGGCAGGCATGGAGACCAGCAGCGGAACCGCTTCATCGCTGGTGGCGAGGAATACGGCCATCAGCGTGCCCAGGCTGATGACCCGGGACGCATAGAAATTGGACGCAATGGCAGAGAAACCGCACTGGGGCACACAGCCCAGCAGCGCCGCCGGAACAGAGCCCCAGCGCCCGCCCCCCGCCAGAATGGCTTCAATGCGCTCGCCGTGGCGGTTCTCCACATATTCAATGAACAGATAGGCCAAAAACAGGAAGGGCAGCATCTTGGCGGTGTCCACCAGAGATTCGCCCAGAACATCCAGAAACAATTCCATTTGATACTCCAAAAACAACTGTAATGTGCTTTATTGCAGTAAATTGCAATCAATTTGCATTTTCGTGCAATGGAGATTATACACGCTCCGGATGCAAATTGCAAGAGGAATTTGCAAAAAGTTTGCATTTTTGTTTTTGGGAGAACGAAAATGCCCTCTCAGTCAAGGCCGCAGGCCTTGCCAGCTCCCCCTTCGGGAGAGGTGGCAGCGCGTTCACGCTGACAGAGAGGGCGATTCATTTCAGATCAAATCTCGGCCAAAATCGCATCACCCATGGCGGTGCAGCCCAGGCAGGTGCAGCCTTCGCTCATGTTGTCTGCCGTGCGCAGGCCCTTGTCCAGCACCTTGTTCACAGCATTCTCAATGGCATCGGCTTCCTCAGTCATGCCAAAGGAGTAGCGCAGCATCATGGCGGCAGAGAGGATGCAGGCGGTGGGGTTGACGATATCCCTGCCCGCAATGTCGGGGGCCGAGCCGTGGATAGGCTCGTACAGGCCTCGGGTGCCATCGCCCAAAGAGGAGGACGGGATCATGCCGATGGAGCCGGTGATCATGGAGGCCTCGTCCGACAGGATATCGCCGAACATATTCTCGGTGACGATGACATCGAACTGCGCGGGGTTCTTTACGATCTGCATGGCGCAGTTGTCCACGAACATCTCGCTGTACTCCACGTCCGGGTACTCGGCCTGCAGGCGGTGCATCACACTGCGCCACAGGCGGCTGGTATCCAGCACGTTGGCCTTATCCACACAGCAGAGCTTTTTGCGGCGTTTCTGGGCAGTCTCGAAGCCGATGCGGCCGATGCGCTCGATCTCGTGCTCAGAGTAGGGCATGGAGTCGATGGCCTGCTTTTCGCCGTTCTCGAGGGTGTGGGTCTCGTGCTTGCCGAAGTACACGCCGCCAATCAGCTCCCGCACGATGATGAAGTCAATGCCCTGTGCCACGATCTCAGGCTTCAGGGGGCTGGCCGGGGCCAGCTGGGGCCAGATCTTGGCGGGGCGGTTGTTGGAGTACAGGCCCATGCCCGCGCGCAGGCGCAGCAGACCCTTTTCCGGGCGCTGCTCACCGGGCAGGCCCTCCCACTTGGGGCCGCCCACGGCACCCAGCAGAACACTGTCCGCAGCAAGGCACTTGTCCAGCTCGTGCTGAGGCAGCGGGTCGCCGTACTTGTCAATGGCTTCGCCGCCCATGGCGGCATCGGTATAGTGGAAGGTGTGGCCGTACTTTTCAGCCACCTTATCAAGCACTCGGATGGTCTGTTTCACGATCTCGGGGCTGGAGCAGTCGCCCCAGATGACAGCAATGTTTTTTTCCATAGTTCTAAATTCTCCTCAACAGCTTCTTACCCAAACCCCTCAGTCGCTTGCGCGACAGCTCCCCTAGTATGGGGAGCCCTTGGCATAAAGGGGAACTCGCAGAGCTTTCCGCAACGCCAGAGCCGCCCCTACTAGGGGCGGTGGCAATGCGTCAGCATTGACGGTGGGGTTTATTTCTTGGTCAGCGACTTCATCAGGCCACCGTCGGCAATGATCTTCTGGATAAACGGCGGGAAGGGTTCCGCCTGGAAGGTCTTGCCAGTGGTCTCATCGGTGATGAGGCCGGTAGTAAAATCCACGCTGACGGTATCCCCTGCGCTGATGGCATCCACAGCCTCGGGGCACTCCATGATGGGCAGGCCGATGTTGATGCTGTTGCGGTAGAAGATACGGGCAAAGCTCTTGGCAATGACCACCGAGATGCCTGCGGCCTTGATGGCCACGGGGGCGTGCTCACGGGAGGAGCCGCAGCCGAAGTTCCAGCCGCCCACCATAACATCGCCGTCCCTGACGTTCCGGACAAAGTCCTTGTCGATGTCCTCCATGCAGTGGCTGGCCAGCTCCTTGGGGTCCTGGGTGTTCAGGTGGCGGGCCGGGATGATGACATCGGTATCCACGTTATCCGGGTATTTGAAAACAGAACCTTTTGCGTTCATCGTTGTTTCTCCTTTTCGATCAGACCGTGCGGGGGTCGGTGATATAGCCGGTCAGGGCGCTGGCAGCGGCAGTGGCCGGGCTTGCCAGATAGACTTCGCTCTTGACATGGCCCATGCGGCCCACAAAGTTGCGGTTGGTGGTGGAGACACAGCGCTCCCCCTCGGCCAGGATGCCCATGTAGCCGCCCAGGCAGGGGCCGCAGGTGGGGGTGGACACGATGCAGCCCGCATCAATAAAGGCCTCGGTCCAGCCGCGCAGGATGCACTCCTTATAAACTGCCATGGTGGCCGGGATGATGATGCCCCGCACACCCTTGGCAATGTGTCTGCCCTTGAGGATGTTGTAAGCGGCCTCCATATCCTCCAGACGGCCATTGGTGCAGCTGCCGATGACCACCTGATCGATCCGGATGTCCTTTCCCTCGCTGGCGGGGTGGGTGTTCTCCGGCAGATGAGGGTAGCTGACCGTGGGCTCCAGCTTGTCCAGGTCGATCTCGATGGTCTTTTCGTATTCGGCATCCGGGTCAGCCTCGTAGTAGACCGGGGTGCGCTGGCTGCGGCCGTTCAGATACGCTCTGGTGACCTCGTCCACAGGGAAGATGCCGTTCTTGGCACCGGCCTCAATGGCCATGTTGCAGACGCAGAGGCGATCCTCCATAGTCAGGGAAGCCACACCCGGGCCGGTGAATTCCATGGACTTGTACAGTGCGCCGTCCACACCGATCATGCCGATGATATGCAGGATCAGATCCTTGCCGGATACGCAGGGGCTGAACTTGCCCTTGAGCACAAACTTGATGGCAGAGGGCACCTTGAACCATGCCATGCCGGTGGCCATACCGGCGGCCATATCGGTGGAGCCCACACCGGTAGAGAATGCGCCCAGTGCACCGTAGGTGCAGGTGTGGCTGTCGGCACCGATGATGCAGTCACCGGCGGTCACGATGCCTTTTTCGGGCAGGAGGGCGTGCTCAACACCCATCTGACCCACATCGTAGAAGTTGAGGATATCGTACTTGTTGGCAAACTCGCGGCACTGCTTGGACTGGGTTGCGCTCTTGATGTCCTTATTGGGGACGAAGTGATCCAGCACGATGGCAATGTGCTCCTTGTCGAACACGCCGTCAAAGCCTGCCTTCTCAAACTCGTTGATGGCGACCGGGGTGGTGATATCGTTGCCCAGCACGATATCGAGCTTGGCATTGATGAGTTGGCCTGCCTTGACCTCCGGCAAACCCGCATGTGCGGCCAGAATCTTCTGCGTCAGAGTCATTCCCATGGTGATACTCTCCTTTTGTCTTCTATAACTCCCCCAGTCGCTTACGCGACAGCCCCCTCTAGGAGGGGGCCTCTTTGCCTTTCCGTTACGCAACAGGCTCCCTCTTAGAGGGAGCTGTCACCGCAGGTGACTGAGGGAGTTCGATTTTTATTTACTGTTGATTGCCGAAACCAGCGCCTTGATGCCGGCAACGATGATATCGGTGTCGGTACCGGCACCCCAGGTCATGCTGCCATCGCCCCAGGCAAGGCCCACATAGGAAGCCGCACGGGAGGTACTGCCCTCGTCCAGGCTGTGCTCCGAGTAGCTTTCCAGATGGAAGTCCATCCCGGTGGCGCTCTGGATGGCGTTGGCCACAGCATCCAGACGACCATTACCCACCGAAGTGACCACCTTGCGCTGACCGTTCAGGTCCAGGGTGACCGTGGCGGTAATGCCGTTGACCTGTGCAAAGTGGGCCTCCACCACACGGAGGGGCTTTTCGCGGTTGAGGAAGCTCTCCTCGAAGATGCGGAGCACCTCGCCTGCACTCAGCTCCTTGTGGCTGTGGTCGGACACGCTCTTGACCTTGTAGCCCAGCACCTCGCGCATCTTGGGGGGCAGGTTATAGCCGTAGTTCTGTTCCAGCACAAAGCCGATACCGCCCTTGCCGCTCTGGCTGTTGATGCGGATGACATCGGCATCATAGGTGCGGCCGATATCGTGGGGGTCGATGGGGATGTAGGGGCAGGTCCAGCGGTGCTCGCCCCGCTCCTTGCGGTAGGCCATGCCCTTTGCAATGGCATCCTGATGGCTGCCCGAGAAGGCTGCAAACACCAGCTGACCGGCGTAGGGGGTGCGCTCGTAGATGTGCATCCGGGTCACGCGCTCGTAGGTAGCGCAGATGGCGGGCATATCGGAAAAGTCCAGTCTGGGGTCTACGCCGTGGCTGTACAGATTCATGGCCAGAGTCACGGCATCCACATTGCCGGTGCGCTCACCGTTGCCGAACAGGCAGCACTCCACGCGCTGGGCTCCGGCCAGAACGGCCATTTCAGCGCAGGCAACACCGGTGCCGCGGTCGTTGTGGGGATGGGTGGAGATGATCACGCTGTCACGGTACTTGAGGTGCTTGTCGCAATACTCGATCTGGTTGGCGTAGACATGGGGCATACTCATTTCGACTGTAACGGGCAGGTTGATGATCATGGGGCGGTCAAGGGTGGGCTGCATGATATCCAGCACTGCGTTGCAGACCTCCACGGCATAATCCACCTCGGTGCCGGTAAAGCTCTCGGGGCTGTACTCAAACAGGAAGTTGCCCTCGTATTCCTGGCTCAGCTGTTTGACCAGCTTTGCGCCGTCGGTGGCGATCTTCTTGATCTCTTCCCTGCTCTTGTGGAACACCTGCTCGCGCTGGGCCACGGAGGTGGAGTTGTAGAAGTGGATCACCGCGCGGGGAGCGCCCTTGACAGCCTCAAAGGTCTTGCGGATGATGTGGTCGCGGCACTGGGTCAGCACCTGCACGGTCACATCCTCCGGGATCATGTTTTTCTCGATCAGGGTGCGCAGGAACTCGTACTCGGTATCGCTGGCGGCGGGGAACCCCACCTCGATCTCCTTGAAGCCGATCTTTACCAGCATCTGGAAGAACTCCAGCTTTTCCTCCAGGCTCATGGGCACGATCAGAGCCTGATTGCCGTCGCGCAGATCCACACTGCACCAGGCCGGGGCCTTTTCAATGTGATCCTTCTTCACCCAGCTGTCATAACCGGCAGGGACAGGGTAATATCCCGGTGCGTACTTGGTTGCGTCCATCATTCTCGTTTCCTCCAGATCCTACACTTATTTAAAATTAAAGTAAAAGGCCCTCGTCTCCAAGGCGATAAGCCTTGAGAGACGAGGGCCTGTCATTTTTTTCTAACAGAGCACCCGTGGTACCACTCTCTTTGCTGGAAAACCAGCCACTCACACGATCAGCTTTTGGCGGCGAATCGCTGCCCCGGTAACGGTGGGCATCCGTCAGAGCCTACTCTCCGTTCAGCTCTGCCGCTCAGGGGCCAGTAGCCGAAGCCCTCCGCACTGCCTTGCACCACCCGGCAGCTCTCTGAAGCAGAAGAAGATCGTTTTTTCCCCGTCAACGCATTTGGTCTTTGTGTTTCAAAGTGAGCTTATTGTACCAAACGTCGGATTTGCTGTCAAGAAGTTTGGCTCATATCAAAAATGAAACAAATTCACATCATGGGCGGCACAATTTTCCAAATTTTGCGCTTTCTGTATCGAATCGTAGAGCGCTGGGAAAGCGGGGGATGCCCACGCTTTCCTCCCGCCAGGCTTCGGGGTTTGTTAAGAATCTGGGAAGTTTTTGGAAACAAGCCCTCGAAAAGCTTTTTTGTTAATTTTCGTTGTGTTAAGATAAGCTTATCGAAAGAATAAGGCCCCTGACCGATTTGTCAAAGGCTCTCCCTTTGGGAGAGCTGGCTGCGAAGCAGACTGAGAGGGCGAGGCCGTTTACCGAGGAGGAAATCCTATGAAAGAAGTCAAGACACCGCGCAAGCCGTTGGCGATCTACTACGCCCTCGTGCTGCTGATGCTGCTGCTCCTCAACTTTGTGCTGCTGCCATGGATGGAGGAGCGCCAGATCAAAGAGGTGGACTACGGCACCTTTATGACCATGACCGAGGAGAAGAACATCGGCCGTGTGGACATTGAATCCAACCAGATCATCTTTACCGATAAGGACGAGACGCAGGTCTACAAGACCGGCCTGATGAACGACACCGGCCTGACCGAGCGGCTGTACGATGCCGGAGCCACCTTCTCCAGCGAGATCGTGGAGCAGTCCTCGCCGGTGCTGAACTTTTTGATTTGGTTCGTCCTGCCCATCATCCTGTTCTCGGCCATCGGCAACCAGATGAACAAAAAGCTGATGGAAAAGGCCGGCGGCGGCCCGGGCTCCATGATGTTTGGCGGCATGGGCAAATCCAACGCCAAGGTCTATGTGCAGTCCACGGCCTGTCTCTTATACACATCTCCGAGCCCACGAGACTAGGCATGA
>ENA-OZZQ01000445-OZZQ01000445.1-human-gut-metagenome-genome-assembly--contig:-NODE-445-length-13203-cov-3.510496_pt1 | contig 13203 bp, 9 predicted proteins | sample MGYA00243647_ERZ654151 | MGnify/ENA primary metagenome ERZ654151 (study PRJEB26926, sample SAMN06165154) | human gut metagenome | biome: ENVO:00009003; feature: ENVO:2100002; material: ENVO:00002003... | reverse complement strand
TCTCGTGGGCTCGGAGATGTGTATAAGAGACAGCCATACTAATCCACACCATTGTTCCCTCCTCTGAACGGGCGTCGCCCCGCAGTCCAGCCGGACTGCGGGGCGATACTCATTATATTATATGTATGGCTCAGTTTTCCAGCGGCAGACGGACGATGAAGGTGCTCCCTTCACCCAGACGGCTGTCCACGGTGACGGAGCCGCCATGGAGCCGGGCCGCCTGCTGCACCATGAACAGGCCCAGGCCGCTGCCGTCCTTACCCCGGGCGGCGTCCACCTGGTAAAAGCGCTGGAAGATGCGCTCCCGGTCCTCCGGGGCGATGCCGATGCCGTCATCCCGGACGGACAGCACGGCCCATTGGCCCTCCCGGCGCAGGTCCACCCACACATGGCCGTTGGGCTTCCCGTAGCGGTAGGCGTTGGAGATCAGGTTCGTCAGCAGCCGGGACAGCAGGGTCACGTCCCCGTTTACCAGCAGATCCGGCTGGGTATGCACCGTCAGAGTGGTGCCCTCCGGGGCCAGATGGGCCTGCTCCTCACAGAGGACCTCCACCAGCTGGCTCAGGTCCGCCGTTTCCAGCTGGAGCTTCTGCGTACCCTGCTCCAGCCGGGTGATGTGCAGCAACTGACCGATGAGCCGGGACATCTGCTGCCCCTGGCGGCGGATCACGTCCACGGATTGGCGATAGTCCTCCTCCGTGGGCTGTCCGTGGTCCAGACTGTCGCACTCGGCCAGAATCACCGCCACCGGCGTCCGCAGCTCATGAGAGGCGTCGGAGGTGAATTGACGCTCCGCCTCGAAGGACCGCTCCAGCCGGTCGCACATACCGTCGAAGGCGGCGGCCAGGCGGGATATCTCGCTGCGGCCCTTGGGCAAGCCGATGCGGCGGGACAGGTCGCCGCCGTCGGAGATGGCCTCCGCCGTAGAAATGACCTTCTCCATAGGGCGGAAGGACAGCCAGGCGATCAGAAAGCCCCCCAGGGCCGACACCACGATCAGCGCCGGAAGCAGGGACCAGGCCAGAGGCACGATGACCTCCATCACGCCGCCCCGGGCGTTGTGGGAGATGGTGCCCCGGACCCAGACCCCGGCGGCGGGGATGGAGATGTCATACACGTCGTACAGGCCGTCGCTGCCCTGGGCCTGGCGGACGTCTCTCTCCGCCAGCGGCAGCTGCTCCGTCACCTCCGTGGGGGCTGAGCCTGCCAGCAGGCGGCCCTCCTCGTCGAACACCTGGGTATACACCCCGTGGCGGAACAGGTCCACATCGCTGAGGTCCAGGGCCCCATGCTCCACCTCCAGCCGGTCGGCGTTGCGGGTCACCACGGACACCACCTGAGCCGCCGGGGGTTTGGTGACCTGATTGCGGTTCATGAGCATCACGAACACCAGCATCAGGGAGGAAATGACCACCATCACCACGGTGAACCAGATGGTCATGCGGACCTTGATGGAGATATGTCTCATACGTCCTCCTTCAGCACCCAGCCCATGCCCCGGACCGTGTGCAGCAGCTTTTTCTCGTGGCCGCCGTCCAGCTTTTTGCGCAGATAGCTGATGTATACGTCCACCACGTTGGTGCCTCCGGCGTAGTCATAGTTCCAGAGGTTGTTTTCGATCTGCTCCCGGGAGAGGATGATGCCCTTGTTGCGGATCAGATACTCCAGCAGGGCGTATTCCCGGGCGGACAGTGTCAGCGGCGTCCCGGCCCGGACGGCGCTGCGGGCGGCAGTATCCACGGTCAGGTCCACCAGGGTGAACACATTGGTGCGGCCGCTGCCCTTGCGGCGGGTCAGCACCCGCAGCCGGGCCAGCAGCTCCTCCATGGCAAAGGGCTTCACCAGATAGTCGTCGGCCCCGGCGTCCAGGCCTTCCACCCGGTGGTCGATGGCGTCCCGGGCCGTCAGCAGCAGCACCGGCGTGTCATCGCCCCGGCTGCGCAGGGTCCGCAGCACCGTCAGGCCGTCCACCCGGGGCATCATCACGTCCAGGACAATGGCGTCGTAGTCCACCCCGTCCAGATCGTCCAGGGCCTGGGCTCCATCGGCGGCGGCGTCCACGCTGTAACCGGCGGCGGTCAGGGCTTTGGTGACGGAGCGGCGCAGCTGGGGCTGATCCTCGGCAAACAGAAGGCGCATGGGGGATCCCTCCTCTTTTATAAAGCATGGCGGCACCGCCCGCAGGATGGGATAGGCGGCGCCGCCGGGTCTCGGTATCAGCGTAACAGATTTTGGCCGTTTTTTCAAGAGGCCAGCTGAAGAATGGTGGCAACATCCGCCACGCCCCGGTACTTTTCCACCAGGTACTGCTCGATGTAGGCAGCCTCGGCGGCGGTCTGCAGACCGTCATACTCCTCCAGGGGGCGCTGGAGCATCACCCGCAGGTCAATGCCGTTCTCGGTGACCCGGCGCTCCAGGATCAGGCCCTCAGCCAGGCGGCGGGTGGTGGTGTTGGTGTCGATATGATTACGGATGGTCTTTTTCATGAGTTGTTCCTCCTTGATATTCTTGTTCCGGGGTGTCGTCCCCCTCGTTCTGGTGCTATCTTACGGCGGAAATATTAGAGGAACATTAATGCTTCTTAAATAAATTATAAACTGCCCGGCAACCCGGGGCAGGGAAGGGATTTGTCATATTTTTCACAATCAGCCACAGTTCGTAGGCAGGCGGGTAAAAGCGCCGGAGCGAGGCCAGGTCGCCCACCGCCCGCGTGCGAAGTTCATGCAGGCGGGCCTGGACCGGCCTGCTACGACGCTTTTAGGGGCTGTGCCGTGCACGCACGGCCCGTCTCCAGCCCCGGACCCGCCGTAGGTCCCTGCGGACAGCGGCAAAAGTTTCTATCCTGTTTTTGTTTGATCTTCTTGTTTCGCATAGAGCCAGGCAGGGAGGTCCCCGTATCATGTCGGCAGTAGGTCTTCAGCCATGGCCTTTCCTTTTTTCGTCTATATCGGCAGGAGCACCGGAGAGAAGAACTCCCGGTGCTTTTGTCATTCACGGGACCAGCCAGGAACGGCTCGTTGTTGATGACGGCAAAAAAACGTGTGTGCGAACATCAAGCGCAGGGTCTGCTATAATCCACCCAAACTCGCGAAGCTCCAGAAGGGGAGCATTTTTTGGCGCAATCAAGATTGAACAAAATGTAAATTTTGTTCAATCGAGAGTGGGCTTAGAGCGCATTTGTGCCGAATGGGCGTCCCCGCTGTGGCCTGCGCTTCCAGAATCCCCTGCGTGGCCCCGGTGCGGAGTTTGCGGGTTTTAGTCACAGCGTGTTTACGCACGCTGTGCGTGCGCGCTCAGTATGAGTCAGTACTGCACCTATTTGAAAACAATTGCGGCCCGGATGGCGTGTACCGACTGCGTTTGCAGTCAGCGCACAAGCCACCTGGGCCGCAGTTATTATTGCATCCGGCACCTGAAGCGATCATAGGTGTTTGTCCATTGTTTTTTTCACTCTTGCCGCATGAGCCGGTGTCTCACTTTACCCATTGCTCCAGATACTGCTCCAGGCAGAGACCTTTTTCGTGGATGTCCTGGGCGTACTCCTTGCCGACATACCGATAATGCCACGGCTCATACACGATTCCGGTGACATCCGTCTGGTCCGTGGGATAGCGCAGGATGAAGCCATAGCGCCAGCTGTTTTCCAGCAGCCACTTCTGCACGGCGGTGTTCTCCTGGTTGGTGTCCAGCAGCTGATAATTGACGTCCACAATGTCCACCGCCAGCCCCAGCTGGTGCTCGCTGGTGCCGGGGACCGCCACCTGATGCCCGGCCTTCTCCCGGGCCTCCTCTCGGCTATAGCCCTGTTCCATCCACTCGGACACCTTGTTATCATACAGAGTCTGCTGGAAGTCCTGAGTCCGATAGGCGGAGCAGATCACCGGTGTCAGACCGGCATCGTAGCAACCGTCGATCATGTCCATCAGCGCGTCATAGCAGCGCTTGTCGATCTCCAGTCCGTTGGGCAGGGTCACTAAGTCCACCGTCCAGTCCTCCGGCACCTGATTCCAGGGGTTCACCAGAGTCAGAAGCTCCGGTATAGGCTCAGGGTCCGGCTCCGGTTCGGGGTCCGGAGTCGTGGGCTGGTCATGGGAAACGGGGGTGGTGTTGGAGCTGTCTGGCAGCACCTGGGGCTGTTTGTTCAGCTCCACGATCAGCACCACCGCCAGAATGACGGCGGCGCACAGGGCCGGGATCAGCAGCCAACGGCGGCTGTTTTTTCGCTTTTCCAGTCGCCGGGGCGGCTGTTTTCTGCTGCTTTGCATGTGAAGTGATTCTCCTTTTCAGTTCCGCAGCGTAGCGGGATATGTACCGTTTTCGTGGAGCCGGGCCAGCTCCTGGGCCACGGCCTGGCGGTCCTCGTGATAGGTCATGCCGAACCAGCGGTCCGCCGAATGCAGCACAGACACGGACAGCCGTCCCTTCTTCAGCAGGTCCCCTACCATGTTGGGCAGCAGGCACTCGGCCTTCAGCTCCTCCGGCGGCAGGGCGCGGAGGAAGTCCTCCAGATAGGTCTCCATCTGGTCAAAGATCGACGGCATGAAGCCCCAGAAGTTCATGGACACCGGCGTATCCGCCGCCAGCTCACGACGCTGGCCGTCGGCCACGTCGGCAATGCTGCCGTCGGGGAACAGCTGGATCTTCAAGGCCTCACGAATCCCGGCCAGATGGCCGTTTTCCACCTGGCAAACGCCCCGGGACACGGTACCGTGGGCGCTGACGGTATTGCGCAGCAGATAGCCCACCATGGTGGCCTTCCCCTGCTGCGGCAGACGGCCCAGCTCCTCATAGATGGCCCGGTAGGCGTCCACGCCGTAATAGTCGTCGGCGTTGATGACGCAGAAAGGCTCCTGCACATAGGGCCGGGCGCACAGCACGGCGTGGGTGGTGCCGAAGGGCTTGGTACGCCCGGCGGGCACGGTATAGAAGGCCGGCAGACTGGAATAATCCTGCACGGCGTAGCATACCTCCACCGGCTCCCCGTCCCGGGCCGTCAGCCCGGCAATCCGGTCGCCGCAGAGGCTGCGCATCAGGTCCTGCATATCGTTTTTGATAATGAACACGATCTTGGTGAAGCCCGCCCGGATAGCGTCATGAATGGAGTATTCCATCAGAATTTCGCCGCCGGGGCCTACGCCGTCCACCTGTTTATTTCCGCCATAGCGGGAGCCAAGCCCGGCCGCCATGATAACAAGAGCTGCCTTCATATCTGTTTTCCTCCTCATATTCCGGACCCGGTGTTCCGCGCCGGGTCCGACAGTGTAGTTCATCATACCACATTTTTTCCGCCGCTTCAACCGTTTTACCGTATGAAACCGGGGAGCAGGCTGGTAAATATGGGGAAATTCATAAAATTGTTACAATTTGGGATGGAAATTTGCGGCCGCAGGATATATAATAGGAGACTGTTATAATAGGTGCGCTTTGCGAAGCGGCGCACCGGCGACTTATCCCATTGCAAAGGAGACACGCTATGACAACCGAAAAGACCTCCTCCCCCCGCCGCAGCGGGGCGGATTGGTTCGGCCTGGTCGCCTTCGCCGTGCTGGTGATCTGCAGCGCGGTGCTGGTGGTGCGGCTGATATCCACCAAGTTCCTGCCTACCGGCCAGCTGCTGCTGGCAGTTGGGGCGCTTCTGGTGCTCAGCGGTCTGCACGGCTGGGTCCAGCTGCCCCGCCGGGAGAAAACCGGCGGAAAGATCGCCTGCGGCATCGTGGCCCTGGTGCTGGCCGCCGCCATGCTCTATGGCGCGGTGGCCCTGGGCTCTGTGCAGCACGCCATCACCGATGTGGCGGACAAGTCCGTGGAGACGGACATCACCTGCGTGATCGTCAACGCCGATGACCCGGCCCAGACCCTGGACGACGTCAAGGGCTACCGGTTCGGCATTCTGGAGGACCGGGACACCGAGAACACCCAGTCCCTGCTGCAGCAGCTTCAGGAGAAGCTGGGGGCAGCGGAGCACACGGCCTACGCCTCCCCTGCCCTGCTGACCGACGCTCTGTACGACGACCAGGTGGGGGCCATCCTGCTGAACAAGGGGTATATCCCCCTGCTGGAGGAGCAGGAGGGCTATGCCGACTTCTCCGACCGCACCCGGATTCTGTATGAATACACCACGTCCAAAGCCGTGGAGCCCACCCCGTCGGATACCAACGCCCCGGTGGACGTGACCAAGGATCCCTTCGTGGTCTATTGCAGCGGCATCGACGCCCGCAGCAGCAACATCAACATCACCAGCCGCAGCGATGTGAACATTCTGGCGGTGGTAAACCCCACCACCCGGCAGATCCTGCTGGTGAATACCCCCCGGGACTACTATCTGCCCCTGGCCCACAACGGCCAGCTGGACAAGCTGACCCACGCCGGGATCTACGGCACCGGCGAGTCCATGCAGACCCTGGACAATCTCTACGGCACCCACACGTCCTTCTATATGCGGGTGAACTTCGCCGGTCTCACCAAGATCGTGGACGCTCTGGGCGGCGTGGACGTATATTCCACCAAGACCTTCTCCATGGGCGGCTACGATTTCACCGAGGGCGTGAATCACCTGAACGGTGAGGCGGCCCTGTGCTTCTCACGGGAGCGGTACGCCTTCGCCGACGGCGACAACCAGCGGGGCAAAAACCAGATGGCCGTCATCCAGGCCATTATCAGCAAAGCCTCCTCCCCTGCCGTGCTGAAAAACTATCAGACGCTGCTGTCCTCCCTGTCCGATGCGTTCATCACCAGCCTGAGCTATGACGACATCGCCTCCCTGGTGCAGATGCAGGTGCAGGATATGTCCGGCTGGCACGTCACCAGCTACGCCGTTTCCGGCTCCGGCGACACCTCGTACTGCTATGCCCTGGGCGACGCCGCCTGGGTCATGCGGCCCAATATGGACACCGTCAACACCGCCAAGGAGTTGATCCGCCAGGTGATGGACGGCGAAACGCCCCAGGTTCCCTGAGACAGACCAAAAACGTAAGCTATATAGAGAAAAACAAGGAGAAAACCCATGAGACATCGTCGCAGAAATGCCTATTCATCCTATTATGGTTCCCGGGGTGGGAGCCGGGGCCCGGCGGACTGGCTGGGACTGCTGGCCCTGGTGTGTATGCTGGTGTGCAGCGTGATCCTGCTGGTGCGGGTGCTGGACGCCGGGGTACTGACCACGGTGCTGACCGTCGTGTTCATCCTGGTGCTGGTGCTTCTCAACGGACTGCACGCCTTTGTGCAGCTGCCGGTGCGCCGCAATGTGGCCGGGAAGCTGATCTGTTCCGTGGTGGCCCTGGCGCTGTCCGCCGCCATGATCTTCACCTCCACCGCCGCAGGCTCCTTTATGAAGTTCCTGTCCAACATCACCTCCGGCGGCTCCTCCAAAACCACCGTATCCGTGGTGGTTCGGGCGGATGACAAGGCCGAAACCGTCAACGATACCTTCGGCTATACCTATGGAATCCTGGAGGCCATGGACCGGGAAAACACCGATGCGCTGCTGTCCCACATTGAGGACGGCCTGGGCCAGGTGCAGACCGAGACCTTCGGCACCCTGCCCCAGCTGGCCGACGCCCTGCTGACTAAGCAGGTGGACGCCATCATCCTCAACGGCAGCTATTTCTCCGTCCTGAAGGGCACGGAGGGCTATCAGAATTTCTCCAAGGACACCAAGGTCATTTACCGCTTTTCCATCGACAAGGAGGACCCCGAGCCCATTGCTCCCAACGCCAACATCTTCCGGGAGCCCTTTGTGGTGTATTGCAGCGGCACCGATGAGCGGGTGGATTATATTCCCCTCAACAGCCGCAGCGATACCAATATTCTGGCTGTTGTGAACCCCTCCACCCACCAGATTCTGTTGGTCAGCACCCCCCGGGACTACTACCTGACCCTCCCCTCCAAGGGGCAGAAGGATAAGCTCACCCACTTCGGCCTGTACGGCATCGAGGAGTCCATCAAGGGCCTGGAGCAGCTGTATAACGTGGATGTGGATTATTACGCCCGGGTCCACTTTGCGGGCCTGGTGGGCGTTATCGACGCCCTGGGCGGCATCGACGTGAACTCGGACGTGGCCTTCAACACTGTGGGCATGGAGGTGCCCGACGAGGACGGCAGCGGCAACTTCCACTTCGCCGCCTACTCCTTCCAGCAGGGTGTGAATCACCTGGATGGCCGCCAGGCCCTGGCCTTTGCCCGGGAGCGGGACGCCTTTGACGACGGCGATATGCAGCGGGGCCGCAACCAGATGCTGGTGATCCAGGGCATCGTCAATAAGGCCGCCTCCCCGGCCATTCTCAAGAGCTATCAGGACGTTCTGAGCGCCGCCTCCGACTCCATCGCCACCAATATGCCCAAGGAGGACATCATCTCCCTGGTGAAGATGCAGCTGCAGGATATGTCCGGCTGGAACATCACTACATACGGCCTTGCCGGTGAAAACAGCGCCGACTATTGCTACAGTCTGGGAAATGACACCCGGTACGCCGTGGTCCTGCCCAATGAACGGATGGTCGCCACTGCCCAGGACCTGATCCAGCAGGTTCTCCGGGGCGAGACGCCCACTGTGAAGCCCTGACGCAGAAAGGATGAAACGCTTATGAACGAACAAGAACAGCCCCGCCGGAGACGGCGCCGGCTATACCGCACCAGCGCCGATTGGTTCGGCCTGGCGGCCATGGGCCTGCTGATGATCTGTAGCCTGGTGCTGCTGGTGCAGCTGATGTCCACCAAGCTGCTGACGGATCTGTACCTCATCGTCATTGAGGTGGTCCTGCTGCTGATCAACGCAGGCCATGTGCTCATCCAGCTGCCCATCCGCCGGGTCAAAACCGGCAAGGTGCTGTGCGGCCTGCTGGCGCTGGTCCTTTCGGGCCTGATGCTGTACGGCTCCGTGGCCGCCGCCTCCGGCAGGAGCGCCCTGCTGGCCATCGCCGGCAAGAACCTGCAGAAAACCACCTCCTACGTGGTGGTCATGGCGGATGATCCCGCCCGCAGCATCGGCGACACCGTGGGCTACACCTTCGGCATTCTCAGCCAGGACGCCGATATCAGCGCCGACAATACCAGTGCCCTGCTGGAGGACATCAAGGACGGTCTGGGCGGCAAGGTGGACACCACCACCTATTCGGAGCTGACCTCCTTGGCGGACGCCCTGTACGATGGAAACGCAGGGGCCATCATCCTCAACTCCAGCTATCTCACCACGCTGGACAGTCTGGAGGATTACAGCACCTTCTCTAAGGACACCCGCATCATCTATGAGTTCAGCACCACCAAGGAGCTGGAGCCCATCAAGCCCAACGCGTCCATCACCTCCCAGCCCTTCGTTGTCTATTGTAGCGGCATTGACGCCCGCAGTAGCGATATCAATATCCAGAGCCTCAGTGACGTGAACATTCTGGCGGTGATCCACCCCCGCACCCACCAGATCCTGCTGATCAATACCCCCCGGGACTACTATGTGCCCCTGGCCCGCAACGGCCAGCGGGATAAGCTGACTCACGCCGGCATGTACGGCATCGACGAGTCCGCCGCCGTTCTGGGGAATCTCTACGGCGTGGAGGCGGATTACTACGCCCGGGTGAACTTCGCCGGACTGAAGAAGATCGTGGACGCCCTGGACGGCGTGGACGTGAACTCCGACTATGAGTTCACCACCGTGGGCATGGAGGTGCCCAACGAAAACGGCGACGGCGTCCACATGGCGGGCTACACCTTTACCAAGGGCATCAACCACCTCAACGGAGAGCAGGCCCTGTGCTTCGCCCGGGAGCGCCACGCCTTCGGCGACGGCGATAATCAGCGGGGCCGCAACCAGATGGCCGTGATCCGTGCCATCGTGGACAAAGCCTCCTCCCCTGCCATCCTCAAGGGCTATCAGAAGGTGCTGGACGCCGTGTCCACCTCCTTCATCACCAGCCTGACCTATGAGGACATCAGCAGCCTGGTGCAGATGCAGCTGCGGGACAACGTTCACTGGAACATCACCAGCTACTCCGTCAGCGGCGAGGGCGGCATAGAGCCGTGCTACTCCGCCGGAGGCGAGGAGCTGTGGGTCATGTGGCCCAACGCCACCCAGATCAACACCGCCAAGGGCCTGATCCAGCAGATTCTGAACGGCGAGACCCCCACCCTGCCCCAGGATTGACGCAGGCAACCCAAACCCAAGCAAAATGCCCGGCAATGCCGGGCATTTTGTGGGCCCGTAAACCAATGCGAGGACAGAAAGAGGAGAGAAGAACCATGAAAGAGAAAACCCTGGGGCATATTTATGCCCTGTTCACCATCCTGGTCTGGGGCAGCTGCTTCGTGCTGACCAAGGTCATGCTGACGGCCTACACCCCCACCCAGATCATCCCCCTGCGGATGGGGCTTGCATACCTGACCCTGTGGGCCCTGCGGCCCAAAACCATGAAGCTCCCCTGGAAGGATGAGCTGATGTTCATCCTCATCGGCATCACCGGCGGCAGCTTCTACTTCTTCCTGCAGAACACCGCCGCGGCCCACACCTCCGCCGCCAACGTCAGCATTCTGGTATCCATGTCCCCGATTCTGACGGTGATCCTGGCCCAGCTGTTCTCCCGGAAGGGCGAAAAGCTTGGGAAGCTGGTGTACATCGGCGCGGTGGTGGCCATTGCCGGCGTGGTGCTGGTGGTGCTCAACGGCACCCTGTCCTTCCATCTGAGCCCTCTGGGGGACCTGCTGGCCCTGGCCGCCGCCCTGATGTGGGCGGTATACTCCATCCTGGTGAAGCGGTATACCGAGCGGTATGACAACTTCCTGGTGACCCGCCGGGTGTTCCTGTGGGCCTTCCTGACCTCCCTGCCTCTGGTGCTGCTGACGGACGGCATGCCCAGCCTGACGCCCCTGTTCACCCAGCCCAATATCCTGATCTCCTGGCTGTTTCTGGGCGTATTCGGCAACGCCGTGTGCTTCGCCATCTGGAACATCGCCTTCAAGCGCCTGGGCGTGGTGGTCACCAACAACTACCTGTATGCCTCCCCCTTTGTCACCGTGGTGGTGGGCTGGCTGCTGCTGGACGAGAAAATCAGCTGGATGAGCATTCTGGGGGCGGTGCTGATCACCCTGGGCGTCATTTTCGCCAACAAGAGCACGGAGAAATAACGCCATGGAGATCCGAAAGAGCACGGCCGATGACGTCCCCGCCATTCTGGAGATCTTCTGGTCCGCCAAGGCGTACATGGCCGCCCACGGCAATCCCACCCAGTGGGGCGGCGGCTATCCGGGGCTTCCCGAGCTGCTGCCGGACATTGCCCGGGGCGACAGCTATGTGCTCACGGAGAACGGAACCGTTGTGGGGACCTTTTCCTTCATCATCGGCGACGAGCCCACCTATCAGGTGCTGCTGAACGGACGGTGGCACGCGGACCGGCCCTACGGCACCATCCACCGCCTGGCCTCAAGCGGCACGGTCCGCGGCGTGTCCCGGGCCTGTTTCGACTTCTGCACCGGCCTTTCCGATTATGTGCGGGTAGATACCCACGCGGATAACCGCGCCATGCAGGCCGCCATTGAGGACTACGGCTTCCGGAAATGCGGAAACATCTACGCCTCCAGCGGCACCCTGCGCACGGCGTATGACTATCTGCGGCCAATAACCTGAAAAAACGGCACGGACCCGGGATCAACCTCCCGGGTCCGTGTTTTATGTACTCTTATTGGGGAATGACCTGCACGATTCCCCGGGCGCAGTCCACGGACACGAAGGTGCCGTCCTTCAGGCGGCGGGTGGCGTCCGAGGCCGCCACGATGACGGGCTTATTCAGCAGCAGTCCCACGGTGGCCGTGTGACAGTCGGCGCTGGCCTCCTCGCTGACGATGGCCGCAGCCTGCCGCAGCCAGGGCAGCACCTCGTTGTTGGTATAGGGCACCACCAGCACATCGCCGGGGTGGAATTTCTCCGGAATATCCTCCAGCGTCCGGCAGACGCACAGCGGACCGGAGGCGATCTGACTGCCCACGCCGATGGCGTTGACCAGGGAGCCGCCCACCTGGGCGATGCGGATCATATTGGTGGTGCCGGAAATTCCCACCGGCACGCCTGCGGTGACCACCACCAGATCCCCGTGCTTCACCAGCCCCGCCTCCTGGGCGGACTGAATGGCCAGGTCTACCAGCTGATCGGTGCTGCTGGCCCGGGGCATGGTAATGGGCACCAGCCCCCAGTACAGGGCCATCTGACGCTGGACCTGGGGGTCCAGCAGCAGGGCCACCACCGTGGCGGCAGGCCGGAACCGGCTGACCATCTGGGCGGTAATGCCCCGCTGGCTGACGGTCAGGATGGCGTCCGCGCCGATGTCCTCCGCCGTGGTGCAGGCGGCGTGGGCCGTGGCGGCGGTGATGGACAGCCGGGTGCGCTTGGGCGTCTTGGCGGGACAGACCCGGTCAATGCCGCTTTCGGTTTTCCGGGCGATGGCGTCCATGGTCTGAACGGCCTCCACCGGGTACTTCCCTGCCGCCGTTTCGCCGGAAAGCATAATGGCGCTGGTGCCGTCGTAAATGGCATTGGCCACGTCGGTGATCTCCGCCCGGGTGGGCCGGGGATTCTCGATCATGGAATCCAGCATCTGGGTGGCGGTGATCACGGGCTTCCCGGCGGCCACGCACTGGGCAATGATGCTCTTTTGAATGGCGGGGATCTCCGTGAAGTCGATCTCCACGCCCATATCCCCCCGGGCCACCATGATGCCGTCAGCCACAGACAGGATGTCCGCCAGATTGCTGACACCCTCCTGGTTCTCGATTTTGGCGATGATCCGGATCCTGGAGTGGTTCCTGTCCAGAATGTGCCGGATCTCCCGGATATCGGCGGCAGACCGGACAAAGCTGGCGGCGATGAAATCGAACCCCTGCCGGATACCGAACAGGATATCCTCCCGGTCCCGCTGGCTCATATACGGCATGGACAGGGACACGCCGGGCACGTTGACGCCCTTCTTGTCCTTCATCACGCCGTCATTCTCCACCCGGCACCGGATCTCCCGTTCGGTGGTCTCCAGCACCGTCAGCCGCACCAGTCCATCGTCCAGCAGGATGGTGTTCCCGGGCTTCACGTCCTGGGGCAGCTGGGCATAGGTGATGGAGCACCGGCTCTCGTTGCCGGGAACGTCGTCGGTGGTCAGGGTAAAGCTCTGGCCGGTTTTCAGCTGCACCGGCCCGTTCTGAAAGCTCCTCAGCCGCACCTCCGGCCCCTTGGTG
>ENA-OZZQ01000429-OZZQ01000429.1-human-gut-metagenome-genome-assembly--contig:-NODE-429-length-13604-cov-13.211381_pt1 | contig 13604 bp, 10 predicted proteins | sample MGYA00243647_ERZ654151 | MGnify/ENA primary metagenome ERZ654151 (study PRJEB26926, sample SAMN06165154) | human gut metagenome | biome: ENVO:00009003; feature: ENVO:2100002; material: ENVO:00002003... | reverse complement strand
TTTTCAAGCAGAAGACGGCATACGAGATCATGCCTAGTCTTGTGGGCTCGGAGATGTGTATAAGAGACAGACGGTGGGCGGCGCGGGCAGGGCGGCTGCCATTTCTACGGTTTCCGCCGTGTTTCTGAACCAGGTGCTGCGGACGTAAACGCCGCCGATGACGAGAAGGTGAAGAAGAAGAAGGACGACGAGCCAGCGCACGACGGTGCTGCTGGGCGCGTCATCTTCAAATTCGGAGACGCGGGCGCGGTATTTGCTGAGTTTGGCGCGGAGTACGGTGCCCATTTTGCGTTTCGGACGGGTGCGTCCGGTCGGATTGTGATCAGGTGTTTTGGTCGTTTTCATGATGGTCGTTTTCTGGTGAATTGTCAGGAAAGGGGGGGAAGGGCGTTCACCGCGTCCCTGAAGGCCTGGCCGCGCTGAACATAACCGGTGAACATGTCAAAGGAAGAAGTGCCGGGAGAGAACAGGACGGTGTCTCCCGGCCGGGCGAGAGAGCGTGCCTTCGCCACGCAGGCCTCTACATCTGCGGCTTTTTCCGTGGGGACCGCAGGGGAAAAAGCGTGCTGGAGCTGGTCCGCAATCTGGCCGAATACCACGCAGGCGCGCACTTTTTCTTTCAGCATGGGCCGCAGGGGTACGTAATCCAGCCCCTTGTCCTTTCCTCCGGCAATCAGGATGACGGGGGAATGTTGTGATTTCAGAGCCGCTTCCAGCGCATGCAGATTCGTGGCTTTGGAATCGTTCAGCCACAGCACGCCGTCCAGTGTGCGGACGGTTTCGCAGCGGTGGCCGGGGGGCGCGAACTCCTTCAGTACTTCTGCGGCTGTTTCTGCGGGAATGCCCAGGTGGCGGCATGCCAGGACGGCGGCCATGGCGTTTTCCGCATTATGGCGCTGGTTCAGGGCGGTCCCTTCCAGGTTCAGCAGGGGAGCGCCGCCCTCCAGGATCAACGGTCCGCGGTAATGAAGATCAGCCGCCGGATCTTCCGGGCTGAAGGTGAGCACGGAGGCTTTCAGGTGCGGAAGCCGTTCCCCAGAGCGAACGACGGCCAGGTCTTTTTCCGTCTGGTTGTCGAAGATATGGAGTTTGGCGCGGTGGTAATCCTCCACGGATTTGTAGCGGTCCATGTGGTCCGGCGCAAAATTGAGCCATACGGCCACATCCGGGTGAAAATCGCGGATGGTTTCCAACTGGAAGGAGCTGACCTCCAGTGCCAGCACGTCCGGCACGGAATCCCGGAGCAGGATTTCCGCTACCGGCACGCCGTAATTGCCGCAGGCAACGGCGGTCTTTCCGGCGCGCAGCAAAATCTTTTCCACCAGGGATGTGGTGGTGGTTTTGCCGTTGGTTCCGGTGATGGCGATGATGCGGCCATGGTAAAAGCGGCATGCCAGCTCCATTTCACCGATGGTTTCCACGCCTTCCCGTCCAAAGGATTTGACAAAGGGGCTATCCGTCTCAATGCCGGGGGAGATGACCACCATATCCGCATGAAAGGCGCGTCCGTCTTCCTCCGTGGCAGCGGTATGCAGGGGAATGTCTTCCGGCCATCCGTCAATGGAGGAGGAAGCGTCAAACACGCATACCCGTGCGCCATGCTTTATGGCGAGGCGCGCCGCGGCGCGTCCGCTTCTTCCCGCTCCCAGAACGGCGATGTTGAGGTTATTGAGCTGCATGTTCGTGGTTTGTCAGGCGGTGGTAATCAGGAAAAGGCCCAGGAAAGCCAGCAGGAGGCTGATCATCCAGAAGCGGGCAATCACCTGCGTTTCCTTCCAGCCTTTGAGTTCAAAATGGTGGTGGATGGGAGCCATGGCGAAGATGCGTTTGCCGTGGCGCAGCTTGTAGCTGCCTACCTGCAGCACGACGGACGCGGCCTCCATGACGAAGACGCCCCCGATGACGATAAAGAGAAGCTCCTGCGCCGTGCAGACGGCAGCCATGCCGAACGCTCCGCCCAGGGCCAGGGAGCCGGTGTCTCCCATAAATACCCTGGCCGGGTAGCAATTGTGCCACAGGAAGCCCAGACAGGCCCCTACCAGGGCCATCATGAAGACGCTGATTTCTCCCGCGCCGGGGTGGAAGGGAATATCCAGGGAATCAGCCGTCAGCCAGCTTCCGCAGAGGACGGCAATGATGGCGTAAGTAATGCCCGTGGCGACGGAGCAGCCGGAGGCGAGGCCGTCCAGGCCGTCTGTCAGGTTCACCGCATTGGAGGCGGACATGACCACCACGACGCCGAAAGGAATATAAACGAACCATGGCAGGTTCACCTGGCCATAGAACGGAATGAACAGGGAGGATATGTAGTCGTGAAGTTCCACGCGGGGATTGCCTTCCGGGTACAGGTACAGGAAGGTGACGCCGGCCAGGCCGGCCAGGAACTGGACGAGGAGTTTTTTACGTGCGGAAATGCCGTCCGAGGTTTTTTTCGCCACCTTCAGGTAATCGTCCCGGAATCCCAGCAGGCCCAGCGCCAGGGTGACGATCAGGCAGGCAATGATAAAGGGATTGCCCATTCTGGCGCACAACAGGGTAGCCGCCGTCATGGACCCTACGATCAGCACGCCGCCCATGGTGGGCGTTCCCGCCTTGGCCCCGTGGAGTTCCGCCAGCTTGTGCACCTCTTCTGCCGTCCTGATGGGCTGGCCGATTTTCAGGGAAATCAGCGCCCGGATGACCCGCGGGGCGAATATCATGGTCAGGGCAAAGGAAACCAGGCAGGCCAGGAGGGCCCTCCCTGCCGGTTCTGCAAATGCCCCCGAGGGACTGAACTGTTCAATAACGGAATGCATAAAATTTACTGTGGCGGAAAGGTGAGGTTCATGACTTGCTCCATCCGGGCGAGGCGGCTGCCTTTGAAGAGGACGATGTCTCCCGGCGCCGTATGGCTGCGGAGCCATTCTGCCGCTTCCTCCGCAGAGCCGAAATGCAGGCTTTGAGTGAAGGCGTTCGGAGAAATAGCGTCCGTAATCCGGGCGGCATCCGTTCCCACGCTGACGACGCAGTCAAGACGGAGCTCTTCCGCCGTGCGGCCCACCAGAACGTGCCCTTCCTCGGAAAACGCGCCCAGTTCCCCCATTCTGCCCAGCACCGCAAAGCGTCTGCCGGTGCAGGAAAGCCCCGCTACGGTATGCAGGGCGGCCTGCATGGAATCCGGGTTGGCATTGTAGGTGTCATCCACTACCAGAATGCCGTTGATCCGGGTGCAGTGAAGTCTGCCGCCCGTGAGCCGCGCCTGATTGAGGCCGGAGGCGATTTGCTCTTTCGCAAGACCTGCCGCCCAGCCGGCGGCGGCGGCCAGAAGCGCATTGGTTACCATGTGCCGGCCGTGGACGGGCAATTTCACCTCTTCCCGGCAGAAATCCGGGATGGAAAGGATGAAGCGTGTTCCGTTCTCAGTAGAGACGGGATTTTCCGCGCGAACGGTTCCGGCGCCAATGCCGCAGTCAATACAGGAGGCGCGGGTGGATTGACGGATCATATCCGCATAATCGCAGTCCGCCGGAAAAATCATGAAGCCGTCTTCCGGCAGGCAGCGTGCCAACGTGCATTTTTCCCGGGCGATGTTTTCCCGCGAACCCAGATATTCCATGTGGGAGGTGCCGATGCTGGTGATGATGCCGATTTTCGGGCGCGTCATTTCACACAGGGGAGCCAGTTCCCCGGAGTGGTTCATGCCCATTTCCCATACGGCGGCTTCGTCGGACGGGGTGGCCCGGAGGATGCTGAGGGGGACGCCGATGTGGTTGTTCAGGTTGCCCTGCGTGGCGATGGTGCGGAACCCCTGTGAAAGAACGGAGGCCGTCAGATCCTTGGTAGAGGTTTTTCCGTTGGAGCCGGTCAGGCCGATGACGGTGAGGGTCAGCTCTGAACGCCACCAGGCGGCCAGCTTCTGAAGGGCTTCCAGCGTGTCTTCCACCAGAATGACGGCGCAGGAGGAGTCCATGCCTTCCTCCACACGGCTGACGACGACGACGGCCGCAGTACGGGATGCCTCCGGTGCAAACAGGTTGCCGTCAAATTTTTCTCCCCCCAGCGCGAAGAAAACGGCATGGGGCGGCAAATGGCGGCTGTCCGTGCACACGCCGCCGGAAGCGACCCTGTCGAAGGGGCCGCTGACCAGTTTTCCGCCGATGACGTTGCAGATGCCGTGTGCCGTGAGGGAAATCATGAAAGAAAGACGGAATAACGTGTTATGCCTGGGGGAATTCTTCCCGTTCCTTGATGAACATGTTGCGGCGCACTTCCTTGGCGTCGCTGAAATCAATGCGGCCGGTGGAAAGTTCCTGGTAATTTTCATGGCCCTTGCCCGCAATGAGGACGATGTCCCCCAGACGGGCCTGCTCGATGGCCGTGGCAATGGCTCTGGCCCGGTCCGGGATGATGGCGTATCTGCCTTCCGGCATGCCCGCCGCAATCTGGCTGATGATGGAGAGGGGTTCCTCGCTTCTGGGATTGTCGGAAGTGACGATGCAGGCGTCTGACAGGCGCGCGGCTGCGGCTCCCATCAGGGGGCGTTTTCCCCTGTCCCGGTCCCCGCCGCAGCCGAACACGGTAATCAGGCGGCGGGAGCACAGTTCCTTGAGCGTCTTGCAGACGTTTTCCAGGGCGTCCGGCGTGTGGGCGTAGTCAATGAAAATCTGGGCGCCTCCGGGGTGGGTGAACAGTTCCAGCCTGCCGGGGACCTGCGGAATATTCTGAAGGTTCGCAATGGCGTCCCGCACGGGGATGCCGGCGCAAATGACGGCGGCCAGCGCGGCCAGGCTGTTGTACATGTTGAACTTGCCGATCAGGGGGACACGGACCAGGTAGCTTTTCCCCTTGTATTCCAATTCGTACTCGCTGCCTTTGGTGGTGGCGTGGTGCACCAGCATGCGGAAATCCGCCCCCAGGGCGGACCCGTAGGTCTTTACGGTCATGCGGCCGGAAAACATTTCCGCCAGTCGGCGGCCGTAAGCGTCGTCGATGTTGATGACGGCCACGGGTTTTCGCCGGGATTTGGTGTCCTGTGCCATCTGTTCGAACAATTTCGCCTTGGCCTGGAAATAATTCTCCATGGTGTGATGGTAGTCCAGGTGGTCCTGGGTCAGATTGGTGAAAATGCCCACGTTGAAATTGATGCCGGCCACGCGTTCCTGGTCCAGCGCGTGGGAAGAGACCTCCATGGAGACGCCGCGGCAGCCGTTTTCATACATTTCCTTCAGCAGGTGTTCCAGTTCCAGCGGTCCGGGCGTGGTATGGGTGGAAGGAGTGATTTCCTCCCCGTTGTCATAGGCGATGGTGCCGATCAATCCAGCGCGCAGCCAGGACTGCTTGAGCAGGGAATGGGCGATGTAGGCCGTTGTGGTTTTTCCGTTCGTCCCCGTCACGCCGATCATGGTCATGTGGCGGGAAGGGCGTCCGTTCCAGGCCGCGCCCATCAGGCTGACGGCCAGGCGGGAGTCGTTCACCTCCACCCAGCTGACTCCGGCTTCCCTGGCTTCCTGCGTGCAGGGCATTTCCGCGACGACGGCGCAGGCTCCGCGGCGAATGGCCTCCGGGATGAATTCATGGCCGTCCGCCCGGGTTCCCTTCAGGGCAATGTAGCAGGAACCGGGCAGAATGCGCCGGCTGTCGCATTCCAGATGGGAGATTTTCACCTGGGGGGAGCCGGTGAGCGTATGGGAGGGAAGGTCTTTGAGTAAGGTAAGTAGCTTCATGACGGGATTATCTGCGCGGCGGTTTGGATGGGGTGGAAGAGGCCTGGGCACGGGAGGCTTTTTTATTTGCCTCTGCGGAAGGGACGTTCTTAGGAATGTTCATGGCGGCCGCCAGGCGGGTGGCCAGTTTCTGGAAGACCGGGGCGCATACGGTTCCGCCTCCGGGATGGCAATGCTTGGAAGTGGGGTCGTCAATGACGACAAGGCAGACGAAGGCCGGGTCCTCCACCGGGAGCATTCCTACAAAGGAGACGGTGTAGCGGTTTTCAAAATAGCCGCCTGTAGGCTTCACCTTGTGGGCGGTTCCGGTTTTGCCTCCCACGTTATAGCCTTCAATCCGCGCTCTTTTGGCGGTCCCGTCCAGATCCGTAACGTGGAACAGGGCGTTCCGAAGGTCCCGGGCCGTCTTGACGCTCATGACCCGGCATACCTCCACGGGGGGGGAAGGCTGGAAGTTCCTGTCATCCACATAAATGCCGTCAACCAGCCGGGGGCGCATGCGCACGCCGTCATTGGCTATGGCGGCATAAGCCATGGCGACCTGCAGGGGGGACACCATCAGGGAGTAGCCGAAGCTGATGCGGGAAAAGTTGACAAAATTGCTGCCGTCCTGGCACTGGCTGTTGGTTTCCCCCGGCAGGTCGATACCCGTTTTGGAGGAAAATCCGTACAGGTCAAAGTATTTTTTATACGTGGGCCAGCCCGATTTCAGTGCAATGCGGAAGGCGCCCGGGTTGCTGGATTTTTTCAGCACGCCCGCTACGGTCAGGCCGCCATAGGAACGGGGGGCGTCCGTGACGGGGCGGGAACCGGGCACCGGATAGGGGGTGCAGTTGATCATGGTGTCGAACGTGGCCTTTCCGCTGTCCACGGCGGATGTGACGGAAACTATTTTAAAGGTGGAACCGGGTTCGTACAGGGACTGCACGGCGAAATGGTAGGCGCCTTCCTGAAGGCCCTCGCGCGTATTTAAATTATAGTGGGGCCGGCTGGCCATCGCCAGAATGCTGCCGGTCTTGGGTTCCACCACAATAATGCAGCCGCGGGGTTTGTGGGTCTGGTCCGTGTAAAAAGAGATGGCGGCGTCCAGCTCCTCCTCCACGATCGTCTGGTATTCCATGTTTACCGTCAGGCGCACGTTCAGCCCGTCCACGGCATCCTTGAAGCGGGAATCCGCGGAGGGAATGATGCGCCCGCGGCTGTCTTTCCGGTATTCCCTGATGCCGTTGTGGCCCAGCAGCTGGTCATCCAGCTGCTTTTCAAGGCCGGAAAGGGCTATGGGCCGGGGGCCGCTGTCCTTCGTCTGGGCAATGTAGCCCAGAATATGCACCATGCATTCCGGCACGGAATAGACGCGTTTGGAGGAGGTCTCAAAACGGAACCCCTGGACGCGGGCGTTCTGGATAGCCTGCCGCAGCAGTTCCGCTTTTTCCTCGGACAGGTTTTTGGCAATGACGATGCGCTTCTTGGGAATCGCCCCGTCTTTTTCCACCGTGTTGATGATGTCCTGCACGCTCATGTCCGGCAGGAAAGGGGCAATCACTTTGGCGGCGTATTCCAGGTGCGCCTGCACGTATTCTTTCACCATCTCCGGCTCATAAAGCTCTTCCAGCTTTTTTCTGGCCATATCTACCCCTTCCGGTCCGTCTTCAGGCTCTTCCAGCAGGATTTTCGCCAGATTATGTTCCTTGCTGCCGTCCTTTTTGCTGGCGGCCTGGCCCAGAATCTTGCTACGGAAGCCGGAAACGAGCTTTTCCTTTTCCTTATCCGTTGCGGCTTTCTCCCAGAACGGGGAATGGACGGCCTTGGAATAGGCCAGAGCCCAGCTGATGGTCTTGGGGTCGTTCAGATGATAGCCGTCCGCAATCAGCTCGGAGCTCTGCATGTTGCTGGTGAGGATTTCCTCATTGGCGTCCATGATGCGGCCGCGCTGGGGCAAAAGAACCTCCCGTTCAATAATGCCGCCGCTGGAAACGCCGCTCGTTTTCCGGGGGGAAACCAGCTGGAGATTGACCAGCGACAACATCAGCCAGATGACCGCCGCGCCCGCCAGGCCGCACAGGACGAGGCTTCTTCTGGCAAATCTGGACTTCGTGATCGTGATCATGAACGGCTCAACGCAGTTAATGGCCTGCCGCAGCGATGCGGGAGGCGTTTTCGGAAGAAATGTATTCTACGGCTGAGGGCTCGATAGGCTGCAGGTTGGACTTGTCCTGGGCCAGCCTGTCGCGGATGGCCCAGCGGCTGGTCAGGGAGGAAGTCTTGGAACGGTAATATTCCTTTGTGAGTTCGCAGGAGGCGATCTCTTCGTTCATTTGCTTGATGTCGCGCGCGACCTGGATCTGGTCGTTTTTCAGCACGGCATAAGTGATGCCCGCTCCGCAGGTGAGGGCGGCGAAGGCAATGAGCCACATGATCATGCTCACGCTGATCTGGTGGCCGGTGAAACGCTGTTTGAATCTTTTCATGGCGGTGGCGGAAGAGAGATGGTCAGATGATTTTTTCCACGCCGCGCAACTTGGCGCTGCGGGAACGGGGGTTGATTGAAAGTTCTTCTTCTCCCGCAGTAACGGGTTTGCGGGAAAGCGGGCGGAAGCAGTAATCCGGGTTGGGGCGGGGTGCCGGCCATTCCGGGCGGTCTATTTCCGGACGGCTCCGGAGGTCGAAGAACTGCTTGACCCTGCGGTCTTCCAGGCTGTGGAAGGTGATGACGGCCATGCGCCCCCCCTGCCCGAGCAGACGCACGGAGGAATCCAGCAGAGCGTCCAGGGCATCCAGCTCGCCGTTGACCGCTATTCGCAGGGCCTGGAACGTGCGGGTGCCGGGGTGCTGCCTTCCTTTGCGCGGCAGGACGGATTCCACGATGCGGGCAAGCTGTGCGGTCGTGGTGATGGGTGCCTGGGCACGGGCTTTCACCATGGCGCGGGCAATGGCGCGGGAAGCGCGTTCCTCGCCGAATTGCCAGAGGATATTTGCGATTTCTTCTTCCGGGGCCTCATTCACCAGGTTCCGGGCAGAGAGAGCGGCGCGGGTATCCATCCTCATGTCCAGAGGGCCGTCTTCCCTAAAGGAAAAGCCGCGGGAGGCGGTGTCAAGCTGGTGGGAGGAAACGCCCAGGTCCGCCAGCAGCCCGTCCACCCGGGAAACCCCCTGCTGGGAAAGAATGCTTTCCACGTCCTGGAAGTTGCCGGCGAGCACTTTGAAACGGGAACCGAAGCGCGCCAGCCTGAGCATGGCGGCGCGGCGGGCGTCCGCATCGCGGTCAATGCCCCAGACAGTGGCTCCCTGCTCCAGCAGAAGTTCCGTATGGCCGCCTCCGCCAAGCGTGCAGTCCACGATGAATTTGCCGGGTCCTGCCTTCAGCATGTCCACCGTCTCATGCAGCAGCACGGTAATGTGCCGGAAGCCGTTTCCGGAGTCTGCCCCGTCCGCTTCCGCATCAACGGCGGCAGCGGCGTTATCCCCCAGTTCGGAAATCAGGGCGTCTACCCTGGCCGCGGCTTCCCGGGCTTTCAGGGCTTCCGTGTGGTACGCGTCTTCCCAGTTCATGGAGGGGGCCAGCGCCTTCCAGGAGCAGACCAGTTCATCCACTCCTTTTTCCTCCGTCAGCTCCGCAATCACATGCACATGGTTGCGGCAGACGCTCCACGCCAGCACGCGGCAGGACGTTTCTTCCGCGAGCCCGTTTGCCAGGGCCTGCACCTCTTCCGTGCGGACGTGCGTACCCGCGCCCGCGCGTAAAGAAAGCTCAATATGGTCGTCAAAAGCCCGGTTCAGGCCGGAAGACAATGCGCCCAGCTTGCCATAGGCGCCCTTTTGCCCGGCCAGGGACATCTCCGCCATGAGGCGTGCCTTTTCCTGCTGCCAGGAAACCATATCCTGCGCCGGAAGGGCATCGTGCCCCCAGAAAACGATGGAATAAGCCGTGAGTTCCGCATGCAGCCCGGTTCTGGCGCCGACGCCCAGGCCGGAAGCAAGCCAGCCCGGGCGCAATGCAAGCGTTGCGCAGGGGCGTGCCTGGGGATTGGGCGTAATGGAGGAGTCTGGGGGCATGAAGGAAAGCTAGAGAATGCCGTAGGATTGGTTGATGTCGGAGATGCTGGCGTTTTCACGCCGGGAAACTTCTTCGTAGAGAGAGGGTTCCCACAATTCGAAATATCCTCTCCGTGCGGCGAGCCGGACGGAGGAACTGAGCTGTGCGTGTTCGCACATTTGTTTGGGTATCAGCAGCTTGCCTTGGGCGTTGATGACAGCCTCCACACAGTTGGCGTATAATTTGCCGATGAAAAGGTCGATTTGCGCTTCCGTGTAGCCGGGCGTTGTTTCTATCTTGTCAATGAGTTGCTGGAATTTTTCCCGCGTATAGGCTTTGACGGTCGGCAAATCAAGACGCCGGCCGGATAACAGGAGCAGGGCGCAACCTTCGGAGGGCCTCCATTCGGCCGGAATGGCAATCCGGTTTTTGGGGTCCAGCTTGTGCGTGTATGCACCAAAAAGGTTGTCTGATACACTGCTCATCGCATGCAAGTACACTACGTAGTGACTTCAATACACTTTAATGCACCTGAAATGTCAACCCCGTACTGGAAAAAAGTATTTTTTCATGTGCCCATGTCATAAAAAAAGCATGGATACGTTCTTGCTCCCTTCCGGGGGCGGTATTATATTCCGCGCATGATGCAGTTTTGCGTGTTGGGCAGCGGCAGCGGGGGAAATGCCACCATTGTCAGGGCGGGGGAAACCGTCCTGCTGGTGGATGCCGGGTTCAGCGCCGCCAGGCTGCGGGATAAGATGAAGTCCGCCGGAGTGGAGCCGGATGAGCTGGACGCCATTCTGCTTACCCACGAACACGCGGACCACATGAAAGGCGTGCACCAGTTCACCAGAAAGCATGCCGTGCGTGTTTACGCCACACGCCATACGGCCATGTGCGTCCAGGAAAAAGCGCCGGAGGCTCCCTGGGCCTATTTTGAAAAGGGGCAGTCTTTCAGAATAGGGAATATCGTCATTACTCCCTTCCCCACTTACCATGACGCCGTGGACCCGGTGGGATTCAAATTTGAAACGGAGCGGTCCAGCCTGGGTTTCATTTCCGATACGGGGCAGGCTCCCGGCTGCATAGCGGAATACCTTGCCATGGTGGACAGCCTGGTGGTGGAATCAAACTATGATCCGGACATGCTGGCGGCCACTCCCAGAAGGCCTTGGCCGCTGAAGCAGCGCATCGCCTCTGCGCACGGTCATCTCTCCAATGGGCAGGCGTGCGACCTGCTGAGGCGGATTGCTCATGGAGCCCTGAAAAACGTGGTGCTGGCCCATCTGAGCGCAGAAAGCAATTCTCCGGCATTGGCAGAAAGCCTGATGCGTGATACCCTGCATGACATGGGGCTGGCTTCCACCTCCCTGTTCTGCGCCAGCCAGGACTCCTGTCTGCCGTGGATACGGGTCTGCTGAATATGCCTTTTTTCCTGTTCCTCCCGCCATGTTCCTCTCCACCTGTGAAATCATGAGCACGATTATTGGAGCTCTGGCGGGTTCCATCGCTTCCTCGCGGGTGAAAATGGATTTGTTCGGCGTGATTGTCTGCGGTACCCTGGCTGCGCTGGGCGGCGGAACCGTGCGCGACATCCTGCTGGACATACCGGTGTACTGGACGCTCCCCTCCGGGGAAATTTTTGTCCTGGCCTCTGTCGTCACCAGTCTGGCAACCTTTTATGTGGCCCAGAAATATCCGCCTCCCATGGGCACTATCCGCGTGGCGGATGCTATCGTTCTGGCCCTCTTCGGCATGATCGGCACGGAAAAATCCTATCTCCACGGCTATACTCCCACTGTTTCCGTGATGATGGGCATTTGTACCGGCGTGGCGGGCGGCCTGCTGCGCGACGTGCTTACCGGCAACGTTCCCTACGTGTTCCGTCCCGGAGAACTATACGCCACCGCGGCCCTGCTGGGAGGCGTGGCGTACGCGGTGCTTTACTATGCCGGAATTGATTCTTCCACCTGCTTCGTGACGGGCTTCATGGTCACGCTTTCCGTACGCCTGGCGGCCATCCGCTGGAACTGGAACCTGCCTTCCTATATTCCGTTATTCACCTCGGATACCGATTCGCCTCCTGAAGAGCCGGAAACTTGACAGGAGGGAATGTTTCCGTGAAGCCTTAAGAGCGTCGGCGCCTGCGGCGGCAAAAGGCAGTTCCCGCCGCGAGGGTGGTGAGAACTGCCGTGGAAGGTTCCGGAACATTATGAAAGGGCAGCATCAGGGCGTCGTATGCGTTGATTCGAGGGCCGTTCTTGCTCCCCAAGTGCAGGGTTCCATCCGTTTCATGATAATAAACGTCCCGTTTTTCCAGACCTTGTCCGTTGTCGGAGTCTGTGACGTACAGGGATTTGGCCATGCCGGTAGTGTCGTCAACCTCAATTCCCCAGCAGGTAATGGCATGACCCGGACCTGATGCAGGAGCAATGGAAAGTCCCACTACGCCGCCATTCTGGAAAAATGAGACGAGGTCTGTACCGAACTGGAGGGGAAAATCGCTTTGCGTGAAGTATTTGCTGCTGATGAAAGGGCAGTCGCCTTCCCAGGTGGAAGAGGACAATCCCAGAGATGTAATGTATCCCTCCCAGTATCGGCCAGTATTCTGCGGTTCAGTGATGGTTTCCTTAAAATCGTATAAATAATTGTTGGGATTGAGAGGTTTCCCTCCCAGGTACCACCGCAGGCCTATTTCTATGCCTTTCCCGGTATTGGCCCAATTATTGCAAAACACATCGTAAATTTCCGTTCTTCCGCTTTCATTCTGGCCGTTGGGAACGAAAGCCGGAATGCCGGAGGAATTATTCTGCCACCATTGCAGCATATTGCTGGCTGTGGCCGCCCAGCATAAATCGGAATCTCCGTTCCAGTATTTTTTGGTATTTATGAACCCCGAATCTTCGGAAACATTATGGGCAAAATAAATGGCGGCTTGAACAGGAACCAGAGCGAAAAGGAAAAAGAGAGAAAGGGTGCGCAACATAAAACATAATATCGATAGCGAATTAACAAGCCGGAATCAATGAAAATATCCGCAAATAAATTTTTGGATGATTGCCATCCTTCCACAGAATGGAGAGAAAAGAAGATTCCGGAATCAGAAAAACCTGTTGATGGAAGCTTCTTCTTATTTCCCGATGTAGCATATTTACATCACTGATTATTAGTGACAATTCATTTTAATCGGTACAACCTTTGTTTTTACAAGTACACAGAATGTAGGGATAAATGCAAATCGTTGTTTTAATTGTTTTGCATATACGTGTTGTACCGCCTTCTTTCAATCCTTTTGTGGAAAATGTCCGCTATCAGATACAACGTATTGGATGGTAGGGCATTTTCGCATGGATGTTACAGAACGCTTGTTGAATACAAAGATAGTTGTTTTCTTAGTATTTTTTTTGTGGTTTTCGGTGAGATTTTTATGCTCTGAATATTTGAGATGTTTGATTCGCTTGGAAAAGTGTAGATGTTTTATTACTTGTGTATTTATATGCACATGCGGTAAATTCTTGAAACTTTACGTTTTTAGCACACATTATATCTTAATGATTATAAATCAGTCATCTATTTTATTGTTCTATATCTCTCTTTGAATGATATACTTGGTTTGTTTTCTCCGAATAGGATGTGATAATACCTTTCTGAATAAGGATATTCATGAATACACTATTTAATGCATTTCTTTTTATCTTAGGTGATTTCTTAGGATTGGCTATTTCATCATAAGGATTGCCTAACGATATTAAGAATGTTTTTATTGTGTCGTTATCAATACCATCATGTATTTGTAAGAATAGATTTATTCTATCAGTAACAGGAAGTTCTATTTTATTGATTAACTGAATTTGTAAAGATTCGCATAT
>ENA-OZZQ01000385-OZZQ01000385.1-human-gut-metagenome-genome-assembly--contig:-NODE-385-length-14687-cov-4.352310_pt1 | contig 14687 bp, 14 predicted proteins | sample MGYA00243647_ERZ654151 | MGnify/ENA primary metagenome ERZ654151 (study PRJEB26926, sample SAMN06165154) | human gut metagenome | biome: ENVO:00009003; feature: ENVO:2100002; material: ENVO:00002003... | reverse complement strand
GGAGCTATGCAAGGAAACCCTTGCTACGCAAGGCTTTTTGCGGATTTGACGCGCACCCCCCAGGGGGCCTTCTCTTGTCCCTTCGGGACAATTCACCTTGTGTCGCCAAATCCGATCAAAGCCTCCGGAGGGCAAAGCCGAGCGCCGCCAGTGGCGGGAGGAGCGAGGCGGAAGCCCAGTGAGCAAGGGAGCGCCAGGAAGGCCCCACGGGCCGACGCAGCGCGACCTTTGCGAACTGCATTGCGGCCCCCGGACCCCCGGGGGTTTTTCGACAGACTGAGGGGCGCAGCCATTGGCTGCGCCCCTGAAAAAATGCGCCTATCGGTTATTCTGCCATATTGGCCAATACGCCGGTCTCCTGATTGAAGGCGTTGATCAGCGCATCCAGGTCGTCCGCCTGGGCGTGGATGCCCTTCCAGTAGTTCTCGTCATACCATTGGGCGTTCAGCTCATCCACAGTGCGGCCCTGCTGCTCCACCCAGGTATAATACTTGAGGTTGTGGATCCGCTTGCGGGCCTCATAGCTGAGCTCCAGCATGGAATCCGTGCGGATGCCGTGCATATGCTCGCAGTAATCCCGGGCTGCCTTCAGCTGGGTATAGGCGCCCTGCTGCTCATCCAGCTCGGTGATACGGCTCTCATACATAATGGCGCTATCCGTGCCCACCGTAGCCACCACATCGTTTTCGGTCAGTTCATAGTACTTGGCGAACTTGATGCAGCACAGCACGTTGGCGATGCCGGAAATGCCCAGCAGGGAAAGCTGATCGATGGTGGCCTGGGGCACGCCCACCTCTTCTTTGAGGTACTTGTGGCCCTGCTCGGTGTTGAACAGCCGGAGCAGGTTCTGGCTATCCTCGTCGTCGATGGCGATGACCATATCGGTATTCTTCACATTGTGGACCCAGGGCACATGCTTGTCGCCGATGCCCTCGATCCGGTGGCCGCCAAAGCCGTTGTTCAGCAGGGTGGGGCACTGGAGGGCCTCGCCCACCGCTAGCTTGCTATAGGGATATTGCTCCTTGAGGTAATCGCCGGCGCTCATGGTGCCTGCGCTGCCGCTGGTGAAGCAGGCCCCGGCAAAGCGGGTCTTATCGGTCTTGATGGTCTCATAGGCTTCCTGGATGGCGGAACCCGTCACCTGGTAATGCCACAGGGCGTTGCCCATTTCCTCGAACTGGTTGAAGATCACCACATCTTCCCGGGTGCGCCGCAGCTCCCAGGTCTTGTCGAAGATCTCCTTTACGTTGCTCTCGCAGCCGGGGGTGGCGATGACCTCGCCGGCGATCTTGCTGAGCCAGTCAAAGCGTTCCTTGGACATATCCTGCGGCAGAATGGCGACGGAGTCGCAGGCCAGCAGCTTGGAGTTGAACGCGCCGCCGCGGCAGTAGTTGCCGGTGGAGGGCCATACAGCGTGATGATAGGTGGCGTCGAACTGGCCGGTCACAAGACGCGGAGCCAGGCAGCCGAAGGAAGCGCCGACCTTATGGCAGCCGGTCGGGAACCACTTGCCGGACATGGCCAGAATGCGGCACGGAACGCCGGAAACGGAGGACGGGATCTCAACATAGTTCGGGGTCTTCTGGTACAGGCCGCCGGACTCCTTGGCCTCGTTGTGCCAGCTGATGCGGAACAGGTTGACGGGGTCAACGTCCCACAGGCCGGTGTGCGTCAGCTTTTCCTTGATCTTCTCCGGGATCAGATCGGGGTTCTGCATCTGGGCAATGGTCGGGATGATGATGTTGTTTTCCTTGGCCTTCTGGATGTTATGCAGCAGGCCTTCTTTGTTGATGGTCAGATCGATCTTGCTCATAGTTCGTTTGTTCCTCCTGTTTTACTGTTATCTAAGTATGAATAGAGCGTGTACTTGGAGATGCCGAAATGCTTGGCGATCTTATCGCCGGATTTAGTGATCAGAAGTGCGCCGGAATTACTGAGATAGCGGATGGCCTTGACCTTGTCGTCCTTGGTCATGAGCGCGACGGGCTTGCCGACAAGCTCGTCCGCCTGCCGGATGAGATCGTCCAGCAGATCGGCCACGTTGAGCGTGATGCGCTCCGGCTCGCGGCTGGCTTGCTGGTCGGCAGAAATGAAGTCGTGCAGGGAGTTTTCAAACAGCTGCATCATGGAAATGTCGTAGTTGATCCCAAGGATCCCCGTGACCTTGCCGGTCTCGTCCCGGATGTAGACCGAGGAGGATTTCAGAATCTTCCCGTCCTTTGTGCGCGTCAGATAGCCAAGCTGATCCTCCGCATTGTCGTCCTCATGGCCCAGCTGCTCCAGTACGACGTGGGAAGGCCCGTCGCCGACCTTGCGGCCGGTCACGTGCCCGTTTTCGATTGCCACGATCGAGGAATAGGCGCTTTTGCCGGAAAGCTCATGAAGCACGACCTCGCAGTTGCTGCCGAACTGCGCCGCAATCGCCTTTGCAATCTGCTCAAGCAGTTCCAGTAATTTTGCGTCCAATCTGCTATCACCTCCAAATTTAATACCCGAATGAAGTCTAAAGCTATCATACCAGTATCAGAAGCAGATTGCAAGGAATTTTCAAAAATATTTTTAGGCTAACAAAAATTTTGTTGCTCTTTTCGCGAAATTACCGCGTCAGCTGCGTGAGAATGGACTCGAAGCCCTTGCAGGACTTGAGCAGCTGGTCGATTTCAATGTACTCGTCGCGCACGTGCGCAAGGCTTTCGAGCGACGGGCCGTAGCCGATGGTCGGGATACCGGCCTCGCCGCAGAAGCTGCTGCCGTTGGTGCAGAACGAGAAGTGCGACAGCGGCGCCTCGATGCCCGCGTCCTTCAGGCCCTTCAGCGCGGCCTGCACCAGCTCGCTGTCCGCTTCCGTGACCCAGGCCGGGAAATAGCGCTTGGCGCGGATGGTGTCGCCCGTCCAGCACTTTTCTTCGCCCTCGGCCAGATAGCACCGGGCCTTGAGGCCAGGGTGCGTTTCCTGCGCGCGGGCAATGGCTTCGTTCACCTGCCCGAGAATGACGGCCTCATCCTCGCCCACAAGCGTCCGGCGGTCAAACGTCGCGCGGCAAAGAGACGGCACGACCGACGCGCCGGGATACGGCTGGGAGATAATATCCGTCAACTCCAGAATGCCCTTGCCGAGCAGCGGATGCTCGTTCGGGACGATCTTCCGGATCTCGTCGATCACCGCCGTCATGGCATACACGGCGTTGACGCCCTTTTCCGGATTGGAGGAATGGCAGCTGACGCCCTCCGTTTCGACGACGACCTCCGCCCGGCCGCGCTGGCCGCGCTTGACGGTCGTGCTCGTGGCCTCGCCGATGATGACAAGATCGGGCTTTGCCAGCCGCGTAATTTCGCGGGAGGACACGCCCTCGAACCGCTCCTCATGCACCGTGCACGACACGCAGACACGGCCCGCGAAGTCCCTGCCGGTCTTTTCAGCGAAGCGCGCCGCCGCCGTGATCATGGCGCAGTCGCTGCCCTTCATGTCGGACGCGCCGCGGCCGTAAATTTTCCCGTCCGCGATCTCGCCGCCGAACGGGTCATGCTCCCACTGCGGCGCGTCGATCACGTCCACGGTGTCGATGTGGCCGTCCATCAGGACGGTCTTGCCGGGCCGCTTGCCGTTGATGGTGCCGAGGACGCTGCCGAAGCGGTCGATAATGACCTCGTCGAAGCCGCATTCCTCCATTTTCCGCTTCATCAGCTCCGCCACGCCCTGCTCCTGTCCGGAATAGCTGGGAATGCGCAGCGCCTCCTGACAAAACGCGATCAACTGTTCATTTGTATCAATATCCATGCGGTAAAGATCCTTTCTCTCTCATGATTCTGCTTGAAGCATAGGGCAGCCCCGCGCCGTTGTCAAGCCGCGCACGCAAATTCTGCGTTTTACAAAAAATCCACCGCCCGTTTTGGGCAAAGCGGCGAAGGCTGGATATTGTTGGGGGGGACGGAGCGCTGCTGCGCCCGGCAGGATGCACCGTTTTTTACGGAACTCTTCGGCGGATTCGCAGCTTCCCAACGGGCCGGCAGAGCCGCCGGCCCCTGCAGAACTCCGGCGAATCCGTACTGCCCTGCAAAGTTCGACTGCAAAGCTGATTTACCGCAGCAATTCAAACGCAATTATTTGCAAATCCGTTGTACCGTAACAGGCGGCGCGTACCATAGCGCCCGTAGGGTGAGTCCGAGTGTTCGTAACGGCTATAAAACAGGTGCTTCCCTGAACTGCACCCGCAGCACGCACTAAACCGTACTCCAGCGCCCCTTTTCTCCCCCTTCTTTTCCGGCAAGGCGGAAAAGAAGGGGCCGCCGGAGGCATGACCAGCTTGCAAGTATTCACGTCATCTTCCTCTAACAGCGCAGTACCGCCCGGCCATGCAGATGCACAGCCGGGCGGCAGACCGTTTTTTCTTATTCCGCAAGCGCGGCGCGCAGAACGGGGTTTCTTGCCGCCTGCACCTCGTCGAGACGGCGGACAGGGGTATTGTGCGGCGCGGTGTGGAGCGCTTCGGGGTCCTCATGCGCGAGGCGGGCAAGCGAACGGAAGACCTCGATTGCCTCGTCCATGGTAGCCTTGGATTCCGTCTCCGTCGGCTCGACCATGAGCGCCTCGTGGACGATCAGTGGGAAATACATTGTGGGCGGATGAATGCCGTTGTCAAGCAGGCCCTTGGCGATGTCGAGCGCGGAAACGCCGGTTTCCCTGTGCAGCCGGTCCAGCGTCATGACGAACTCGTGCATGCAGGGGCCGGGGTAAGCCATGTCGTAGACATCCTGCAGCGCGGCCATCATATAATTCGCATTTAGAACCGCGTTGCGGCCCACTTCATGCACGCCCTCCCGGCCAAGCATGGTCAGATAGGCGAACGCCTTGACGACGACGAGGAAATTCCCGTAGAAATCCCGCACCCGGCCAACGGACTGCGCAGGCTGCGCAAAGCGGAAGCCGCTTTCGGTCTTTTCCGGGATGGGGCCGGGCAGGAACGGCGCGAGGAACGCCTTGCAGCCAACGGGGCCGGAACCCGGCCCGCCGCCGCCGTGCGGCGTGGCAAAGGACTTATGCAGATTCAGGTGGATGCAGTCAAAGCCCATGTCGCCCGGACGAACGACGCCCATGACGGCGTTCAGATTCGCGCCGTCATAATAGCACAGACCGCCCGCGTCGTGGATGATCTTCGTGATTTCGAGGATGTTCTTGTCGAAAATACCGACCGTATTGGGGTTCGTGAGCATCAGTCCCGCCGTCTGCGGCCCGACGGCGGCGCGGAGCGCCGCGAGATCGACGCAGCCGTCTGCGCCGGACGGGATATTGACCACGTGGAAGCCTGCCATGACGGAAGAGGCCGGATTCGTGCCGTGGGCGGAGTCCGGGACGATGATCTCTGTCCGGGCCGCATCGCCGCGTGCAAGGTGATACGCCTTGATGAGCAGCAGGCCTGTGAATTCGCCGTGCGCGCCTGCGGCGGGCTGGAGCGTGAACGCGTCCATGCCGGTCACTTCTCCGAGCAGCTTTCCGGTTTCATACAGCAGCTCCAGCGCGCCCTGCGCCGTCTGCTCCGGCTGGAGCGGATGGAGCCGCGCAAAGCCCGGCAGCGCCGCAAGTGCTTCGTTGACCTTGGGATTATACTTCATCGTGCAGGAGCCCAGCGGATAGAAGCCGTCGTTCATGCCGTGGACGCGGTGCGACAGCGCAGTATAGTGCCGGATAAGCTCATTTTCGCTCACCTGCGGCAGGCGCAGCGGCTTTTTGCGCGCCGGCGCCAGCGTCACGACGGGCACATCGCACGCGGGAAGCAGCGACAGGCCATGGCCGGGCGCGCCCTGTTCAAAGATCGTCTTCATTGTCCGCTCACCTCCTGCAAAAGCTCGATCACATGGTCGAGCGTTTTCTTATCTGTCAGCTCCGTTACGCACCAGAGGATTCCGCCCTCCACCGGAAGGCCGCCCAGAATCCCGTGCGCCTCCAATGCTTCCAGCGCCCGCTCCGGGCACGGGCAGGCAGTCACAAATTCGTGGAAGAATTCGCCGGAATAGACGCGCTTCCAGCCGAGTACTTCTTCGAGCCGCTGCGCAAAATAATGCGCGCGGGACGTGCAGAGCGCCGCGGCCTGCCGCAGTCCGGCTTCGCCCATGGCGGCAAGATAGACGGCGGCAGTCAGCGCGCAGAGCTGTTCGTTCGAGCAGATGTTGGACGAGGCCTTTTCCCGGCGGATGTGCTGCTCCCGCGCGGAAAGCGTGAGGACATAGCCGGTCTTCCCCTCCGTGTCGTGCGTCTGACCGACGATGCGGCCGGGGAGCTTACGCATCATGGCGCTCGTCGCGGTCATAAAGCCGAGGTACGGGCCGCCGAAGGCCGTGTCGAGGCCAAGGGGCTGACCTTCGCCGACGGCGATGTCCGCGCCGCACTCGCCGGGCGTTTTCAAAACTGCCAGCGAAATGGGGTTCACGCCCATGATGTATTTGGCCCCGGCTGCGTGCGTGATCTCGCCGAGCAGCTCCGCGTCCTCCAGCAGGCCGAAGAAATTCGGCTGCTGGACATAGAAGCAGGCGGCATCCGCGCCGAGCATGGTGCGCAGCGCGTCCGGGTCTGTTCTGCCGTCCTTCATCGGGACGACAGTTAACTCTGTCCCGGAACCGAAGCAGTAGGTCTTCATAACGCCGAGGACGTTCGGGTCGACCGCTGCGGAGACATAGGCCTTTGTGCGTTTGCGGTCGCGGCACATGGGGATGGCCTCTGCGGCGGCAGTTCCGCCGTCATAAACGCCCGCATTGGACACGTCCATGCCGGTCAGCTCACAGAGCATGGTCTGGTACTCGAAAATTCCCTGTAAAATGCCCTGGCTGATCTCGGCCTGATAGGGCGTATAGGCCGTCACAAATTCCTCGCGGGTCACGACGGCCTTGACCGCCGCGGGGATATAATGCCGGTAGCTGCCCGCGCCGCGCAGACAGGTTTTGAACACGCGGTTCCGCTCTGCCAGCGCCGAGACGGCCTCAAGCGTTTCCAGCTCGCTCCTTCCGGGCGGCAGATCCAAGTATCCGTCCAGATACATCTGCTGCGGCACGTCCCGGAACAGATCTTCTACGGACGATACGCCGATCGTCCGCAGCATCTGCTCCCGCTCCGCAGCTGTCGTCGGGACAAAGGTGCCCATCAGTGCTCCTCCTTCGTGAACGCCTCATATTCCTCCGCGCTCAGAAGCTCGGAGAAGTCCGTGATATGCTCGATCTTCATGATCCACGCCTCATAGGGGTCGGAGTTCAGAAGCTCGGGAGAATCGTCCAGCTCCTCGTTGACCTCGGCGATCACACCGGTCACGGGGCTCATAACGTCGGACACGGCCTTGACGGATTCGACGTCGCAGGCCGTTTCGCCCGCAAGCACCTCGTCGCCGGGCTCAGGCAGATTGACGTAGACCAGATCGCCCAGCTCGCTCTGGGCAAAGTCCGTGATGCCGACAAGAGCGGTCGTGTCGTCGAGCATCTTGACCCATTCGTGGTCGCGGGAATACTTCAGTTCAGCGGGAAAATTCATAATTTGTTCCTCCAATTCTGTTTTGTGGGGTTGATTGGTTGAGTTGGTGGGGGGGAGAAAAGGGGCGCTGGATATGCTTCGCCATATTTGCAGGCAGTGCGGATTCGCACAGTATAGTAGGGGCCGATGCCCACATCGGCCCGTTGGGAAGCTGCGAATTCGCCGAAGATTTTCGTAAAACGCGGTGCAATCTGCCGGGCCGATGTGTACCGGCAAGCGGCAGACCCACATCCGTAACGCTCCTTCGCCGCGAACGGCTGTGACCGGCATCAACCCCTACAACGGCTTTAAGAACAGCGTCGGAAGTATTGAGCTGCTTCAAATTTCGCGGAAAAGAGCCAAGAAAACCGAAAAGTGTTCTTGCATTGATGGGCATTTAATTTATTATAGCACACCCCGCCACAAAAGAACAGCCTTTCTCTCAGCACCACAGGATGGTCGGGCAGCGGCCGGAGAGGCAGGACATTGCGGCGCAGATGCCGCAGCAGGCGCGGCTCAGGTCGATGTTGTCGAAGCCGAAGCCGGACTGACGGCTGTGGTAGACCGTGCCGCTTCGGCCGATCTGGTCGCGGGCGGCGGCGTATTCCGCGTTCGCCGGGTCCATGGCGCAGGCTCTGGTGATCTGCTCATAGCCGAGCACGCGGTTGCCGAGGTTCGTATTCGCGACGGCGGCGAGATAATACCACTGCGCCGTGCGCTGCGATTCGGGCACGGCGTTCAGCGCCCGCAGCGCCCGCTCGTATTCCTGCACAAAGATGTACCGCCGCGCGGACTCCATCGGGTCGGCCTCCGACCACGCGCCCTGATAGCTCTGCCGGTACCAGCCCGCAAAGGGGTCTGCCTGATAGCATCGCTGCTGCGTATTTATGCGCGGCTGCGGGTTTTTGATCTGGTCATAGGCGGCGTTAATGCGGTTCATCATCTCCGCCGCGTGCTGGTCGCCCGGATTCATGTCCGGGTGGTATTTCTTCGCCAGCGCGCGGTAAGCGCGCTTGACCTCCTCGTCGCTCGCGTCCGGCGTCAGGCCGAGCACGCTGTAGGGATCGTCGATCATGTTGGTTCCTCCTGCTTCGTCCGGAACGCTGCTTCAAAGCGCGTCCAGACGCCGGAATATAGAATGTTCTGTAATATCGCTGCATCCTGCACGATGGGCAGGCGCTCAAACGCCTCCGCCGCGTCGCCCGCCAGAAGCGTCAGCTGCGGGCGGAAGTCCGCGCCGCTCTGTACGCCCAGCAGCGCCAGCGGGTTATACTGGCCCTTTTTCCAATCCTCTTCCAGATCGCAGGCCGCGTCCATAAAATAGATCAGCTTGCCGAGACTCCGGCCAAACTGCCGCAGAACCGGCGTCCAGCGATCTGCTTTCACTGTAAACAGCTCCGCCATCAGTTCTCCAAACGCGTTGGCGGGCGCTTCGGAATAAGCCGTGCGGTCTTCCTCTGCCTGCGTGATGGTCTGAAGCGCGGCACGGATGGCGGCGGCCTTTTCCGGATACTGCGCGGCGGCCCGCTTCGCGCCGGGGCCGAGAAGCCCTGCGGCGGCTGCCGCGGAAAGCTTTTGATCGTCGTGCCAGTCGTCCCGGCGGTTCTCATAGGCCAGCAGGCAGTTCATTGCCGCCGCGTAGCCGGTGAATGCCGTCTGCGTCCAGCTCTGCGCCTGCGCCGGATGGCGCAGGCAGCGCGACGCGCCCGACTGCTCCGCCGGTTCGTAGAGCGCGGACAGAAACAGCGTCAGAAACGCCATATCATAGGTTAACGCCAGCGCCGGGACCGGCCCGTAGCCGCGGTACAGCGCGCGGCACAGCCCGCAGTAGAAGCTCTTGTAGCGCGTCTGCTGCCCTTCGTCCAGCCGCGCAAGGTCGGCGATCACGTATCCGAACATTCCGGCTTCTCCTTCTCTTCCTTCCAGTCGAACAGCGCGTGATTGAGCAGCGCGCCGTAAAACAGAATGGAAATACACGCGTACAGCCACAAAAGCATCAGAAGCAGCACGGACAGGCTCCCATAGAGCGCTGAGGCTTTGGCGATGTGGTTGACGTACCACGAATAGATCTCCGAATAGATCACCCACGCGCAGGCGGCGCCCGCCGCGCCGGGCAGAACGTGAACGAACCGCTGCCGCTTGTCCGGCAGAGCCAGAAACACGCCCGTAAACAGCGCCGTCAGCAGCACGAATGAATACAGATGCAAATTCCGCAGGATCGGCTCAAGCACGGCGGCAAAGGAAAAGCCCCGTGCCACCAGAAACGCCAGCAGCGCCTGTCCGCCGACATAAAGCCCCAGCGTCAGCAAAAGCGCCAGCAGCATCCCGACCGTATATAAAACGCACAGCAGCCGCCGGTGCAGGTACCTGCGCGTCTCGCGCACCTCCAGCACGGCGTCAAGCCCGTAAAGAAGACTCAGCATCCCCTTTGAGGCCGACCAGAGCGTCAGCACGGCGCTGGCCGAGATGATCGCCGCCGAGCTTGAGCCGTAGAGCGTCCGGATGAAATATTCCAGCAGCCGCAGCAGCCACTCCGGCGCAAGCTGCGCGCAGAGGCCGAGCAAATGCTCGATCGTCAGTGGTGTATACGGGAGCAGCGACAAAAGCAGGCTCACGATCGGAAACACCGACAGCAGCAGGAAAAACGAGGCGTTGCCTGCGTAAATCGGGATCTGCATGGCCGCGACGCGCGCAAGCAGCTGTTCGAGCTGTTTTTTCAGTTTCATCCGCCGCCTCCTATACCCGAAAGTTTTCGACAAAAATCTGTCCCGGCCTGCACAGGTTCCCCAAAACGCGGATGATCTTTCTGTAAAGATCATCAAAAATCACAATGCTTTTGTCGAATCATGCGAAATTTTTTGGTTTTCGAATCGCAGAAGTTATGGTTCAATATTCCCGGGAGGGAGAACACCATGAGAAATAAGAGTCTGATTCACACAAAGGACGTCAAGACACAGGAGGGCACGCCGCTGCATCTGGAATACTATCTGATCAACGACAGCGTGCTTGGCGGCTGTGCCGAGTGCTATGGCGTGGAGATCCTCGCGCAGACCGGCGAGGCGCAGTGCTACGCCGGCATCCCGCGCATCACCATGCGCGGCACCAGCATCTTCACGCTCATCGACCAGCTGGCCTACTTCGCCGTCACGCCGGATTCGCTGAACGATGTGATCCAGGACTGGCTGTAGAAAGAAGTAGACAAGGCCTCTCTTTTTTGCTACAATCATAACAGAAAATGGGCAGAAGCGCAAGATGCGCGTCCGCCGGATGAAGAGAGGAGTTTTTGCCATGAAGTGCCCGTACTGCGGCTATCAGGAGAGTAAGGTCGTCGATTCCCGTCACTCGGACGACGGGGTGAGCATTCGCCGCCGCCGCGAATGCCTGCAATGCCAGAAGCGGTTTACCACCTATGAGACGGTCGAAAGCCTGCCCATCGTCGTCATCAAGCGCGACAGCAGCCGGCAGCAGTTCGACCGCAACAAGATTTTGAATGGTATGCTCCGCGCGTGCGAAAAGCGCCCCGTGCCGCTGGCTGAGCTGGAAAAGGCCACCGATGAGATCGAGCAGGCCATCCAGAACTCGCTTGACCGGGAAATTTCCACCGAAAAGATCGGAGAACTGGTCATGGAACGCCTCAAGCCGCTCGACGAGGTCGCCTATGTCCGCTTTGCGTCGGTCTATCGCCAATTCAAGGACATCGACAGCTTCATGCGCGAGCTGAACAAAATTCTCGAAGAGCGATAAAACGCTTCGCCCCGCTGAACAGCGGGGCGTTTTTTTCAGGAAAGCACCGGCGCGGGAGCGTGCCTACATCACATTCTCCACCGTCGGCAGCTCCATGCGGCGGACGTGCTCCAGACGGGCGGTGAGTTCGCCGCAGGCGGCGAGGTAATCGTCCAGATCTTCCAGCTTGATAAACGCCTCGAGCTGCGCGAACAGGGCCAGAATTTCGTCGACCTCCTCGTGGTGCAGGAAAATGCCGAGGACTGTCTCGCGGCCCTCCCAGAGCTGCTTTGCCTGCCGCAGAGACTCCGCTGCCGCGGTATATTGTTCTTCCTCCGCCTGCCGGATGGAGCGCTCCAGAAGCGTGACCGTTTCCTCGCCGGACGCACGCACATAAAAAAGCGAAAACAGCCCCACGGCCAGACACAGCGCAAACACGAGACACGCGATCAGAATATGCTTCATGCCTCATCCTCCCGCATGGCGGCAAAATACAGCTTGCCGTCCGGTTCGCTCGTGAGCAGATACACGTCCTGCACGCGGCAGTTGTAATTTTTCAAGATCTCCTGTACCCACGCTTCGTCCCGGCCCAGAAGCGGCAGATTCTGCCGCATGAGCCGCCCGGAGGCAATGACGGTAATGGGCAGCTTCCGCCCGCTTACCTGCACGCCGGCGTCCTTTGCGGGCGCTGGTTCGTATTTCGGAAACAGGAACGTCGAAATCGCGCCGCTCGTCTCCAGAATGGCGTACTGCACCTGCGAAAGGTCCGTCACGCCCTGAATGCGCAGATATTCTGCCAGCTCGTCGGTGTTCACGCGCGTCTTTTTAAGATTCTGCTGCAAAAGCCGCCCGTTTTCGATCAGAATGACCGGCTTGCCGCAAAGAAACCGCCGCATGCCCACGCTCCGGTATGTCAGCACGGACAGAACCAGCTCCACGCTCAAAACGACAAGGATCGGCAGCAGTCCCGCCAGCAGCGGCGTGCCCGTCTCCTGCATCGGCACAGCGGCCAGATTCGCGATCAGCATCGTCACAACGAACTCCATCGGCTCCATCTCGCCCAGCTGCCGCTTGCCCATGAGCCGGACGACGAGGATCAGCGCCAGATATAAGACCACGGCGCGAATGAGTGAAATCAGCATAAAAAACGCCTCCCTGCCGTAGCATTTGCACACGGCAGGGAGGATATACCGCTTTCCTTCTATTTTTCCAGATACTCCGTGCATTTTGCCTGCGCGTCGCGGGCGAGTTTTTCCTCGTCGACGCTGGCAAGACGGCCCTCGCGGACGGTGATTTTGCCGTTTACGACCGTGTAATCGACCGGGCCGCGCACACCGACGGTGGCAAGGACGGATTTCGGGTCATAGCAGGCCCCGACGAGCTCCATCCGGCGGCTGTCGATCAAAAACAGGTCGCAGCACTTGCCGGCGGCAAGACTGCCGATGTCACTGCGGCCGAGCAGCCGCGCACTGCCGCGCGTGGCGATCTTCAGAACATCGTAGCCCGAGGGCGCTTCGCGGCTGGAATTGAGCCGGTGCAGCAAAAACGCCGTGCGCAGCTCCTCCATAAGGCTCGAGCCGTCGTTGGACGCCGAGCCGTCGACGCCGAGGCCGACCGGCACGCCAAGCTTCAGCATATCCGGGATGCGCGCGATGCCGGAGGAGAGCTTCATGTTGCTTGCCGGGCAGTGGCACACGCCGGTGCCGGTTTCGGCCAGAAGCTTCAGCTCCTCGTCATTAAAATGAATGCCGTGCGCGTACCACACATCCGGGCCGACCCAGCCGAGCGTCTGCATGAACGCCAGCGGGCGCATCCCCTCGCGTTCGAGCATATAGGCTTCCTCGTCCTTTGTCTCACACAGGTGCGTGTGCAGGCGGACATGGTACTGCCGCGCGAGGATGGCGCTCTGCCGCAGAAGCTCCGCCGAGACGGAGAACGGCGAACACGGCGCAAGCGCGACCTGCCGCATGGAGCCGAACGACGCGTCATGGTATGTTTCAATGAGGCGGGCGGAGTCGGCCATGATCTCGTCGACCGTCTGCACAACGGAGTCGGGCGGCAGGCCGCCGTCCTTGACGGACAGATCCATGGAGCCGCGTGAGCAGTGCATCCGCATACCAAGCTCCGACGCGGCCTCGAACTGCGTCCCGATCAGATCACCCGCGCCGACCGGGAAGACATAGTGGTGGTCAAAGCAGGCCGTGCAGCCGTGCTTCATGAGTTCGCCCATACCGGTCAGGCTCGACAGGCGGATGACCTCCGCGTCGAGATTTTTCCAGATCTCATAGAGCGTTTTCAGCCAGTCGAACAGCTCCATGTTCTGCACCTGCGGCAGATTGCGGGAAAACTGCTGGTACAGATGATGGTGCGTGTTGACAAGGCCCGGATAGCACAGCATATGGCTGGCGTCCAGCACCTCGTCGGCCTGCCGGTCAAGCTTCGGGCCGATGGCGCGGATGATGCCGTTCTCAGCGTAGAGGTCGACATTTTCATATACGGTATCCTGCTCGTCGCAGGAGACGAGGGTTTTGATATTGCGGATCAGAAGTCGCTGCATGGCAAAGCCCATCCTTTTCGTTCAGATGCCTCTATTTTACCATGCGGGCGCGGAAAATCAATCGTTTATGCGATGCCGCTTGCGGGCGGATGCGCAATATGATAGAATGTATGCAGAGTAAATGACATTTACGCAGGAGGCAGTGCTATGACGCTCGGACAGAAGCTCAAGCAGACGCGGCTTGCACGCGGCATGACGCAGTCGCAGGTCGTGGGGGACCGCATCACGCGCAATATGCTCTCGCAGATCGAAAATGATCTGGCTTCGCCGTCGGTCGGGACGCTGGAATATCTGGCGTCGGTGCTGAACGTCCGGCTCTCATGGCTGCTGGCGGACGAGCAGGAGGAGGCGGAGGCCGGGCGCACGCAGCGGCTGCGGGAACTTCTGAAAAGCGGCGAGTATGCCGCCTGTCTTGAGCTTGCGCCGGAGCACGCGCCGGACGACGAGCAGGCGCTGGCGCTGGCCATGGCCGCGGCGCAGTGCGCGCAGCGGGCGCTGGAGTCCGAGCGGTTCGACACGGCGCGCCATCTGGCCCAGCGGGGGCTTGCGTGGAACAACGGCAGCCTCTATGCAAGTGCAGCGCTTATGCTGCACCTGTGGGACATTCTGGCCCGGTGTGCACAAAGCGCGGGGCCGGGACAGGAGGAGGCCGCTTTTGCGGACTACCGGCAGGCCTATGCCGCGCAGCCCGTCCGCGCCCGGTACCATCTGGCCATGGCCCGCTATCAGCTTGAACGCGGGAAGACGGCAGCCGCAGAGGCGGAGCTTCGCGCAGTCCCCATGCTGCCGGAGGAAAGCCGGGCGGAATACCGCGTTTTGCAGGCACGCCTCGCGTCGGCCTCCGGCCGGTACGCGGAGGCTATGACCGCGCTGCGGCAGGCCGAACGGACAGGCCCGCTGCCAAAGCTGCTCGAA
>ENA-OZZQ01000372-OZZQ01000372.1-human-gut-metagenome-genome-assembly--contig:-NODE-372-length-15102-cov-4.455905_pt1 | contig 15102 bp, 10 predicted proteins | sample MGYA00243647_ERZ654151 | MGnify/ENA primary metagenome ERZ654151 (study PRJEB26926, sample SAMN06165154) | human gut metagenome | biome: ENVO:00009003; feature: ENVO:2100002; material: ENVO:00002003... | reverse complement strand
TACGAGATCATGCCTAGTCTCGTGGGCTCGGAGATGTGTATAAGAGACAGGTCTATATCTACAATCAGGGCGACATCAACTACCAGAACATGAACCTCAAGGGAGACTTCATGCGGGTCAATATGGACGAAAAGATCATCTACGCCCACGGCAAACGCGATACGATCGACGGCAAGCCGACGGTCACCAACCCGACTTTCACCGAAGGCAGCGCCAATCCCTATACAATGGACACGATCACTTACAACATCAACAGCAAGAAGGCGAAAATCAAGGGTGTGGCGACCCAGGAGGGCGACGGCTGGCTGATCGGCAACAACGTCAAGAAAATGGACGACAACACCATCCACATCCAGGACGGCAAATACACCACCTGCGACCAGACGGACCATCCCCACTTCTACCTGGCGATGACCAAGGCGAAGGTAATTCCCGGCAAGAAAGTGGTCACGGGTCCTGCCTACCTGGTCATGGAAGACGTTCCCATCTACTTTCCGCTGCTCCCTGAAGGTTTCTTTCCGCTCAGTTCCGGCCCCAAGTCGGGTCTGTTGATGCCGACTTTCGGAGAGGAATCGACCAAGGGATTCTACATCCGCGACCTGGGCTACTACTTCACGCTCGGACAGCACATGGACCTGGCCATCCGGGGCGGCATCTACACCCTCGGATCGTGGGAGGCATCCGCCATGTCGCGCTATATGAAGCGCTACAAGTATAACGGCACTCTGAATTTCAACTACTCGAACGTCCGTGTCGGCGACAAGGGCGAACCCGACTTTCTCCAGCAGAACAACTTCCAACTCTACTGGCAGCATACGCAGGACCCCAAGGCCAACCCGGGCTCGACCTTCTCCGCCTCGGTCGATTTCCGTACCAGCGGCTATAACCGCTATTCGGCCACCAACCTGAACCAGGCGCTCCAGACGCAGACCAGTTCGACGATCTCCTACTCGAAAAGCTGGCTCGGCACGCCGTTCTCCCTTTCGGCCAATATGTCCGTTTCGCAGAACTCGCAGAGCGGAACGCTCTCGATCGCCCTGCCGAACGTTGTCTTCAACGTCTCGACCTTCTATCCCTTCAAACGCAAGGAGGCGATGGGCAAGGAGCGCTGGTACGAGAAGATCTCGCTCCGCTATACCGGCAAATTCAACAACAAGGCCAACGCCAAGGAGTCCGAAATCTTCACCAAGGAGACGCTCCAGAACATGCAGTACGGCTTCGAGCACAGCATTCCCATCTCGGCGACGTACAATATCTTCAACTACATCAACTTCGGGCCGACGATCAACTACACCGAAAAATGGTATTTCAAGAAGCAGGAACAGGTCTGGAACCCAGTACTGAACCGCATCGACAAGCTCGATCCGGAATACGGCTTCTATCGTCTGTACAACTACAACTTCAGCCTGCAGGCTTCGACGATCGTTTATGGCCGCTACGAAGCAAAGAAGAAAACCCGCAAGGTGCAGGCGATCCGCCACACGATCACCCCGACGGTGAGCTTCTCCTACGCCCCCGACTTCTCAAAACAGAAATACGGCTACCTGAAGACCGTGCAGAGCGATACGCTGGGTAATTTCAAGACCTACTCACCCTTCGAAGGCAGCATCTTCGGCGTGCCCAGCTCCGGTCAGTCCATGGCTATCAACGCCTCACTCTCGCAAACGCTCGAAATGAAAGTACTCAGCAAGCGCGACACCTCGGGCATGAAGAAGATCAAACTGATCGACGAACTCCGCATCGGCCAGGTATCCTACAACTTCCTGGCCGACTCCATGGGGCTTTCGAACATCCCCATTTCGCTGCGTACTACGGTCTTCCAGAACTTCGGCATCAACATCAGCGCCACGCTCGATCCCTACCGGGTCACACCGCAGGGCCAGCGTATCAACAAGCTCTTTTTCCCCGGCCGCGTAGTATCGGCCAGCACCTCGTTCGGCTATACGTTCCAGTCCCGGCAGGATAACTCCACCCCGGCGATCAACGACATCAACAGCGCCCCGATCGATCCGGCCTACGCCAATCCGTTCTACGACCCTTACGGGCAGATGAACCCTGCGCTCCGACGACAATACATGACCCAGGCCTATTACGACTTCTCGCTACCTTGGAACCTGGGATTCAACTATACGATCAGTTACTCCTCTTCGCCGACCAACAACGGCACGACAGGATACCAGAAAAACATCACCCAGACCCTCGGTATCAACGGCAGCGTCACGATTCTCCCCAAAATGGGCGTGACATTCCAGGGTGGTTACGACTTCCAGGCCAAAGAGCTTACTCCGGCCTCCATCACCATTACACGCGACCTGCACTGTTGGCAGATGTCGTTCGCATGGATTCCCTTCGGTCATTACCAGAGCTGGAGCTTCAACATCGGGGTCAAAGCCGCCTCCCTTGCCGACCTGAAGTACGACAAGAGCCAGAGCATGTTCGACAATTTATATTAAATTTCGGACGCTTTCGCGCATAATCCGCATCGAAATATGAAGATTCGATGAATTTTGGATTCTTTCTTGTTCCTTAATCGAATATTGTCTATATTTGTGGTAGCCCATTAACCGGGAAAGGATGTAAAAACTCTCAAACATATACCTCTATTACTATGGAAAGACACTACAAATCTACGGTTAAGGGGGGGGGAACTTCGTACTCCGCTCCTTCGATTGAGATCCTTAACATCTCGATCGAAAAAGGTTTTGCCAACAGCACCGTCCTGGACTATGGAGGATCGGGCGAAGCAGGCGGCAGCATCAATGACACCGATTACGGAGAGTACTAACAAACACATTGCACGACTATGAAAACTTTTTTCAAATCCATCTTGGCTGTTGCGGTGTGTGCATCTCTGTTCACAGCCTGCTCCAAAGACGACACGGTTTCCGACCCGTCGAACGGGCGCAAAGTAACCATGACGGTCTCCGCATCGTCAGAACTCGAATCGGCATCCGGTTCCCGTACAACGTATGATCCCCTGACGGGGAAAGTTTCGTGGAATGCGACCGGTGAATTCCTGCAAGTACTCGAAACGGCAGCTTCCACTACCGTATTTGCTACCTCGCAAGAGGGCGTGATAAGCGGCGACATTGCAAAATTCGCCGTAACGTTCCCCGCAAACGAGAACACCCCGCTCGTTTACAACGCGGTTTACCCCGCTTCGGCATGGGTTACCACCAGCAATACGGACATCACCAACATGAAGGTCATCACTCCCACAGTCCAGCAGCCGACCGCTACGAGTTTCGATTCGAACGCGGACCTGCTGATCGCCAAATCGATCTCTGTGGAGAGTCAGCCGACCGAACTGCAAATGAGTTTCGGCCGTGCCGTCGCCATCGGTAAGATGACGGTCAAGAACCTCGCATCTGCGGAAAGTGTCCTCGGCGTCAAATTTACGGCTCCCGACAAAAAAGTCACGGGCCGCAGCTATGTCGATATGACGGCAGGTACCATCAAGGAGTATGGCTATATTAACAATTTCGCCGATAACGTGACGTTGAACTACTCTTCGGAGATGAACCTTACGGCCAACGGCGCAACGGGCATGACCGCCTATTTCACCTGCTTCCCGTTCGAGGTGGCAGCCGGTGAAACATTCACCGTTACCGTGACCACCGCATCGAAGATCTTCACCAAGACGGTAACCGTTCAGGAGGGCCGGCCCCTGGCTTTCGCAGCAGGCGACAGTTCGACTTTCGCGGTCGATATGACCGACGCTGCGGAAGAGGCGACCGAAACATTGAGCGGCGACTACGTCATCACGGCGACCCAATCCGAAATAACCTATGCAATGAGTTCTCTGGCTGACGGTTCTCGTTTGGCCCCCGTAGTAATTACACCGTCAAATCCCTACAAAACGGGTGATGAAACCCTCATTTGGACAATCACCAAATCGGGCGACAACTACACGATCAGTCAAGGCGAGAACTATCTCTCCTGGGAGAGCGACAACAGCGCTACGACCTCTACGACTCCTTATGAACTGGTAATTACCAAGAACAAGTCCGAAGGTACTTACCAAATCGCATCGGCAGCGACCCCTTCCCGTATTTTGGCGAAAAACGATCAAGCAGCTCTCGGTTTTGGATTCTATACCGGCAGTCAGACAAAAGATCTGACCCTAATCCCTGCCGAATACGTCAAGTTGCCTGAAATCACGTTGGATCAGACGACCCTGACACTGTCTTATAACGATACGGAAACTCACTATATCCCCGTTACGTTGAAGAACGCCGAAACGCAAGACGTTTCCGTCGCTATTTACGACGGCACTGAAGGAACCGAACAGCCGGACTGGATCACCACAGGTGATTACAACGGCAGCGAAAATCGCCTCGAAGTCGCAGCCACAGAAAATACGGTCGCAACACCTCGTACAGCACGCATCGTTCTTACCGCCACTACTTCACTGGGTACAGCCCAAGCGACGCTGACTGTTGAGCAGGCTGCTGCCGGCGCAAAGGCATGGGTTTCGGAAACTTTCGAGAACTATAAACCCGATGCAGAATCAGCCTACAACTCTAATGGAACTTTCAACGGCGTAACAACCGGGACTCCGGTATGGACCTATGCAAAATGTGGTAATCCGAACCAATCCAAAACCGACCGTACTACATTGTCCAACACGGCAGGGATCACAGTTTCCAGCGAAACTTACCTCACGATAGGTAAGAGCGGTTCATTGAGCGTAACAATCCCTGGCGGAATCACAGCACTCAAGTTCAACGCCTTGACAAGTTCGAAAGGCAGTGCAACCTTGACCGTAACAGTCGGAGGAAAAAGCGTAGGAACATTAAGTATAACCAAAAATTCAAAAAAAGTTTTCGAGCTCTCGGATATAGTATGCAACGGGCAGGACGCAACGATCAAGATCGAGCAAAACACGGAAAACCGTACTACTATCGGTGATTTCTCTTGGCAGCTTGAGTGAACAGGAGGCGGAGTTCCGACTCCAGACCCTACCCCGGGAATTGCTACACCGAGCGTAAGCGACATAACTTCGAGTACAGCGAAGGTTTCCAGTAGTCTGACCGACGCCGCTTACGCAACCGAGGTGCAGTTCTTCTATTCCGCAACGAACGGCAGCGACACGGGAAGTGTCGTTGCCGCTGTTGTCGGAAACGAAGCGACCGCCAACCTCTCCGATCTTCTGCCCGCAACGACGTACACGGTTTACGGCGTCGTAACGGCGACCAACGGCTCCACGCCGCAGAGTTCTTCGACAACCTTTACCACCGAAGGAGCACGGACGGATCATGCCGCCTGGTACGAGCTTCCGGCCAAGGACAACGCAGGCAGCAATATGCTGCTGCGGACCTTTTACGACACGGCACGCAACTACACGATGTATTACGACACCTCGACCTACACGGCCTACTGGGTAGCTTACCCGTTGGCGGCCGGTGACCTGGGATCGGGACGTCCGAACGATCCGTGGGCTGCGACACCCGGGATTCCGACCTCGCAACAAATCAATGTCTGGGCCGGATCGTACGGAGTGAACGTAGGTTCCACCTCGAACATCTACGCTCGCGGCCACCAGATCCCGAACGCCGACCGCAACAAGGATCCCTATGGCACCATGTGTGCGCAGACGTTCTACGCTACGAATTCCACGCCGCAGATTCAGAACGGGTTCAACTCCGGCATCTGGAGTACGCTCGAAGGTGACGTGCGGACGCTCGCACAACAACAGACCGATACGGTTTACGTGGTTACGGGCGCCATCCTACGGACTGTAACCGGGAATGAAACGATCACATATATCAAACCGGCCAAGGATACCAAGAACTGTCCCGTACCGAACTACTATTACAAGGTACTGCTCAAAGTCAAAAGAGAGGCTTCGGGCAAGATCTCTTCGGCATCGACGGTCGGTGTATGGCTGCCTCACCGCGTCTATTCGGGCGAAAGCTACCAGAGCTACACCAAATCGGTCGCCGAAATAGAAGCGCTGACCGGATATAATTTCTTCGCCAACCTGCCTGCCGACATCCAGGCCGCAGCGGAGCAAAATTCGAACTGGAGTACATTCGCATCGTTCTAAACGGGCGAAAAAACCTCCGATACGACAAAACGACACGCATCATTCCATTCGATGCGTGTCGTTTTGTATTATCCATACATCCGAACGGCTCATTCTTCCGAAAAAACAGTTATCTTTACGAATCGGAAAACCGCCGAATCCGAAAACCGACACTCGAAGCGGATGCAACGAAGAGGCGGGAATATTCTGTCGCATCCGAAGGAGGCAAACCGCAAATATCCGATCGACGAGGCCCGTGATTGTCCACGAGGTCCCGCCGAACGCAGAAAACGAAAAAAACACAAAGTCAAAGCCCGGTTCTCCGTCCATTTCCCGCGATCCGGCTCCGTTATGCTACGACTCAAGTCCGAAAACCTCCGGTCGAAACTCCGGCGCATGCCCATGCTCCGCGCATTGCCGCCGCTCACGGCCGGCATCCTGCTGGCCGACCACTACGTACTGCCGCTGTGGTTGTTAGTAGGCGGATTCCTCGTCTGCGGTATCCTGGCATTGCTCGCCGACGACCGGGGCGCAAACCTCGCCACCCTGGGAGCCATTCTGCTTTTCGGCATGACCGTCACCGAACTGGGACACACTCCCGCTCCGCCGACCGGCACTCCGGGCGAATACGAAATCGTCGTCCGGGAACGCCTCTCCGAACGGGAAGGCAAAACGGCCTCCGGCGCATCGCTCCGCGCCCTGCGGAACTCCGAAACCGGAGAATGGCTCCCCGCCGCCGGAAACCTCGTGGTTCGATGCGACTCTTCGACCGTGCTGAATCCCGGCGACCGAGCCGTCGTACGCGGCAAAATCTACCCTTTCACCGCCCGTCACGGCGGCTACGGACGGCTGATGACCCGCCGGGGATACGTCGGCACCCTCTACCTGAACCGCTCAAGCCTGCTGCTGCGCGACACCCTGCACCGGGAGCTTCCCCCGAAGCATCTCTCCCTGTTCCTGCACGAACGGGCCGTCGCACGGCTCGACCGTCTGTCCCTGGCGCCCGACGAACAGGCCCTCTGCAACGCTATGACGGCCGGGGATCGACGCTCGCTCTCCCCTGCACTCCGTGCGGCCTACTCGCGCAGCGGGACCTCGCACCTGCTCGCCGTTTCGGGATTGCACGTGGGCATCGTCTTTCTGCTCGCCAACCTGCTGCTCTGGTGGCTGCCGCTCTTCCGGCACGGACACATCCTGCGCAATATCGCGGTCATCCTGCTCATCTGGCTCTATGCCGCCACGACGGGATTCCCGCCCAGCGTCGTCCGGGCCGCGCTGATGTTCTCCGTCCTGCAATTCGCCCTGGCCTCGTCGTCGGAATACGTCGGGATGAACACACTCGCCGGCGTAGCCTTCGTCATGCTGCTCTTCCATCCCGATTACCTGTTCGACATCAGCTTCCAACTCTCGTTCATCGCCGTCGCCGGCATCATCGCCTGGGGACTCCCCCTCTGCCGCCTCCTGCGAACACGCCGCAAAAGCATCGATATGCTGACCGCAACCCTCGCCATCGGATTTTCAGCGTCCGCTGCGACTGCACCTCTTATCTCCCATACCTTCGGCCAGATCTCGGTCGTCGGGCTGGCACTCAACCCCGTCGTCATCCTGCTCTCCTACGTCGTGGTCGGGAGCTGCACGCTCTGGCTCGTGATCCCGGGAACAGTGCTCGCACCGCTCTTCTCGGACGTCGCAGGATTCGCAGCCCGGGCACAGAACGAACTGATCCGAGCTGCAGCGGCACTTCCGGCAGCCGCCCTCGACATCCGGCTCACGACGACCCAATGCTGGATCGTTTACGGACTTTTCATCTTCGCAACCCTGCTCCTATGGAGCGCCGAACGGAAAAAATCGGTATCTTCGCTCCCGGAATGATGACTCCGGAACAATACCGACTGCTGCTGACTCCCGAAGTGCGGCGTACCGTCGAAGAGCAAATCGGCCGCGACCCTGCGGCGATCGCCCTCGACAAGCGTATTCCGCATGCGGCACTCATCGCCACGCAGGTCAAATACCTCGCACGGGCACGGACAAAACTCCCCTCCTACTACGAAGCCCGCTGCATCCTCCCGCCGCTGGCTTTCGAACAGGCCTCGAGCGAGGCGTGCGCGGCCCGCAAGAGTTGCAGTGGGGAACGGGTGCTCGACCTTACCTGCGGACTGGGCGTCGATGCCCTCTACCTCTCGAAACGCTTCCGCGAAGTCATCACCCTCGAACGGGATGCGACGCTGGCGGCCGTCGCCGGAGAGAATTTCCGGCGGCTGGGCGCAACGAACATACGGGTTATCAACTCCTCCGCCGAGGCGTTCCTCGCCTCGACCCGGGACCACTTCGACTGGATCTACGCCGACCCCGACCGACGCAGCGCCGAAGGGCGCAAGCTGGTGCGGCTGGAGGATTGTTCTCCCGACATACCGAAGCTGCTGCCGGAACTCCGTCGCATCGCCCCGAACCTCTGCGTCAAGAACTCCCCGCTGTTCGACGTCGGTGAAACCTTCCGGCTCTTCGGTCCCTGCCGCACGGAGGTGGTGTCGCTGCACGACGAATGCAAGGAAGTCGTCGTCTATGCCGACGGCACGGGTCCCCTGCTGACGGCCGTTGCGCTCGGACTGGGAGAATTTTCCTGTCCGCCCGCCGAAGCCCGTGCAACTCCCTGCGACAAGCCCTTCGATCCGGCCGCTTACCGCTGGCTGCTGATCCCCGACGTAGCGCTTCAAAAAGCCCGGCTGGCGCCGACCTACCTGCAAGGTCGCGCCGACATCTGGAGTCCGAACGGCTACGGATTCGCAGCGGAAAAGTCCGAAGACACATTGGGCCGCTGGCTGGAGATCGAGCGGATCGAGCCCTACAACCCCAAGCAACTGAAACGGGAGCTTTCCGGCAGCCGACTGACGATTCTGAAACAGGATTTCCCGCTCACGGCGGCTGAAATCGCCGCACGGCTCGGCATACGCGAAGGCGGCGAGCGACGGATCGCCTTCACGAAAATCGGGCAGGATTATTGGACGATCCGTCTAAAATAGCTATCTTTGAGAAACGTCCCGAAATGAAAGTCAAGAACGTCTTCACCTACTTCACGGACACGATCCTGCGGCGCAACGCAAACTCCTACCGCAATCCCCGCGTCCGGTGGGCCGTCAGACAGTACAAGCTGCTGTTCTACACGGCACGCGGCCTGATCGCCCACGATACGATCGTGCGCAGCGCCGCCCTGACGTTCTATACGCTCATCTCGATCGTCCCGATCCTGGCGCTGGTATTCGCCGTAGTCAAGGGATTCGGGCTTCTGGACGGCCTGATCGACGATCTCTACGCCCTTTTCCCGCAAAACGTCGAAGTATTGGACTACATGGTGGAATTCGCCCGCAAAGCCCTCGCCAATACGCAGGGCGGGCTTATCGCCCTGGTCAGCGTCGTAACCCTTTTCTGGGCCGTCATCCGGGTTTTCGGGTCGGTGGAGAGCGCTTTCAACAACATCTGGGAGGTTCAGTCCTCGCGCAATATCGCCCGCCAATACCTCAACTACATCGTCATCGCGATGGTCGCCCCGATCCTCTGGCTCGTGGCCAGCACGATGGGAGGTTATCTGCTCCGGTTCTTCGACGCGGGGAATACGTTCCTCGGCATCCTTCTTTCGAAACTTTCGGCCCTGGTCATCATCTGGGGCAGCTTCACCCTGATCTATGCCGTCGTGCCCAATACGAAAGTCTTGTGGCGCAGCGCTTTCATGGCGGGTATCGTCGCAGGAACGGTCTTCATGCTCTTTCAGTGGGGCTACCTCTATCTGCAAGGATGGATGACCTCCTACAACGCGATTTACGGCAGTTTCGCAGCCCTGCCGCTCTTCCTGTTATGGCTGCAAATCTCGTGGGAAATCCTGCTCTTCGGCGGCGAACTCTCGTTCGCCTACCAGAATATCGACCGTTTCGCCGAAGAGCGCGAATCGCTCGGCATCAGCAACGACCGACGACGCCGGATCATCCTGGCCGTCATGCTCCAGGTCGTACACCGCTTTCGGGAAAACGAAGGGGCGCTCCCGGTCGATGAACTCCGCCGCCGACTCTCGCTGCCCACCCGCATCGTGAACGATGTCCTGCACCAGCTCGTGCGCACGGGCCTGCTGATCGAAATCCGGAATCCGGACGACGACCGCGAAGTGGCTTTCGCCCCCGGACGGGACATCCACGAAATGACGCTCTACAACATTTTCAGAACCATCGACAATTACAGTTCGACACGCCTCTACTTCGCCGCGACCGAAGAAACGCGCCGAATAGACCGCGCGCTCGACGAGCTTCAGACGGCCTGCCGTACAGCGGGCGACCGGCTTCGGCTCATCGACCTGGACGACGCAGTGAACGCCGCCCGCAAACCGGCTTCCGGGCCGCAGCCCGAATCGAAACACTCGGAAAGATGAAAAATATCGTCCTCATAGGCAGCGGCAACCTGGCCGAAGCGCTCGCCCGCGCGATAAGCCGCACGGAAGGAGCAACATTGCTCCAGATCTTCGCCCGCAACGCGAAACGAGGTACAGCACTCGCCCTCGAAAACGGCACCGCGTGGAGCTCCGATCCGCGCGAGCTGGCCGCCGCAGACCTCTACATCCTGGCCGTCAGCGATGCGGCGATCACCACGCTGGCCGAAAGCCTGCCCATACCCGCCGAAGCCGCTGTGGTACATACGGCCGGAGGCATCGGAATAGAGGCTCTTCCCGCACGCTTCGACCGTCGGGGCGTTCTCTATCCCCTGCAAACCTTTACCCAAGGCCGCAGCGTGGATTTTGCCAAAATACCTCTTTTCGTCGAAGGAAACGACGACTCCTTCACCTCGGAGCTCGAAGCGTTCGCCCGCAATCTGAGCCGCACGGTATATCGTGCCGACTCCGACCGTCGCGTACGCCTTCACCTGGCCGCGGTTTTCGCCTGCAATTTCGTCAATCACCTCTACGCATTGGGAGGCGAGATTTTGCACGGGACCGAACTGCCCTTCGACGTACTGAAACCCCTGATCGCCGAAACCGCAGCCAAAGCCGTCGATTCGGGCGATCCGCATCGGGTGCAGACCGGGCCTGCCGTACGCGGCGACCTGCCGACGTTGCGGCGGCACGAAGCCGCACTCGCTCACGATCCGCGACTGTTACGAATTTATGAATCATTAAGTCAAGATATATGGGAAACTTCAAAGAAGACATCGTAAAGACCGAAGCGTTCATTTTCGACGTGGACGGCGTAATGACCGACGGGGGAATCATGCCCCTGGTCGATGGGGATTTCATCCGAAAATACTATGCCAAGGACGGCTATGCCATCGCCTATGCGCTCCGTATGGGCTACAAAGTGTGCATCATCACGGGCGGACGGGGCGCAACGCTCGACCACCGGCTCAAAATGCTGGGAATCACAGATGTTTACCTGGACTGCATGGACAAAATATCGGCCATGCAGGATTTCTTCGCACGCCACGGACTCGATCCGGCGAACGTCATCTACATGGGCGACGACATCCCGGACCTGGAGTGTATGAAGGCAGTCGGAATCCCCGTCTGTCCCTCGGATGCGGCATCCGAGGTGATCGAAGCCTCGCGCTACGTTTCGGAGTTCGCGGGCGGGCACGGCTGCGTGCGCGACATCATCGAACAGGTACTCCGCGCCAGGGACGACTGGGCCCGCGATTCCCGGGGCATGCACAGCTCGAATATCGCCGCGTCGCGGTAAAACCAAAAAGCAACGAAAGGGGCTGTCTAAAACTGTTAGACAGCCCCTTTTTCATTTTTCAGAAACAGCAGGAATTAACCACAATCGAACCCTCTTCCTCCGGGAAACAGTTCCCGTGATCGGACACATTCCTCGGTTCCAAGAATTTATTTTTACTCAAGTCCAAAGAGGACAACCGGTTATTGCAACAATACAGCTTTCTCAAAATCGGATTTCCCGAAAGATCCAACGTAGTCAATTGGTTGTCATTACACCACAACGTTTCCAACACCGAATTATGCGACACATCCAACGTAGTAAGCAAATTTTCACCACACGACAGCCAATTTAACGACCGGTTGTGGGATACATCTAACGAGGAGAGCGAGTTCCTGTCGCACGAAATCCATGTCAGAGCCTTGCAACGAGATACGTCCAGTCGGCTCAATTTATTCATGGGACAATCCAATTCCTTCAAATTCGGAACAGCGCCGAGATTCAGACGCTCCAATTCATTTCTACTGCAATTCAAATATATCAAATCCCGGTTCCGACTGACATCCAAGGTTTTCAGCCAACAGCCCGAGCATTCCAACGTGTCGAGTTTGGTATTTTTACTAACATCCAGGGTTTCCAAACGGTTCTTTTTGACAAAACCATTTCCGCACATAAGTTTTTTCAGTTCCAAATTATGCGACACATCCAAACTCGACAGACTGTTTTCCGTGCACACCAACTCTTTCAACAGGGGATTACCAGTCACATCCAACGCTTTCAACGAGCGATTAAATGCACAATGCAAAACAGTCAGCTTCGGATTCCGATCCGTTTCCAATGCCACCAGCTCATTCAACATGCACCGTAACTCCATTAGCACCGAATTATGGCTTACATCCAAGGATTTAAGACAATTTCCCGAACAATCCAACTTTACCAAACGAGGATTCTGCGTCAAATCCAACGTCGATATCATATTCATACAGCAATTCAACTCCTCCAACAGCGGGAAATACTCGATTCCTGCTAAGGAAGCGATACCCCGCCTCGAACAATCTATCTTCGTCGCAGCCCGACCGGCAGGTGTTACTACGACCCGGCTCCCGTTTTCGCCGATCTCTTCGATATACCCCTGTTCCAAAAGATAAGCCCGGAAATTGGGATCGGGAATCATGTATTGCAGATACGCCGGGCGAACAATCGTATCCGCCGCACGGTATATCCGACCTTTTTTCAATCTTACGGGGAATTTGCCACCGCATTGAATCCTGAACATATTCCCGCTGTCACGATCCGTCACGACCGTTAACGAATACCCTCGGCGAAACTCCACAGGCAGTACAGGCAGATAAAAAGAGGTCGATTCTTCCGTCAGCTCCACCCCCGATCCGCAATCCAATACGACGCAAGGACTGACTTTCCTCTCTTCGCACACACTGTCGGGCAGCTCCTGCCTACTGGCTACCACCTTGATCGATCCTGCCAGAATTTCACCGTCGTTTCCCTGCAAAATAACTTGTTTCACCTTAATCGGTTCGAGAGCGAAGCTGTCTTTCCTCAATCGCAACTCCACAGCGGAGAACATATTTTCGAAATCGAGTGTCATTTCAGCCAGATTTCCCCGGTACCGGCCGAGCATAGGCACGCTCCGGCACCCCTTCTCATCATACTGCGCCACACCGACCGGAAGAAAAAAACTCCCGTCCTCTTGTAACGCAAATCCATACGGTCGCCAAGCTACGACCGAAACAGGATCCTCGATCCGCTCTTTCGGCCACATCTCTTTCATCAAATCCTCCGTCGAATAGGTTATTCGACCGTCAGCAGCCTGCATAGCAAACACCGGCCTCGATGTGAAAGACGATTTAATAAAGTCCAAATAGCTATTATCCTGAATTAAGAAGCCGATTCCATCCTCTTCGTTCCATACGAACTTCTCGACCGCACCATCGATGCCGATCGTATCCAAGGCGATACATCCGGCCTGATCGTTTCCCGATGTGTTCGACACTCCATTCGTCTTCGTCGTCGAAGCTCCGGAGCATGCCTGCAGCAAAAAACAGATAAAAAAAGACACTACCAATCTTGTACGCATACAAACTTCTCTTTTCTCTATAAAATTACAATTTTTCGAGAAATTCCGCATCCATAAACAAAAAAATTACACCGAAAAGGCGTAATTTTATCAAAATAAGACATCCGACCCGGGAAAATCCGGCTCGACTACACTTCCCATCTTTTCCCGATACGCGAGAGATGCTCCTGCAGGCGGAGGCGGAAATGTTCCCGGCGCTGCTTGAGGTTTTCACGCCACCCCTGCCAACGCATATAACGCTGTTTTTTCTCGGGATAAATGTCCGGAATGGTCAGCAGAATACCCGTCTCCTCCACACCGCCGAAATCGGTGTTGATTACCGTATCGAACACCCGCATCGTAGGCGAGAGATTCATATAGGCATTGATCAGCGGAGGAATGTTCTCGTTGAACTCGCGGATGCGCTGGATCAGGATACGGTAATTCTCCTCATAGGTCTTGCCCGTGAAAAAATGCTCGTAATAGGGATCGTCCAAATCGAGCTGCACGGGATTTTTACCCGCCACCAGATGATCGGGATCGGGAAAATAACGGCGCAGGAACCAGATCAGGGCATTGCGTGCCATAGCCTTGTACGAAGCGTACATCGTCACCTTGCCGAAAAGGTATTTCACCTTGGGATTCAGCACCACAAGCGCCCCCAAACCGTCCCAGAGGTTGTCCAGCGCATAGATACTCTTCGAATTGCCGCGCGACTGATAGGAAGGCTGTACGAACGAACGCCCCAGTTCGATGGTATAGGGCAGGTATTCCTTGCGGAATTTGTCGCTGAAGGTGAAATAATGTTCAGTGGAAAGATGCCGGGGATTTTCCGACGTGCAGACGATAAAGCGATAACCGCCCACGATCTCCTGCTCCGCAGGGTCCCAGACGATCAACTGGTAATAACCGTCGCCGGCGAGATCCTCCTCGTCTATATCCACGGCGAGCCCCGTTCCGCCCCCCGCCGACCGGAAGGCGACCTCCCGCAGGCGTCCGATCTCCCGCAGCAGGGACGGGCATTCGGCGGCATCGAAAATATAGATTTCATTCGAAGCCTTGTTCGTATTTCGGACCTTGCGTTCAGGGGTCAATTCCGCGAGCAACAGACTTCGGCTTACAGGCTCTATGATGGGTTCCATGCTGTTAAATTTAGAGCAAAACTAAACAATTTATCCGTGTTTTGCTTCGGCACGCAACTTTTTTTCCAAAGAATACGCCTTTTCGCGTACGTAATCCGCCCGCTGCTGCCACGATCCGCATTCGACCTGTCTCTTATACACATCTCCGAGCCCACGAGACTAGGCATGATC
>ENA-OZZQ01000370-OZZQ01000370.1-human-gut-metagenome-genome-assembly--contig:-NODE-370-length-15148-cov-13.546081_pt1 | contig 15148 bp, 5 predicted proteins | sample MGYA00243647_ERZ654151 | MGnify/ENA primary metagenome ERZ654151 (study PRJEB26926, sample SAMN06165154) | human gut metagenome | biome: ENVO:00009003; feature: ENVO:2100002; material: ENVO:00002003... | reverse complement strand
AGTCATTTGACCGAAGTCGCATTCCTTAAGAACTCCGTTCGACTTGCATGTGTTAGGCACGCCGCCAGCGTTCATCCTGAGCCAGGATCAAACTCTCTAAAATTTGTATCATATCCGCCGAAGCGGCTACAATCAATTTCAGAGCTTGTTCTGCTCTTATCTTACCAAGAAACTTTCGTTTCCCGGAATTACTTTGTTGCGTCTTTCTCAGACGCGAATCTCAGGGTTCCTTGTTTCTTTCGTTGTTTAATTTTCAAGGTACTCGGCACTTTTCTTTCCGTCTGGCTCTCGCTTTCGCTTGACCCGTCCCTCAAGTGCTCGACTATAATAACACAACCGGCGGAACTTGTCAACACTAATTTTCAAAAAATTTCAGATTTTTTTCATTTTATTTGACGCGGCCATGATATCAAAGATGCCTGCGCGGACACAGAGAACAGCACAGGCATTGATATACAACGGTTTCAGGCTTTTACTGGCTCTGCCGCTTTCACTGCGCTGTCGAAAAATCCAACGAGATCGCGGAAATATTCGTCGCGGCACTTCTCGTTGTGCAGTTCATGACGGGCATCTTTATATATATGTATCTCGGCATTGAGTCCGGCTTTCTGATAGCGGCGCAGGAGTTTCTTCGCCTTTGACGATTTCGTGCCGCCGATGGGATCCATGTCGCCGCTGAATATGTCGATTCGGACATCGTGGCTTATTTTCGCGATGTTTTCTTTTTTATATATCCTGCCGAACGCCTTTATCATGTTCCAATCGAAGTTGACGCTGATATCTATTCCCGCCATCGGGTCATCGATAAACACCTGACGGCGCGCAACATCGCTCGTCACCCACTGGCTCGGACCTTTTTCTCCCTTATAGCGCGCATCGAAAATCATATCGCTGACTGGGTTGACAAACTTCGGGCACCAGTCCTTTGCGAACAGCTCGAGCGGCCAGAGCAGAGCGAGAGCCGCCTGCGCGCCGTCCATATCGGCGGTTCCGCAGAGCGCGACTGCCTTGACGTCAGTCCCCTGCTGGAGAAAATCCTGCGCCAAGAAGCTGCCGTAGCTGTGACCCATAAGCACCTGCGGGAGATGGTAGCGATCCTTAAGCCAATTATAGAAGAAGACAAGGTCTTTGACTGTTTTCTTCTCAATATCGCCGGGATGCCTGCCGCGGTTTTCATCGGTCTCGGTGTTTCCGTGGGCACGGTGATCGTCGGCAAAGACTATATAGCCGTGCTCGTTGAACATCTGCGCGGTCTCATGATATCTGCCGGCATATTCGCACATTCCGTGGGATATCTGGACAACGCCCTTGGGATTCTCAACGTCATCCCAGAGATAGCAATGTATCGGGGTCGAATCGAAGCTTCGGATATCCAGCTGCTGCATAAAATTATCTCCTTTGTGTTTTTGACCAAATTATACCAATTGAAAATGTCGGTGTCAATAAAACGGAATGCAAAAAGGATATACCCGCTCTCAAAAAGGGCGGATATATACATATATAGTTATTTTATGTTCATCCAGACTCTCATATCGCTCTCACCTCGATTGGCAAAGGCGAAATACGGAATGAGTCTTATGCGCGTAGGTTCATATTTTATCTCATCCGCCGGGGCATACAGAGCACCCGCTCCGAGCTTTCTTGTTCCGTCAACATCGAGCGCGGGAATGCCGAATCCGAGATCGACGGGCTCAGCATTGAGTTCCGGAGAAACGGCGAGCGAGAATATGTCGCCATTATCTACTCCCTCGGCGCAGTAGACGACGGGGCCGCGCATGACGGCGACCTTGCCCGAGTCCTCATGCACTGACGGGTCGGCGGAGATAATGACCGGAGACATATCGAAGTCAAGCTCTATCTTAGCGCCGTCCTCGCAGTCAAAGAACAGATAGCCGCCGCTGATGCCGAGATTTTCGGCTCTCTCGGCTCCCGCCGAGCAGTCGCGGCACCACGAGGGAATTCTGACGGCAAGCTTCGCGGGCGCGCCGCTGACGCGTATTGTCACCGCGCCGTCGGACGGGTAGTCCGTCGACTGAGAGATATGCGCCGTGCCGCCGCTTATTGCGACATCCGTATCGCTCTCCATGAACTGATGGACATAGACGGTGTCGCTGTCATACGAATATATATACTTTCCGATGCTCTCGACAAAGCGGGTGACGTTCGGCGGGCAGCAGGAACAATCGAACACCTCGACGCGCTGAGTTATCGGCAGGCGGACTTCATTGCCGCGCCAATATTTTATCCTGCGGTTCAGAAGATCTATAGACAGCGGATTTTCATAGAAGAAGCTCTTTCCGTCGAGCGAAGTGCCCGAGAGAAATCCGTTATAGATGACCCGCTCCACGATATCGGCATAGCGCGAATCAACGGCGGTCAGTGACATACGCTGGGCGAACATCGCGAGAGATATAGCGGCGCAGGTCTCCGCATAGGCGGTCTCGTTGGGCAGGTCGCCGTCAACGGTGAATGCCTCTCCGATGCGGGTCGAGCCGATACCGCCCGTGATATACATGCGGTGCTCCGTCATATTTTTGAATATTCTGTTCGCCGCCGCGAGCAATTCTTCGTCGCCGCACTCGTAGGCGATATCAGCCATCGCGCTGTAGAGATAGCAGGCTCTGACGCTGTGACCGACCGCTTCGCTCTGGTCGCGCAGGGGGATTCTGTCCTGGAGATAATCCTCGGAAGCGAAGCCGCTTGCTTCTCCCCTGTCCTTTTCGTTGTTGCCGCGCTTATCTATAAAGAAACGGCTGAGATCGAGCCAGCGCTTTTCGCCCGTGCAGCGATAGAGGCGCACGAGGGCAAGTTCTATCTCGGGATGCCCGGGAGTCGTGAAAGCTGCGGAATCGTCCCTGCGGAAAACATCGTCTATAAGTCCGGCATAGCGGCACATCAGATCAAGGAATCTGCGCTTGCCCGTGGCTTCATAGTAGGCGACCGCCGCTTCGATAAGATGTCCGGCGCAGTATAATTCGTGGTGGTCACGGTCGGTGAAGCGTTTGCCCGGCTCGACAACGGTATACCAGACATTGAAATATCCGTCGGGGGTCATGTTCCTCTCGATGCGGTCGATAAGATCCTCGACATAGCTTTCAAACTGCTTGTTATTCTTTCTTTCGAGCACATATGCCGCCGCTTCCATCCACTTCGCCGCATCGGAATCGTAGAAGAAATGCGGGCGGTCGGGCTCGCCCTGCTTCCACTCGCAGCTAAGTGCGGAAAATCTTCCGGTGTCCTCAAATCTGCGGCGCACGCTGTCGAGCGTCACGGACTCGTTGAGCGCAATGCGGTCTTTCCAGAATCCGCCTGTGATATTCACTTTATCAAACGGTATCGGGTGCTGTTTGTTCATATAATAGTCCTTTCGCGGGATAAAATTTTCAAAAGCCAATATGATTTACTCGGCTCAACAAGAATACCACAAAATAGTCAAAATTGGTAGGACATTTAAAAAATTTTATGAACAAATCCGCCAACGGATTGAAGATTGATGAAAAATATGCTAATATATCCGTGCTTATAATTTGCACTACTGCGCTTTTTGAGGAGGTACTCTTATATGGAGTATAAGCTAAACACGACAAATTACCGCGATTTCAAGGTCATTGAGGACAACAAGCTCGCGGGAAGAGCATATTTTATACCGTATTCAAAAAAGGAGAAGCTGTGCGCCGTCGATCTCAAGCACGAGCGCACTGATTCCGACCTTGTCGAGGTTCTCTCCGGCGAGTGGGATTTCAAATATTACAACGATATCTCGCTCATCCCCGAAGTGTTCGACGCGGCAGGCGTTGAGTTCGACAGGATACATGTCCCCTCGACATGGCAGCGCACCGGCTACGAGCCGCCGGTCTATCTCAACTGCCCCTACGAGTTCGACCTGCCCAACCCGAATGTACCCGAGCATATGTCCGCCGGAATCTACCGCAAAACTTTTGAAGTCACAAATTCCGACGATGTTCATATTCTGAGCTTCCTCGGCGTCGTTCCGTGCGTTGACCTTTATGTCAACGGAATGTATGTCGGCTACAGCGAGGGCGCGCACAATTCGGCGGAGTTCGACATCTCGGAATTTATATACGAGGGCACGAACGAGCTGCTCGCAGTCGTTCACAAATGGTGCTCCGGCACTTATCTCGAATGTCAGGACATGTTCCGCGAGAACGGAATATTCCGCGATGTGCTTCTCTACAGACTTCCGGCAGTCTACATAAACGATTACTATATCCGCCCGCGCAAGGCAGACGGAAAATGGACGATGGATGTTGAAATCACGCTCGAAGGCAAACTCAACGGATGCGAAGTCGCCCTCTCGCTCGAAAAGGACGGCAAGGTTATCGCCGGAGAGGCTGTAAAGGCAGAGCGCCTTACATACATGACATTTGACGATCTCGATGTAACCGAGTGGAATGCGGAGATTCCGACCGTCTACAGCGCTTATATAACACTGTATAAGAACGGCGAAGAGCTCATGACGCTCAGAAACATCACGGGCTTCAAGACAGTGGAGATAAAGGGCAACACCTTTACATTCAACGGACAGGTTATCAAGTTCAAGGGCGTCAATCATCACGACACAAACGGCAAGACCGGCTATGTCATGACCTTTGACGACTATGAAAAAGATGTAAAACTCATCAAGGAGTATAACGGCAACGCGATACGCACCTCGCACTATCCCCCCGACCCGTGTCTGATAGCTCTTGCCGACACATACGGTCTTTATATAGTCGACGAGGCGGATATCGAAACTCACGGAGCATTTTTCGCTCCGCACAATGATATAAACAAGATAAGCCACGATCTCAAGTGGGCTCCGAGATACCTCGACAGGGTCAAGAGAATGTATTACCGCGACAGGAGCCACCCGTGCATCACGATGTGGTCGCTCGGCAACGAGGCGGGCGGCTATGCCTGCCAGGATGTCTGCTACGATTATCTGCACGAGACCTGCCCGGAGATACCCACTCACTACGAGGGTGTTATCCACACAAAGCGCAAGGCTTACGATGTGGTCTCCGACATGTACCCGACACACACGCAGGTTGAGCACGTCGGCATGGGCACACAGAGGGGTAAATGGTACAAGACGAAACCCTACTTCCTATGCGAATATGTCCACGCGATGGGCTTCGGTCCCGGCGCGATGGAGGAATACTGGGACAGCTTCTATAAATACGACAATCTCATGGGCGGCTGCATCTGGGAATGGGCAGATCACGCGGTATATCACGCCGACGGCCCGTATGAATACACCTACGGCGGCGACCACGGCGAGAAGAAGCACGACGGCAACTTCTGCGTTGACGGTCTTGTTCACCCCGACCGCACACCTTCGAGCGGCGCGCTTGAGATGCAGGCGGTCTATCGCCCCGTTAGAGCAAAGTACAACCGCGACGGCAGCTTCACCTTCACGAACACAAACCGCTTCCGCAGTTCGGGATATATCACAATCGTCCGTTCGATGACGGTTGACGGCATCGAAGGCAAAGAGAGGGAGCGTTTCTCGCTCGACATCGCGCCCTGCAAGAGCGAAAAAGTAACATTCAAAGCAAAGATCCCCGCCGGCTGCGACTGCCGCATGAACTTTGAATATTTCGACGGCGACGCTTTCCTCGCGCGCGAGCAGGTTATAATAAAGAAAGAGCACAAGAAAGTCACTCTGCCGACCGGCAGCAAATTGGAGTGCAAAGTGGGCAGAAACTCCGCGAAAGTCAGCTTTGACGGCGGTTCGGTGAAATTCGACCTCAAGACCGGCGAGATAGCATCCTACAAGCTCGGCGAAAAGGAGCTCATTAACCAGTCCCCCGCCGCGCACAAGGGCTTCATCCCGAACATCTTCCGCGCGATGCTCGACAATGACAGAGTTATCATTGCAAAGTGGGAAAAGGCCGGATACGACGACATAAAAGCTATTCCGCATTCAGTGAACTTCTCCTCGGCCAAGCACTCGGCGAAATTCACCGTTGACTTCAACCTCCGCTCGAAGAAGGGCGTTGTTGCAAAGGTCAATCTTAAATACACTGTTGACGCCGCAGGATGCATAAAAGTCGAGACGGTATTCAACTCGAAATCCCAGCAGAGAGCCGCTGCAGCTCTGCCGCGCTTCGGTCTCGTGTTTGAGATGCCGATGAGCTTCGAGAACATCGAATATCTCGGCTACGGTCCCGGTGAAAACATGATCGATTTCAGAGAGCACACGACATTCGGCACATACAAGACCACGGTCAACGATATGGATGAATTCTATATCAAGCCGCAGGATTACGGAGTGCGCACAGGCGTTCGCAAGCTCAGCATCACGGATGCCGACGGCGTCGGACTGATGATCTGCAACCCTGACAGAGATCTCAGCTTCACAGCGAGGCACTTCACGCAGGCTCTGATGCAGCGCTCGATGCACCGCGACGACCTCCACTCTGAGAACACGACGGCAATCGACATTGACGGCTTCCTCAGAGGCACGGGCACCGGCAGCTGCGGCCCCGATGTTCTCCCGCAGTACACAGTTGACGGACGCAAGGAGCTTGCATACAGCTTCGTTATCGTCCCGATAAAATAAAAAGTTTGGCGAAGCGTATAACAAAGCAAGAATCCTACCCACGGTTTTCCGTTGGGTAGGATTTTTTGCTTTATATTGATGCGTTGCAAGAGAAGTATTATTTAAAATGTACCTTTGTGAGATAGGTAAATTGGGATTTGTAGCAGAATCTATTAGGCGACCCTGCAAGAGGAGCCGGCTCGGCGTAAGCTGAGACTGAGGGGGATAGCTCGCCGACGTTCATGATATGATTTGCAGGGTGCATGCCAGTAGAATAGTACAAATCTCACGGGCGGATGATATCCGTCCCTACATGATTGTGCCGATTTGTAATATTGTGATAACCGTTTATCATTGGCATTTACACCTACAAATCCAAATTTGTACATTTTTACCGTACCAGCATTTATAATTTAATATGAACACATCAAAATTTTGCATATTAGATACAAAAAATCGGCTGTCGTTTTTATTCGACAGCCGATTGATTGTTTATATTTACTTTTTCATCTGCTCGCGCAGGTGGTTTGAAAGCAGAGCGAGCGACGACGCCATATTCTCGTTTTGGACAAGTATGCCGTCCGGGACGACGAGATGAACCGGAGCAAAGTTCCAGATAGCGCGGATGCCGCTTTCAACAAGCAGGTCGCATATCTCCTGCGCGCTCGATGCAGGGACAGTGATGATGCCTATATGCACATTCACCTTGCGGCAGAAGCTGCCGAGCTGGGCTATCGGGAAGACCGTCTTGCCCTGGAATTCGGTCGGCTCTTCGCACAGGTCGAACGCGGCGATTATGTTGAGTCCGTAAGCCTTGAAACCGCTGTAGTTGAGCAGCGCCTTACCGAGGCTGCCGGCGCCGACTATCACGGCATTGTCTATATCATTATAGCCGAGGAAAGCTTCAAGCTCCGCGATAAGATCCTTGACATTGTAGCCGACCTTCGGTTTGCCGGACGAGCTGACGCTCGCGAGATCCTTGCGAACCTGAACATCATTGAGCTGAAGCGCTTCGGCAATGGTTGTGGCAGATATATTTTTCGGTGCATCCTCCGGAAGCCCCTGGATATAGCTCAGGTACATCGGCAGTCTCTGAAGAGTGTGTTTCGAGATATTCGGAGTCATAAAAATTTCACCAACCTGAAAATTATACTTGTACTGCAACTATTGTATCATATTTTTTCAGATAGTTCAAGTAAACTTCGGGGCAAAAAAATCGGGGGAGCCGCCCGAGGGCGACTCCCCTTCTCACCTGCCTTTTGAGCAGGATTTCAGTTTTTGTTCACAGCCTTAGACCGTGAAAGCAAAGTCGGTGGTATCCCAGACCTGCTTGCCGTTGTCGATGTACTTCGCGGTTGCGGTGTAATCGCCTTCGGTGAGCTTAACATTGATGGTCCAGATCTCGCCGTCGCCGTTAGAAGCGATGGAGACATTGGCGTCATCTCTGTTGAAGGTTCTGGTAGCACCCGAAGCGTAGGTTATCTTGACCTTCTTGGCAGTGCCGTTGACGGTGACTGCGACAGAATCAGCAGAGGTATTGACCTCGGTAACGCTGACAGCCGTTGCCGGCTTAGCGCTGATAACTACGTTGACTGCAAGGCCTTCGCTCCATGTATTTCTTCCATACTTCGCTCTGACAACATAGTTGCCTGCGGGAAGGTTGAAGTTAACAGTCCAGATCTCATAAGCGAGGTTGGTGCTGTTTGCATAGACCTCATTGCCCTGTGCGTCATAAGACTTGATGGAGACTCTCGGATCAAGTCTTGTAAGGGTGGTGGTTCCGCCGTTTGCATAGACGAACTGGATCTTACCAGCCTTATCGGTGACCTTAACGCGATAGTCCTGCTTGCCGCCGTAGTTCGGGGTGTCGTAGGTAACTTCGGTAACGTCGCCGATCTTAGGCTCGGGCTTCTGATCGAACGAGACTGTGAAGCCATAGCCATCGTTCTCCCAGTATTCCTTCGCCATCTTCGCATAAGCAGTGAACTTGCCTTCTGCGAGGTTAGCATTGATGAGCCAGATTTCGCCGTCCTCAGTCTTATCTATCTTCAAGATACCGAGCGCATTGGCATCGCTTGTCATGGAGGTGTTTCTGTCAAACGTGCGGGTATTGCCGTTTGCGTCAACTATCTTGATCTTCAGAGGCTCGCCCTTGACCTTGACTGCATACTGATGCATGCCGCCGTAGTTCGGGGTCTCCGGAGTGACGGAGATGATGGAGGAGTTGCTGGCAACAAGGATAGCGTCAAATCTGACATCCTCGGTGCCCATGGTTCCGACTGCGGGATCCCAACCGTTGAAGTTGTAACCGTCGACAGACGGATCCTTAGGAGCTATGATCTGCTCGCCGACCTTCGCGGTAACAGCCTTATAGAGCTGGCCGTTGACATAGAAGTTAGCGGTGTAGGTCATGAGCTCGAGAGCTTTGACTGCGTCGTTGATAGCAGCAGTTGCTGCATCAACATCAGCCTGCTCGGAATACTTCTTATTGGCAACGTCTATGGCAAGAGCTGCATCGAGAGCCGCTCTGGACTCTGCTGTGTAGGTCTTGTCATAGTCCGCCTCAGCCTTCTTCGCCTGAGCGGCCTTGACTGCTGCATCATATGCAGTGTAGTCAGCGCCTTCCTCGGTCCACTGGGAAACGAGGGTCAGGTCGGATGCGGGCATGGTGGCAGGAACTTCGACGTTCCAACCTGCGAAGGTGTAGTGATCCTTGGTGGGCTCTGCGATGTTGAGTTCAGCACCGTAGTAAACCATGGACTCTGCACCGTCAACCGTAAGCTTATACTGGTTACGGCTGTAGTAAACCTTGAGAACAAGGCTGCTGTCAGCTGCGACTGTACCGGTGAGAACGCTCTCGCCTGCAACCGTGAAGCCCTCGCGAGCATCGGGGGTAAGAGTTATCTCTGCGCCGGTGGTTGCTGCAACGTTCTTGGAATCGGCTGCGCCGTACTGACCGTCAAGACCCATGACATAGGTCTCAACAGTGTAAGAAACTTCGCCTGCGGAGAACTTAGCATTGAAGGAGATATCCTCAGTGCCCATGGTTCCGACCTCGGGATCCCAACCGGTGAAGACATAACCTGTCTTGGAGGGATCTTCGGGCTTGGCGATAGCTTCGCCGACCTTCGCAGTAACGACCTTGTATTCAGCGCCGTCAACATAGAAGGTGGCTTTGTAGGTCATGAGCTCAAGAGCTGTGACCGCATCGTTGATTGCCTTAGCGGCTGCATCAACTTCACCCTGCTGGGTGTACTTCCTGCCGGAAACATCCTTCGCAAGGGCATCGGCGAGAGCCTGTCTGGACTCTGCGGTGTAGGTCTTGTCGAAGTTTGCTTCTGCCTGCTTAGCCTCAGCCGCTGCCTTAGCCGCGTTGTAAGCGGTGTAGTCAGCGTCGTTCTCGTTCCACTGGGAAACAAGAGTTACATCGGAAGCGGGCATGGTTTCGGGAACATCTCTGTCCCAACCGGCGAAGGTGTAGCCCTCACGAGCTGCCGGCTCGGCAACACTGATGGCTGCGCCGTAATAAACATTGGTCACATTGCCGTCAACAGTAAGCTTGTACTGGTTGCGGCTGTAGTAAACCTTGAGAACAAGGCTGCCGTCAGCCTTGACTTCACCGGAAAGTACGCTCTCAGCTGCAACCGAGAAGCCCTCACGAGCCTCGGGAGTAACGGAGACGGTCTCGCCGGTAGTAGCGGACTTGTTCTCGATAGCAGCGTCGCCATAGTTGCCGGTGACATCCATTACGTATGTCTCGACAGTGTAAGCAACGGTGCCTGCGGAGAATACTGCGTTGAAGGAAACATCCTCAATGTCCATCGTTCCGACTTCGGGAGTCCATCCGGTGAAGGTGTAACCCTGCTTGGAGGGAGCCTCGGGGGCGACGATCTGCTCGCCGACCTTGGTGGGAACGACTCTGTACTCTTCGCCGTCAACATAGAATGTTGCGTTGTAGGTCATCTTCTCAAGACCCTTAACAGCAGCGTTGATAGCTGCGGTCTGAGCGTCGACAACACCCTGCTCGCTGAGCTTCTTGCCGGAGACGTCAACTGCAAGAGCGGCGTCAAGAGCTTTTCTGGAAGCCTCGGTGTAGGTCTTGTCGTAGTTGGCCTCTGCCTTCTTAGCGTTGGCAGCTGCAACAGCTATGTCATAATCGGTGTAGTCTGCGGGATTCTCGTTCCACTTAGCCGTAAGAGTGATGTTCTGTGCGGGCATGGTGGAGGGAACCTCTTCCTCCCAACCCTGGAAAGCATAGCCAGCCTTCTCGGGAGTACGGGCGGAAACAGTAGCGCCATAATAATATGTATCGGGTTCGAGATCCGTGTTAGCATAAGTTATGGTGTACTGGTTACGTGAATAGTAAATGCTGAGGACAAGAGAACCGTCAGCGGCGATGGTGCCGGTAAGGGTGCTCTTTGCCGAATCGAGCGAGAAGCCTTCAGCGGCGACTGCATCGGCAGTGATATCGGCTGTAGAATTGGTCTCGCCTGCGCCCTGATAGGTGCTGTCGGGAGTTGCCGGATAGTTGCCGGTGGTGTCCATATTATAAACATTCACGGTGTACTTTGTATCCGTGTTGTTTGCGAACTGAGCTTCGAATGTAGCGTCAGCGTCAAACGTTGCGGGTACGTTGCCCCAACCGACGAAGTGCATGCCGACAGGTGCGGCAGGAGCTTCGATGGAGCTAAGATCAACGGGATCGCCCTGGTTGCCGGTAAGAACCGCGTGAGTCTCGCCATTCACGGTGAAGGTGAATGTGACGGTGACAACGGGGTTAGCAATAAGGCGCTTCCAGTTGTAGATAAGGTTGTTCATAGCTTCTCTGACCTGCGTGCGCATGGTCGTAGAGGCGTTGAACGAGGTCGAAACCTTCTGAGCATAAGCAAATGACTTTGAATATGCTTCCCATCTCTCCGCGTCATACTTGGAAGCATCGGCGGAGTCGATGGTGCACATCTTGATAGCCGCATCGAGGTGCGTCTTGACAGCGGCAAGCTTTATAAGTCTGGGACCCCAAAGCTCGACCTGCTGCTCAGCATAAGCAACATCGATAGCGGATATTGTGGGCGTCTGCCAAGCGACAATCGCGGTCTCCCACGCTGCGTGGTCGGTCTCCCACTGTGCATATGCCTTCTCATACTTCTGCTTCTCGATCAGAGTAGCGTCATCGCCGGGCTTCTCGGGAGCTATGGTCGAGTTGTAGAGGTTGAGAGCGCGGTTTCTGGCTTCCTTCCAGCCGTTCCAGGTGACTGAATTGAAATCGTCATAACCGAAATAGTTATAACCGTCATCCCAATAAACGGCGCCCTCTGCGTTGTCCTTGCCCTGGACTGCCTCAACGGCGGTCTTGAGCGAGTCAACAGAAGCGGAAACCAAATGCGTCTCCAAAGTTTCAACTGCAGAGGCAAGTGCCTTCTGTCTAGCTTCAAATCCTGCAAGGAATTCGCTATTGGTGTAGAGCGCAATCGTACCGGGAAGAAGCGTATATATAGCCGCATTGTTAAGGGCGGTTATATATGCGTCCCAAGCTGCATCCGCGCTGCTGTCATAATCTGTTCTTGCGCGATTCTTGCCAGCTTCTATATTGTAGAGCTCAGGAAGTCCGTAATCGTTATAACAGATAATGCGGGTAGCACCATTGTAATGGTCGGTTTTGTTACCCTTCTTTGCCGTAGCAGCCCAATTGATCGTAGTGTCAAAGCCAACTTCAAACTTTGCAATAGAAGCTGTCTCCTCCCAAAGATCAATGCTGTCATAGGCATTTGAACCTGAAATAGCATTTCCGCCATCCATTGACGCCGAGGAGGTCGCACTCTTAAGGTTGGAACTAAGGCCACCGAGATTAGCCGATGCATTAGATCCTGTATGTGCGCCCTTGCCCTTCGGCACCTTGAAAGTAACACTCTGCGCACATATCGTCTTCAGCGGGTTGGTGTTGTTCTGATTAAACAGCAGAAGTTTGGGCGGGCAATCATTAACAGACGCACTTGTCTTGTTTGAGCCCGTATTAATTCCGCTGGTATTGTTATCAACATCAGCACCATCAAGCCTGTAAGAATAGAATCTGCAAACCGAAGCATCGTTTGTCAGCTTATTTCCCGCCTCATCGAGGGCAAAATAATATACAGTAAAGACAACAAGCGTATTATTACTGTCGATTCCGCTTATCTTCACCGACCTATTATCGCCGCCATTGAGTTCCTCATTGGCAGTAAGACCGGATACCGAAAGATCCTTTTGTTTGCTGCCGTCATAGTTATAAGCAACAGCGCTCCAACTATCGATTGTATAACGGGGAAGCTTGTCCTGAGTGAAGTTATTGTTCTTATCAGTATAACCTCTGTTAATGCCCTGGCTTCCGTTATAAACCGTGAGATCAAGTTCGCTGCTGTTCTTGATTCTCTTTGAACCGGCGATCTCCATTTCCTTGAACTTTGCCTTATCAGTCAGCTTCATGACCTGAGCCACGATGTTGACGATAGGCGGAACAAGCTTGTCCTTGTTGGAATTCAAAGATCCGAGAAGGTTCTCGACTATCGAGCCGAGCTCAGAGTTCGAAACGATCTCATTGAGCGAGCCGTAAGTCTTGGTTATCGTTCCCGGAAGAACTGCGTTGAGGATATCGGTGACGAGTCTCACGATGCTCTGCTTGAGAGTCTGAGTGGCGAATGCGCCGGACTCATTCTTAACAAACAGGTCAGAGATGCAGGTCAGATCCTGATCAACGAGCAGTCCGTTGAGGATAGAATAAACAATATCCTTGAGGATAGTCTCGCTTCCGCTGTTGGCAAACTTTGCGGGAAGAACAGATTTGTCTAACAGCTTGAAGAAGATATCATCAAGAGCTTTCCATCCGTCAGAGGTATCGATAGCAGTGCTGGGAAGAAGACCTGTGTAATACTGCGGGTCAGCGGCAAGCCACTGAACGGCAGTAGTCAGCATCTTATCCATACCGTCGCCGTAGTTGAGCGCCTTCTTCAGATCACCTGCGTTGAGGTCGATACCGGGATTGACGTTGTAGGCGACGAAATCCGCAAGCATGTCAAGGATACCCTGAACAGTCTTGGGATAACCGCTGTAATCTCTTTCGGGAAGGAACTGAGCCATGAGCTGCTTAACAGCCTCCCATGCAACGCCTATAACAGTCGTGACATCCTCGGGGATGTACATATAGCCGACTGATGCGTTGATGATCGAGCGCGCAAGATAAGCGATAAGCTCTTCCTTGCTCATTGCGTCGATCTCTTCGGCTGTTGCGATGTGCTTCTGCCAATCCGGGAAGAAGTAATCGCCGGTCTCTTTGAGAATGTATCTCGCAACTGCGACAACATTATCGGTGAGCTTTGAATTGTCACCCGAGACCCAACCGTTGTAGTTCTTCAGAAGTCCGTTAACAATGCCGCCGGCAATGTTATTGAGCTCAGCAACAAGAGTGCTGCCCGCGGGGACGGTATAGGCCGAAACCCTGAAGTCCCTGTTGAACAGACCCGCAAGAGTACCTGTGGTATCCTTGTCGATCTCCTGACCGAGCCACTTCATTGTCTGGTCATTGAGCATCGGAACAGCTATATCGTTATAAGCTGTCTGAAGAAGATCCTCGATGAAGTCATATGTAGACTTTGTCGAGTTGAGGTCAACGAGATTTTTGACGCTGTCAGGAATCTCTTTAACGCCTGCAAGAGCGTTCTGAATGATGACCTGAAGCATGCTGTCGATGTTATTGGAGCTGTTGTATTCCGTATTCGGATATGCAAGACCCCAAATCATCTCTCTGAGCATAACTTCGACATTCAGATCGACCTTTACGAACGAGTTGGCAACGCCGAGAGAGACACCGCCGTCTCGCTTGTACTTACCGACACCGCCGACGACAACCTTCTTGACGATTCCCTTGTTGTCCGCAAGGAACTGAAGGAGCGCCTTGATGACTGCGACATCAGTGGTATTGCTTCTGCGCGGGTTCTTGATTGCATCGACATTGACGCTGTTCAGATCGCCGGCCATCCAAAGGATGATCTTGTTGCCGTTGATCAGCTTATAGACGCTCGAAAGAGCATTGTCTATAGACGTCGCATCAAGCTTACCGAGAATCGAAAGATCCATCGTGATGTTCTCTTTGGCAAGCGCCTTGTCAGCGTAGTCAAGAAGCGCAGACGCATACTGCTCTGTGGTCAGAACCGCAGTGTCAGTAAAGTCGTACTTTGTCAGCGCGTCATCCTTATAAGCCTGGTACGCACTCGCGCCGGCGGTAGCCGATGAGAGTATGAGCAGTGAAGCAAGGATGATTGCTAACAAGCGTTTCATTTTCTTCAAATTTACACCTCCATTTTAAAAATTTCACCATATATCAGAGCATTCCGTCTCCCGCAAATTGACGGAACACATTGGCGACAAAGTCATTTTGCTCTGTTCGGGCAATACAAAGCAAGAGGGTATGATTATCCCCCATGTAAAGAATAACCCCTCGTTCGGCACTTTGTCAATAAGTTTAAAATTTTTTAATCATTTTTGTGCGTTTTGTACAATGAAAGTTCAATTTTTTATTGTATGCTAACAATACAGATTTAACACTGTCTCTTATACACATCTCCGAGCCCACGA
>ENA-OZZQ01000349-OZZQ01000349.1-human-gut-metagenome-genome-assembly--contig:-NODE-349-length-16079-cov-5.899900_pt1 | contig 16079 bp, 10 predicted proteins | sample MGYA00243647_ERZ654151 | MGnify/ENA primary metagenome ERZ654151 (study PRJEB26926, sample SAMN06165154) | human gut metagenome | biome: ENVO:00009003; feature: ENVO:2100002; material: ENVO:00002003... | reverse complement strand
CTGAAGTAGGCATATCTGTTCTCCTCTGGTTAGTCTAACAAATCCGCAAAGAAACCAATGGATTTGTCATCCAGTGTGCCTACAACTGTACCGCGATCCAGCAACCTGTTGCCGCATTCACAACAGGTTTCCGGTAACAGCGCACAGTTGTGGCAAGCTGCCAGATTACAGGATTCTGGGCCCTGTCCATAAGATTGAATGCAAACGGGGTCTGAGGAACACCATGCCGCATTCCGTACTGCATCGCGGATCGTATCCTCAATATGGTCCTTTGCTCCCTGGCGAACCAAGCCGCCGAGGGAACCTTCAGAATCGCCGGAAGCTGTGTAAATAAGGACACCGTACATACCATACTCATTTTCGGCTTTTTCACAGTAAATTCTTTCACGAATAGAGGAACTGCCATAGCCACATTCAAAACTGAGCTGGTTGATGATCAGGTGTGCAAATGTATGAATCAAAACAAATTCCGGACGGAGATCTCCTGCGGCATTTGCACCAACCTTAGAATTCCGATAAGAATCCTGAAGGTTACGCAGTCTGGCCAGAACAGCAGGCCTCTGTGCCCATTCATCTACCGCTTCTTTGTTAAACTCAAAGAAAATTCCTTCGCCATGAACCTGAATAGCAGGGAGCCAGTTTTCGCTGCCCAGTCTTAGCATTTTCTTTCGTTCAGAAATCGGCATCTCATTGGGTTCTGCTCGCGAGAAACCAACAAAAGCCCGCGTTTCCTGAAGCTTGTGTACAAGAGAAATACTCTTGAAGTATTTACTGATGACTGGATCATAGCAGGAAATCGGATAATTCTTTGAATGGAAACGCTGTGCATCGCCACCGCTGGATTTTATCAGAACATTATACTCAGCAAGCCGGTATTCATCTTCGGATATTTCCTCTGTAACATCTGGTAATCCTTCCAGACCTTGGTCCCGGCGAATGAATGCGTTATACAGTTCATTCTTGTCCACACGATGGCGCTCAGCCAACATATCAATGAAGCCTCTGTTCCACTCGCCATCGACCCGCATGGCACTTAATACATCAAAGAACTCATCAAGAATTGCAATGATTTTCTTTGTTGCCTGCTCGTCATCCGTCGGAATATAGATGGAACTTCTGGTATCAGCAAACCATACGTTTGTAGCACCTCGGAGAACCACTCGCACATCGGTACGGCCGCAGGGATGCTCTTCGTCGCTGTCCATACCAAGCCAGGGTTTCGTGCCTTTGCATCTGTATCCAATCTTGGATAATGCTCCGGGCATAGTAGCACCAGCAATGTTTTTTCTTGCACCACAGGTACATTCGTAATACACACCGCTCAGAGAAGCAGATGCACCGCCGGTACTTCTTCTGATTTTACAAGTCTCCGGATTATACCGGTACCCCGGATCCTGATGAAGCCATTCCGCTACAGGGAAATCATCAATATGACCATCTGGACAGATAACGATGAAACGTTCCGGAATCAGCTTTCTTCTGTGCCGGAATGCGGGATTACATTTTCTTCCGTTTGTCCATGGATAGCACTCGCACTCAGGTTGCTGCTGATAGAATGTAGTTTTTTCCATCGTGCCGCAGAACGGACAATAATGCCATGTAGGAAATCTTACCGCCGGAATTTTCAGGAAACAGTTCTGCGGATCGGCATTATTCTCCCGGAAATCAGGAGGCCAACGCAGTTCCTGAACGCCCAACCGGCGCAGCAAACGTTCGTCCTTTATGACAAAGGGTGTTGTATCGTTGTACCGCCACATATCCAAACCGGCAATCATCAGAGATTCATCATTGGGGAAGGGAACAATCGCTCCCACACCCCACGGACCAATCAGGGCACTTCTGCGCATAGGTCTGTTATTATATGCCATTACTTAGCCCTCCTTTGGTACATAGCGATTGGTAAGCACTTCGGCTTCGCAGGATGCATCTACACTTCGCATGGAAGTAGGGGTTTCAATTCCCCGGGAACCCCATGCTTCGTTGGGATGGCTGCCTGCAGAATACATCAACGGAACAGGATCGGCATAAGACCAGTCAGGATTCTTGGCAGGCTCCCATTTTCTGGGATTCCAGTCCTCCCAACACTGCAGGATATATTCCATTCGATCCAATGTTGCATCCAATTCTTCACTGTCGATATCATCCACACGGTTTTCAATGATACTGCGTACTTTATCAATCAGATTATCGTCGGGGAACCGGGGTGGATCTTCATTGAATCTGTCATCACTCTCCAGTCGCATCATGCCAACCATGATTGCGTGCAAAGCCCGCTCACGCACAGGTGCAGAGAACGGAGTAACGCTCGTCGGTTCAACATTGCAATATACACGTGAATGATAGGATCTGAAGTGTTCATAGTGAGACTTGTCCCTTGGACGGCCGGGCCGATATAGAACAAAGACAAGACCCGGAGCATTTTTGGCGCTGCGGCCAACACGGCTGGTCGCCTGGATATACTCAGAGGTGGTTTTCGGCTGTCCGGCCACGGTCATCAGACCGAGTCTGGATACATCCAGACCAACGGAAATCATATTTGTCGCAAGGCAAATATCAATAGGATGATCCTTGATTTTTCCTTCAGAATCCACTTCGCCGGGATATCGGATTCCCAGATTGGCCAGACTTGCAGTTACTTCACTGCCGGAGATACGGCTGGTCAGTTCCTCGTCCCGCCAAATGTATCGTCTGTTCTTGCGATACTCTTCTTTGGTTGGATACCGTTTATCTTCGAAACGACGCTTATACATAACGTCCAGATGCTGATCGATATCTGCCCGAATCCAGGTTGCTGCCTGTCCAAGTTCACGAATGCTGTTGTAGTAACCCATATTGGTCCAGTAAGGATCACGCTCATCTTCCGAGTCAACCTGCATCGCTTTGGCACCATACAGCAATGATGCAAACAGGCGAATTGCGGTGGTTGCGTCCGAAGACGAACCTGTAGCCAGTATGCCTACATAGCGCCGGCCATTTTGATTGCGGTCTTCCTCGGCAAAGAACGAATTACCTGCATCCAGGCCAGAGGGCGGGAATTGGAAAACATCATCCCGGTCGCAGCCATACAGAGCATGGCACTGTTCTTTTGCACGACTGATCGTTGCGGTGGAGGCAATGATCTTGGGATGAATCTCGCCGGAAGCGGTTCTCGTCGTGCAGAGTTCATGGATCAATGTTTCGTAATGACCCACCATGGAACCCAGCGGGCCGGAGATCAAATGCAACTCGTCTTGAATAATCAGGTCCGGGGAAGTCTTTTTTACGCCATTTTCATAGCCGAATATTTTCTGAGCATTTGGACGGAATGGGAGCATTGCAAACTTGTCCACAGTACCCAACAGCAATGTCGGAGTCTCATCGTAAATGGATTCATCCACAACAAACAGAGGCAAATCCTCGGTAGAAAAATCACACCTGTGATTGCGGCACCGGAAAGCAAAGCCAAACTTTCTCCGGCCCAGTGGTACTTTCCTGTAACCAGGCAATTCCCACTGATTCTTTCCCTTTTGCACGGGTCCCATTTGTGCGCCGCACCATGGGCACTTCAACATAACAAATGGATTGTTGCCTTCACCGCGATACAGTTTTTCGTATGCTTTTACGGCATCGCTTACCTTGTTGGGAGTTGTGGAACTACCAACCCACAGACCAATGGTAATTCTGTTCCTGCCGAACAAATCTTCATGGCTCTTCCGGATGAGATCGCAGGCACAGATCATTGCGGATGCACGCTCATACTGCTGCGCAGTCAGAAGGCGGAGCGTATACCGCATCAGAATAGCAGTGCCTTTGTCATCCTTGTTCATAAGGCGGCGGATAAAGATGGTGTATGCAGAAAGACCCAGATATGCTTCTGTTTTACCACCGCCGGTAGGAAACCAGATCAAATCGACGATCCCGCGCTCATTACAGTCACGGTCATACATGGCACTAAGATTCATCAGCACAAATGCCAGCTGGAAGGGACGCCACTTGCCATAAACCCGTTGCTCCTTGTTGTGCCAGGTAGTGACATCTGTTGCGACAGGCATTACAACAGGATTGATCAGGCTGATATCGCCTGCACCATTATCTTCCCATTTCTGCAACGGAAGATTGTAATGCAACTGCTGCATCAGCATGGCCAGATTCATGTACTGGAACGCAATACGAATATTCTCGTTTTGCTCCAGCAAATCCACACCTTTTTCCATTCTGGACAGGCATATTTCGCAGTTTGCAATGTGTCGGTCTGCGGTAATTTTATATTCTGCAGAGAGTTCTTTTCGGATTGTGCGTAATCCATTGATCCATTCACGGTATTTCTCACACATCATTCGGAGTTCCCGGATGGTATCAGCAAAACTTCCGTGCGGACTCATTTTCAGCATAGCAAGGGACACGCCTTCGATTGCACTGGGTACTATAGGCTTAATGTCATATTTTGGGAAAATTGCTGTAGCAATCCGCTGCACGGATTCACCGTCATCCCAATCTGCTGCACAGCCATGGCCGATGGCATAGTTCCGTACATTCCGGTAGAGAAGCTGATTGGACTGGTAGTCCTCGTCCTGCGTGATCCGTTGTGAATCAGACAGCGGGGAAAACCCCTTTTCAGAGAACAGGGTGAATTTGCACTGGAAAAAGCATTCTTCATCACTGACATTTTCTTTAACCTTGGGTTTTGCGTTCTCAAGGGTAAATGTATAAATACAGCTGTCACCCGCACGGTAGCGATATGTAACGTCAAATTGCAGTCCAGTTGTTCCTATCGGGAACTTTTTGAGTCCGTCGGTCGGGGTGGGCAACAGCAGCGGAGCATTATCATTTTCCCAGGCCAGTGCGGTACGGGGATACTTGTACTTGTTTTCCAAACGTTCTCCGGTGGCAGGATCCGTGGCGGGTACTTTTGTGTAAGTGCCTGCAGATACCGCCACACGAACAGCATCGCCATCTTTAACAGATACAGTAATGCTGATGGCAGATTGTCTGTATGCATTGGAACGGTTAATCAGTTCTTCTGCATCCTCAAGGAATTCCACAGCACCATCGCCACGCTTTTTGGGCTTGACTTCTACATCTTCTCCATCTGCTTCGCCCAGCGATTCGCATTCGTCATCCTTGAGGTCCGCTTTATCATCAGTGGTTTCTGCGGGATACAATATGCCTGCGATATAGCGGGTGCGCGGAGGGTCAGAAACCAGCATTTCCTGACCATTATTTTGTGTCATACCAGGCCAGTCAATGGGGTCTGGGCCAATAAATTCCCGCTCAACAAATTCGATAAGTTGATCGCGTCTGTTATCGCTCATTGAACAGCCTCCTCATCAGAAGATTATCATATTCTCTCTTTGCAGAGTCACTCTCCAAAATATACAGTCCTGTGCAGGCTCGGCTCAAACCTACATACATCAGTTTTTCGGCGGAGAATCCTTCAATGTCGGTCAGGATGATTACAGAATTTTCAAGGCCTTTATATGCCTGAATCGTGCAGAATGTCGTGTTCATTCCGGGGGGAACCCTGAAATCCTTAATTACATATCCGTCAAGCATGGAAACCACAGAATCTTCCCTCTTTCTGGGGGAAAGAATGGTGATTTTTTCCGGTTCAATGTGGGAATCAGCCAACTGTTTCAGAATAGCTTTCAGCTTCTTGCATTGCCCCTCCATTGTGGACCAGGTGAGATACTGTACCGGAGGGCCATCCACTTTGGTCCAGAGATCATGGGGTGCCTTAAAGCCGGTTACAGTTTCGATTTCTTTGCAGATTGGCTTTGTATTTCTGCAGTTAACTGTAAGCTTAAACCGGATAAAAGAAGTAATGTCATCCAGCTTTTCAATAAGCCTCGTGCCAGAGACTCCCTCTGTGTAAATAGCCTGCATAGAGAAATCCCCAAACAGTGTCCAGCGGCCCCTGGACAATCCTTTTTTGAGACAGCCTCCCATAACATCAAGATAACTGTCACGAATCAGATCCTGTGCCTCATCAACGACGATCTTGTCGAACAGTTCTCCGGTTTCCAGCAGTGCATATGCCGCAGCTTCAGGCAAATCTGTGTGATAATAGTGCTGAATTTGCTCTGGATCATGGGGATATGCCGGCAGCAGATCAGCTTCTTTCGCAATCTGCGTCATATATTTATGGAGTGTACCCACAAACTCTGGCCGAACAGATTCCGGCATATCAGCAAAATAGCTGCCGAGCCAATCTGCGAGGTTGGAATTGAAGCAAAACAGGGCAACCTTTTCACCACGGGCAACAGATTTTTTGACTTCTTCAATCGCAAGAAGCGTTTTACCTGTTCCGGCGGGACCCTGAATCAGACAACGAGGATTATCATCCAGCTGATCAAGGCAGCGATACTGTTCTTTGGTCAGGGCAATCAATGCTTCACTGGCATTGCGTAACTGTGCGCTCATGGAAACAGCGCAGTCAAAATCTCCCCTGAGGAGGCTGGCTATGTATCTGACATCTGCAGAGTCCGGTAATTTTGAGTCACTGACAGGACCATAATGCTCCTCCCACTTTGCCTTGGCACCATCGGACAAACGCTTAATAAACTGTCTGACATTGGACCCGTCCCTGGAATCGAATACCTGCCACTGCTCTTCTTCTACACCTGCAGAGGTAAACTCAATATCCGGGAACATGACACCGTATCCGAACAGCATATTATTGATGTGGCGGTGATCAATATCAGTACGCTTTTTAATGGCTTCAACTATGCTGAAAATACCGTCCTTGGCCTGCTCGAACGGCCCCCGAACTTTGCTGTTTGTGTTGCCGTATCTGTTTGTGAAGTACCAGATTCCATTTTCCCGCTTAACACGGCCACCTTTTACCTCAAGCGCAAAAAGTCCCAGTTTGGGTGCCAAAACAAGAAAGTCTGTCTCACCATAAATCACTTTATTGTGCGTAGTGATGCCCAAAGAATGCAACACGATCCATTTGTCTGTTCCGGGTGCATTCTGGAACCATTCAAAAATTTTTCGCTCTGCGCTGGATTTGACTTCCGGCGAAATCACGGATGGAATCATAATGGCCATAATATCTCTCTCCTTACTCTTCCTCAATAAGGCGGTTGGTATCAGCGATGTCAACAACTACAGGAGTACCGATATCGATGATTTTCAGGATACGGACTGTGCCAACACCATCGATCTGCATTTCGATAGGCTCCCAAATATTGAACGGATCGATATCGCCATATTCGTTCAGTGCCTCAACAATTCTATTTCTCAGCTGAATCGACAGCGCGCGGCCAGCCTGTATGTGGGCATTCCGGACAATCTGTGCAGCTTCGTGGACTTGATCAAGCAAATCCTGCAGAACCGTACTGCCGGTGATTTTAGCAATATGTTCCAGATCTTCCCTGTAATACGGAGCGATAACATCGTCATCCAAAATCCAACCACGCACTGTAGGATATCCTTTTGTACAGCCAACAGACTGCAGCCGTTTAAATATTTCCTCTGGAGTATAAAACAGTGTCTCGATTTCCAAAGCTTCCCGCCATTTGTTGGAAAGGGCACGCACTTCTCCCTTACCGGATCTTTCCAGGATGATATCTGCCATTTCCTTGATCAAGTCGCGGTCCGATTCGCGGACAACAACAAAATCTCCCAACTTCAGCTCTGCAGGAAGCTTTTTATCTTCCTCGCGGAGTTTGTCGGCATCATTCACTATGATATTGGTTGCAGATAACAGCTGATGACCCGTACGATAGAATGCAAGGTATCCTCCTACAAAGTTGACAGGGATGGCTTCAATCGTTTCAGCAGCGGCCTTCTGACCACCGCGGGCAATGTACTGCCGATACTTATTCTCCCTGAGAATCAATTCGATTTCTTCGTATTCATCCGTCTGAGGAGTAGATTCGGATACAACAGGTTTCGGATTGAAACGGGTTGTGGAAATTTGCACTTTGTCCGTTGCAAAGGATTGTTCGATTACCTGACGATTCCGGGAGTTATCCAGTGCGGCACCCCATTTCGCCATGGAATAATTCTTCCAGCCTTTTTCGTAATCGTACATTAAGACGGTATAGCTTTGGGTGTTAAAGCTGTACAGAATTTTTCTCATGATGGCACGTTTCAGCCACCCCACCACTATTGTGGCAGAGAATTGTGTACACTGAGCCGGATAATATTCGGCAGGATGAAGAATATACACCTGAGTGGTTAGACGGTTTCTCCGGCACCACATTTGCCAATATGCCTGGACATGGGATTTCTCAGTTCGCTCGGGCACAACAATACAAATACTCTTGTATTTTTCGCTGCGCAGTCTCGCTGCAAGCGCATCGTGTTTAGGTAACACATATCCTTTTGTAAAAACAGCCTTCAGACAATCAATAACAGTAGAATAGTCTTCGTAGGTTTTGGGCGCAATATAGTTCTTCTCCGAAGACAATATGGATCTACACTCTTCAAGTGTGTTTCGGGCCTGGGAGATTTGGGACTCATCAAACGGTACAATTTCCCGGAGAGCAGTAAACGCAAGTGAATACAGCCGATCAAACAGTTTCAGCATTTGCGCAGAGAGTGTCTGTGCCTCTCCTTTATGGAAAGACAGTTTACTGATAGCAGTGCTGATTTCATTGCCATCCGAAATTAAGTGGTCAACCACCCGTCTGGCACAATGCTTTGTTTTCTGATCCGAAGACAGCGGCACAGCATCATACAGTTTATCCGTAATACTGGTTTCGTCCCACCGCCACAAATTGAAGTTACGGTTCAGGAAGGGCTGCAGATCAAAGGAATTAACAATATCCGTAACACAGGTGATCGGCACGCCCAACCTCATCAACTCATCCAGCGCATCCAGCTGCGAAAGAAGAACACTGGCATTGGAACCATCAATAATAATGGACTGAATAGGATGGCCTTTATGTGCCATTTCGGCAATCGCGTACAGATCAGATGCCAGCACTATAGCGGGGGTACCACCCAATTGCCCAGCACCAACATTCCTCACATTTCCTTCATAATCTGCCTGACCAATCAGCAAAAGATCCTTTATACTGCGACCGAATAATTCACATCCAGCGATTTGTTCCTTTGTGTTTATGATTGATGTCATATTTACAATGGAACTGTCCATATGAGTTTTGTAATCAGTCAGCAGTTTCAAGTATTGTTTTTCGGGTGTGCTGGTAGATAACTTTTTCCGCGCCTCCTTCTCCTGTTTTCGGTAAAATAGAAATCGAGCAAAAGGGCGCCAAAATGTGAGCACCCCAAATGGCACAAAAAATGAGCCATTGTCACCCCCCAAAATTATAGCTACCATTAGTTTGTGTCGAATAAACTAAGGAGGTAGCGGAAAGGTGTTAAGAATGGCTCAAGTGCAGTATATCAAAGATCTCTACGAAAATGAAGAGAAAAGTTTGCGGGAAATATCTCACATCACAGGTCACAGCTTTGAAACTGTCCAGAAATACGCCCAGAAGGAAAACTGGAACGAGGACAATCTCCCGGATACTGAGCCAACGAGTTATCCGGTGCTGGGTGAGTTCATTCCCATTGTGGACGGCTGGCTGGAAGCAGACCGCAAGGTTCCAAGAAAGCAGCGGCATACAGCCTGGCGACTGTTCTGTCGCCTACGGGACGAGTACGGCTTTAGGGGCAGCTACTCCAGCGTGAAGCGATATGTCCGCAAGAAGAAGTATGTAATGAAAGTCCAAAGCGCAGGGTTTCTTCCTTTGGAACGCACACCAGGATGCGGACAAGTGGATTTCGGGGAGTTCCTGTATTATGACGCCGGAGGGCAGGAGCAGAAGGGCTACGCTCTGACCATCTCCTTCCCGCACTCTAATATGGGTTATACGCAAGCATTCCCCTCGCAGAACCAGGAGTGCCTGCTGGAAGGTATGAAGCGCATCTTCGAGCACATGGGCGGTGTACCGCCCCGGCTTCGTTTCGATAACATGACCACCGCTGTTGCACAGGTCTTGCGAGGCACAGAGCGATTTCTCACAGAGGGTTTTAGCCGTTTTATGCTGCACTACCGTTTCCAGGCCGAGTTCTGTAATCCGGCCTCTGGCAACGAGAAGGGAAATGTGGAGAACAAGGTTGGGTACAGCCGCAGAAATGCCTTTGTGCCGGTTCCCACTATTACTTCCTTTGAGAAATTTAATGAGGAATACCTGTGGGGATGGTGCGAAAAAGATGCCCAGCGTGACCACTACATCCACAAGGTTCCGATCCTGGAACTGTGGCAGGCAGATGCGGATGCGCTGCTGAATCTGCCGGATTATCCATTCACGGTATTCCGCTATTCTACGCTGACTGTGAGCAAGACCGGTTTTGTGGTGATTGACACGAACCGGTACGGACTGTCCCCGGTACTTGCCGGGGAAGTGGTGCAGGCCAAAATCTTCTTTGACCACATTGAATTTTTCTATGACCACCATGCCGTTGGTAGTTTCCGGCGCAGTTACAAGCAGAATGATGAAATCTATGACTGGACGCAGTATGTGGCAACCCTTTGCAAAAAGCCCAGAGCAATGGAAAACACCCGGTTCTTCCACCAGATGCCGCAACAGTGGCAGACTTACTTGGCCTCCACACAAGGCAAAGAGCGCAAGAACGCCCTACAACTTCTCAGCGAAATCGTGAACGACGGCAATGCCGACCTGTGTGATGATGCACTGGAGCTGGCCGCACAGAACGGAAGAACCGACGCTGACAGTCTGCGCCAGTGCTACTACATGGTGGCGAAAAAGGAATACCGTCCTGACCCATTGCAGTTGACTTCCGGCCCAATGCTGAACTACAATCCCAATCTTTCCATTTACGATGGCCTGATGGGGGGCGATGCCCATGGCTGAGCAGATTGAACTGATGATGCGGCAGGTAAAGCTGGGCGGTATGGCAAAGGGCTGGCGCTCGGTACGGTACGAGAACACCGAGCAGTACGTGACCGAGCTTCTAAAGCTGGAGTTACAGGAGCGAGAGGCCAACCGCATTAACCGTATGGTGAAAACAGCAGGGTTCCGTGTACTGAAAACCCTGGATGAGTTTGTCTGGAATTCTGCCATTCAACTTCCCAGCGGTTTAACGCAGGAATATATGACCGATCTGCACTTTCTCACTCCCAAGGAAAACCTGATCTTTATGGGAACAGTTGGTACAGGCAAGACACATCTTGCCACGGCCATTGCCCTGAAAGCTTGCCAGGAGGGGCGAAAGGTGCAGTTCTTTACCGCAGCTGGTCTTGCCAATCTCCTGCTCGAGAAGAACAACAAAGGCACTCTCAACAACTTCCTCGGCTCTCTGAAAAAGGTGGAGCTGATTGTGATTGACGAAATTGGCTTTGTACCGCTGCACAAGGACGCAGCCGAGCTGTTGTTCCAAGTGATCTCTGACTGCTACGAGCGCAAGAGCCTGATTATTACCTCCAACTTGGAGTTTTCTCAGTGGAACACCGTCTTTGGAGACAACAGGCTGACGGCAGCTTTGGTTGACCGATTGATCCACCACAGCCATATTGTGATCTTCTCCGGCGAAAGTTACCGGCTTACACAGTCCATGCACCGGCAGCGGAGCTCTTTTTGAACAAGGGCTTTGGGGCTCCAGAAGGTGAGCAAAAGAGCGTGTACATTTCGCGCACCTGACGCTCGCAAAAGAGCTCCAAAACTCTTGCAAAAGAGCTCGCCCTGTTAGCGCACCAAAAGGTGAGCGTTGGGGCTCGCCACATGCAGTCCAGACATGTTTATTGGGTGTTGAAGGTGCTCACCTTTTTGACGCCCTTTTGCAAGACTTTTTTATTGACAAACACATTCTCCTCTGCACTGAAAACCGCATATTTGCTGGTTTTCTTGGCATTGGTTTTCTGGAAAAGCGGGAAGAGTTCAATAGGAGCAATATAATCCAGATCTGCCAAACGGATTCTCATGCATTTTTTGTCACCATGCTCTTCCATTCTGACAAATTCAACTACTGCCTTACCAAATCGAAGCTTTTCTCCTGGTTGAAATTTTTCCGGATCATATGCACGCTCAATTCGGCCTTCGGAAATGTTATACAGCAACTTAACCAAGGTGAAGATAAAAATAGATTGGATGCGTTCCGGAAAAACCATTATATTGAATTTTCCTTGGCATTCAAGCATCCGATCCAGCATCAACACGCTGGCTTTGATAATAGGAGGAACACCTACAGGCCGGGATGCATCTCCAAGGGACAGACTGATCCCGTCAAAGCTGCTCTCGCGGGATAACAGTTGCTCTATATATTCATTCCAATCCAACATAAGGGCTCCTCCTTTTGTGTTTATACGGTAAAGCCTTTCTCAAATGCTGCCTTATATGCCTTAATAGCGTGTGTTGCCTGCTTAATGCTGGGTTTTTGCCCCCGTCCAATCAGACTGCCAACAGAGAACAGAAGGCTGCGCTGCCATGGCTGGAAGTTTTTAGTTTCCTTTGCCCAACGGGACAGTGCAAACCAGGTTTCTGCAGAAACAGCAGCCACTTCATCAATCAAGGCCTGCTCTTCTTCAGTGAGAGAATCAATGCTGACGGGCGCTGGGGTAGTGACGGAAGAAGGCCGGGCTACGGACACAAGCTCACTTTCCAGCCCACTGCTCAGATCGTAACTGTAGTCCCTGATAAGCACCCAGCACTTTTCTTTTTTACACCACTCGCTGACATTAGCACCGCCGGGAGGATTGACAATCAACTTCTGTACAAATCTGGATATCGCAACAATCTCCGCCTCCAACGCAGGAGTCAATCCTTGTTCTTTCCATATACGCTCCAAATCAATGCGCTGGGCGGTTTTATGTGAGAGAAATGCCAATGTATAAGTTACAATGTTCGCTCTGTAACCGCCGTACTGTTGTTGCTGAACCAATTTCTCTGTTCTGCGGACAGAATGGCTTTTGCAATCAGATTGCGGTAGTAAGCTTCATCCGGAACAAATCCCTTTCGCTCCTTCAAGCGAAGCATAAACTTATGGAAGTTCTTCTGGGCACCTTCACTGACCTGATACGGCAACTGATCCCAGGTATTCTCGTATTTCGCAAGGTCTGTTTTTGTGAACAACGGATGCGTCTCTTTGTATTCTTTCTTGCGTTTGGGCGTGGATTCGCGGGTCAGCATATCTGCATACTGACCACGGGCACGTTCGTAGAACCAGTTCTGGGGTTTCATGCCGCCCTGTGCTGGTGCCCAAATCGTTCTGGACAGTTCCTCTATTCTTCTGTGGAACGGATCATTGGCAGAAAAGTCGGCAACCTGAATTTTGTTCTGGGTATTAGCAAATGTGGAGATGCGGGGAACAATCACATCCATATCTTCTGCAGAGCCAATGACAGAGAGTTTCATCTGAACAAACACTTTTGAAAGATCAACACCCAGTTTTTTGTCGTTCCATGCGTTAAAAATGGAGGCTGTGGTCTGACCACCGTTGACAATCTGCATATCGCGGATTCGCTTGATAGACGGTTTCCCGTTTTCGTCACGGACGATTTCTACACTTTCGGCAGTAACAGAGATACCGTTGTTATAAGCAAGGAACATATCCGGCTCGTCGCGCAGGGTGTCGCGGATGCCCTTGTTGACACCACCCTTTACCTGAAGGAAAGATCTAACATTCTTTTCCAGAAGCCGATCCCGGAATTCGCTATACAACGCAGCCAACAATTCGCCGTTGATAATTGCAAGATATACACTATACTTGTTGCTGGTGTTGTTTTCAATGCAAGGGATTGTTGTCTGGAATTTCTCTTCAAAATCAATTTCAATGGTTTCCCGCATTTTGCCGGAAGTGACACAGCGATACAGCCGGTCAATATCCCAAAGAGCGAAAGAGACTTCTGCACCACTGATCGTAATATTCTTGAGCGCAATTGGCTTAACCAACCCATTGGTCAACGCACAAATACGGACATTTTTAATACTGTTCTTATTTTGAAAAACAGAAATTGCGAACTCGTAAGTATCGTTATCTCTCTGGAATGATGTATACAGGTCATTAACAGCCCGATGATACAGCTGTATTGCCCGCTTAATTGCGGAATCAATATCGGTCTGGGAAACAGATCGGGGCATCTCAGTGTCGGAGTAGATACTGACAAAGATATCCACAGATTCAAAATCTTCAGAAAATGCGTATGCGTTCATCTGCAAACCACGATCCCGGAAGGGGCAGATGACAGGGCCCGTAACCTCACCAGCCTCTTCCAGATATTCCAACATAACGGCGGTCAGAAAATCATCGGTGGTCCAACCGCTGGTTTCAGTATCACTGGCACAAAGGACCTCTTCTCTGAAGCTTTTATAAAAATCGTCAAGCGTTTGATTTTTAGCCATTTTCATCTTCCTTTGCAAATAGTTCCATTAATGCAGTTGCTATACAATTTGCCAGGCGAACAGGTACAGCATTGCCGATTTGCTTGTATGCCAAAGTCCGGGAGGGTTTTCCTGATGCAGATTCAAAATAGTAGTTATCTGGGAATGTCTGGACTCTTGCAGCTTCCCGGGGCGTGAGTGAACGGTTTTGCCTGATGTCCGGATGAATATAGTAGTGACCATCACGACAGATATGTGCGACAACAGTCTGCGCACAAGTAAGGTTTCCGGCAACAACTTTGAAGCGGTCAAGGAAACATTTGGTATTGTTATGCGTGCGCAGATGTTCAGGAAGATCGGTATATGCAACGCGGGTCATTGTTTTATTCCAGGTATCTACTACAATTCTGTAGATTTCCAGATCCTGCGAGGTATGCGGTCTGGCTTGATGGAATGTAACAGGCTCGGTATCATATTCCTTAATTCCTGCGGCAGTCAGATATTTCCCCTTATACGGATTGGTTTCCACAGGCCTGACGGTGCCGCCACCGGCCTGAATAGACGGAAGATCGCAGAAGAGTTCGCCAACTTTATGGACACTGGTGATTTTTGCGATTTCAGGATAAAATCCTTTTTCGTCTTTGCCGAGTTTTCCAATGAGGATAATTCTTTTTCTGTTTTGCAGCACACCATAATCGGATGCATTCAGCGGCTGAAATTCGGTGCTGTACCCATACTCATGGAACAATTTCTGCATATTGTGAAAATGCAGCGTACCATCCTCGTCCTTTGCAGATAACAGTCCCAAAACATTCTCAAATACAAAATACCGTGGACGATATTTCCGCAGAAATTCTGCATAATGTTTATACAGGTAATTCCGCTTGTCGCCCACCATCTTGGTTTCGGAGCGGGATCTGCCAGCCAGTGAATATGCCTGACAGGGGGGGCCACCAATGATTAAGTCCAGTTTCTGGCCGTCAAGCAGTTGGTCTACCTTTTTGAAAATCGCTGGAATCGTATCGCTGGAAATTTCATAATTCAAAACAGTATCCAAAACAGTCTGCGGAATATGAGAGTAAAACTCATTTCGGGTCATCTCACCACGCAGATACTGATTGTATAGTTCAATATTTCCATTGGCCTTCAGCCAATGAAATGCTGCTCGTGTTTTTAGTGTATAGCACGCCGCAACATCCATCTCCACATGGGCAACTGGCGAGTATCCTGCCTGGATAAAGCCCTCAGACAGTCCACCGGCACCGGCGAACAAATCCAAAAACCTTGGCATAGGCGCCACCTCTTCTATTCTTTTTTCTTTTTATACAATTATTGGTGTGCAATAAAGCGGACATATTGCTTCTTGCTCACCCAGAAATCCAATCACCCACCGAAACTGACCACTTCTCGATAAATGATCCGCCGTTTATTGCTGCGGTGAAAGGTTTTGTAAGGAATGCCTTGATCGTTTGCAACACCGTGCTGTAGTCATCGGTTTTGATATCCGTTTTACGGCAGAATGCCCGCCACTTTTTCTGCATGGCATCGTCGCCGTCAAAAGCGACGATCTGCTCAAACTGTGCCACCGTAAAAGTATGGTTGCGGTTGGCAAAGGTCTTTCTCAGTGCCTCCGTCAGCACCGCTCCGTCAAAATCGAACTTGTTGGCCAGATAATAAATATCGTAGTAATCTTTCATGCGGCTGGAAAACTCCATCAGATTCAGGATCGCATCCAGTTTCTCCGCAATGGTGGTCTCCAGGGCTGTCTCTTATACACATCTCCGAGCCCACGAGACTAGGCATGATCTC
>ENA-OZZQ01000319-OZZQ01000319.1-human-gut-metagenome-genome-assembly--contig:-NODE-319-length-17278-cov-5.041456_pt1 | contig 17278 bp, 15 predicted proteins | sample MGYA00243647_ERZ654151 | MGnify/ENA primary metagenome ERZ654151 (study PRJEB26926, sample SAMN06165154) | human gut metagenome | biome: ENVO:00009003; feature: ENVO:2100002; material: ENVO:00002003... | reverse complement strand
GTAGTTTATATAATATTAACACAATAAGAATATAATGAAGGCATCCCCGCTACGCATGGTAACCCTCAAACATAACCTCGCCGAATCAACCCTTATATCGACATGAAAATGGCCACAGTAGCAAAGAAGCTCTCCATTCGAGCGTTATTGTAGTGGCAGCTAGTGTCGCTAATGCTTCTTGTGCGACCTTGCAGCGTTAGCGCGCCTGGTGGAACTGCTGGCTGGTGAACAGACTGCTCCTGTCGGAACGAAGAATATTGCCCGCTATTTGGATACTGCATCAGGCGTTCTTTTGGGCTAGATGTATAACTCAGCCATTATGTTATCGCCTACGCCTCTGGGAGCCAGCGATTGTCAAGGGAAGTGTTGAGGTAATTGCTGATAACTTATCCTCTGGGCCTTGGCGAGCATGGCAAAATCAAATCGTAACACCGTGTAACGATATAAAGCGTACACAGTGTTACGATTAAAAGCGTACACGGTGTAACGATATATCAGGGGTATTCATTTTTTGACGGGGAAAACGGCGGTCGAGTAGTCTAAAAAGCGACCTGCTACGCGGAAGGGGAGAAGGGATGAAATTGGGTTTTGCCAGGAACCAAACTAATCTTGCATAACAAAGCCTGAATTGGGCTGATTTTCGGACATATAAGCCCATATTCGCATCTCCAACACCCAAAAACTGCAAAATAAAAGAACTCCGACATTGTATCAACATCGGAGTCCTTTGGTGCGGAATGACCGCGAAAACAATACAATTCGGGGCTTTCGTTTTTTAGTCGAGCTTTCGTTTGGAATTTGGTGCAGTTGGGTGCAAAGTGGGTGCAAAACTCGAAGAATTTGGTGCACCCACAGCTTTCGTTTTGCTGTTATCAGCGAAAGAACGATGGCCCGGGGCCGAAAGAAGAAATTTTCGGATTACATCCGTACGGAGGTTGCGAGGATTTACAGATTACTCCACAATGTAGGTACCCTGCGCAGGGTGCCTATTTTTCATTTTGGGTGCATTTTCATAGGGCTGACTTTCCTATGCCCATAACGGGTTTCATGGTAGTACGGCTACAATGACAAGAGCGCCGGAAGGTGGCATAATATATGTGCAGAGTAATTGATCTGGTGAAAACCGGAAAGAACATCGAGCGGCTTCTGGCTGAACGCGGACTGACAGCAAAGGACGTTCAGCAGCGCTTGGGCTTTGCAGAGCGGCGCCCGGTATATTTCTGGATTGCAGGCAAGAACCTTCCCTCAATCGATAACCTGTTCATTCTTACAGAAATGCTGCAAGTTCCGATTGATGAGATTCTCATCGCCAAGGATGAATACATACAGCAGAGAGGTGAAAATTCACATGAGTGAAATTGTTCATCAGCCCGGGAAATTGGATTTTCTGATCGTAACAAAAGATGTAAGCGTGACTGAATTCCGCAGAAAGCCATCCGCAGTGTGGGCCTATTTGAAAACGCCCGGGCATGTCATTTTCTTCACTCGCCGCGGCAAGCGAAACTGCGCGATCATGTCCATCGAGACCCATGCTTGCCTGAGCGGTGATTACGAAAAGACCATGCGTGAAATTGAAGAAGCTGCGGCTGCATGGCGCGAGGAGCAGAAGGCTCTGAGGAGGGCCAGAAGGGAGGCCAAGAGTGGTACCGGAAAAGATTGCTCAAATGCTGACGGCGCTAAAGACGCCTGACTTTTTCATCAGGGACAATAGAACCGCAACTGAAAGCATCCATGATATCCTCCGTGATTATCTTGCACGCGCTACCGATACCATGACCGTTGAGGTCGATGCAGAACTGCTTATGGTGAAAATGTATGAACTACTATATTGCTGATCTTCATCTGGGTCATGCCAATGCAATCCGCTTTGACAATCGACCATTTGCTGATGTTGATGAAATGAATGAATCACTTATCCGCAGCTGGAACAGCATGGTTACCAAGCAGGATACGGTCTATGTACTGGGCGATTTCATTTAGGCAAAGGAGTCACAGTGGCCAGCCTTTCTTGAAAGGCTCAACGGCGGAAAAGTTCTGATTCGCGGCAATCATGATCCCAGAGAATTCAGTCAGACCACCAAACGGTATTTTCAGGATATCGCACCTATAAAGGAAATCACCGACAGCGGCAAGCATGTAATTATGTGCCATTACCTCATCCCTTTTCATAGGGCTGATTATGATGAAAACTGCTATATGCTTCATGGGCATGTTCATAATACCCGTGAAAATACTTTCCTTCTTCGATGGCGCGAAGAGATTCGCAATGCCTGCACGGAAAGACATCATGTCCGCGGGCAGTTCATCAACGTCGGCTGTATGATGCCTTGGATGGACTATCAGCCAAGAACATTGGCAGAAATCATCGAACGGGAGGAGGCTGCTTCTCATGCATTGAGGCTCTGGAACAAACAGGGCCGGATTTCTAATCTTCTTCATCCTATCTCTCATCTGCCTGATAGATATATGGCAGCGAGTTTCTTCCCGGCTGATGTGTCCCAAATATGTGCTGAAATATGGCATGAGCATCCTTCCAAGATTGGAGTTGTCAGCCAGTCATCTTTAAAATCACTCCGCCCACGTCTCGACCGCATACATGCCGTCATCCATTACCAGCAATCCCTGGTAAAATTCAAATCTCGCCAGAAAAGCGCCTTCGGGCGAATGAAGCGTGTACACCTCCGTATTTCCCGTCACACACAGGGCGTTGCGCTTGCCTGTCACCACAAGCCCGGACAACCACTCTATCTTTTCCCCAGTTTCCTCTTCGTCAATCTCAATGTCGATGTATCCAGCCTCGCAATCCAAACGGCTTGCGGTGAGCGTCGCGCCCTCAAACACGCCTTCATCAACCCCCAGAAACTCGGCCAGCGGAGTACGGCGGATGTTCAAGGGCTTGATCGGGCAATCAAACTCTGCTTCCAAATCGTAACCCATGACCTCTGTAAAGCAAGCTATGTAAAGCGCATAGGCGTTAGGCTCCAGATTCTCCACCACCCGGTTGCCTGTGATTGCCAACGGGATGATCTCCACAATGCCATCCGAGCCATAGCGCACGGCGCTGTATGTATCCAGGCCGTAGTCGCGTATCCCAAAGGCTTGATCCTCCATCTGTGGCTCGGCCGCAGCGGCAATCAGGCTTTCCAGTTCAAGAACGCGGTTCACATCAAGCCGCCTGACAAGAGTCACGTTCTGGCACTCCGCCAGAAATGCCAGCCGTTCTTCATCGGTATCCGGCAGCGGGTCGTCGCTTTGATATTGCCACACGCACCCCTCCTCATCTAGCAAGACAGCTTCAGAACAAACGCCTGATCTGTCTTGCTGGTAGCAGCGCATGAGCAAAATGCGCGCGTCCTCCGCCTCACAGTTCGCTGGCGCAGCGAATATCAGTATCAGGGCTGCTATCAGTATTAGCGCCGTCCATGTCCGCTTTTTCTTCATGGATGATTCCTCCTGTAAAATGCTGTCATCGGTCGGGATTCCGGCTCTCGCCGGCCTCCTGCTCATTCAGGGGCACAATCATATTTTCTATCGCCACGCACAGCTTCGGATGGTGAATGACAAAGTGAATGGTGGGTTTTCTACACTTGGATATGCTTACCCACTTTCCTTCACTGATGAATATCTGAATATTCCGGAATGCGCCACGACCATTTTCCCGGGCGGTATAGCCGGGGTGCGACTGCGCGAAGGCGCGTGTGAGGCGCAGGTGTTCCCAATAGTCTGCTTCGTCGTAGTGAACCGGCATCCCGGCAAACACCTCAGACATCGCGACCGACACGCTCTCCTGCCCAAACTCTTTCTGCGTCAGGACGGGGAATTCTTCCTCGTAGCTTCCGTTGTCGAGCATTGCCGCCACAAAACCTTTCATCTGCGCGCAGGCCTCCAGCATACGCCGCCCATCGCTGTCAGGAACGCCGTTTTTCTCCAGCAATCGCGATAGACATTCCTCCGAAAGCGTGTGGGTCGGAAGGGTGGTCAGGAGACTTCGGCGCTTCCCCGGCTTAAGCGCCTCCGCAGCAAGGAATGAGCCATAGACGTTTTCCGCCGTCCCGCAGTAGATATCCATCAGTGGCTGCGCCTTTTTCAGAATGGCTTCGGCGCGCCGTCTGTAATATGCCAGATCGCTGCCGGATTTGGAAAACAGGTAGCGGCCATGAGCAAAATTCCCGGAGATGCATTCGCCCTCAACCGCCACCGCGCCGGAACAGAACAGCAGATGCCCGTAAACGGCGTTCTGTCTGCCGGGGAGATACCACGGCATAATCTGTCCCGTCATGTACAGCGGAATCCAGCTTTCCAGCCCCAGCATCATTTCGCCAAAGGGGCGGTTGAGGTCATGCACCATATCCAGGCGCAGTCCCTTTTTGAGAATTGCCGCCAGTCCGAGCATCCATTTTTTGGAGAATTCCATATCCTGCGCCAGTTCCTCAATTGGCATATCGCTGCAGATAAATACCGGCTCACGCGACCGGGAAAGCGCCGTGGCCTTGAGAAAATCCAGCGTGGCCTGACGGAAGTTCTCCAGCCCATAGCATGTCCTGGTCGTAGGAAGCTGGAAGGGAACGGTAGGCACCTTCAATTCGTCAAAGCGGATAGCGCGAATATAGTCGTTCAGGTCAAAATTGTCCAGCTTTTCCAAAAAGGAAATAATCGGGTTTTTCTGGCTGGCCGCACCGCTCAGCAGCCACTTTGCCACCTCGCAGGCGCAAGCGCCGTCTTCGCTGAGCGCACCTTGCTGCACACCCATCAGATGCGCAAGCGCAGCGCGTTCAGACGGCTCTGCGCACCGGCGGGCCGCAAAATTACCCACACCTTGCGCAAACGCGGCGGAATTCGCGGGCGTGCGCTGTCCCGTGCGGATACGGGACAGATAGGAGGGGTCGAAATTCAGCGCCCGCGCCATATCGCTGGAACGCAGGTTAAGCACATTGATGAGCAGATCGAAATTCACTGCGAGCCGGTTTCCCTCTTTTTCGTCATATCTCAGTGATTTTTGCAGGGCCGAAAGCAGCTCCGGCTGTGTAAATCCGTCCATTCCTTTACGCTGCGCAAGGCGAGCCAACCCCTTGGAGAGATTGAGAAGCGGTTCGCAATCCGGCGCGGGCGTACGCTCCCCGCTTCGGTAGCGGCTGATAACCGCCGTGGACAAGCCGCTGGCGTCGGCCAGATCCTTTGCGGTAATGCCTATTTGATGGATATAACCGTTAAGAGCCTCTTCGAATCGCATGACCTCTTTTATCTCCTTTTCTCATGGCCGGACGCCGTTTTTCCTGCCCTGATTATACCATGAAAAGGAGGCCCTTTCAAATCCGTTCCTTTCGATGGCAAAGCCTGCGTTTCCTGCGCAGCGGTCCAGCGCTTCATCATTCCGTTCTTTTTTTGATGCCTTCCCTCGTCCTGTCGATGGCATCCTGCGCATTTTTCAAGTCCTCTAACTTTTCAAGTTCCTCCGTGCTTAGTGCTTCCACCGTATACATGCCGTCTGGCCGCGCCAGCAGACTGTCGCTGAACACAAATTCTGCCTCCGCCCCCTCCGGCGTGACCAGCAGGTACGTTGTTTCGCCGCCTTCAGGTTTCAGGGCGCTGCGCTTGCCTGTAACCGCGAGGCTTTGAAGCCATGCCAGCTTTTCCTCCGCCTCCGTGCCCTCGAGCGTCCGTTCCGTGCCGTTTTCCCGCACCGCCACCGTCGCGTCTTCAAAAATATTCTTTTCAACGCCGCAGAAATCCGTCAGAGACATGCGCTCAAACGGCGTGGGCTGATACAGAAATTCATATTCGTCGCTGTCCAGATCATTGCCCAGCACTTCCGTAAACAGGGCCAGATAAACCGCGCGGGCGTTGATATCTGTATTTTCATAGGTCCAGTCTCCCCACTTCGCCAGGCAGATGATTTCCGCCTCTCCACCGTCTCCGTAACGGATGGCGCTGTATGTGTCAAGACCGTAATCCAATATATGTCCCGGACCACGTTTCACTTCTTCAGGCTGTATGGCAGCGATCAGGCTCCGGATTTCCTCCACCCTGCGTTTGTCCAACTGCCCCACGTGCTCCACGTCTTCAGTTTTACCCAGCAGTTCCAGCCGTTCGGCGTCTTCTCTGGGCAGCCCCATTTCGTTTTCGTAGTGCCAAATTCCGCCCTCTTCATCCAGGAACGCCGCATCTGCGTAAACGCCCCATCCCACCTGCTGATAGCAGGCCATCAGGATGATCTGCGGCCGCTCTCCTCCCTCGGCCAGCGCCGGCGCCGCCAGCGGCAGGCACGCTGCCAGCAAAAACAGCATAATCCTTTTCAGCATATTCTGTTTTCCTCCTGTTATGGTATGTCAGCATCATCCAGAAGCCATCCGGGAGCGCGCCCCATAGTCAAGGCGATAGAGGGAAAATGCAAGGATAATCCATTCCTTTATGGGCTTATATTCCTGCGCACGTCTCCACTGCGCTTTTCCGCTCATATATAAGCCGGCAGCCCATTCCCTCATATATGCCAGCCAATGCGCGCGATCATTTATCCGGTTTTCTGCGGCCCTTTCCAAGTCCGGAAAGTCCTTCAACAATATAAACCAGCCCCATCACCGCCGGCGCCACGCCCAGCGTAAACAGCCCGGCGCCCATCACCAGTGACGGTATGTGGGGCGACGGATACCCTATCTCCGAAGCCAGCAGATATCCGCCCCCGCCCAGGCAGGCCGCCCCAAGGATCAGCCAAAGCAGGGCAAAGAGCAGGAAAAATGCCGGATGCATGTTGATATAACAGTTTACCATCCACGCCGTATGAGGGCTGTATCCCCCTTCCGGAGGGCCCCCTGTATTCAGCGCGGCCACGATTTCAGCGGCAGTCCGGGCATACGGTTTCATGAACGCCCCTATCAGCATCCACATAGCCGCGCCGCAGACTGCCATGCCCAGAGCCGCCGGGGCGCGCGTCTCTCCGCGCAGCAGCCACCATATCCCCATCCCTACGCATACAATCGTCAAAAGTGCCAGCAGCCACCGGAAAAGCCGCATCACGACAAAGCATATTCTCGTCTGGCGCAGGGCATATTCCTGATTTTCGCGCCATGTATCTTCCATTCTATCCACTCCCCCTTTCTTATCGCTTCCTGACTGCCCAGGCGCTCCTGGCGTATACGACGCCCGCCGCCCCTAACGGCGCCCCGATGAGCGCAAAAAGGACGCTCAGAGGGACAAACAGCCAGAAAAACTCCCTGAAATCCACATCTATCAGAACAAAAGCGATGCCCAAAACCCCCATTCCGGCGAATGCGACCGCGCAAAAGAGCAGAAAGCCTGCGATAACCGCCAGTTTTCCACAGATCGCGCCCAGCATAGGCTCGCGCAGCTTCTGTGTGTCCGGCGTATACTCCGGCGGAAAACTTCCGCTTTCTCCACGACGCACCGCAGCCACCGCCGCTTCCACTTCCGCATACGCGCTGACATAGCTCCCGTTGAATTTAGGCTTACAGAGTTTGATTTCTTTGTATATCAGTACAACGCCAAACAGCACAACGATGAGATTCCTCTCAATCAGCCCCACGGCCAACATGATGGCCGCCACCAGTGCGGCGATAATGCCCAGTATCCGATAGCCCCACCGAAACATAGCCGCCGACACCCTGAAGTGATTCAGGATGACCTCCTCGCGCTCCAGCCACGCATTGCGCAGGCTTTCCATCTGCTCCCGTTCCCTGTCGGCTGATAAATCCCAGGCCATATTTGCCCTCCTTCCCTGAAAGCTCGTATGCGCCCTCAGCCTGCGTAGCGTATTCCCTCAAACAACGCCTGCTCGCCAACGCCGCCGATAATATAGCCCCAGCCCGCGGTTTCATCGGGCGCTATGGTCAAATAACCCCTGCGGCCGTCCTGCACGGTGAACCATGCCCGGGAAACGCCGTCTGTGGCGGTGATCAGTATCTTTATTTCCGCCGCCAGTTCCCCCCGGGATTCCTTCCCGGTCAAATCCACATAGGTAACCGGCACTGCCGTTTTCGCCGTCAAAGCCTGCTGCGCCCAAGTTTCCTCGCTTTGCAGGTCGTATTCAAAGTGCCACAGCCCGTCTCCGACCGTGACCAGCTTCCCGTCCTCTACCGTCAGGCGGCGAATGCCCATGTGGGTTCCCAGCGCGTCCACATATCCGGCCATGGTCATTCCTTCCGCGTCCATGCCCGTAATCCGGCCCTGCGCGTATTCCGCGCCTTCAAACGGCAGCGGCTTGAGCTCTCCCGCCTCATACGTCAGGCACCATGTTACGTCGTCGTCAGACATGGGATCGCCGCTCACGCAGATCTCCTTGACACCGTTCCTGTCCAGGTCGGCAATCCACACCTGCGCCTGCGAGCAGTCCATGCTCCATTCCGCCTGCGTCCCATCTTCTTCAGCCACAGTCATCTTCACGCCCGCGCCGTCCTCTGTCTGCGTCCACTGGATCGCTTCCGTGCCGCGGTTCCTATCAAGGTTCATATCCAATATCTCGTCCGCCGGCAGCTCCAGCGCGGAGAATCCGTTCTCCGTCGGGCTTTCTGCCGCCGCCATAGCACCAACCAGCATGCATACCGCGCAGCACAGCGCCAGCCATCCTTTCATGATCTTTATGCCTCCGATTTTCTCCATCTTTTACAGGCAGGAGGGCAGCGATTGCCGCCCTCCCCGCTTCTTATTCCGCCGTCTGCCGAACCGGCATCGCCTCCAGGCAGCCCGACAGCGCCGTTGTGAACCGTTCGATCAGTGCGCTCAACTGTTCCTCCGAAAGGGATTCCAGCGCCACATCCGTGCCGCCGAGCTGCAGAGGCTCGGCCTCATGCAGTTCAAAGCTCAGCCCCGTCAGCTCAGGCATATCCTCCGTTCCAATCATAAGCCTGCCCCTGCCCTGCAGTCCGTCCGGGCCGGGCTCCACGCCCGCTTCCAGCGTAAAGGCGTAGGTATCCGCGCTCTGCGCCGCGTCCGGACACAGCGTGCCTTCCAGTGTAAACGCCTCTCCGCCGTCGGGGGTCATAAACGCATTCATCTCATGTTCGTATTCCATTACGATTTCCGGATTGCCGACGCCTATGTAGACCTCGCCTCCATAGCCCGGCAGGCCTTCCTCCGTGGTGGTGGGTCTCTTGAGCGCTCTTATCCGCAGCAGCCCCGTGTCCGTCTCGCCCTCGCTGACGGTCAGCTGCACACCCCAGCCCGTCAGCGCAGTGTCCGGAATGCTTAAGATGCCCACAATCAGCTGCATGCCGTCGCCCAGGCTTCCGTCCACGAGCGTCTGCGAATAGCCAAGGTCGAAGAAATACGGGGTGTTTTCCTCTGCATAGGGCTCAAAGCTCAGATACCATTCATCGGTCGCGCCGTCCTCCTGCGTATTGGTAACAATGACGTACCACGGCTCGGCAGCCGCATCATAATTCGTCCCGGCGCCCAGTACGAAATGGCCTTCGGACTGCGCAAGCGACCCGGCTGCGCCACGCATCATTTCCACAATCGCGGCAGATCCCAGCCCCTGAGAGGCGAGCATCACGTCCAGCACCGGAGCCAGTTGCCCGTCGCCTTCCAGCTGGTCGGCCAGCCGTGTGAGCAGTTCTGCCGCCTGCGCATGTGTACAGGTAATGTAGATCTCGTAGGCCACGGCGGGAAAGCCGTATTCCTCGGGCACGTCGTAGAATTCCTTCACGGACAGTTCCTGCATAAATTCGTCAACGATCGCGACATACGGCTCCATCAGCGGTTCCAATGCGCTGATAGCGGCCGCCGTCTGCGCCGTCTGCATTTCCAGCGTGCCGAGCAATCCGGCCGTCATTTCCTCCAGATTCATTCCCAGCAGCGTCTCCCAGTTCATCGTATAGCGTTCATCCGGCAGAAGATCGCTCGCTATAGCCAAACCCTGCGCGTCCGCATCCAGCGCGATGTCAAAGCCCACGTTTTCCTGGCTTTCCCGCAGGCCCAGTTCCAGACGCGCACCCTGGCTGAAGGCCACGCCCAGCCGCAGGACGAGATCCGGCATCTCCGCTTCAAGGGGGATACCCTCGCCGCGTACCTCCGCCACAATCATTGTACCGTGTTCCTGCCCAAACGCCTGAGCCAGCAGCCCGGACGCAATATCGCCCGGCTCGTAAACATGGGAGACCAACTGCCCGCCACCATTATCCCCTGTGGATTCCACGGCTTCCTGCTCTGCCAGAGCGCCGGGAAAGCAAAACACCGTTGCCAGCAGCAAGGCCAGCAGCATCGTCCATTTTTTCATCATTTTTCTCCTGCATGATCCGTCTACTTATTGGTAATTGTTAAAAAACGTCCCAGCGCAGCAGTATGCACTGCGCTCCCCCCGTCGGCCAGCCCCAGAACCGCCACCGCGTCTCGCCGTTATGGCGGTTCGTCACCCGCGTCATCGCTGCGTTGATGCCGTCTATAGGCAGTTCCTCACCATAGCCAAGGAGCAGTACCCATATATCCCGCTCGCCGTCATATACGCGCTTATTGTAGCAGTACTGCGCCATCGCGTCCAGGTCGTCGAATGTCGCGCCAAATCCGGGAATTCCCGCGTGAAAGAAGTAACTGCCGCCCGAACCGTCCGCGATATCCGCGGTTTCCCAGACGGGATCCCAGGAAAGAGCACCCGCGCAACGGTCGCGGCCTGCGTTAAACAGCGTGTAAACGCCGGTTTCCGGCGCGACCAGGTCGCCTGCAATATCCGCTGTGGAGACGTCCACAACATACCATTGCCCGCCTAGTTCCACCGTGTTCCACGCATGCAGAACCCCGGCGTTGTATCCATTTTGGAATCCCACCTCAAATCCCGCCATGCCCGCCAGCAGGTAGAAAGCGTCGGAATAGCCCTGGCAGTTGGCCCAGCCATGGGTCAGCGCGAAGGCGGCGCTGACGCCGGGGGCGTCCTCGCCCGGCTCCTTTTCAAGCATCTCATTGAACGTCAACTGGGCGCACAATTCGTCAAAGATCGCCCGCTCCAGTTCAAGCGAGGAGGAGTACCGCGCCTGTAAGCGCTCTACAATGGCTTCCGCCTCATCCAGTGCCGACCGTTCCTGATGCGAAAGCGCGCTTTCGTCGCCGGTTCTCCATGCGTCCAGCATCCTTACGCCCGCCCGGTATACCGGCGTGATTACAACCTTCACGCTGTTCCTGTCATAGTCGATGGAGGCGTACAGGCGGCTCATCAGCGGCGCCATCTGCAAAAACTCCTGACGCAGATCAGACTTCTGCATGGTCAAAGCCTCCGGCTCCGACAGTGTAAAGCGAATTTCCTTCGCCCTGTCCTGCGTGCAGCTGCGCAGATACTCCGCCGTTTCCCACCATGTGTCAAAGGAGGGCGCGCGCTCGCCCATGGCCGGTATGGCCACGGCCAGCAGGCAGACCGTAAGTATCCAGAAAACAAGCCTGCGCCTGAACATCGGAATCCCTCCTTTGCGCCGCGCGCCTCCCGCCGGGTCGGTGAGAGGCGCGCGTTCAGCCGTATCGTTATCCGTTCACGGTAAAGCTGCTCAGAATCGTGGCCGCGTCCGCGTCCGAAACGTTCGTCAGCGTAATCGTATAGAACACGTTGTTGACGATGTAATAGTACTGCATCGTGGGATAAACCGCGTCATAGGTGCCCGTATAATACGTTCTTCCGGAAAACTCCACCGGGCCCGCCATATCGTAATTGGTTATGCCCATGCTGGCATAGGCGGCGGCGTAGTCCGCCTCCAGCGTCGGGAGCGTATCCATGGTAATGCCCTGCGCGCTCTCCTGCGCCACGTTCATGTTGGCATTAAGATCCGCCGAGTAATACAGCAGAATGCCCATCGACTGGGTATACTGCAACTGCTGGCTGAGCCCGGCAGCGTCCACAGCCGCCTGACCGTTGGTCTGTATCAGCTGCTGAAGCGTGGCTTCGTTCAATTCCATCCAGCCCTGCGGAACCTGCAGGGTAAAGCCGTTTCCAGTTACGGTCTGCCCGCCCACAGCGGGGGGGCATGGTCGAGGGCAGAGCCGCGCCGCCCTGACGCGCCATAAACAGCGTTATGCCGTCTACATCGACGCTGATCGTGCCGTCCGCCTGCATGACAAACGTCCAGGTGTATCCATCCTGCTCCGTCACGGTGGCGGCGGAGCCGTTCTGCACCCAGGTGCAGGCGAGCGATTCCTCGCCGTCCCAGATTGTGCCGCTTCCGCCGGCGTTGAAGGTCGCGGTCATCTGCACACCCATGGCCGCTGGGTCAATGGTCTGGCCGTTTGCGGAAGCCTGCGTCAGCACCCACTGGCCCTCAAAACTGCCCGTGGCGGGAGCCGTGCCGCCCGTGGAGGGCAGCAGGCCGTCCGGCAGCAGCCCTCCGCCGGGCGCGTTCGTCGCCTGCGGCGCGGCTGCGGTCTGCGTAAAGTACATGGCCACGCCGTCCACCATGGCCAGCAGCGTGCCGTCCGACTGGAGCGTGAACGTCGAAACCTCTCCGGTGAGCTGGCTGGTGATCGTGACCGTGTTGCCGGCCTGCGTCCACGTCCCGTTCTCTTCCATAGGAGCACCGTTGATGGTTTGTCTGGCAAAAGCCGTACCGTCGGGGTTAAGGACAATCGTCATGCTGAGGCCATAGGCTTCCGGCGACATGACCACGCCGCTTGCGACTGTCTTCGTCATCGTCCATTCACCCGCCAAGCTCGCCGTCTGGGCGAATGCCGGCGCGGCGAGCAATAGCGCCGCCAACAGTACCGCCAATAATTTCTTCATGATATCCTCTCCTTTTTTCTCAATCTGATTTCAGAGCGCGCCCGCGCCCGAAATGCTTTTGTCATTCTCCCGCTCAGGCAAGCCCACGGATGCCGAGCGTCTGCGCAAGGTCGCAGTCGATCACATATACGCCGTCTCCGGAGAGATACTCCCGCCATTCGTCCGCCGTCAGGAAGCGGGCAAAGGCCATCGTTTCCTCCTCGGTCGCGTTATAGGGCAGCATGGTCGTCTCCAGCAGGTAGTACGTGCCGCTGTTTTCCCAGGTTTCCAGCGCCACCTGCGCGTGTCCCGGGGTGATGATGATCATGGCGTGCATCTGCGCCGACTGCAGGGCGGACGCCATCAGAAGCGCGGTTTCAATGCAGATGCCCGACCGGCTCTGGATCACCGCATCGGGGGTCAGCACGCGCTGTGAGCCGCCAAAGGAATACGGTCCCATGTTATAGCGCACGCCAATATCGCTGATCGCACCTTGTATGGCCATGGCCTGCAGTACGGTGGTAGATGGCTCGTCGGTACCGTCCGGATAGGCGAGCTGATAGCCGGGCAGGGAACTGTAACCCGCGCCAGCGTTGGTTTCCAGCCAGTAGATGGCCTCGCGCCGCAGCGCCAAAACCTCCTCCGCGTCGGGCCGGAGCCACGCCAGCAGGTTGTACGGTTCGATCACGCCGAACTCGCTGTTCAGCATCGTAAAATCGTATATGCTGTGCAACGTGATCGTTTTGCTCTCCGCGACCAGCAGTTCGCCGGTATCCATTTGGGTCACGCGCAGCGTGATCTGCGTCTCGCGTCCGCTTCCCAGGCTGGTCAGGCCGCTCATGGCCGGGGGCTTGATCATCAGATAGGTGATCTCCGGCCCCACGTTCACCGTCCGCTGGTATTTTTGCGAAAAGCCCTCGATCTCCACCTCGACCAGCAGCCGGGTTTTCCCCGCATCCGTGCTCAGCGCCAGGTTCACCGCCGAATCCATGGAGGGATACAGGTTAGGATAGATTTCTTCGGCCATCGAGTAATCCACCCATATCTGCTGCTCGCCGGTATCATCCTCCAGCGTCAGCATGTTGGCCAGGTTGACAAACTGCTGCTCTATGACGGCGTACATCAGTATTTCATAGCGCAGCATCAGGTAAGGCTGGCGCATAAGAAGCTGCGTTGCGGAAAAATCCATCAGCGCGTCGTCCAGCAGCGCCGCCTTGTAATCAGCATACAGCTTTTCCTGGAAGGCGTCGATCTGACGGATATACAAGGGCCATGTCTGCGTCATGGCCGGCGGGCATGCCAGAGCCTGATAATTCTCCTTGACATCGCCCATGGCGATATACATGGCGTTGAGGGAATCGGCTTCCGAGGCGTACATTCCCTGCGCGGCCTTTTGCTGATACGCCCCGAGCGGGTCGCTGGAATCGTAGTACCCGATATAAAAGGCCAGCAGGCTTTCCGCGATGCGGCAGGCCTCCAGCGCGTTCTCATACTGAAAGGCGCCTTCTCCGCCAGAAACCATTCCCTTCATGCCCTCCAGTGCGCTCCGGCAGGCGGAAACCTTTTCCAGCTTCTCCCTGCACAGCGCCGCGTACGCCTGCATTTCGGCGGCGTAAGCCGTATCGGCATTGTTCACGGACGCCTGATAACTCCGGGCAAACGCTGCCGTGGCCTGCGCGATCTCCATGCAGTCCTGATAAAGCGCCGCCATCCATTCGGAAAGTGCTCCGCCCTCCGGTACTTTTTCCTGAGCGCCCTCCGCAACGGGCGAAAACGTTTGCGAGGCCAGCACCAGCCCGGACAGCACCGCGTCGGCCTCCGCCGGGATATATGCCGCGCCGTAAAGTATGCTGTAGCCCTCCCGCTGTTCCCACAGATAAGCGCCCTCTATGATCTGGCCGCTTTGCGCGTCGGTATAGGCATACATCATGGCGTCCATGGGGATGCCCCGCATATCCATAGGCTGGCTCTGCGTGCCGGGATCGTACACCATGCTCCCGCCCATGGCGGCGCGCAGCGCTTCGCCCGTCTGGGCAAAGAAGTCCTCTTTGTTCACATCGCCCTCCTCCGCCCATGTCAGGCGGAAATTAGAGGCGGTTTCCCCGGGATAGACCCATATATAGCCATCCCTTTCCGTAACGCTGTAGCCAGCGTCCACCTGAAAAGAGAGCCTCAGCGCTTCGCTTGTATAGGTGGTATACGCCTGTTCCGCCGCCGCCGGAAATGCGGACAGCAGCATAACCGCCGCAAAAAGAGCAGCCATTCTCCTGCAGTGCTTGCGTTTCATCCACGCACGCTCCTCTCTAAAACATAAGCTTACTTATATTATATTTCAGCGATGCATGGCAGTAAATATTGTTGACGTATTTGTCAATGACAAGTACAAGCAGCGTACTTTGAGCCCGCAAACAAATATGTATGATACAAAAAATACATGTCGCGCAGGGATGCTGAAAAACGGAAAAGAAAAAGGTGTTGTTTGTCACGCTCTGCATAATGGTTGCGGAGATAGTTTTGCCGGTACACGGCACACTCTCCGTAAGCGTCAAATAAACCGCCGTGAGATGTAGCAAGGCATTTCGAGGTAAGGTAGGAAATCTTAGGAAATCTCAGGAGCACCGAAAAAGGCTTCTCAGCGTTTGTCACGAGGCAATTCCTTTCTGGCATGACCATCTATGCCGCCATATACAAGAAATGAGGCCGGATTGCTCCGGCCCCAATGTGCGTTTCTACATTATATATGTTCGTCAGACGACCTGCGAATACTTCCCGGACACCCACCCCACCTGAGCATTGACCACGATGGCGTGCCAGCCGTTCTCCGCAGTGGCGATCCATTCGAAGGTCGCACCATCCTTCACGGAGGTGATGCGGCTGTACTTGGTGTCATTGCCCACGCGGATGTTGACAGAGCCGCTGGCGCAGACGATGCGCACCTGCTTCGTGGCAGGAGTCTGCACCTCCGGTTTCTCAGTTTCGGGCTGTTCTTTGCCGTCATCATCGTCAGCCACAGCGTCCATCAGCGCCGTATGGGTCTCGCTGCCGTAGATGCCGTCCTGCTTGATTCCAACCTTCTTCTGGAACTTCTTGAGGGCCTTTTCAGTTTCAGAACCGAACTCGCCGTCAGCACCATACTTGGGCAGACTGTATTCCAGCTGCAGGAGGAATTCCTGCATAGCCTTTACATCCGTACCCTTGCTGCCATTCTTCAGAGTACGGGTGCCCAGAGTGTACACGGTTTCTGCGGTATCTGGCTTGACATAAGAGCCGCCTGTGAATACAGCATCGCCATAATCCACGAAGGGCAGTTGAAACCAGTGTGTCCACTTGCGGGAGGACACCTTGGTCTTCACACAGCCATACGAAAAACCGCGCTCCTCGACAGCGCAGCCGTCACCGACATACACACCGACATGACCGTCGGAGCGAAGTGCAACGCCTGGAATCTCCGGCAGCGTATCAATCGTTCCCCAGGCACAGCCCTTGCTCTTTGCATAGGTGAACATGCCGTTGGCGGACTTATCAGGACAGCCGTTGCCGCCATACTTGCTGGAGAAGGTCTTGTCGGTGCCGATGGCTTCCCTGACGCCCACGCCGCCGCTGGTCCAGTTGTAGCCCTTGATGAGGCCAACGCAGTCAGCGCAGACCTTCTTATTCGCAATGTCCTGCTTATAGCGGGCAGTGCGGGAGTCCTTGTAATGGGACGGATACTGCTTGGCCTTTCGGCTTCGCAGGGATTCGGAACACTTGTAGACGTCGAGTAGGAAGATGACATTACTGCCATCCTCCCCTCTAAGAACCGTACGTGCGAGTTTCCCCGCATACGGCTCAAGCCTCCAATGAAACTCCTCTTTTTTGCGGAGCCGGTTCAAAAGTTACAGAGTCCTGAGCATGCAGCATTTTGTGACAGAGCGGGTGAACCATTTACTTCGTTCGGATATTTCCGCATCGGAGATAATGAATCTTGCATCCGGTTTCAGCCGTCATCCTTTTGCCGCAGGCCGCGCACAGCCCCTTCTGTCGCTGAAAAATGTTTAACAGCTTTACACGTCCATTCAGAGTGTCGCGCATTTTGTCCGTTTCGCGTTCCTCAAAATACATTTGCCATTCGGGAGCAAAGGGATTGGCTTCGGATTTAATTTTCACAAATCGCTTTATTTCCCGATTGGATGCTCTCTCCAGCAGAATGTAGTCATATTCACTCGTTGATTCCGGTGAATATCTCGGGACTGCAAACGTCCATACGCGCTGTTCCACCATATGGAAGTAGCGGTTGTATATCCATTTTCCGCCTTTCTTCGGGTGGCGTCGTCTTGCCCAACGCCACAGGCATTGCCAAATCTGGTTGTCTACCATTGAGAAAGTCTGCTTTGAAGCGTTATGCGCGTGGTACAGTGCCCATCCCCGGATAATGGGATTGAGCTTGCCAATCAGCTCCTGTTGGGTAGATGCTTTGCTGTGCTTGATGATTCTGCGCACTTTGTCCAAGAACGTCTTTACATTCTTTTGAGAGGGCTTGATAAGGAATTTCCCATTGGAATATCTTCGGATATTGAATCCAAGGAAATCAAAGCCCTGTCTCTTATACACATCTCCGAG
>ENA-OZZQ01000310-OZZQ01000310.1-human-gut-metagenome-genome-assembly--contig:-NODE-310-length-17544-cov-10.266968_pt1 | contig 17544 bp, 15 predicted proteins | sample MGYA00243647_ERZ654151 | MGnify/ENA primary metagenome ERZ654151 (study PRJEB26926, sample SAMN06165154) | human gut metagenome | biome: ENVO:00009003; feature: ENVO:2100002; material: ENVO:00002003... | reverse complement strand
AGGTGATTTTCAACTGAACAGAAACTCCGCCGCAGATCGTGCAAATTTGCGGCGGGGGATTGTGTGTTTTATAGTAATTATAACTGATCCGCCGTAAATGAATACGGCCGGATTATATTTAACGCAGAATTATATTCAATAGTATGTTACATAATAACAATAGCAATTTTTTCAAGTTGTGAAATAAAAAAGATCCCCATTCCGCAGAACGGGGATTTCAACCTGAATTGTTAAACAGATTATGTAAGCAACGGGAAGATATCTCTTATTGCCCATGTTGCGAAAAAACCGATCACAATAGCGAGCATAAAGCCGTCGAGCAACCTGCTTTTTACTCTGTCGCCGATCAGAAAATATATTCCCATAAACGGAAACGACCAAAACATCGGATGAAAATGAAACGCACTTGTAAAATCAAGATGTAACGCACACAAAATCGACCGTGTAAAACCGCAACCGGGGCATTGTATACCGAAAAAATGCCTCCATATGCATCCGATACCGGTAACAGATGAAATCAAATAACCGATACCGAGCAAAACAATGAAAAATAATTTCGGCAAAAGTTCTTTGAACCGTAGCTTCACTTAGAACAGCTTCTCGGGGTCAACAACATAGCTGTCTGTAAGAATCTTAACAAAATCAATGATAGCAAGAATGTAACCGATGCCGAAGCAAAGGCTTGCCACAATTTTAACAATACCTTTTTTGTTTTCGCCCATCATGAAGTTGTGAATACCCAAACCGCCCAACAAGAAGCAGATAATTGCCATTGTGGTCTTGTCTTTACCGTTGAGATATTCGCCGGATACGGCGCCGTTCTGCTGACCGTTTGCAGGGGGAGGAGTTACGGGAGGCGTCTCGGGATTGTTTACGGGAGCGCCGCACTTCTCGCAAACGTTAGCGCCGGGCATGAGCTCTCCTCCGCAGTTCTGGCAGAATCTTCCGCCGCCGCCTACCTTAACGCCGCAGTTTGCACAAAATTCCTGGTTGTCGTTGAGCATAGTTCCGCAGTTTTTGCAATACATAAAAATTACCTCTCCAAAATAGATTATGACATATCGGTATGCTATACCAATGCCATTGTAACATGAGATTTTGACTATGGCAATACTATTTTTATTTATTTTTCATAAATTCTACGCGATTACGGCAGGTTTTTGGCGAATTTTCAAATTTTCTGCCAACAGCTGCGATAAAAAACACCTCAACTATGACAAATTCACGGTGCGCTTTTATGTATTGTCTTGTCAAAAGTTTTTCTGATGATATAATAAATTTGATGAATCATGATATTGAGGAGGTTGTATTTATGTATTTTGACAAGTTTTTGGATTTGTTAAAGCTCGCTTTCCGCCAGAAAGCCGCCGTGTATGATGCCGTTGAATTTTTCAAAAATTTCTTTTAAAACGGATTCTCTATAAAAAAAGATTTTTGTCGGATTCATGGTCGTTATCGAACTGCTCGGCTGTCTTGTGTTTGATACGCCGCGCACGCCGAGGGGACAAGAATTGAATCTTGACGGCTACAGCCTTGTTTTCTTTGATGACTTCGACGGCGGCGATATCAGACCGTGGGTGATAACCGTGACTCTGGCGGTCGTGCTCGTTGCGTTCGGAACAACGGGCGTAACAAAAGGCAGTCCTTACGATGACAAATAAAATCGCAAGGTGATTTTCAACTGAACAGAAACTCCGCCGCAGATCGTGCAAATTTGCGGCGGAGTTTAAATATATGTAGACATCGGGAAAAACAGCAGTTATAATAAAAGCGGATAAAAAACAACAGAAAAGAGGTCCTTTATGAAAGTAACTTTTATGGGTGCCGGAAGCACCGTGTTCGCAAAGAATGTCCTTGGCGATATTATGCTTACTCCCGCTTTGCGCGAGTGCGATATCGCGCTGTATGACATCGACCCCGAGAGACTCGAAGAGTCCTATCTAATGGTCACGGCGCTCAATAGGAATATAAACGAGAACCGCGCGTCGGTCAGCAAATATCTCGGCGTCGAGGAGCGCAAGGACGCACTTCGCGGGGCTGATTTTGTTATAAACGCCATCCAGGTCGGTCTCTACGATCCGTGCACGATAATCGACTTCGAAGTGCCGAAAAAATACGGACTTCGCCAGACTATCGCGGATTCGAACGGCATCGGCGGAATTTTCAGAGCCCTGCGCACTATTCCCGTCCTCAAGGATTTCACCGACGATATGAAAGAAGTCTGCCCGAACGCATATTTCCTTAACTATACCAATCCCATGGCTCAGCTTGCAGGCTGGCTCGGCAGGTATTCCGGCGTGAAGTCGGTCGGACTCTGCCATTCCGTGCAGACCTGTTCGAGAGGACTTCTCGATAAGCTTGATATCAAATACAGCGAGCCTATCCGCGAGCGCGCGCATCGCGGGAATAAATCATATGGGTTGGCTGCTTGAAATAGAGGATGCGAACGGCACGGATCTCTATCCCGAGATAAGAAAAAGAGCTACAGAAGTGCTCGAAAGCGGCGTTACGAACCATAACGACCTCGTGAGATTCGAATACATAAAGCGCTTCGGCTATTACTGCACCGAGTCGAGCGAGCACAACGCCGAATATAACAACTTCTTTATAAAGGCAAAGTATCCCGAGCTTATCGAGAGATACAACATCCCGCTCGATGAATATCCGAGACGCTGCGTCGAGCAGATAAAGAACTGGAAGAACGAGAAGGATAATTATATTCATGACAAAGTCTCGCATGAGCGCACAAAGGAATATGCATCTTATATTATGGAAGCCATCGTTACAGACGTTCCGTATAAGATAGGCGGCAATGTCATAAACAGGGGACTCATTCCCAATCTTCCTGACGATGCCTGCGTCGAGGTCGCGTGCCTCGTGAACAAATGCGGAATCCAGCCTTGCCGTCAGGAGCCGCTGCCGCTTCAGCTTGCCGCAATGAACAATCTGATGATAAATGTCCAGCTTCTTACTATCGAGGCGGCTGTGACTCAGAAGAAAGATTATATCTATCAGGCGGCCATGCTCGACCCACACACTTCGTCCGAGCTGTCAATAGATGAAATCGTTCACCTGTGCGATGATCTCATCGAGGCTCACGGTGATTATCTGCCGAAATATTTCTGATAAAATCAACACCTCCCGCGGACTTACAAAAGTCTGCGGGAGGTTTGTTTTTAGTTTATAATGCATATCGCGATGTTGAGATACGCCGCGAATGTCACCCATAAAAGATACGGGATAATCAGATAGCCTGCGGTTTTTGATATCCTGTAAAAATACAGAAGCGTCAAAAGAATGAGAACCCAGAGAATAACGATAAGAACCGCCGCAGCGGTACAGAGCCCGAAAGTGAAAAACAGTATCGGCCAAAGAAAATTGAACCCGAGCTGGACGAGATAAAGTCCGAGTGCTTTCTGCTTGCTTATCTCCGGCGCATCCGAGCTGTAGACTATATACGATGCCGTGCCCATGAGAATATATAATATGCCCCAGACGATTGGAAACAGCCAGCCGGGAGGGGAGAGCGGCGGCTGATTCAATGCGGAAAATTTGTCCATGCTGCCCGCCGAAAACAGCGCCGCAAGACCGCCGACCGCGAGCGGAATTGCCAAGAATATCAAGGGCTTGAGCCGCGATGATTTCATAATATCACCTCGGTGTTATCCTATGAATTTATGTGTGTATTTATGCAAAAACGGAGCCGCTGAAATATGGTGGCTCCGTCAGTGTTTATTTTATCTTTGCTGTTATAGCGTCGATTATCTCTTCGTTGCTGTATGTCGGATTCAGCGCGGGTGAAATATCTGCTTCGCCGATTGTACCTACGCATTCAACGGACAACGCAAACGGTAAAGAAACATCGCCTGTTTCTTTTGCCGACTGCACGGCGGCGAAATCAAAATTACCCTCGGAAGTCTTGCCGCCAAATGAGATAACAGCCTTGATTTTTGAAAAATCAATCGCATCCGAATCAACTGCGCCGAGAGAAACAGTCTTTTCACGGTTTGCACCGATATAAAAATCCGTGCCGAAGATTTTTTCAAATCTTTCGCAGTTATCTGCGCTGATATCTCGGTCAATATTGCCCATGTCAACAAGAGCGCAGCCGAGCTTTCGGCTGAGTTCTGCGGCTTTTTCAAGCTCGTTGTCTGTCATATTTTCACACACCGTGACGGCAATCTCGGCGGGCGAGAAGCAAGCTGTTTTCTCTGATATTATTTCCGCGGCGCGTTCAAGAGAAATGGTCTCTTCGCCTGACTTGCAGACCTTCAGCCTGCTCACATTGGCGAGCTTGCTCAAGCCGAACTTGCCGTATGTGCAGATAATATTTCCGTTTGCCGGCTCGCACCTTGTTATCGAACTGCCGCTCGAAAAAACATTTATCGCGCATTTTGCGGCGCAGCCGGTGCAGTGCGTCGCGGTGCGAATTTCGCGGAGCGGAACGTCTTTTTGGAACGGAACTTTTTCAACAAGTGCGCCCGTCGGGCAGAGAGATACGCACTGTCCGCATGAGATACACTGTGAATCCCCGAGCGATTTATAGAATTCCGGCGATACAACAGTTGTGAAGCCTCTGCCGGCAAGACCGATTGCGCCGACTCCCATGACCTGCGAGCACACACGCACGCAAAGCCCGCAGAGAATGCATTTGCCCGAGTCGCGCAGAATGTATTTGTGCCCGGTGTCTTTCTTCGCAGGCGATTTCTGACCCGCAAAACGCTCGAATTCAGCATTGTATTTATTCGCATAGTTTATGAGCTTGCACCTGTAATAGTCGAGACAGCCGCATTCAAGGCATCGCGAAGCCTCGCGCCGCGCCTGCTCGTCAGTGAGTCCGAGTGCGACCTCGTCAAAGCTGTGTTTTCGCTCTTCTGCGGGGAGAACGCGCATCTTTTCGCGCGCGATATGTTCTCTGTCCGCAAGGTCGCTCTTGTTTATTTCGCGCTCGACAAGTATCGGTTTTTTGTAGCCGATAATATTGCCGCGAAGATAACTGTCAACAACCGCTACGCTCTTCTGCGCTTCACCTATAGCGGATATGGCTATGTCTGCGCCCTTGTTTGTGGCGTCGCCGATTGCAAAAATGCCGTTTATATTCGTTCTGAATGTGCTCTCGTCTGCGCTTATCGTGCCGCGAGAGGTCTTGTCAAGCTCTTCAAATCCGCTGAGCTCCGGCCTCTGACCGATAGCCATTATTACGCTGTCAACTTCAAGAGTTTCGAATTTTCCCTCTATCGGAACCGGCTTTCTTCTGCCGCTCGCGTCGGGTTCGCCGAGCTCCATTATCTGGAGATTTATTCCGCAGACTTTGCTGTCCTGCGTTAATATTTTATCGGGATTTGTGAGAAATCTGAAATCTACGCCCTCTTCCTGTGCCTCATCGATTTCGAGTGCATCTGCGGGCATCTCATCGCGGGTGCGGCGGTATATGATATAAACTTTCTCCGCGCCTAGGCGGACTGCCGTGCGGCAGGCATCCATCGCCGTGTTGCCTCCGCCGCATACGGCTACGCGCTTTCCGATATCAACGGGTGAGCCAAGTATCACGGAACGCAGGAAATCTATTCCGCCGAATACTCCTTCGGCATTCTCGCCGTCAACCCGCATTTTTGTGCTCGACCATGCACCGGGCGCGGCAATTACCGCGTCGTATTCTTGGTTAAGTGTATCAAGAGAAATATCTCTGCCGATTTTTATATTATTTCTGAACTCAACGCCGAGTTTTTCAACGAGCGCCAATTCCTTGTCAAGCACTTCTTTCGGCAGTCTGTATTGCGGTATGCCGTAGCGGAGCATGCCGCCCATCTTCGGCATCATATCGAAAACAGTGACGCCGTGTCCTTTTATCGCAAGATAATATGCCGCCGATATTCCGCCCGGACCGCCGCCTATAATCGCGACCTTTTTGCCCGTTGATTCAGCAACCTCAGGCATGAATATATTTCCGCTTTCAAGGTCGCGGTCTGCCGCATAAGCCTTGAGCGCGGCTATAGATATAGGCTCTTCAACGAGTCCGCGTCTGCACTTTTTCTCGCACGGATGCGGACATACTCTGCCTATTGATGCGGGCAGGGGAATCCTGCCTTTTATTATCGACAGAGCCTGTGCGTTTTCGCCGTTTGCGATAAGTCCGACATAACCCTGACAGTCGGTGCCCGCTGGACAGGCGAGAGAACATGGGGCTTTGCAGTCTCCGGTGTGATCCGAAAGCAGCATTTCGAGCGAGAATCTTCTCGCCCTGTTTATTCTGTCAGATTCTGTTATAATTTCCATTCCGTCGGCGGCTTCAATGGCGCAGGAGCGCATCAGCTTAGGACTGCCCTTGCACTCTACAACGCACATTCCGCACGCGCCGTATGGCTTGATCCGCTCGTCATGGCAGAGAGTCGGGATATCCGCGCCCGCCTTCCTTGCGGCTTCGAGCAGTGTCGAACCTTTCTCGATTTTTACGCTTTTCCCGTCAACGGTCAATGTAATATACTCTTTCATCGTCACACCTCCTTACTTTATAAATATCGCGTCAAAGCGGCACGCAACCTTGCAGCTGCCGCATTTTATGCACTTGCCGCTGTCTATTTTATGCGGCTTTTTTACTTCTCCGGATATCGCGCCGACCGGGCATTTCTTGCTGCACAGCGTGCATCCGCGGCATTTGTCAGAGTCTATGTGATAGCTTATAAGCTCCGGACATTCTCCAGCGGGACAGCGGTGTTCTTTTATGTGAGCCTCGTATTCGTCGCGGAAATATCTGAGCGTGGTGAGCACGGGATTCGGAGCCGTCTGACCGAGTCCGCAGAGCGAGCCGTCCTTTATCTGAGCGCACAGCTCTTCGAGCAGCTCGATATCTCCGTCTCTGCCATTGCCTTGGCATATCCGTTCAAGAGTCTCCCTGAGGCGCATAGTACCGATGCGGCATGGTACGCACTTCCCGCACGACTCGTTCGTTGTGAAATCGAGAAAGAATTTTGCCATGCGCACCATGCAGGTGCTCTCGTCCATAACGACCATTCCGCCCGAGCCCATTATCGCGCCCGTTGCCGAAAGAGCCTTGTAGTCTATAACCGTGTCGGCAAGTCGCGCGGGGATGCATCCGCCGGACGGGCCGCCAAGCTGAACGCCCTTGAACTCTTTGCCGCCGCGTATTCCGCCGCCGATATCAAAAATAACATCTCTGAGCGTCTTGCCCATCGGTATTTCAACGAGTCCGCCGCGCTTAATCTTGCCTGTCAGCGCAAAAACTTTCGTACCTTTGCTAGTCTCAGTGCCGATGGCGGCGAACGCCTCTCCGCCGTTGTTGATTATCCATGTTACATTCGCGAATGTCTCGACATTGTTTATGTTTGACGGCTTGTTCATATATCCCGACTGCGCAGGGAACGGCGGCTTGAGGCGCGGCATACCGCGCTGACCCTCAAGGGATTCAATAAGAGCTGTCTCTTCGCCGCAGACGAATGCTCCCGCGCCCGCCTTGATTCTGAATTTGCATGAGAAGTCGGAAGAAAGAATATTTTCGCCTATATAGCCTTTTTCCACAGCCTGTTCAATGGCGTTGCGAAGCCTTTTTATAGCCAGAGGATATTCAGCGCGGACATAGACTATTGCTTCTTTTGCGCCTATAGCATACGCCGCGATGAGCATACCTTCTATCAGAGCGTGCGGGTCGCTCTCAATAACAGCTCTGTCCATAAATGCACCAGGATCGCCTTCGTCGGCGTTGCATATCAGATATTTTTCGTCTCCTACGCTCTGCCTTGCGGCGTTCCATTTGAACCATGTCGGGAAGCCTGCGCCTCCGCGCCCGGCGAGCCCGGAAGTTTTTATCTCTTCAATGACCTGCTCGGGTGTCATTGTTTTCAAAACTTTTGAAAGCGCCGTGTATCCGCCGTACTTTTCGTAATCTTCAATGCTCTCCGGCTCGGTTATTCCGCACCCGCGCAAGGCTATCCTGGTCTGCTTTTCGAGAAAGCCCTTGTCCTCATCGGATATAACAAGAGAGCTTATCTGCGACATGTTGCCGCTCTCCGTGAAGCTTATGATTTTATCCACATCATCAGGACTTACTTTAACGAGTCTTGCTGTGAGCGCATCGCCGTTATAGATATCAACAATAGGCTCAAGAAAGCACATTCCGATGCATCCGACTGAGTGAACCGTATAATTTCCGCTGTTCTTCTCGTCGAGCAGTTTATGTATCTTTCCGGCTCCCGCCGAGATACCGCAGCTGCCTTCTCCGATTTTAATTTTATACATCGGCGTTTGCCTCCTTTGCCTTTTCGGCGATTATTTCTTTGACCCTCTGCGGAGTCAGACTGCCGTAGGTCTCGGAATTTATCATCATAACAGGGGAGAGCGAGCAGCAGCCGAGGCAGGCGACTGTTTTCAGTGTGAAAAGCCCGTCGGGCGTTGTCTCTCCGTTATGTATGCCGAGCGTTTCAAACACGGCTTTCTCTATCATCTCGGAGCCGTTGACATGGCACGCCGTACCCTGACAGAGCATTATAAAATACCTGCCGACAGGCGTGAACCGAAACTGCGCGTAGAATGTCGCAACGCCGAAAACGGTCGCCGGGGCAATGCCCATTTCTATTGCCGCATGGCACAGAGCGTCTTCGGGCAGATAGCCGTAAATATCCTGAATCTCCTGCAGGACGGTTATAAGCGAGCCTGAGGTATTCTTATATTTACTTATGACAGGCTCGATGAGACTTAAATCGCTTGCCTTTGCCGGATTTTTCATATCTTCTCCTCCGTTGACATAGGTTTATTCAATTATACGCTATGAACATAAGCTTTTCAATATCGTGCGGGCACTTATCTGTATGTAAAATCAGGCGGTATTTTTTTTGTATATTATGTGCGTTGAAAAAGAGCATAGCTTGTTGTACTATTATATTAGGTGTCTTACATAGGCGTTTTGTGGGTGGACAGAAAAATTACGCAAATAATCCACAGATTGCTTGATTTTGTCGGTTGAACAGCATGACAAAATGTGATAAAATGTAGACATAACATACGCGCCAATCGGGCGCGTGCGGCAGAGCCGCAAAAGGGAGATTTGAGTGGTGGAAAAGCTGGTTTCAATTATAATGCCGGCGTATAACTGCGCGGACTATATCGCAGAGAGCATAAAATCCGTACAGAATCAGTCTTACCGTAACTGGGAGCTTATCGTTGCCGATGACAATTCCACGGACGGTACGGTTGACACGGTGCGCAGTATGGCAGCAGACGACAACAGAATACACCTGCTTGAAACCGATATCAATCTCGGTCCCGCAGCGGCGCGTAACAGGGCGATAAATGCGGCGCAGGGCGATTATATCGCATTTCTTGACAGCGACGATATCTGGTATCCGGACAAGCTGAGCCGTCAGATAAGCTTCATGGAGCAAATGGGATATGATTTTACATACACCGCATATGAAAAAATAAACGAGCGCGGCGAGCATATGGGCGTCGTCATTTCAGCGCCGAAAAGCGTAAATTATTCTTCAATGCTTTATCAGGGCGACCCAATAGGCAATCTGACTGTTGTCTATAACGCAGAAAAGCTCGGAAAATTCTATGTCCCCGATATAAAAAAGCGCAACGATTTTGCACTTTGGCTTAAAATAATGCACGACTGCGACCGCGCTTACGGACTCGACGAAGTTCTCGCAAGCTACCGCGTCCGCGCCGGTTCCGTTTCATCCACGCGCAAGAGTAAACTGATAAAATATTATTGGGAGCTTTATCGCGATATTGAAAGGCTCTCAAATATAAAATCCTCCGCCGCAATAGCGTCTCTGGTGTTTTTTAAATCCATAAGACAGACCGATGAAAGAATTCAGAAGGTCAGAAATAATTTCAATTCAAAACAAACATCAAAGCTTGATTTGACAAATATTGAGAAGAATCCTGAAAATGCTGTGAAAATAACGAATGTTTCGGAAGATATAACGTTCGAACGCACAAAGGAAAATAACATTCCTGCGACTGCCGATAACAGCAACGATGCTGAATATGCACAAAAATAATATGCACAAAAATAAGAGGAGCTTTTAAAGCTCCTCTTATTATGTACGCGAAAGAGCCGGGTCTGCAGGCTGTCAACCACACCCGCAGAGCTCCGGCTCCGTCAAAGGCAGCAAATGCTGAAATGCGCTGTTGAAAAGACAATGAACAATAGCTTTTTCACTTAAAAGCGCCCGAAATAATATCAGCTCCGGCTGCCAGTATCATTATGTGTATCCTGCGGCTTAAAATACATAAAAGCCGCAGGGAATTTTTTCTTATTTGCCCGATACCGTGACTCCGTCGAATTCAGCCCATGGCATGAATGAAAGTCCGTCCGTAGTCTGCTCTTTGGATATCGCGACGATGTTGTTGAGCATGTCGATAATGTTGCCGCTTATCATTGTCTCGCTGACTGCACTGCTGACTTTTCCATTTTCGATAAGAAAACTGTTCTTCGCGACGCCGGAAAAATCTCCGTTCGATGACGGCTGACCGCCGGAGAAGCGGTTGACTATCAGACCTCTGTCTATTCCGGATATCATCTCTTCGAGCGTCTTGTCGCCGGGGAGAACTTCGAGGTTATTGCCGCCGTTGAGCGCGCGCGGGAACCCGGTCTTGTTCGCTCCGTACTGCGAAAGAATGAAAGTCTTGAGAACGCCGTCAACAATGATGTCCATGTTCTCGGCAGGGTAGCCGTCGGAGGTAAAGCGCTGACCGACTACCGTTTTGTCGTCAAGCGGAACGCTCCTGAGATTCAGCTTTTCGCTCGCGACTTTTGTGTTCAGCGCGTCTTTCCAGGGAGATGTGCCGTCAATAAGTACGCCGGATGATGCAAAATTTTCGAGCGCCGTCTGCAAAAGCTCGTTGAAACAGTCGGGGGAATAAATTACCTTGCCGACGAACTTTTCGCTCGGCGAGACTGTGTTGAGCTGCTTTTCGCTCTCTTCGAGAAGCTGCCTCTGCATACCAGCATCCATAAATGGCTTGTCGAGATTGTCAAGCGCGCAGAAATATCCGTTAAATGACGAGGCTTTTTCACCCTCATGTGCGGAGAACATCGTGTTGAACGAGTATTCGCCGTGCTCATATCTGAGGCTTGTTCCGTTGGTGTTCATGTAGAGCTTTTCGCTGTGCTCATAGTCGGAGATAAGCTGCTCGAGAATGACTTTCGGATATTCTTTTTTAGTTTGGCTCATGAATTCCTCTATTCTGTCAAACAGCTTGTTAAGATCGGGCTCAAAAACTCCGGTTTTGTATTCGACTTTTGCAGTGAAAGGCGCTATCTGCTCGGCTTCATCGGGAACGGAAGATTCCGCCGCGGCGATGCACTGAGTCGCAGCTTCGTCAATCGCTTCTTTTGTCGCCTGATTTATGCTTGTGACGCCTTTTTTGCCGTCCTTTATTGCTTTCATCGAGATGCTCGTGTTGAATGTGGAGCGCATCAGGCTGAATTTTCCGCCGTCAACGTTCAGCTCATCCTTTTTGCTTCTGCCGACGATGCACTGAGCCGCATCCGCGCCGCAATCTTTAAGAGCCTTGAGTGTGTATTCTGCTATCTCATATATATCAGTCATTTTCATCGCTCCTTTCTCAGCGTCCGCCGATATTTACTTTGCATTTGACGGCAGGGCCGCCCATTCCGACGGGCATCGGCTGTTTCTTGCCGCACATACCCGAGCAGGTCCACACCATGTCATCTGAGAGCATATCGACAGTCTTGAGCATGTCAAACGCTATGCCCGATATCGTCGTGTCTCTTATTGCTCTGCCGAGCTTGCCGTGTTTTATCTCATAACCCATGCAGACGCCGAACATGAACTCTCCGGTCGTGTCGGCCTGACCGTTGTTGGTCTCCGTTAGAAAATATCCGTCATCTATCGAAGCTATCATATCTTCGAGCTTGTCCTTGCCGGGGAGAATTGCGGTGTTTCTCATTCTGATAAGCGGCTCGTCCGAGAATGCATAAGCTCTCGCGTTGCCCTGCGGCTTGACTCCGAAATGCTCCGCGCTCTCTCGGCTGTTCATGTATCCTCTGAGAATGCCGTCTTTTATGAGAATTGCGTCCTCCGCGGGCGTGCCCTCGTCGTCGACAAGAACGGGCAGGGGAGCCGAGGAGCCGTCCGGCAGTGTGTGAGCGAAGTCGACCATGGTTATAAGCTCGCTTGCGACTTGCTTGTTCATGCAGTGCGCCGCGACCGAACCGCCGAGCACTAAATCGGCTTCAACCGTGTGACCGACCGCCTCGTGCGCGAGTATTCCAGCGAGGTTAGGATGCATCACGACATCTCTGTATCCCGCGTCCGCATATACGCCATCAGCTTTTTTCATAAGGTTTTCATAAAGCACATCTATGCCGCCGAAAAGCTTATCGGGGGAGGAAAATACTTCAGTGAAGAATCTGCGCCCGCCGAATACTTTATAAAGCTCAACATTTGTTCCGTCCTTGGCTTCGGCGGTCAGAAAAACATAGACAAAGCTTCTCGGCACGAGTGAATATGAATCGAATCCGTCGTTGACGCAGAGCCTTTTCTCCATCGAATCCGCCCGGATGCTTATCGAGCGGCTGACGAGATCTGGATATTTCTTTGCGATATATTCGTCGATCTCTTTTGCAAATTCAATATATACTTTCTGCTCGCAGTCATTTATGTCGCCGTTCATCGTTTTTATTCCGGCGGGAATCGGTCTTATTATTTTCGCCTCGTGGCTGACTCTCGAACTCAAAAATGCGGCGTTGTCGCTCGCGGCCTTGAGCACGCTTTTTATGCTCTCTTCCGAGTATTCCGCGCTTGAAGCAAAGCCGTAAACTCCGTTTTTATAAACTCTTGCGTTGATGCCGCTCTTCTCGGCGCGCGTGTTGCCTACGAGATTTCCGCCGAGCATAGACACTCCGCGCGAGGTGTTCTTCTGCGCACGCAGCTCTGTGTGGTCGCTGAGCAGCGCCCTGTGCGGCGAAAGAATATCCTTTATCATATGACTTCTCCTTTGCAAAGAATTTTTCTATCTTCATCCCTGACTATATAGTATATCACTATTATCAGATTTTTCAACTTCGCGCAAAAAAGAAAAGCAAAAAGACAGGCGTTTCAATTGACTTTGATATCCTTAAATGTTATCATTTTAGCGCGAATTTTATTGTGCGGAGGAAGTGCTTTGGGAAAGTTTGAAAAAGTGCTCATAGCGAGCGATTTTGACGGCACACTCAATAATGACGACGGAATAATAACCGATGATGTCCGTTCGGCAATAGCCTATTTTATATCCGAGGGCGGATATTTTACGGCCTGCACCGGCAGGACATATCAGGGCTTTCATCTCTATGATCCATCTTATATCAATGCGCCCGTTCTGCTGACAAACGGCTCCATGGCGTATGACTATGAAAAAAACGAGCCTGTGTTCGTAAACGGTATAGATGCCGAACACGGGATCCCGTTCGTCAGGGCTATAATGGAAAAATTTCCGGATGTCTCAATAGAGATGTATCCGTTTGACAGCACCTATGCAATACATCTTGATGACACTTCTCATCGCCATTTCACAAGTCAGGGTATACCCTATAAAGTTGTCAGTGATCCGTCCGAGACGGAGTTCCCCTGGGCGAAGGCTATGTTTGACGCGGAGGGAATATCGCAGGAAGTGCAGGCGTTTATGCGCGAGAATTTTGATGATCCCGCGTTTTTGCCGACAAACGGCGGATATATAGAAGTCATGAAGAAAGGCTCAGACAAGGGCACAGGTCTGCTTTTCCTCGCCGACGCTCTCGGCGTTCCTCACGACAGGACTTTTGCCGTGGGCGACGGATATAACGATATCGAAATGCTCGTCGCGGCAAAAGCGGGATTCGTCCCTGAAAACGGTTCGCCGGAGGCGCTCGAGCACGCCGACTATGTCGTACGCTCGAATAATGACGGCGCTGTGGCAAATGTGATAGAGATACTCGATAATATTCTCTGAAAAGCTGTTTATTTTTGCCAATCACTTGAAGTATCATTAATAAAGTATTATAATAACATTCGACAGAAAAGGCGAATGTGTTGTAAAAGATATCCCCACGGAGGAATCGGATATGGAGATAAAACAGACCAACTTTGCAATAATCGGTCTCGGCGGACGCGGTCAGGGCAACCTCGGCGAGCTTATCAGCATTGACGGCGTAAAGGTTGTTGCCGTCTGCGATAAGTACGAGGACAGAGCACGCCGCGGAGTTGAGATAGTCAAAGAGAAAACGGGCGAGGAACCAGAGATGTATCTCGACTATAAAGAACTGCTAAAGCGCGACGATATCAAGGCTGTTATGGTTGCGACTACTTGGATAACCCACGCCCGCATAGCGGTCGACTGCATGAGAGCAGGCAAGCATGTCGCCATGGAAGTCGGCGGAGCAGCGTCTATCGAGGAATGCTGGCAGCTCGTCAGGGCTTCCGAAGAGACCGGCAAGTTCTGCATGCTTCTTGAAAACTGCTGCTATGACCGCAACGAAATGGCTCTTCTGCGCATGATGCGCGAGGGTATTTTCGGCGAAGTTGTGCATATGCAGGGGGGCTATGAGCATGACCTCAGAGACGAGATAGGTCTCGGACGCGAAAACCGACACGGCAGAATACATAACTTCAAGAACCGCAACGGTGAGCTTTATCCCACTCATCAGCTCGGCCCTATAGCTAAGGCGCTGCATATCAACCGCGGCAACCGCTTCCTTACTCTTACTTCAATGGCAAGTAAAGCGTGCGGACTCAACACCTGGCTCAAGAACACTCAGGGCGAGGATTATGACCTCGCGGATTACAAATTCAACCAGGGCGATATAGTTACAACTATGATAAAATGCGCCCACGGCGAGACGATAACGCTCGTGCATGACTGCACGCTCCCGCGGCCTTATTCGCGCAATTATAAGATTCACGGCACCCGCGCGGCTTATAACGAGGATGCAAAGGGAATATATATCGACGGCGTGACGAAGCACGAAGAAGGCGACTGGATGCACAGCTGGGAGCCGTTTGAAAAGTATCTTGAAAAATATGAGCATCCGCTTTGGAAAAACTACGCTTCCGAGAGTGAGAAGCACGGCCACGGCGGTATGGATTATCTCGTTTTCTCCGCATTTGTCGAGAGCGCTATGTATGACCTCGAGCCTCCGATAGATGTTTACGATGCGGCAACATGGATGGCTATAACCTGCCTTTCGGAGCAGTCGATAGCAATGGGCAGCATGCCCGTGCCCGTGCCTGATTTCACAAACGGCATGTGGATCGACAGAGCTCCGGCAAGACGCAGCAGATATAACGCAGAGGAAATCTGCGAAGAGTTTTTCAGTGATGAGGAGAAAGGTGAATGAGCTTTTACATCGGTGTTGACGGAGGCGGAACAAAAACGGCGTTTTCCCTTTTTGATGAGGACAAAAATGTAGTCAAAACGGTCTACGGACCGGGAAGCAACCACGAGAATCTCGAGGGCGCGTTTGACGAGGCGAGCGCGGTTATCTGGAACGGTATAACCGAACTTGTCGGCGAGGCGGGAATATCTCTTGACGATGTTGCTTTTTCGCTGATGGGTCTTGCGGGAATCGACCATCAGTTCCAGCATGATATCATGTGCGAGAAGCTTTCGGAAAAGGGGCTTCGGAACTTTGCTATCTATAACGACGGCTTTATCGTCGTTCAGGCGGGCTCCGAGAGCGGCGCGGCAATAGGCTATAACTGCGGAACGGGTACTTGCTGCAACGCGATTGATTCAAAGGGCAATATGCTCCAGCTCGGCGGACTCAGCGAGTGCACCGGCGATATGGGCAACGGCAACTGGATAGCCCAGACTGCATTCAGGCTCATATACGATGAAGTCTATCTCGGACTTGAACCCACTCTTATCACGAAGATGTACTACGATGCATTCGGCATCACTTCGCGCGAGGAGTTCGTCGGAACCGTTGCAAAGCTTGAGACGGAGGAGGCTCCGCTCTATATCAAGACTCTTATCGGCTCGTTCTTCAAGGCGGCTGCAATGGGCGATGCCCCTGCACTCGCCAAAACGGACGAGATGGCAAAGCGCGGCGCGCAGTTCATCGCGGCGCTTGCAAAGCAGATGGAGTTTGACGGTGACGAGATCGAGGTCGTTCTTTCCGGCTCAATGCACACGAAGCTTCCGAACGATGCTTATATCGAAAAGCTGCACGAGTATGCGCAGCAGATGAGCGGAAGAAAGCTGAAGTTCATAAAGCTCGATAAGGAGCCTGTCACCGGTTGCATAAACTGGATATTCAGGCAGTATAAATAAGGATTTTACAGAAAAGGGAGTAATATACATGAAAGAAATTACAGTAGCAGTCATCGGTTCGGGCAGCACATATTGCCCCGAGCTTGTGGACGGATTTATAAAGGCTCAGTCCTCGCTCAAGCTCAAGAAGATATCCTTTATGGATATAGACGAGAGGAAGAGAACGATAGTCGGCAACCTCTGCCTGAGAATGCTCAAGAAGGCGGGCATAGAGTGCGAGACTCTTCTCACCGATAACCTTGACGAGGCTCTTCAGGGCGCAGACTTTGTTGTCACCCAGATAAGAGTCGGCATGCTTCATGCCCGTTATCTCGATGAGACTATCCCGCTCAAATATGACCTCATCGGTCAGGAGACCACCGGCATCGGCGGCTTCTTCAAGGCTCTGCGTACTATTCCGGTCATGCAGCATATCTGCGACCGCATCGAGGCTATCTGCCCCAACGCATGGCTCATCAACTTCACCAATCCCTCTGGCATCATCACCGAGTTCGTACTCAACCACACCAATGTCAAGTGCATGGGTCTTTGCAATGTCCCGATCAACATGATCGACGATACAAAAGAGGCTATGGGTGACGACTGCGATATTACATATGTCGGTCTTAACCACCTCAGCTGGATAACCTCAGTCAAGAAGGACGGAAAGGAGCTTATCGACGATATGCTCGCTCAGGGCTTCTCGACAAAAGTTATGGCGAACATAAAGGACGACGGCTTCTCGCTCGATTGCCTCAACGCCGTTCGCGGAATTCCTTCGTCTTATCTCCAGTATTATTATTGCAGAGATGCGAAGCTTAAGCATCAGAAAGAGGATGAGAAGTGCCGCGCCCGCGTCTGCATGGAGATTGAGGAAGAGCTGCTTGAGATGTATTCGGACGAGACTCTTGTCACAAAGCCCGCTCTTCTCGATCAGCGCGGCGGTCACAAGTATTCTCTTGCCGCAGTTTCTCTTATCGATTCTATCGCCAACGATAAGCGCGATGTCCAGATAGTCAACATCAAGAATAACGGCACTGTTGATTTCATGGACGATGACGACGTTCTCGAGATAGCCGCTGTTATCGGCAAGGACGGCGCAGAGCCCGTCGCTATCGACAAGGTCGATAACAGACATATCATCGGTCTTATGCGCGTTGTAAAGGCGTATGAGAAGTACACCGTAGAAGCCGCGACAACCGGTTCCGAGGCAGCAGCTATCAATGCGCTGCTCGTGCACTGTCTCTTATACACATCTCCGAGCCCACGAGACTAGGCATGATCTCGTAT
>ENA-OZZQ01000305-OZZQ01000305.1-human-gut-metagenome-genome-assembly--contig:-NODE-305-length-17780-cov-6.480959_pt1 | contig 17780 bp, 9 predicted proteins | sample MGYA00243647_ERZ654151 | MGnify/ENA primary metagenome ERZ654151 (study PRJEB26926, sample SAMN06165154) | human gut metagenome | biome: ENVO:00009003; feature: ENVO:2100002; material: ENVO:00002003... | reverse complement strand
CGAGATCATGCCTAGTCTCGTGGGCTCGGAGATGTGTATAAGAGACAGATAGAAAACATCTTGTAGCAATACTACAAGCCCTAATATAATATCAATAAAAGAACAAGATGTCAAAGAAAAAAACGGGATTTTTATAAAATAATCTCAAAAACCGTGGTAATTTTGCATCAAAAGCAGGCTCGCGACGTAAAAACATATCGTCCCCGCCGTGATAAATACGTGAAATACCGCGTGTACGAATCTGAGTTTTATGCCAAACAGTATGCTCCCCGCGATACAAAGCAACGCTCCCGAAAGATAAAGTATCCTCACTGCGTGAGGTATGTACGAAAAATTGATGATGAACGCCGCAAGCATGACCGCGCCGATTACAAAGTCGAGCGTCATCGTTACCGCCTTGAATTTGTCGACGTTCGTCACGCTGAGCGCAACGCTGATGAACGCGATACCGAAACTTACGCCGAGCGCAATATAATTATAGACGTGCGTCGACAACAATAAACACACCGCGCAGCTGCAACCGATGACAAGAAACGGTACGTCGGAATGATCGACCTTGCGCCAGTAATACTTTTTCACGGTGTCCTGAACGGCGTGATAAATCGTCGATATCGTGTATACCGTGATTGCCGAAAGACAAGTGATAATACTTGTCGCGTACGTCCTTGCGTCGAAACTTATCGTGAGCATGTAAATAAGCCCGGCGATATAAAAAAGTATGGGCAATCCGTGCGTAACGCAGTTTGCGATTTCTTCGGGCACGGAATAGTTTACCTTTGAATATTTTCTGCCGTTTACGTCGACTTCGATTATGTTTGCGCTTCTTGTCAGTTTCATCGTTCTTCCCTAAAAAGTCTCGTGTATATTTCCGCAAAACAAGGTGTTTATCGTGCCGTTTTGCAACTTAATCTCTTTTTTTGCAATTATTCAAGGCTTACCGACGCCGACGCGTCAAGATCCAAAGACGCCCGTCCTTTGCCTTCTTTTATGAGGTTATAGGCGCACGCGCCGATCATTGCGGCGTTGTCCGTGCAAAGTTTCAAAGGCGGATAAATCACGTTCACTCCGTGCTTTTTCCCGACCTTTTCCATCTCCTCGCGAAGGTGCTTATTCGACGCGACTCCCCCTGCGATAACGACGGTTTTCAGCCCTGTTTTCAGCAGTGCTTTTTCGACGTTTTCGGTCATTACTCCGACCGCCGATTTCTGGAAGGAACACGCGACGTCCGCTTTGTTTACTGCTTCGCCTTTCTGTGCCGCCGTGTGCATGTAATTTATCACCGACGTTTTCAGCCCGCTGTAACTGAAATCGAGGGTGTTTTTGTTGTGAAATCCTTTCGGAAAATCTATCGTGGGTTTCCCGTCTTTTGCAAGTTTTTCGATTTCCGGGCCTCCGGGATAAGGCAACCCCAAAACGCGCGCGACTTTGTCGAATGCTTCGCCGACGGCGTCATCCTGCGTCGTGCCGATGACTTTTACGTCGTCGTACCCAGTAACTTCCACGATTGCGGTGTGTCCGCCCGACGCAAGCAAGCAAAGATACGGCGGTTCCAGCGATTTGTCCGCGATATAGTTTGCCGAAATGTGCCCCCTGACGTGATTGACCTTAATAAGCGGCACGTTCATTGCGTACGCAAGCGCTTTCGCATACGATACGCCGACAAGCAGCGCGCCCAGAAGTCCCGCTCCGTACGTTACCGCCACGGCGGATATGTCGGAAAGCGACACGTTTGCCTGCTTCAACGCTTCATTGACGGTGTTTCTTATCGCCGAAACGTGATTCCTGCTTGCGATTTCCGGGACAACCCCGCCGAATCGCTTGTGAATCTCGATCTGCGACGCTATGACAAGCGACAACACGTCCCTGCCGCGCGTTACCGCCGCCGACGTTTCGTCGCAACTCGACTCTATCGCAAGAATAAGATAATCGTCCTTGTTTTGAAGTTCCTTGAACTTTTTTGCGGCGATTTCTTCGTACATTAAAGCCTCTTCAAGTATTCCACGATAAACGGCTCGATATCGCCGTCCATAACAGACTGGATATTGCCCGTTTCGTAATTCGTCCTGTGGTCTTTCACCATAGTGTACGGGCAGAAAACGTAACTTCTTATCTGGCTGCCCCATTCGATTTTTTTAAGGTCGCCTTTTATGGAATTGGCTTCCGCCATTTGTTCTTCTTCGCGTTTTTCGATGAGTTTCGATTTCAGCATACGCATGCAGACTTCGCGGTTCTGAATCTGGCTGCGCTCGTTCTGACAAGCGACGATAATGCCCGTCGGGATATGCGTGATACGCACCGCGCTTTCGGTTTTGTTGACGTGCTGACCGCCCGCGCCGCCCGAACGATAGGTATCGACTTTCAGGTCTTCCGGGCGAATTTCGATTTCTTCGTCGTTGATGATTTCGGGCATTACTTCGACCGATGCGAACGACGTGTGTCGGCGCGACTGCGAATCGAACGGGGAAATTCTGACAAGGCGGTGTATGCCTTTTTCGGCTTTCAGATATCCGTACGCATTGTCGCCTTCCGCCGTGAACGTTACGCTTTTTATGCCCGCTTCGTCGCCTTCTAAGAGGTCAAGGACTTTCATCTGATAACCCTTTCTTTCGATATATCTCGAATACATGCGATACAGCATCTGCACCCAATCCTGCGCTTCCGTACCGCCTGCGCCCGCATGCAAAGTAATGATTGCGTTGAGCGAGTCGTATTTGCCTTTTAAAAGCGCGTCAAGCCTTAAATGCTCGATTTTGTCGGTTAAACCCGCGATTTCGGCATTTACGCTTTCGACTTCGCTTTCGTCGTCGGCTTCTTCGGCAAGTTCGATAAGGACTTTTACGTCCTCGACTTCCGCCCTTACTTTTTCAAATTTCTGGATTTTTGTTTCCAGCATTTTCAGCTCGCGGTTGACTTCTCCCGCGTGCGCCATGTTATCCCAGAAACCGTCCGAGTGCTGTTCTTTCGTAAGGACGTCGACGCGGGCTTTCAGACTGTCGAGGTCGAATGCATCCGCAACCATTTTAAGGGTGTCGTCAAATTCCTTTATTTTATTTTTCTGATTGAAAAAATCTACCATTGTCGTTAATTATTCTGGTTTCTTCCGCAGCAGTTCTTGTATTTTTTGCCCGAGCCGCACGGACACGGATCGTTTCTGCCGACCTTGCCTGCGCTCTTCACGGGTTTCGCCTTGTTATTGACACGTTCGACGCCCTGCTTAACTTCGCCGTCCTCGCTTCTTTCCACGGTGACTTTCATAAGGGTAATCGCCGTGTCGCGACGAATGTTGTCGATCATTTCGTCAAACATTTCAAAGCCTTCTTTCTGATATTCCTGCACGGGATTGTGCTGACCGTATCCGCGAAGTCCGATACCTTCCCTGAGACTCGACATTGCGTCGATATGGTCCATCCACTTGCTGTCAACGTTTCGTAAAAGCACAAACCTTTCAAGGTCGTGGAAGTCAAGACCGACCGATTCGCAATACTTGACCTTTTCTTCAAGGAGTTCTTTCGCTTTTGCGGCAACTTCTTCGACAAGCCCTTCGCGGCTGAGTTTTTTGGCTTTTTCCGCCGTGATAAACGCAGTGCCTTCGGGGAAAAGTCTTTGTTCGAGCGCGCGGTTGAACGCTTCGAGATCCCACTCGTCAACGGGCTTTTCGTCGTCGTAATAGAACCCGACGATTTCCCTTGCGACAGGCTCGATCATATCGACGACCTGCGCGTGTACGTCAACGCCGTCCAGAACCTTGTTGCGTTCTTCGTAAATGATTTCGCGCTGTTTGTTCATGACGTCGTCGTAACTCAACACGCTCTTTCTGATTGAGAAGTTGCGGCTTTCGACCATGCGTTGAGCGCGTTCGATCTGCTTGCTGATAACGCTGTTCGAAATCGCCATATCGTCGTCGACGTTCATCATTTCGGTGATGCGTTTCAGCTTATCGCCGCCGAAAATCCTTGCAATGTCGTCTTCAAGGGAGATATAGAAAATCGAGCTGCCTTTGTCGCCCTGACGTCCGCTTCGACCGCGCAACTGGTTGTCGATACGGCGGCTTTCGTGGCGTTCCGTGCCGATTATGCGAAGACCGCCCGCCTCGATGACTTCTTCCTTTTCCTTGTCGCAAGTTTCCTTGTACGACTTATAATATCTTTGGTATTCGTCGCGAAGTTTAATAAGGTTTTCGTCGTCGAGTTTCACAAACGACGTTGCGGTTTCGATATCTTCGGTGCTGTATCCTTCTTTTTCAAGGCGTTGTTTGGCAAGATATTCGGGATTTCCGCCCAGCATAATATCGGTGCCTCGGCCTGCCATGTTCGTGGCGATGGTAACCGCGCCGATTCTGCCCGCCTGCGCGACGATATCCGCTTCCATCTTATGGTTTTTCGCGTTCAATACGTTGTGGAAAATGCGTTCTCTGTGCAGAATTTTTGACAAAAGTTCCGATTTTTCGACGGAAACCGTGCCGACAAGCACGGGCTGACGACGTTCCGCACAATCTTTGATATCCTTGATAATCGCGTCGATTTTGCCCGATTTTTTCGTATAAATCTGGTCGTTTTCGTCGATTCTTATCATCGGAAGATTGGTGGGGATAACCACGACGTCAAGGTTGTAAATGTTCTGGAATTCTTCTTCTTCCGTCTTCGCCGTACCCGTCATACCCGACAGTTTTTTGTAAAGGCGGAAGTAGTTTTGAAGGGTAATCGTCGCAAGAGTGCGGTTTTCGCTTTGTACCCTTACGTTTTCTTTCGCTTCGATCGCCTGATGCAGACCGTCGCTGAAACGACGTCCCGTCATAACGCGGCCGGTGAATTCGTCGACGATAAGCACCTGTCCGTCCTGTACGATGTAATCGACGTCCTTTTTCATTATGACGTTGGCTTTCATCGCCTGATTGATATAGTGGTTAAGCGCGGTGTTGTCAAGGTCTGTAAGGTTTTGCACCCCAAAGAATTTCTCGGCTTTCGCGACGCCTTCGTCGGTGAGATTGACCGTCTTTTCCTTTTCTTCGTGGGTGTAATCTTCGCCTTCTTTCAACGTCCTTGCGAAACGGTTTGCGCGGATATACATATCGCTTGACTTATCGCCGCGTCCCGAAATGATAAGGGGTGTGCGCGCTTCGTCGATGAGTATGCTGTCCACTTCGTCCACGATTGCAAAGGCGTGTCCGCGCTGTACGCGGTCTTCTTTTGTGACAGCCATGTTGTCGCGAAGGTAATCGAAACCGAATTCGTTGTTCGTGCCGTAAGTAATATCGGCGTTATAGGCGGCTTTTTTGTCTTCCGTCTTCATATCGTGCAAAATGACGCCGACGCTCATTCCGAGGAATCTGTAAATCTTTCCCATCCACTCGGCGTCGCGCTTTGCAAGATAATCGTTGACGGTAACGACGTGAACGCCGTTCCCCGTAAGCGCGTTGAGATATGCCGGCAGCGTTTCGACAAGCGTTTTTCCTTCGCCGGTTTTCATTTCTGCGATGCGTCCCTGATGCAAGGTGATGCCGCCCAAAAGTTGCACGTAATAATGACGAAGCCCGGTAACCCTCGTCGACGCCTCTCTTACCGCCGCAAACGCTTCGGGCAGAAGTGCGTCCAACTTTTCGCCGTTATTGTATCTTTCTTTCAATGCCGGTGTAATCGCTTGCAGCTCTTCGTCGGACATAGCCTTAAATCTTTCCGACAATTCTTCAACCTTATCGGCAATCTTTTTCAGTTTTCTGACGTTTCTTTCGTTCTCGTCAAAAAGCGTGCTGAAAATACCCATTTAATCTCCTTGTGCGCGTGGGCGCGAAAAATGACTTTTTTATATAATACACTAAATTAGTTTTTGTGTAAAGCGTTGGCGTTATCTTCGGCGATTTCGCCTTTTTCGCCGTCAGGCTTGAATGCGGTTTGCGCCGCCGTTATCGAATAAACCTTGCATGCGCCCGCGCGTTTTAGTACTCTCGCGCATTCGTTTATCGTCGCGCCCGTCGTGTAAACGTCGTCGATGACAAGGACGTTTTTGCCCTTGATTTCGTCGGCGCGGACAACGTCGAAAACGCCTTTCAGGTTTTCACGACGCTCTTTTGCGGTCAATTTCTTCTGTCTGTCGGTTTCTTTGACCTTTTTGAGATTGTCGCAAACCGAAAGCCCGGTGCGAAGTCCGACCTCTTTTGCAAGAAGTTCCGACTGATTGTAGCCCCTTTCCTTTTCTTCCTTTTCGGTCATCGGGACGTACAAAATGAAGTCGCAATTAAAACCGCCCGTAAAATATTCGTCAGCCATCGCTTTCGCAAGTTCTTTCGCAATATAAAGTTTGTTGCCGAATTTAAGTTTTTTGACAAGGTCGCTTGCCGTTTTTTCGTAAATGAACGGCGAACGATTCATATCGAAGTATTTATCGAAGCGGGTGCAGTTGTCGCAGTAGTCCGCCTCGTTTCTCATTCTTATGCCGCAGATTTTGCAGCGATGCCCGTCGTTTTCGATAAGGTTTAAGTAACATTTGCCGCAAAGATTCAGCCTTGTTTCGTGTTGAAGTTCGTCGCCGCAGTTGACGCAGGTCAGCCCTTCGGGATACAGCAAATCCAGAAACTTATCGGAAAGTTTTTTGAAAAACTCTTTCGCCTTAGTCGTATTCACCGTACGCCTCCGTCAGAAATCTTGTGAGCAACGTATAACGTTTCGCGGTGTAATTGTTCCTGACCATACGCTTTACGACGTCTTCCGCGCCCACGATGACGCACAGGTCTTTCGCGCGGGTTACGGCGGTGTACAAAAGGTTTCTGGTCATTATGAAATAGTTCCCCTGCGAGAGCGCGACAACCACCGCCTTGAACTCGCTTCCCTGCGATTTATGCACCGAAACGGCGTATGCCGGGATAATCTGGTCAATATCGCTTAACGAATATTCCGACACTTTATTATCATCAAAACGCACGTTAAACTTCATATTTTGTCGGTCGATACTTTCGATAAAGCCCGTATCGCCGTTGAAAACGCCTGCCCCGCGTTTAATTCTTCCGTCAACTTCTTCAAACCATTCCTGCTCGTAATTATTGACGGTCTGCATTATTTTATCACCTTCGCGGAAGGTGTATTCGCCGCATTTTATGTCGTCGGAAGAATCCTTTTTCGGGTTAAGGTTGTCCCTTATCGCAGCGTTTAAGCTGATGACGCCCGCAACGCCTTTTTTCATCGGACACAGTACCTGCACGTCGGTCTGCTCGCATTTCAGATACTTCGGCAGTCTTGTCGTGACAAGCGCTTCGACCTCGGCTTTGACTTCGGTCGGGTCGGACTTGTCGACAAAGAAAAAGTCTTTTGCGCGGTTGTCGAGCACAGGCATTTTGCCGTGATTTATAAGGTGCGCGTTTTCGATAATCATACTGCCATCGGACTGACGGTAGATTTTGTCAAGATACGTTATTTTGAAAAGTCCCGACGCGATTACGTCCGCAAGAACGTTGCCCGCGCCCACCGACGCAAGCTGATCCTTGTCGCCCACGAGTATGAGCGTCGCGCCGTCCTGCAACGCCTTGACAAGGCTTGAAAAGACGTATTCGTCAACCATACTCACTTCGTCGACGATGACGACGTCCACAGGGATTTTCGTGTTTTCGTTGTAAGTGAAATAGCCTTTGCCGTCCTTGAAATCGAGGTCAAGCAGGCGGTGAATGGTTTTCGCTTCTTCACCCGTCGCCTCGCCCATACGTTTCGCCGCGCGTCCCGTTGGCGCGCACAGCTGATAGGACAGCTTCAAAAATTTGAGAATGTGCAGAATGCACTTTATTATCGTGGTTTTGCCCGTGCCGGGGCCGCCCGTTATGACGTGCACGCCGGAATTAAGGCTGTTCGACACGGCTTCGCGCTGCTTTTCGTGCAGTTTTATGCCGCTCATTTCTTCAAACTTATCGATTTGTTCCGAAAAATCCACTTCGATGTCGCCGTGCGCCGCTTCCAGAAGCGCAAGTCGTCTTGCAATCGTTTTTTCGGTAAGGTAGCTTTTGTAAAGCATATAAAAGCGCGCGTTATCGACGACGTAGTCTTTGATTTCCGCCAGGAAAATAAGGTCTTCGATATTGCACTCCACCTTTTCAAGATAAGTTTCGTCAAACCCCAGAAGGGATAAAAGTTCTTTTTTAAGTATATCGTCGGGAAGCGCGGTGTGCCCGCTCTTGTTCGACGCTTCTTTAAGGGTATAAATTATGCCCGCCCGAATTCTGAAATCGCTGTCTTTCGTGATTCCGACCTCCTGTGCGATTTTGTCGGCGGTCTGAAACCCGACGCGTTCCACGTCGGAAATAAGTTGATACGGATTGGTTTTTATGACTTCTTCGGTGCGCGCGCCGTACGTTTTATAGATTTTAAGCGCAAGGTTTAAGGACACGTCGAAGCGTTGAAGATATACAAGCGTATCCTGCATTTCGCCGTGCTCGCGAAGGGTGGCGCATATTTCCGCCGCCTTTTTCGCGCTGATTCCTTTCACTTCGGCAAGTTTTTCGGGGCTTGTTTTCATCACGTCGAGGGTGCGCTCACCGAAACGCTCCACGATATTCTTTGCGGTAACTTCGCCGACGCCCTTAAAAATTCCGCTTTTCAGAAACTTTTCGATTGCCGCCGCGCCGTCGGGCTCGACAACTTTCACGCTTTCCGCAAGAAACTGCAAGCCGTGTCTTGTGTGGTACTTATAGTCGCCGGTAAGTTCCAGCCGCATACCTTCGTAAATTTCCGGAAAAACGCCGACAGCGGTGACGTAATCACCGCTGCTTCTTAAATCGACGACAGTATAACCGTTGTCTTCGTTTCTGAAAATAATTTTTTCGACGTCGCCCGAGATAATCATTACTTAATCTCCGCTACCGCTTTTTTAAGTTCCTCCGTTTTGTCGGTCTTTTCCCAAGTAACGTCGTTTCTTCCGAGATGGCCGTAGTTGGCAACCTTTCTGTAAACGGGTTTGCGTAAGTCAAGGTTGTTGATGATTGCAAGCGGACGGAAGTCAAACACTTTCAGCACCGCTTTTGTCAGAATTTCGTCGGACACTACGCCCGTGCCGAACGTGTTCAAGGACACCGAAACGGGGCGTGCGCGACCGATTGCATAGGCAACCTCGATTTCGCATTTTTTTGCAAGTTTTGCCGCAACGACGTTTTTACAGACGTATCTTGCCATGTAAAGTGCGCTTCTGTCAACTTTCGTGGGATCTTTTCCTGAAAGCGCGCCGCCGCCGTGCGGGCAATATCCGCCGTACGTATCGACGATGATTTTACGTCCCGTAAGCCCGCTGTCGCCGTGCGGTCCGCCGATAACGAACCTTCCCGTGGGGTTGACGAAAATCTTTGTATCGTCATCGATAAGGTTTTCGGGGATTGTGGTTTTTATGACCTTTTCGATAATATCTTTTCTTATTTGTTCCTGCGATACGTCGGGGTTGTGCTGTGCGGAAATGACAACCGTATCGACGCGTTTCACAACGCCGTCGTCATATTCGACGGTAACCTGTGATTTCCCGTCGGGGCGCAAGTACGAAAGGGTGCCGTCTTTTCTCACCGCCGTGAGTTTTTTGGTGAGCGCGTGCGACAGCACGATGGGCATCGGCATAAGTTCTTCCGTTTCGTCGCAGGCGAAACCGAACATCATACCCTGATCCCCCGCGCCGGTTTTGTCGATAATATCGCCATCGAATTCCTGCGCGTCATTGACGCCCATTGCGATGTCGGGCGATTGCTCGTTAATCGCGGTGAGAACCGAACAGGTGTTGTAGTCGAATCCTAAATCACTGCTGTCGTAACCGACGTCTTTGATGACGTCGCGCGCGATTTTCGAGATGTCGGAATAGCAATCCGCCGTGATTTCGCCCATTACGAACACGACGCCCGTCGTCGCGCAAACTTCGCACGCAACGTGAGCCCCGGGATCTTTTGCAAGAATATCGTCAAGGATAGCGTCCGCGATCTGGTCGCAAACCTTATCGGGATGCCCTTCGGTAACACTTTCTGATGTAAACAGTCTTTTCATAGTATCTCCAAAAAATCAGCGGTCAAAAAGGATATACTTCCGATGTGACCGCCGTGTATTTGTTATTCGTTGTCGTAATCGCCGAGGGTGTCGTCGAATTCCTTATCTTCGAAAGTGCAGGTAATCGGCTTTTCGGGATGATCCACAACGGGAGCGGTGGTGATGTTTTTGTAAATCTTCATACCGGTGCCGGCGGGGATAAGTTTACCGATGATAACGTTTTCTTTCAGACCGAGCAACGGATCGATTTTGTTCTTGATTGCGGCGTCGGTAAGTACGCGGGCGGTTTCCTGGAACGATGCCGCCGACAGGAAGGATTCCGTCGCGAGAGCGGCTTTCGTGATACCGAGCAACGTACGTTTTGCCTTTGCGGGTTCTCCGCCGTTTTCAAGGGTTTTTTGGTTGGCGTCTTCGTACTCAAAGATGTCGACGAGCGTGCCGGGGAGCATATCGGTGCTGCCCTGCGACTCGATCTTGACCTTTCTGAGCATCTGGCGGACGATGACTTCGATATGTTTATCGTTGATATCGACGCCGGAGTTTCTGTACGCCGACTGGACTTCTTTCGTCACGTAATCCTGTACGCCTTTTACGCCGCGTGCGCGGAGCATATCTTGCAGGTTGATTGAACCTTGAGTGAACGGATCGCCCGGTTCCACCTTGCTGCCGTTATCGACTTTGAGTTTCGCGCCGTAAGGAATCGCGTACGATTTGGTTTCGCCGTCAGCGCTCGTAACGATGATTTCACGGTCGTTGTTGGTGCGGGTTACGACGCCGCTGTTTTCCGCGATGACCGCCTGTCCCTTGGGACGACGCGCTTCAAACAATTCTTCGACACGGGGAAGACCTTGCGTAATATCGTCCGACGTTGCAACGCCGCCCGAGTGGAAGGTACGCATCGTAAGCTGCGTGCCCGGTTCGCCGATTGATTGCGCCGCGATGATACCGACCGCTTCGCCGAGTTTTACGGGGTTGCCGCTCGCCATATTCTTGCCGTAGCATTTCGCGCAGACGCCGTGGCGTGTTTTGCACGAAAGAATGCTTCTGATTGCGACTTTCGGCAGTTTTTTGAGATCGGAGCCGTTCTTAATCCATTCGTCGGTAAGAATTTTGTCGATTTCCTGCGCCTTGTCGGGAAGGATCATCGTATCTGCTTCCACAAGCACCTCGCCGGTGACGGGATGCAGGACGGGTTTCACCGTATATCTGCCGTCGATACGTTCCGCAAGAGTTTCAAGTCTGTTCTTGCCGTCATAAATTGCCGTGACTTCGACGCCTTTCGTGTCGCCGCAATCTTCCTCGTTGACGATGACGTCCTGCGATACGTCGACAAGACGACGGGTAAGATAACCTGAGTCAGCCGTTTTAAGAGCGGTATCCGCCAGACCTTTACGTCCGCCGTGCGACGAAATGAAGTATTCAAGAACGGAAAGCCCTTCGCGGTAGTTTGCCTTGACGGGAAGTTCGATCGTTCTGCCCGACGGGTCGGAAACAAGTCCGCGCATACCTGCAAGCTGACGAATCTGTCCCATGTTACCACGAGCGCCGGAGTTCGCCATCATCCAGATGGGGTTGAAGGGATCCATTTCGGATTTAAGTTCTTCGGTGACTTCGTCGGTGGCTTTCTTCCAGGTTTCGACAACCGCATTGTAGCGTTCGTCTTCCGAGATGATACCGCGACGGAAGTTCTTTTCGACGTTGACGATTGCGTCGTCGGCTTTCTTTATGATTGCCTCTTTGCCTTCGGGAATATGCATATCGAAAACGCTTGTCGTTACGCCAGACAAAGTCGAGTATTTATAGCCAAGGCTCTTGATAGCGTCGGCGACTTTTGCGGTTTCGGTTGCGCCCTTGTACTTAAAGCAGTTGTCGACGATCTTGTTGAGTTCCTGCTTGCGAAGAGCGATAATGCCCTTGCTTTCGTTGATAAGTCCTTCGACTTCGAGGTCAAGCATTTGTTCGGGCGTGTCGCGCGGGACGAAATGCAAATCCTGCGGAATGATTTCGTTGAAAATCCAACGACCGATGGAAGTGGTCAGGCGTTTGCTGTACACTTTGCCGTCGATTTCCTTTTCAACGCGCATTACGACTTTTGCTTGAAGGTCGATGACGCCGTTTCTGTAAGCGGTCATCGCCTCGTTGGGGGATCTGAATATTTTGCCTTCGCCTTTCGCGCCCGGGCGTATGATAGTAAGGTAATAAGAACCTATTACCATATCCTGTGTAAGAGAGATGATCGGGTGACCGTCCGAAAGTTTCAGAATGTTGTTGGTGGACAACATAAGGATTCTGGCTTCGGCTTGCGCCTCGATCGACAAAGGTACGTGGACTGCCATCTGGTCGCCGTCGAAGTCGGCGTTGAACGCGCCGCAGGCAAGCGGATGAAGTTTGATTGCGCGTCCTTCGACAAGGACGGGTTCAAACGCCTGAATACCAAGTCTGTGAAGCGTCGGAGCACGGTTCAGAAGTACGGGGTGATCCTTAATGACTTCTTCCAGAATGTCCCATACCTGGGGTTTCATCGACTCCACAAAGCGTTTTGCACTCTTGATGTTATGGCAGATGTTGCGTTCCACAAGTTTGTTCATGACGAACGGCTTAAACAACTCAACAGCCATTTCTTTGGGCAAACCGCACTGATAAAGTTTCAGTTCCGGCCCTACGACGATAACGGAACGACCTGAATAGTCAACACGTTTACCAAGCAGGTTCTGACGGAAACGACCTTGTTTACCGCGCAGCATCGAGGACAACGATTTAAGGTCGCGGTTGCCGCTGCCGGTGACCGCTTTGCCCCTTCTGCCGTTATCGATAAGAGCGTCGACGGCTTCTTGGAGCATACGTTTTTCGTTGTGAATGATGGTGTCGGGCGCGCCGAGTTCTTTCAGATGTTTCAGACGATTGTTACGGTTGATAACGCGTCTGTAAAGGTCGTTAAGGTCGCTCGTTGCGAAACGTCCGCCGTCAAGCTGAATCATCGGGCGAAGTTCGGGCGGGAGAACGGGGATAACGTCCAGAATCATCCATTCGGGGCGGTTGCCGCTGATGCGGAACGCTTCCACGATTTCAAGACGTTTTACCGCGCGCAGTCTTTTTTGTCCGACGGAATTCGCGACGATGTCTTTCAGAATTTTGCTTTCCTTATCGAGGTCGATTTCGATAAGAAGTTCTTTTATAGCCTCCGCACCCATTCCGACGCGGAAAGCCTTGCTGCCGTATTTTTCGCAAAGTTCGCGATATTCACGGTCGGTAAGGACTTGTTTTTTATGGATTTCGGGTACTTCGCCCGGATCGAGAACGATATGGGATACGAAGTACAAAACCTGTTCAAGCTCCTTCGGGGAAATATCCGCCATAAGGCTGATACGCGAAGGAACTCCGCGGAAATACCAGATGTGCGATACGGGCGCCGCAAGTTCGATATGTCCCATACGTTCGCGACGGACTTTCGCTTTCGTTACTTCGACGCCGCACTTTTCGCAGATGACGCCCTTGTAACGGATGCGCTTATATTTGCCGCAGTGGCATTCCCAGTCTTTCGTGGGCCCGAAGATTTTCTCGCAGAAAAGTCCGCCGGGCTCGGGTTTTTGTGTTCTGTAATTTATCGTTTCGGGTTTAAGAACCTCGCCGTACGACCATTCCCTGATTTTTTCAGGGCTGGCAATACCGATTTGCATTGAATCGAAAGAACTTAATTCATACATAATGCCGATACCTCCTTACTCAGCATCGTCCGACGCGTTGTCGGCCATATCCTTGAAAATATCGTTATCGAAATCAGCGTCGCTGTCGTCGAACAGATTGTCGCCGAACAGATCGCCTTCGTCAACGTTGTCAACCTTGAACAAGTCGTCGATGTCGACTTCCGCAAGTTCTTCGTCTTTCTTATCCGCGTTGAACGCAACGGTGTCTGCGTCTTCTTCGGTGAAGTCGCGCAGTTTGACCTCGTCGTGTTCTTCGGTAAGAACTTTGACGTCAAGAGCCAACGATTGTAATTCTTTTATAAGAACCTTGAACGATTCGGGGATACCCGGTTCGGACACGTTGTTGCCCTTCACGATATTTTCGTAAGTCTTGACACGTCCCACGACGTCGTCCGACTTAACGGTGATGATTTCCTGCAAAATGTTCGCCGCGCCGTATGCGTACAACGCCCAGACTTCCATTTCGCCGAAACGCTGTCCGCCGAATTGCGCCTTGCCGCCAAGAGGCTGCTGCGTTACCACGCTGTACGGACCCGTGCTTCTTGCGTGAATCTTGTCGTCGACAAGGTGAGCAAGTTTAAGGTAGTACATGTAGCCGACCGTTACACGGTTTTCGAAAGGTTCGCCCGTGCGGCCGTCGAAAAGTTGAATTTTGCCGTCTTCGGGAAGTCCGTTTTCCTGCAAAAGTTGTTTGATGTCGTTTTCGGACGCGCCGTCGAATACGGGGGTTGCGATCTTCCAGTCAAGCATTTTCGCGACAAGTCCCAAGTGAACTTCAAGAACCTGACCGATATTCATACGGGAAGGAACGCCCAACGGGTTCAACACGATTTGCAGCGGCGTACCGTCTGCCATAAACGGCATGTCTTCTTTGGGAAGAACGCGGGACACGACGCCTTTGTTACCGTGACGCCCCGCCATCTTGTCGCCGACCGAAATCTTACGTTTTTGCGCGATATATACGCGCACCTGTTTGTTGACGCCAGGAGCAAGCTCGTCCCTGTTCTTTCTTGTGAAGATTTTCACGTCGACAACGATACCGCTTTCGCCGTGAGGCACACGGAGGGACGTATCGCGCACTTCTCTTGCTTTATCGCCGAAAATTGCACGCAGAAGTCTTTCTTCGGGCGTAAGTTCGGTTTCGCCCTTCGGGGTGACTTTACCGACGAGAATGTCGCCGCTTCTGACTTCCGCGCCGACTCTGACGATACCGTCTTCGTCCAGGTTTTTAAGAGCCTCTTCCGAAAGGTTGGGGATATCTCTCGTTATTTGTTCTTCGCCGAGTCTCGTTTCGCGGGCTTCGCTTTCGTATTCTTCGATGTGGATCGAGGTGAAAACGTCGTCGCGTACGAGTTGTTCGGAAATAAGTACCGCGTCTTCGTAGTTATAGCCTTCCCAGCTCATGAAGCCGATAAGGATATTTCTGCCAAGCGCGAGTTCGCCGTTCTGGGTTGAAGGACCGTCCGCAAGGATCATACCCTTCGTTACCTTCTGACCGCTGACCACGATGGGTTTCTGGTTGATGCAGGTGCTTTGGTTGCTGCGCACGAATTTCGAGGTGTAGTAAGTATCGTCTTCGCCGTCGGGACGAGCCACGACGATTTTGTCTGCGTCGACGTATTTTACGATACCGTCGTTTTTGGCGATGATAAGCACGCCGCTGTCGTATGCAATCTTATGTTCGACGCCGGTTGCGATCATCGGCGCTTCGGGACGAAGCAGAGGCACTGCCTGACGCTGCATGTTCGAGCCCATCAACGCACGGTTCGTATCGTCGTTTTCAAGGAACGGAATAAGAGCGGTTGCAATGGATACCAACTGTTTGGGCGATACGTCCATATAGTCGACGCGGCTTACGTCAACCTCGCGGATATCTTCGCGGATACGGCATGTAACGCGTTGGTGAATGAATTTTCCGTTTTCGTCAAGCGTTTCGCTGGCTTGTGCGATGACGTACTTATCTTCCTCGTCCGCCGCCATATAAGTGACGTCGTCGGTAACGATGCCTTCGGGTTTTTTGACCTTTCTGTACGGCGATTCGATAAATCCGTATTCGTTGATGCGTGCGTACGAAGCAAGCGAAGTGATAAGACCGATGTTCTGACCTTCGGGCGTTTCTACCGGGCACATACGACCGTAGTGAGTGTGGTGAACGTCACGGACTTCGAAGCCGGCTCTTTCCCTTGACAAACCGCCGGGGCCGAGAGCGGAAACTTTACGTTTGTGCGTGAGTTCCGCAATGGGGTTGGGCTGTTCCATGAACTGCGACAACTGGGAACTTCCGAAGAATTCCTTAATCGCGCTTGCCACGGGACGGGTGTTGATAAGCGTCGAGGGTTTCATATCGGCGGTTTCGGCGGCGATGGACATACGCTCCTTGATAACTCTTTCAAGACGGAGCATACCTTTTCCGAACTGATGTTCCAGAAGTTCGCCGACGGAGCGGACGCGACGGTTAGACAAGTGGTCGATATCGTCGGTCGTGCCGAGACCATAGGAAAGACCTTGGTTGTAAGTGATTGCCGCTACGATGTCTTCAAGCGTCAGGTGTCTTACGACAAGTTCTTTCACGTTGTTTCTTATTGCGTCAAGGCGCGCGACGTCGCCTTCGACTTCGTCAAGAAGTTTTTTGAGGTTGGGATAATAAACCTTTTCCAGAATTCCGAGTTCCTCGGGTTTGCAGTCGACGATTGCGTCAAGGTCGACGGTGTTGTTGCCGATGACTTTGAATTCAATCGTTTTCTTTTCGCCGTCTTTTTCGGCAGAGGAAACTTCGACGTAAACTTCGTTCACGGCGTTGTTCTGGATTTCTTTCGCTTTTTCTTCGGTGATGACCTCGCCTTTTTCTGCAAGGATTTCGCCGGTGAGAACGCTTACGACGTCGCGGGTGATTTTTTGTCCCTCGATACGGGAAGCAAGGCTCAACTTTTTGTTGAACTTATACCTGCCGACTCTCGTAAGGTCGTAACGACGATTGTCGAAGAAGTAATTGTTGATGAGAATGTTCGCGCCTTCGAGGGTGGGAACTTCGCCGGGACGCATTCTTCTGAACAGGTCGATTTTGCCCGCTTCTTCGGTGTGCGAGCCTTGCGGATCGCGTTCACAGGTGTCGGCAATCATCTTTTCTTCAAATACGGCGTTGATCTGGTCGTCCGTACCGTAACCCAAAGCCCTTAAAAGCGTGGTTGCGGTGATTTTGCGCTGACGATCGACGTGTACCCAAAGCAAACCGTTGGCGTCCTGCTCGAATTCAAGCCACGCGCCGTGGTTAGGAATCATCTGGTTGGAATAGCGCATTACGCCGTTTTTGTCCCTTTCGCCCTTGTAATAAACGCCCGGGCTCCTGACAAGCTGGCTGACGATAACGCGTTCCGCGCCGTTGATGACGAAACTTCCGCTGTCCGTCATCAAAGGAATGTCGCCCATAAAGATTTCTTCCGGCTCTTCGATAACGCCCGTTTCGAGGTTGGTGAGACGAGCCTTTACTTTAAGAGGCACGGCATACGTCGCGTCGCGGTTTTTGCATTCCCTGACCGAATACTTCGGCTCGCCGTCGAGTCTGTAATCGATGAAGGACAATTCCATACGTCCCGAAAAGTCGCGGATGGGCGAATATTCGTCCAGCACGTCTTTGATGCCGTGTTCGAGGAAACTCTTGTACGAATTCTTCTGAACTTCGATGAGGTACGGAATATCGAGCACGTCTTTGATCTTGCTGAAAGAGTAACGCTCGGTATTGCCATACTTTACCTTGTGAACTTTTACTTCTGACATCGTGTAACTCCTTTTTTACTGGAAATTAAATTTTGAAATTATGTTGAAATTTTTGCTACCGTGCATTATAATGAGATAAGTGCATAAGAAGGTTATGTCTTGATGCACCTCGCGAGGGCTAAAACCTCAGTACGACAACGCAAAAAGGCGACATTCGCCCCTACCCTTTCCGACTGATTCGAAAAAGAAAAATATACTTATTCATATTTTTACGCATTTTACGAGTTTACACGAAGTCGCGCAAGATGTCAACCGTTTTTGCCTGTCTCTTATACACATCTCCGAGCCCACGAGACTAGGCATGATCTCG
>ENA-OZZQ01000230-OZZQ01000230.1-human-gut-metagenome-genome-assembly--contig:-NODE-230-length-21541-cov-4.790282_pt1 | contig 21541 bp, 35 predicted proteins | sample MGYA00243647_ERZ654151 | MGnify/ENA primary metagenome ERZ654151 (study PRJEB26926, sample SAMN06165154) | human gut metagenome | biome: ENVO:00009003; feature: ENVO:2100002; material: ENVO:00002003... | reverse complement strand
AAAATGATCGGCGCAGGCCCCGGGCGAAGCGAAACGGCCCGGAAAAACTTTTTGGAGTCTGCGCGTTTTTTGGGCTCGCCAGCACCGCAGGCGTCAGGGGTGCGTCACAGTACCTTCGGCCGCGCTGCGTGGCCGTGGTGGCCTCTGTGAGGCCGCGTGCCGCGTCTTTTTTGTGCGCTGGGTTGGCTTGCCTCGGTGTGCCCGGCCGCCTTGGCGGGCGTCCTGCTGGCCGTGGCGGTGGCCCGTGGGTCACAGGCCGAGGGCTCGCTTCATGTGGTGGTCGAGGCGCTTGGCTGTCTCAGTGTTGAGCCTCAGCATGATGGCCTCGTTGGTGCGGTCGCTGGTTATCATCTGCGGCACCGAGATGGTGGTCATCTTCTGGATGTTGGTGCGGGTCTTGCTCATGCGCTGGAACGGGATCCAGCTCGTGCCGTCGGCTTTGGTGTTGCCTGTCCCCATGAGGATCCAGTGAGACCGCTGCGAGTATGGCCCGCCCTTGGTGCGGGTGTTCTTGTAGCGGCCGATGACCTTCTTGCTGCCCTTGAGGATCTGCGCCTTCAGGGTGTAGCTCCTGCCAGCCGGCGGGGCCTTGGGTGTCATGCCGAAGTGCACAGGGGTCAGGAGCCGGCCCTTGTAGACGAGGGTGAGCTCCTCGATGGTCTCGCCTGTGATGCGGATGCTGCCCGCCATCTTCTTCGGCTTGCCTCCGCTGGACGGCGTGATCTCTCCCTTCTTGATGTTGTAGACTGCCGTGACCTCCTGCGCTATCCAGCCGGGGGCCCGGGCCTTCATGTCCTTCACAGTGCTGCTGATGGCCTTGCGGCCGCCGGCCTCGATGGCCTGCACGTCTGCGACGAGCTGCCGCAGGTTTTCGATCTGGATGGATATGCTGCCGCCCGCCATGGTTGTCACCTCCTTCAGGGGAAAAGAAAAAAGCCGCCGGGCTTCTTGTGGTTGCCCGACGGCTTTCTCGCTGTCGTTGTTCGGTTGTTGGGCGGGTGTCCGTCGGACGGCTCCCCGGCGTTGTCCGGGTGTCCGGCGGTCTTTCGACATGGTACAGTGTAGCACAGGGCGCTACTGCCGTTCAATGGATTTTACTGCCCTTTACTGCCTTTTACTTCCCTTTACTGCCGGGGCCTCTGTTTCCTTCAGGATCTCGGCCATCCGCAGCAGGGCGCGGCCGTGGGCCTTGTATGTCCTGTTCTGGTAGCTGTCTATCCTCTCGAGGTAGTCCTGCCGATCACTGAACAGGACGGCGCAGATCCCGTCCCAGTCTGCCCGGTCGAAGTAGCGCAGCCGCAGCACGGCGCGCTCGTCAGGGTTTTCCACCTGCCGGATCATCGCCTCGAGGGCGGCGCGTTCCTCGCGCTCCTCGGCGAGCCGTTCCTCGATCTGCTCCTCGAGCTCCATCTTCCGCAGCACCATCATCCCGGTGCGGTCGGTCGGTGTGCCGGAGCCCCGGGGCATACCCGTCATGTCAGGGCCGGGCGGCGCGGCCATGGAGATCTCCATGCGGCCGAGGCGCTCGTACTGGTTATCTATTTCGCGGAGCAGGCGGGTGTATTTCCCGAGCCGCTCCTTGATGTCGTGAGTGATCGGCTTGTCGCTCATTCAGGTCAGGGCGTCACTCCTGTCCACCTCCTTCCTCGTCAGGGCCGAAGATCTCGGCGATCTCCTCACGCGAGAGCTCCCGGCCTTGACGGACGCAGCGCACATTCTGTTTTCCTGTTATCCTGATGTATCGCTTGACGATGACATCCGTGAAGGCCGGCGTCAGCTCCATGGTGTAGGAGGGCTGGCCGTATGCCTCGCAGGCGGCCAGCGTGGTGCCGGATCCGCCGAAGAAGTCGACTACCCCGTTGGCCCATTGGGTGTTGTCCAGCAGTATCTCGATGATTTCCGTCGGCTTCTGTGTCGGGTGGAGCTCGTTGCCTGTGCGGCTGCACTCGATGACATTGGCGTAGCCCTTGTGGTTGTCGAACTTCGGCTTTGTCCGATGCGCGAACATAATGAGCTCGTGCTGCGTTCTCCAGCCGACGCCCATGCCGGGGCTCTTTTTATTCCAGACAATCATGTTCTTTACTCCGAGCCCGCTGCTCTCGACGATGTCGAACAGGTACACCCACATACGCCAGTCGGTGAAGATGTAGGCGACGAGGACGGGTAGATCTTGGAGCATGGCCTTCATAAGTGCCTGATAACCGCGGGTGCTGAGGGTGTCATTGGCTATGGTGGGTAGGTTTCCGTCTACCCGATCTGTTCCTATGCTTCCGGCACTTCGGCCGCTCTCTTGGAAGCCGCCGGAGCAGTATGGCGGGTCGGTTATCAGGATCTCTGGTTTCGCGCCATCAAGCAGGAGAGCGCGGTCTTTTTCGCTCGTGCAGTCCCCGCATACAACGCGATGACGCCCGAGGATCCACAGGTCGCCGCGCTTCGTGACAGGCTCTGCCGGGGGCGGGATCTCGGCGTCGGGGTCGCCCTTGGGCTCCTCGGTGTGCAGCGCCTCGGACAGGGCTGTCACGATGTTCCCGTAGTCCTCCTCAGTGTAGCCGGAGAGCATGAACGGGATCTCGCCGGTGTCGATGTCGGCGAACACTTCCGCGAGGAGCTTGTTGTCAGTGGTGGCGAGCTCGGCGATGCGGTTGTCGGCCGTCAGGTCGGCCAGCTCCTCGGCCTCGCTGGCGTAGTCCTGATAGTCGACCGGGGCCTCGGCCATGTCGCCCAGCTCGGCGGCCATCATGCGGCCGTGGCCCTTGACGATGTAGCCGCTGCGCTTGCTGACGGTGATGGGGCCGCGCCAGCCGGTGGCCCTTATAATCGACGCGAGGAGCTTGATCTGCTCGGGCGGGTGTTGGTTGGGGTTCTTCGGGTTTGGCCGCAGATCCTTCAGCGGGACGATGGCGTCGTGGGCGCAGAACACAGGGACGCCGTCGGCGTAGGCTTTAGGCTGCGCGGCCGTGGTGTACTCGGCCAGCTCGGGGCCGGCCTGCGGTTGGGGTTTGTCCTTTGCCATGGGTTTCCTCCTTTACCTGTTGAATATTACAAGGAGTATATGCCAGTTTCGGAGCAGGGCGTCGAGGGACGAGTAGGGGCACTTGAGGCCGTCATCTGGAGCGATCAGAACGACCTCGCCCTTGCGCTTCACGATGGTGACGGCGTAGAAGCGGCCGGCGTGGAAGCCCATGCTCCCATGCTTGCCGGTGAAGATCGCGCTCGCCTTCACGGTCGGCCGGATCCGCAGCTCTTTCTCCAGCAGCTCGCGGGCCTTGTCTCTATTCATGGTGGCGACCTCCTTCTTTCAAATAGCCGAGCCCTCCGCAGCGGTCGCAGGGGACGGCGGTGTCCTTCACGCGGACGGCTGGCCCGCCGATGTAGCGCGCCGCCTGCATGGCTCTTACCTTTCCAGATCCGAGGCACTTCGGGCAGAGCCGGCCGAGATTGGCCGGCGTTCTGATGATGATCTCACTCACGACGACGGCCTCCTCTCTTGAAGCGGTCGGCCTGCGGGCAGGTGGCCCAGTGTGGCCGGTAGCCGGCGTCGGTGGCGTTGGCCCCAGGGACGATCTCGCAGCTCACGACCTCGCCCCGGGTGGTGACGACCTTGTCCTTGCCGTCTGGCGTGGCCTTGTAATAGACCGGCGCCGGGTCGCAGGGCATGGCCTTCCCAACGGGCGTCTTGATCCACACGATAGGGGCGCCGCAGCCGCGGCAGGTTGCCTTATTCATCCGGGGCACCTCCTTCGCAGGGCTGAGCTCCGTCGTCGACCGTGCGGCTCCAGATCCCCGGCTTGTACTGTTGGTGCAGCCATTCGTGGAGGTTTGACTCGGCGTAGCTGTTGAGCCGTCCGAGCAGCCGGCGCAGCTTGTCCTCCTCGACTTCGTCGGTGCTGCGGGCAAATATGAGCCGGAGCTGGTCGAGCATGATCTGGACATCCGCGATCTCCTCGATGACGTTGGAGACGGCTGCGGTGGTGGTCGCCCCGGGTGTCGCCCGTTTGACCTTGCAGAGGGCTTTGGTCAGCTCGGCCATCTCCTCGACGGCCATGTCGATTTGTGCGGCCTCCCCATAGCGGTGAATGGCTCGCAGCATAATGTCGCGGCGTTCTCTTTTGTCCATCATCTGCGCCCGGCCCTCCTTTCGGCCTGTTTGAGGAAGGCGATGCGCTTCTTCAGCTCGAGGTCGGTCTCCCCGGGCTGGCGCTCGAGGCCGTAGCGGTGGGCCTGCTCGTCGATGCCGAGGCTGCGTTCCTGCCGGCGCTGCTTTTCCTCGGTCTGCTTGACGCCCTCCTTCACGAGGACGACGATCAGAAAGACCAGCAGCACGGCGATGACAATGGCCGCAGGGATCCAGATCGGGGCCAGCACCCACAGCCAGCTCCAGTCGATGAAGCCGGTGAGCTTCAGGACGATGAAGGCGATGGTCAGCAGTCCGCAGAAGCCGATCCCGCCCGCGGTGCTGCCGTTGTTTCTGTTCTCATTCATGGTCTTTTTCCTCCTTCTGGTTTTCCGGGCGCATGGGGCACCACTTCGGCGACGTCTTGATCGCCGGCTTTCTTTCTCCCGGCGGGGTGTAGCCGATGAAGGCGGCCAGCCGGGAGCTGCGCGGGCATACTCTGTTGAACGTCTCGAAGGCGTCGGGGTGTACGCACATACAGTCCCCGCGTGGGCCCTTCAGGTGGCTGTTGTTCCCGGTCACTTTCGCGTAGCCCGTCACCCGCATGAAGTGGCACGAGCGGCAGGTCGGTCTCTCTTTCATCTTCCAGACCTCCCGCCTCTGAGCGCGCAGGCGGTACAAGCCGCACGGAGCTCCGGCTCCGCTGCGAGCGCCTGACGAGCGATCTCAGTCTCCCAGCACTCGGCCCCGCAGACGGGGCAGGCGGTGAGCTTCCAGTCGTCCCGCCCCGGCTCTGGAATGTTTTCACGCAGCGGCATGGCAAGGATCCCGCCGTCTCCGGCCTCATGAGGGATTAGCACGCCCGGATCGTCGTCGGGGATCATGGCGTTTAGGATCTCGTCGTACTTGTCGCCGATGGCCTTCTCGGCTGCTTTCCATGCCTCTCCGTGGTCTCTGTCCTCCGGCGTGGCTACATGAGCCAGCTCGTGGGCCAGCAGCTCAGGGGCGGCACCGATTGGCGCCTCGGCCGAGATGCAGACGATGGGCGTGCTGCCGTCGTCGGGGAAGATGGTCAGACCGAAGGCTCTGTTGCCCGACTCGTCGCACAGGTCGGGGACGAACTGCGCGTGGTAGTCGATGCCGGGGTAGAGCTCGGCGAAGGCCCGGGCCACGATGGCCGACGGGTCGTTCATGTAGGGCGAGGCCATGGGGCCGATCTGCTCGTACTGCTTCAGGGCCGCATAGGTCTGGCGTAGCATGGCCCGGAGCTCGTCTTTCTTGAAGCCGTTTAGGGTCGGCCCGTTGAGGACGAGGTCGATCATCTTGTCGCTCCAGTCCTCCATCATGCGGGTCTCGCCCATATAGCGGGCGGCGCCGGGGTCGGCGTCGACCTTCTCGCGGGTGAGGGTCTTGTAGTCTTTCATCTGGCGCCTCCTTTGAAAAATCCATCAGGATCTCGGTGGATCGCTTCGACCGTGTCCTTGATGCCGCCGGCGATGCACTCGGCCATGGCGGTCGCCGTCTTGGTCTCTGCGTCTTTGGCCGCTTTCTCGATGGCCGGGCCGATCTCCCACGGCTCGAGCCCAGTGTTTTCGTAGAGGGCGAGGCGCTGCACGAGCGCCTCCTTGGTCGATGCGCTCCAGTACCCAGTCTTGATGCCGTTGCACCTCTCGTGCGTCATGCGTTCCATGTGATCGCTCCTTTCTGAAGGCCGAGCGGGCCGCAGCCCGCCCGGCCGATGCCTTACTGCATGATGACGACCTTGCCGGCTTGGATCAGGTCGGCGAGGTTGGTGTTGAAATAGTCCGCGATGTTCTTCTTGGCCTCCAGCTTCCAGATCCCGCCGTCGGCCTCGAAAAAGCCGATGCCCTCGTCAGGATCCACTCGCAGCAGGAACTCGCTCTCGGGCTGTTCCACCTCGAGGAATGTGCGGAAGGGCCGCAGCATGACACGGGGCTTCACCTCGACCAGAGCATTGAGGGCCACGCCCTGCCGGGCCTCCACGGTCTGCGTGACGCCGTTGTCCTTCGTGCTGACGCTGTTCTCGTCCGTCATCCGGCTCAGCAGGTCGAGCAGGTAGGCCGTGCCCTCGTTGGGGATGAACAGGCTGCGCAGCTCGATCAGAGCGACCTCGCGGCCACGGAAGCCGGTGCGCAGGCCCGGAGCGTCGGCCTCGGCGCGGTAGAGGATGTTGCGGGAGAAGTCCGGCAGGTAGGTGGTCATGACCTCGACGCTCTTGTAGCTCTTGGCCTGCACCATGATGGTCGTGTCGACCTTCTCCAGCTCGGTGCGGATCAGCTTGCAGACTCCGTCGAGGCCGCTGACGCTGATGGCCTCGGGGCGGTCGACATGGGGCGGGATCCGGGTGAGGTGGCCGTCGGTGTAGGTCTGGCCGCCGATCTCGAAGATCTTGGTCTCCTTCAGGCTGACGATTTTGTCGATCATTTTGGCGAGCATGATGTTGTCCTCCTTGTTTATGAATATTTATGCGGTTATGCGTGAGTGACGAGCTTGAGGAGCTTCGGCTGCTCCTGCTGCGTCCCGTCCATGTTCAGTTGTCCGGGCACCTGCGGCACCATCTCGGCCACGACGAGCTCGCCGTTGCCGTCGCCGGTGACATAGAGCGAGGTGGCGACCGGGTTTGTGGCGGCGAGGGTGCTCTTGGCCGTCACCGAGACTTGGATCTGCCGGCGCTCGTCGTCCGGCGTCAGCTCGATGGTGAGGGTGATCTTGCGCTTGGCGGTGGCCTTGGTGTTGGGGTCGAGGATGTTCTGGATCACCTTGTCCATCTCATAGTCGACGCGCTCCTCGAAGGCGCCGCGGGCCATGCGCATGATGCTGTCGCGGTTTTCGTTCATGGGGTTGCTCTCCTTTCTGTCAGGCCCCGGGGCCGAGGAGCGTCATCTGCTCCGGCCCGGTGGCGGGATTGTCGGCCGGCGCGGCCGCGGTCTGGTCTGCTGCTGCGGTGTGCACCCGGGCCCATACGGCCTCGGTGGCGTCCGAGCGGGTGGCCTTTCTGCGGCCGACCGTCTTGAGGATCCCCATCTGCTTCATCTCGGTGAGGCGTGGGGCCACATAGTTGCGGTTGAAGTACGGGATCTCGCCGGCGGCGACGAGCTCCTCGGTGATCTCGCTGGCGGTCATCTCCCGGGCCCCGAGGGTCTCGAGGATCAGCCGGCAGCGTTTCTCCCTCTTTGGGAGGACGGCGTCATAGCTCTGGCGCCGGGTCTCCCGGGTCGTTCTGTCCATCGGTTTCCTCCTTTCTGGCGTCGGGTGCCGGGGCTTCGTCTCCCCATGCGTCCCATCCGGGAGCCGCCTCTCTGGCGAAAAGCTCGATCCGAGGCAGATCGCCCATCAGCTCGACGATCTTGTCTCGAACTTCTGGCGGCTTTTGGCTGTGTTTGCGCAAGGGGGAGAAAACGAGCTGCCCGACACTGGCACTGATGCGTTTCGGTTTTCCCTTGACCGCGATCAGGCACGGCTCTGAGTTGCCTCGAGTCCATCGACCGAGGCCGAAAAAGAAGCCGTTGCCGCTGCGGTTTTGCTTTACCCATTGGAAGGCGATGCTTTTGTAGGTGAAGCCCCATGCCTCGATCAGGTCGAGAGCTTCCTGCATCTTCGGGTAGGTCGCCCACATAAAGAGGACGCAGTCATCAGCAGCTATACCCCCCCCCGCAGGATTGACCGGGAGCTTCTTGAGCTCGTCGATCTTCATGGTGCTGTATTGTGCCGCGGCCGCTCCAGCGCATCCGCTGTCGCTGTACGACCACGGCGGGTCGGCGTAGATGATGCTGTACTTCTTGTCGGGGAACGGGATCATGGCTGCACCTCCCCGACGATGATGGTGCTCGGCTGTTCTCGGATCATCTGCTTCAGACGCTCGAGCTCCTCGGGGCTCAGGTCTTTCACGGTGATGGCCTCCGGCGGCAGCTTGTCGAGGAACTTCACGAAGCCGGCCGCGACCGGCACCTTGTAGGGTTTCAGCTCGTCGCGGGTCATGTACTTTCGGCCGTAGGTGGCGGCCATATCCCTCCAGACGGGCCACGGCACGCGGAAGCACTCGGTCAGGCTCATGGAGACGAGGACGAAGGCGACGGCGCCGAGCTTGTGATGGTGTTCGAGATCGTCCCGTTGCTCCTTGGTCAGGCGGTTGAACTCGATGCGGTCGTCGTCGGTGTGTTTGGCCTCGAACACGACGGCCCTGCCGCCCTTGAGGGTGCCCTTGTAATCCGGCTGGGCCTGCTTGGTGTAGCAGGCAAGGAACTGGCCCTTGTAGTTTTTCGGCCCGAGGGGCTTCATGGGCTCCGGCGTCTTTTCAATCTTGGCGAGCCCCCGGTCGAGGTAGTAGTCGCAGGAGCCGGAGATCATCGCCTCGAAGTAGCTGCCGGCGAGCCGGGCCTGCTTGCCGCGGATCTGCGCCCGGATGTGCTTCTCGGCTTCGTAGGGCGTCGGGTCGTTGTAGCCCTCGGCGTTTTTCTTGGGGTTGTCTGCCATGACGATCACCCGCCGATCTCGAGCCGGCTGCCCGGGTTTTCCTTCAGGCGCTTGGCGAGGTCGATGATGACGCGGCCGTCCAGCTCGACGCTGATGGGCCCATGGTTGAGGTGCTCGTTGCAGCGGGCCATCGCCCGGAAGGCCGGCACCCGGATGATGACGCTGCCGGCGTCCTGCGGATCCTCGTCCCGCTTCTCGGCCTCGGGGATCTCGCTGATGGCCTTGAAGCCGTTGAGCACGGGGATCCCGCGCTCCCGGGCCAGCTCGATCTCGGCAGCCATTCCGGCGGTCGGGCAGTCGAGGCCGAAGGCCCACAGCTCGTCGCACATGAGCACCAGCTCGCGGCCGATGCTCAGGCCCAGCTCGCGCTCGGCCGGGACAGTGTCGTCCATGAACTGCGTGAGGTAGATGTGCGGGGTGATGGGGATGCAGCCGCGCTCCACGGCAGCCCGGCTGAACTCCTTGGCCCGCTGGATGTTGTTCTCGTAGTCCCCGCGGCACGGGGAGCAGATGTAGACCTTTTTCATGTGGTTATGTCCTCCTTATGCGTGAGCACTTTGGCCCATCGCTTCTTGTACTCGGCCGGCGGTTGCTTCTCTGGAAAGAGTGAGAGCTGCGTCGGCCTTCCTGCGTATTTCTGCTTGTTCCACCTTGGCTTTCCAGCCTTCTCGGCCTCCAGCGTCCAGCCCGCCGCCTTCAGGCTTGTCCCGGGCTCACTCTGGAGCGTGAAGGTGATGATCTTGCCGTAGCCCTCGCGCCTCGCCCGGCGGGCACAGGCGGCATATAGGGCCGAGCAGGCGTTCCTCGTTCCATCGGTGCAGAGGCGTGTCACCTCGAGGGTGTTGCCGTCATCCAGCCGGCGGCCGGTCGGGCGCCCCACGATTGCGACGCCACAGAGGCGGCCGTCCTTGAAGGCTGCGAGGCTCCACTTGTGCCCGACGACTCTGCCATGGTGGCGGTGCACGGCCTCGACATAGGCGTTGGCCTGCTTCAGCGTCGTGGGCTTGATCTCGATCACCTGCTGCGCCAGCTCTGGCCGGTGAGGGTGATGGCCCTGCACATTTCCATGAGCCGGTCGATGGTGGCCCGGGCGGTCATGTCGTCCCGGGTTTCCCGGGGTGTCATGCGCTCGATCAGGGCCTCGGTGTCGTAGTTGGTGGTCACTATGGTCGGCAGGTATTCCTCATAGCGGCCGTTGATGATGTTGTAGACCGTGGAGATCGCCCACTCGGTCGGCGGCTCCTTGCCGATGTCGTCGATGACGAGCAGCGGGACGGTCTTGTAGATCTTCAGCACGCTTCCCTCGTCGGTGTCGCGCTTGGAGAATGTGCGCTTGATGCGCTCCAGCAGGTCGATCATGGTCATGCAGACGACCGGCCGGCCCTGCGCGATCAGGTGGTTGGCGATGGCTGCGGCGAGGTGTGTCTTGCCGGTGCCCGGCGGGCCAGCTATAAACAGGCCGTTTCGGCCGGGCTCGGGAGCCCCGGGCCGGGGGAGCAGGGTGTCGAAGCTGTCGGCATACCTGCGGGCCGCTGCGGCTGCGCGCCGGTTGTCGTCGGTGAGCTGGAAGGTGTCGAAGGTGCGCCGCAGGAAGCGGTCGCCCATGCCCGACTCGCCGATGATGCGGTTGATGCGCTCCCGCATTTTGCGCTCGGCCTCGGCCTTGCGCCGGGCCTCCTCCTCGGCAGCCTTGGCGGCCTTTTCCTCCTCGTAGGCTTTCACAGCCTGCGGGCAGGTGCACCTCTCGGCCCCGTAGGGCGGCCAGATGATGCGGTCGCCGAACTTGAAGCCCTTGTGGTAGCGCATGGCCCCGCAGAACTCGCAGGGGACAGGATCCGGGGTGTCTGGCAGGTCGGCGACGCGCTCGTCGCTGCTCCAGATCCAGCGGTCGCCGTCGTCACTGGTCTCCGTCGTCGTCTGCCGGCTTGAAGCCCTTGCCCCAGTTTCGGCCGGCGTCTGCATCCCGCTGAGGATCTCGCTGATAGCCTTCACCTGTGCTCACCTCCTCGCCGTTCTCCCAGTAGCCGCCGTTGAGCCATGTGGCCGGGTTCGGGATGTACCTGCCATTGTCCCGGCGCCACTGGTCGCTCCTCTTTTGGCGGTCGACGGCCTGCATGATGGCCTCGTGGAGCTCGGCCGTCGGTTTGATCTTGTTCCACGCCTTGAGGGCGTACTGCTTGCCGACTTTCTTGGGGTAGGCGTTCCAGAACTCGTCAAACCTGACCTCGATGGGCGACTTCTTCCCCGCGCCATCCCCCTCGTCTGAGGGGGTAGGGGGTGTTACTCTCCCTTTCTTTTCTCTACTCTGGTCTACTCTACTCTTGCCGCCGGTCGTTGGCGTGGCGTCCGGCGGTTGTCCGGCGGTCGGCGTCTGGTCGTCCGGCGTATCGTCCGAGGACGAAGCGGCGGCAGCACGGCGGCGGGCCGACCGTTCTTTCTCGGCTTGCCGTTGGTCGATCAGCTTGCCGGCGTACTCGTACCAGTCGTGGATCTCGAGGGTGCCGTCCTCGTTTTCGTCGATCCAGCCGGCCCGGATCAGCGTCTCGGCCAGCTTTTCGGGCTCTCCGTCCCACTGTGCCGCCCGGGCGATCATGCGCGGGGTGATGCCGGCGAGGTCTCCCTTGGGGGCGTTATCGAGGGCCCACAGCCAGAAGGACACGAGCAGCCCCATCATGTGCGGCGGGGTGATCTCGAGCTCGTCGGCTGCGTCAAAGAGCTTGCGGTGGTCTTTGAGTGTTTGGTGCACTTGAAGCCATGCCACGGTCGTCACCTCCTTTTATGCGGTCGCGTGTCTTTGGCTCGTTTTCGGTCGGCCGCCGGTCGCCCGGCGGTCGTTCAGAATGGCAAATCTCCATTGTCGTCCACCTCGGTGAAGTCGCCGGAGCTGTCCGGGTAGTCGGCGAAGTCGCCGCCGGTGTCCTGATGGCCGGCGCCTGCCCCGTCCTTCTTGCTGTCGCAGAAGTGGACAGAGGAGACGGTGATCTCGGTGGCCTTGCGGTGGTTGCCGTCCTTGTCCTCGTAGTTGCGGCTGGTGAGCTCGCCCTCCACGAGGACGAGCCGGCCCTTGGTGAGGTATTTGCTGACGAACTCGGCCTGCGCACGCCACGCGACGCAGTCGATGAAGTTGGTGATCTTCTGGCCGTCCTTGGTCTTGCGGCCGGTGTCGCTGGCGAGCCGGAAGCTGGTGATCGCCACGCCGCTCGGGGTGTGTCTGAGCTCAGGGTCGGCCGTCAGCCGCCCTTGCAGTCCTGTGTGGTTATACATCAGCCTTGACCTCCTTGCTGGTTATGCTGCGCGGCAGCGGCGTCGAGAGAGTTGCAGATCTCGTCGTACTCCTGCCGGCTCAGTGTGGCCGGATCCTGCTTTTTGTACTTCTCGAGGATCCGGGCGTTGGTGCGCTCCTTGCTCATGCCGGCGGCCTCTGCCTTCTTGTAGAGCCGGGTGAGCTGCGCGTCGGACAGTCGGCCGGAGCCCTGCCCCTGCCGCTGCTGGCCCTGTCTGGAGCCGCCAGAGGTGCCCCCGGGGCCCTTGCCCTGCGCGCTGAAGTCGCTGTTGTCGGGGTCGTCCTCACCTTGGTCGATGCTGAACTTCTCGAACAGGTAGTATTTCAGGGCGTAGGTGTGGGCGGCCCCCTTGGCCTTGGCCGGGTCGTCGTTCCAGCCGAGGGCGTGGACGACTGCCTCCAGCGTCTCGTCGTCGTTGTCGAGGTTGATCCAGCGGATCGTCAGGTCGGCCTCGTAGAGGAACATGAGCTTGTCGCCGTTGTAGGTCTTGGTCTGCATGGTGATCCAGTAGACCGGGTCGCCGTTCTCGGCGTAGCGTGTGGCCTTCTCGCCGATGACCTCGAAGTCGACGCCGAGCTCGTTCATGATGGGGGTGATTTTCTCCCACACGTCGTAGATCTTGGCGTACTTGTATTTGACGCCTTCGCTGTGCTTCTTCTTGACGATCTCCGGGCAGGCTTTTCGCATTTCCACGAGCTTCTGCCGGAGCGTCAGACAGCGGGCCTCGATGGGAGGGGCCGCAGCAGCGGCCGCCTCCGGCTTTTTGGTCTCAGTTGCCATGTGGCACCTCCTTTAGATGTCGACCGTGAAGGTGGCCGGGGTCTCGTAGGCCGTGACGCCCTCCACGATCTCGCCGGTGCTCTGGATGGTGGCGATCTCGCCGGTGTAGGCGAGAAGCTTCTTCAGCTCGCCCCACTTGGCCGACTCCTCGACCTTGACGAGGTCGCCGTAGCCGTTTTCGCGCAGCCACGGCACCAGCTTGGAGTCGTCGACCGTGGCCTTGACGGTGCCCTTCTTGAGGGTCAGGGTGCCGGAGAGCAGCCGGTATTTCTCGGTCGTCTTGGTGGTCTTGTGGGGCACGGTGTTGAAGAAGTCGGCGAGGCAGGAGGTCAGGAAAGCGGTGCCGTTCTCCATGCGCCGGCGGGCGGCTTCGACCTTCTCCTCGATGGCCGCCTTCTGCTGGTCGGCCAGCTCCTTCAGGCGGTTGTACTCGCTGCGCTCCTCGGCGATCTTGCGGATGGCCCAGTCGGCGCAGCGGTCGTCGGTGATGCGGAAGGGGGCGCGCTCGCCCTGCTCCACGGTGCCGAGGTCGACCTGCTCCAGCTCGTCGAGGGTGACGGCCGGCAGCGCCTCGGCAGGGGCCTCGGGGGCCTCTGCCTGCTGTTCTGCGGCGATGGCCGCGGTGGTTTTATCGCTCATGCGGTTGCTCCTTTCTGGTGCTCTGCGGCCCGCGTGGCCGCGAGTTGGCTGTAATGTTCATCTATCTCGATCCCGATGTACTGGCGCCCTGTTTTGGCGGCAGCGACGAGCGTGGAGCCGCTGCCGGCAAAGGGGTCGAGGATCAGGGCGCCCGGGGTGGTGGTCGCCTCTATGAGCTGCTCCAGCAGCTCGACGGGCTTCTCGTTGGGGTGTATGAGGCTTTGGTTGCCGACCTTGGCACAGGCGATCAGGTCGTCCGGCCGTTTCCCGGGCAGCTCGAAGCGGCCCTTGGCGGCGAAGATGATGACCTCATAGCGCGGGGCAAAGGAGCCCTTGAGGTCTCCCATGCCGTGCGCCTTCTTATCCCACACGATCACCGACTTGACTGTCAGGCCGGCGAGCCGCAGGGCGTCCATGAAGGTCTGCTGCACATCCCATCTTGCGAAGCAAAGTACCCCCCCCGCGTTTCACGACTCTGGCGGCGTCGTAGATCCACCAGATGAACGGGGCCTTGTCGTTTTTGATCTTTGCGAGTCGGCGCTCCTTTTCTTTGCGCCCGCTCTGGTAGTCGATGCCGTAGGGCGGGTCAGTGATGACCATGTCGACGCTCTCGTCGTCCATGCTGCGCAGCACAGTCAGGCTGTCGCCGGTGATGACGGTGTTGGGCTGGATCATGCTGCCGGGCTCCTTTCTGCGAAAAAGCGGTGGCCGTCGACCTCTGCGACGAAGATCTGGCTCTCATGCCAGTCGCTCGTCACGAGGGCGGGGTTGTAGAAGTACATGACGGGGGCGTCGATGGCGACCTCGCCGCGGTCAAATACGGCCGCGACGGCGTCCTTGACGCTCTGCGTGGGGTCGGGGCGGTTGCTGGTGTAGCTGTAAATCACGACGGCCTCAGAGGGCTGCACGCCCTCCTTCTCGGCGGCGTTGAGAATACACTGAGCGACCAGCATTTGCCCCTCGAAGCTCTCGCCGCCAGACTCGGCCATGACGACACGCTCCACAGTGTCGCGCTCGCTGGCACTGAGGTAGAAGCGGACGGGCGCCTCGGTCGGCTCCGGCGTCTGCGTACTCGCTGCCGGTGTTTGAATTACGACTGCCGGTTGTTCTGCGGTCGGTGTCGGAAGGTCTGCGGCCGTCGGTCGGTCTGTCCCGATGGTCGAGACGGCCACGCCGATGCCGGCGACCATGACCGCGGCGGTCAGAAGGACGGCCGTCTGCCGGATCCGGGCCTTGGCACGGCGCCGGCGGCGTGTTATACTTTGGGTGCGGGATCCGTGCGCTGGCGAGCTGCCGGATGTTCTCGCAGGGGTCGCCCGGTCGCGTCGGGCGGCCCTTTCTTTTGTTGCTTCCATGGTTTTCTCCTTTCACTGGCCCCGGGCCGTCATGAGGGCCTCGCAGGCTGCGATTGTGAAGTCGCTGAACGCGGTCTCCCTGACGGTGTCGGCGGTCAGCAGGACGAGGTACTCGTCGTTGTAGTAGTCGATCTCCGGGCTGCGCTCCCGGCAGAGGTCGAGCTTCCTGCGGGCATAGGGCTCGGAGCGTTCCCACAGGCTGTCGGGGATCCAGTGTCCGAGGTGCTCCTCGACACGCTCGCGCAGCTCCTCGCTCGTGATGGTGATGGCCGGGGCCATGTTCTTCACCTCCGTGACATCCGGGCCGGGAGCGTCTGCTCGGGGCGCGTGATGCTCTTGTTGAAGCCCTGCGGCTCATAGCGCACGCCGGTGATCCGGCGGCCGCTGACGCCGTACTTGGGGTTATAGCCGAACAGGTTGACATAGCTGCCGAGGTCGTCCCGTTCCTCGTCCATGGCCTTCAGCACCTCGAACAGGGCGAGCACGTCGTCGATGGCCCGGTGGCTGTTCTGCACCTTGTCCTCCAGCTCGTAGGCGAGGATCGCATTGGCGAGCTTGTGGGGGTAGGGGCGGCGGTCTTTGTAGACCGTCAGGCTGTCCAGCCAGTCGAGATGGCCGGGCTTGAAGCCCCGCAGCAGCTCCCGCAGAAAACAGGCGTCAAACTGCGCATTGTGGGCGACCATCAGGACGGGGCCGGGCTTGACCAGCTTGAGGAAGCGACTGACGGCCGTGCCGCTCTGCACACCCTCGGTCTCCAGCAGCCGGTCGGTGATGCCGGTGAGGGTTACGATGTTCTCAGGGAGCTGCTCACCATCCGGCAGTTTGATGAAGGTGTCCATCTTGCCGGCGATCCGCAGGGCCCCGGTCTGCGTGCGTTCCACGCGCAGCGCTGCGAGCTCGATGATCTGGTCGTCTCCCGGGTCGAGGCCGCTGGTCTCCGTGTCGAAAATGACGAGGGCCTTGTAGCGGCCGAGCAGGCTGGAGAGGTTACTCATGGGTTGCCTCCTTCTCGGATGGCCCGCAGCTTCCCGAGCAGGAAAGAGACCTCGGCCGCGAACTGTTCCCCGGTGGCGTAGGTGCCGCCGAACTGTTCGACCAGCTCCGCAACGATGGTGCCGGCCTCCTGCGCGCCGATGCCGGTGTCCTCGTCGTCGACGGGGATCAGGAGATCGGAGTCCAGATAGCAAGCGGGGCGCAGGCCGCCGAGGCCGCAGTAGGCGCCGCCCCAGCTCAGCGCGCCGTCGGAACTGACGAGGCGGGCGCTATGCTCGTACCCATTGGAGGCGGTGCTGTACGCGGTAGAGAGCCACCACCAGTCGTCAGCGTTGGGAATTACATCGCGGTTGCGCCGGTACTGGTCAACGGTCAGCGAGAAGATGGTGACGGTGCAGGTGCCGTAGTCCTTCAGGCCGTCGTCGGCCGTCAGGTCGAGCTCGGTGGTGAGGAAGGCGTGCGGGCCCTTTACGGCGTCGATCAGGTTGTCGAGGTAGGGGCCGTTCATCCACTCTTTGCTGCTGGAGATGGCGAAGTTGTTGCGGTTGTCCTCGTCGAAGGGCTTGTCCGGGATCACCTCGAGGCGCAGACAGAGGGTACGGCCGGCGGGATCGTGCTCCAGCACCACCCACTTCTCGGCGGCGTAGGGGAACACGGTGCCGCGGGCGGCAGTCTTGAGGGCTTTCTTCATGGTTTTGCTCCTTTCGTTGTCTGCGGCCGGTCGTTCTGGCCGGGCCGCTGGTTTGGTAGTGTCTCGCCGGCGCGCAGCCGGCTCTCACAATGCGGGCAGATGTAGCCGCCGCGGGGGATCTGCTGGTATATGCTCACATTCCAGTAAAGCCCGCAGCCGACGCACTTGAACTTCACGAGCTCCCACCTCCTTCCGAAGCCAGCGCAGAGAAGAAGGCCCGCCGGATGCGGTTGCGGTATTTCTTGCGGACGCGGGCCCGCTTCGCGTGGAGGGCGTAGTGGCGCCACTTGGGAGGCGCACGGCACAGCAGGAAGTCGTCAAAGGCTCGGCCGATGGTGTTTACGATGGTTTTGGCAGCCCATACGGCCCACTCGATCATGCGGTTGATAGCCTCGATGATGTTGTCGAAGGTGTCGAGGATCCGCTGCACGGCCTCCGGACTGAGCTTCATGCTGCTGGCGGCCTCTGCGATGCACTCGATGGCCTCCTCGGTGGCGTCGGGGTAATGGCTTGTCACGACCTCGGCGAGAGCTGCGTGCGCTTCTCTGGCCGTCTGCATGGCGTTGTAGTCCTCGGCGGTCATGCTGCCGTCGTATATGTAGGGGTTGAGCTCGTCCTCCGGGCCATCGACCAGCCGCTCGCTGAAGGGGAGGCCGGCCTCGGCCGCCTGCTGCCGGGCCGCTTCTATGTCGGCCCGGGCCTGCATGAGGGTGTCATCGTCGGCGAGGGCATTGGTGCCCCGCTCGTAGTGCCAGCGGATGCCGGCGGCGATGTCGTCGATGGTCATGTCGCCGAAGTGGCCGAGGTAGTAGCCGTTCAGGGCCACGGCCCGGGGGTCGAGACGCAGGGCCTCGAGAGCGTCGTTGATGTCGTCGGTCTCCCACTCGTTGTTGCCGAGGTCGCTCCAGACGGTCAGGGCGTTCCACGAGCGGCCGGTGCGGTAGACAATCACCCAGCCGATCCCGTCGCGGATCTCGCTGGCGTACTCCCGGGCGATTTCTTTCAATGCTGCCATGCTGGTGCCTCCTCTCTGATGATGCGGACGACCGTGACGAGGTCGTCGATGTCGTGCTTGGTGATGTAGGTGTCGGCCTCGGAGAGCCCGAGGTGCCGCAGCAGCGGCTCTGGCCCGTCCAGCAGGAAGGTGTGGACGGCCACGGCGTTCAGCCGGTAGACCGTCACCTCCACGATGCAGCGGCCGCTGTCGTCCTCCAGCTCGGCCGGGAAGGAAGCCCGGCAGAGCAGCGAGGCGTCGAACTTCGGGGCGGCCGTCGCGGCCAGCCCCGTCGTGATGCCCTCGACGAACTGCTCGAAGGCTTTGCGGGGGATAGAGCTGCGGTATCTTTCGAGGAGCTCGTCGGAGAGGGTGAGGATCGCGTTGTTGTCCATGGTGCCGCCTCCCTTCAGCAGACGTCGCCGTGCGGGGCGACCGTCATGACGCGCTTGATGTTTCCGTCTTTGTCCTTGTAGACTTCCTCGACGCTGTTGTCAGCCCAGCGGATCGTCTCGACGTGTTGCCAGCAGCGAGCGGCCTCTGCGGCCTCAGCTTCGTCTCTCGCCTTCTTCTGGAGCTCCTTCAGCCGGTTGTACTCCTTGAGGGTCATGCTGTTGAGCGGCTCGTCGAGCGCGTAGTCTCCGAGGTAGTAGGTGGTGAAAGTCCGGCGCCATCCGGCGTTATACCATCCACTCGTCACTTTTTCGGCGAAGGCAACGAGCTCGGCGTCGTCTGTGATGGGGCCTCTGCGCCGCTTCTTGTAGATGAACTCGTCGCGGCTGTATGTCGGCTGGCCGTCGACATATCCGAAAACATTGGGATCGTAGGTCATGGTCTTGCTCCTTTCGTCTTGGCCCGGCCTCGGCCGGGGTGCTTTGCTTGGCTCCCTGAAAACGAAAAACACGGCCGCCGGCGGCGATCAGGCAGCGGCGCGGGTGCGCAGCTTGTCCATCTTCAGCGTCGGGGTCGTGTTCGTCTGTTTCATGGGGTCATCTCCTTTCTTCGGCCCGGCGGTGCCGGGTGTTCTTGGCTACTGTGCGAGGGTTGCGACCGATTTCTTTCCCCTGCGCTTGAAGCTCTCGCGGAGCCGCCTCTCGGCCAGCTCTGCGCTGTACCCCTCGCGCTGGTTTCTGTCCAGCTCGCCGGTCGCGCCGCGCTGGAGCTCCTTGTAGATCGTGGTGTAGTGGACGGAGAGGCGGGCCGCGATGTCGGCCGGCCGGTCTCCGATCAGGTGCCACGCCTCGATCTTCTTCCTGTCCTCGAAGGTCAGGTAGCGGTATTTTCCCGTCGGTCTCACCTCCGTCTATGGGGTCGATATAAAAGAAAAAATGCACAGCCGACTCAGTTGAGTCTCTGTGCATTTAATAATAACGGGGGCGCTATATCATAAAACTTGACATATTTCAACGAAAAAGCGAGAAAACACGCCATCATGCCCAAAACGGAACACTTCTCCCCGGGGAGATGCCGCTATCCGAAAATTTTATACAAACACTGTCGCTTTTGTGTAACTCACCAAAGATGCTTTGGGGCTATTGACAAAAAAAGAAAAAGTTTTATAATTTCTGTGTAAAATGCCGCATAAAAACAGAAGAATCGGCAAACCAGTCGAAAGGCTGCGACGCAAAGCTAAAGGGCCTGTAATATGGCAGCCAGCTGCACTTTCTCAACCATACCGCACATGGGCATCACCTCAAGGGGAGGTAGATTCCCAAAGTACAAAACGCAGAGCGTTGTACCAGCCATTTGGCCGGTGCGGCGCTCTTTTTGCTTTGTGCGGGCATGGTTATATTTTGGGAGTAATTCATAAAAGGAGGAAAACGATATGAAGTTGAAACGACTTGTCAGCGCTGTCTTAGCGATTGGTATGGCTCTGACCATTCTGCCCACTGCGGCGTTTGCAGCTGGAAATACTATTGGGTCATCTGAAGTTGGCGGTCTTGAAATTACCGAGGCTGGGTATCCTAAAGTGCCAGAATCGGTTGGCACAATTGATATAGATGGTATTACAATTAAAAGAGAGCTTTATTCAACAAACACTACCCCTTATCTCGATAAAGTTATTGGCACAGGTTGGGAATGTCAAATTTACCAAGGCAGTCTCAAAGCTAGTAACATGACAATTGCAGCGGGCTATACATACGCTGGTTCAGACAATACAGTCTCAATAATAGCGGAACAGTGACCGGTGGCTCATACGGTTATTTTAGCAACTCCGGTATCGTAACAGACTGCTATGCACAAACATTAGTAAATGGAACGAACGGTGTTATTGAAGGCGGAACATTCAACAAATTAGGTAAAAACAAGGGAGCTATTCATCGAGCTGTATTCACTCAGAATTCAAATTTGACAGCCTCACATACAATAATTGCAGATGGTTGTACAATTAACGGAAGAATTCCCAATAAAGCGTATACCATCGGTGACCCCAAAATAACAGTTTCTTTCAAGGATACTCGCAGAAAGTTTACGGGTTGGCTTGTCAACGGCGAGAAAGTAGATGAAACCACTTTGCCCGGTGCTGTTGCTGGTCGTGATGGAGACTATGCTACTCTGACTTTTACCATGCCGACTGACAAAGATGTCAAAATTACCGCCAGCAAAATCGCAACTCCCTTAAAAATCGAAAACGGTCTACCGGTTGATAGCCTCGGTTCGTATTTCGGCAGCCCGTATGATGGCTGGACTTATAACAGCGGTGTGGAGACCGAAGAACTGAACAAAGCCATGACAATTGAAGATTGGTACACTGCTGATCTTGAAAACAATGCAGTAAAATGGCGTATCACAAATAACGGCATACTCCAGAACGGCACCATCAGAAATAGTGTAACCAACAATGGTACTGTTAAGGATGTCACCTGCACCAGCGACTTCATCAATAACGGTGAAATCATCAGCGGTGTATTCAGCCGTTACGCAAAATTTGGCAAGCAGAATCCTGCCGTCCGTTGGGTAACTGTGAATGGCGGCACTGTAAATGGTATGACCACCGCCGGTGTTGTCGGCGAGCAGGAAGTCATCATTACCGCCCCGGATGGCTTTAAGTGCTGGTCTGTTGCCGGTGATACCGATTTCACCCTGACTGAAGAGCAGAAGCATACCAACCCGCTGACTTTGAAGCTGAACGGTGAGGACAAAGGCACTATCATCTTGACCGCACAGAGCGAGGAAGGCTATTACCCCCTGAACCTGACCGACGGTAAGGCTTACAGCGTAACTGCCGACGGCGCAAAGGATAAGGAGATCACTGCCGCCCGTGCTGGTGATACTGTGATTCTGGAAGCAGATGCCACTCTGATTCCTGACGGTATGATCTTTGACCGCTGGGAAATCACCGGTAATACTGAGCTGACCGGTGGTTTTGATGCCAGTGCTGAAAAGACACAGTTCATCATGCCCAATACGGGTGTGACCATCCGTGCAATGTACCGCATGGCCGATGTGGAAGAACCCGACGTGCTGGGAACTGTGGCTGTCGTGGCCACCGCCGGTGTAGGTGCAGCTGTTCTTGGCTGGACGGGTTACCAGCTGGGCACGGAGCTGTACCTGAAAACAGCTCTGCCCGCCGGTACTGCCATCCCCACAAACCGTGCCGAGCTGGCCCTGCTGGTGTGGAACCATGCCGGTAAGCCCGCACCCGCCGCAGTTCTGCCCGCTGATGCCACCGATACCCAGAAGGCCATTGCCTGGGCTGTGGAAAACGATCTGCTCAAGGCCGCAAAGGACAACGGCGAGACCTATGTGGATACCGATTCCGTGAGCCGTGTTGAAGTGATCCGCGTGTGGAATAAGGCACAGGAAAAGTAAACCCCACCGTCATCCCTTCGGGATGCCACCGCCCCTAATAGGGGCGGCCTTGGCAAAAAGGTGAAACTATCCGCCATGCCAAGGGCCCCCCTATTAGCGGGGGCTGTCACGCAAAGCGTGACTGGGGGGTTAAACCACAGTAGGAAAGGAGAGGCCTATGTTCGAAACAACTTCTGATTTTGTTTGGCAGAAGATCCAGCCCCGCCCCCGGGATGCGCATAAGGGGACCTTTGGCTCCGTGCTGGCGGTGGCGGGCAGTGCGTCCTACCGGGGCGCGGCGGCGCTGGCCGTGGAAGGTGCCCTGCGCACAGGGGCCGGTATCGTTACGCTGGCACTGTCTCTTATACACATCTCCGAGCCCACGAGACTAGGCATGATCTCGTA
>ENA-OZZQ01000214-OZZQ01000214.1-human-gut-metagenome-genome-assembly--contig:-NODE-214-length-22946-cov-17.669696_pt1 | contig 22946 bp, 18 predicted proteins | sample MGYA00243647_ERZ654151 | MGnify/ENA primary metagenome ERZ654151 (study PRJEB26926, sample SAMN06165154) | human gut metagenome | biome: ENVO:00009003; feature: ENVO:2100002; material: ENVO:00002003... | reverse complement strand
TTTCGGACTGTAAGAACTGTAAACAGGATTATACCGGCCCGGTTTTCCGGGCCGGACAGCAGAGCGTGAGCTGTCGTACCGGTACAGCGCGATAAAAACATTTGTGACCGGCGAAATAAATGTTTTTATACGGCGTTTGGAACTTGTCGGCTGCCGTGAGCCTGCTGTGAAGCTGTCGGCCGGATACGGTCAAATGGATCCGGTCGGGCGAGAGAACGGGGCAATGCCCTGCAGACAAGACAAGATCCCGAAGCACAGAGCCGACAGATATTTCGGCGTAACTTCGGAAGAAACTGCAAAACCTCTGAAATGTAAAACGGACTGCTTTTTCGGGCAGTCCGTTTTATTATTGGAATGTCGCCCGGAAAGCGACCGAAAATTCTTTGGAATATGGTATCATCTTTTCAGATAAGAGATAAGGAGGTGTACTTAGATGAAAAGTACAGATAGTATCATGCGGAATAAAGATTTGTCGGAGTGCTGGGAGAAAAGTCGTTATAGCGGCAGAGGGAAAAACATCAGAGGAGAGAAAGCTGTCACCGACGTGATATTTATTCTCGATAAGTCGGGGTCCATGCGGTATTATACCGATGAAACCATACGCGGGTTCAATACGATGCTTGATGTTCAGCGCAAAGAGGAGGGCAGAGCTTATATAACCACGGTGCTTTTTAACGAAAAGAGCGTGTATCTTCATGAGCGTGAGGAGATAGAAAAAGTGAAGAAGCTTACGCGGAAGGATTATGAAGCGGGAGGGTGTACGGCTTTGCTTGATGCTGTAGGCGACGCTATTGAAAAAGCGGGGAGGAGCAGGTGCGGCAATAAGACTGTCGTGATAGTCATTACTGACGGACTCGAGAATGCGAGCGTAAATTACACATATAAAGAGATAAGGGAAAAGATAGCTTCAAGAAGACTGCAGGGCTGGGAGTTTATTTTTCTCGGTGCGAACATCGACGTAGCGGCAGAGGCCGAGAAAATAGGTATACCGATGAGAAGGGCGGCAGGTTATTGTCAGGATGATGAAGGCGTAAGGCTGAATTTTCAGGCTGTGAGCAAGGTGGTGAGCAACGTGAGGAAAAACGAAGGTATCGGCGAAAACTGGAAGAAGGAAATTGAAATGTACTGTAATGCGAAACAAAAGCCGAAAGAAGAAGTTCAATACGGGGAAAGCGGGTTCATCGGGATGAGTGCGGCGATCCCGCACGTTAAAAACGGGAGAGATTTAAAAGAAAGCAAAGAAAACGGAGATATTTTGGCAGAGCAAAAGAAAAGTGATCCCGATAAAGAGAAAGAGCGGAGGAGGAAAATTTCAAAAATAAAAATAATAAAAGAGGGCAGAGACGATGTGATTCCTTTGCCGAGAGTTGAGATCAGATTTCCCGAGGAAAGAAGAAGGAAGTAAGAAACGGAAAGGAGATTGACGCTCCAGGTATAAAATACGGGAGGCATTCCGGTATTGCACTCATAAAACGCTTGGAAGAATTCAGAGTCGACAAGTGTTCAGGCCAAATTACCGTGTATTCCGAAAAGGCGGAAACGACGTAGGTGCCCGAAGCAGACAGTGTTTTCATAGCGGAAACGCCTTACGGGGACAGAGGCACGTAGTGTTTTCATAGCGGAAATCCGGGGAATAAAGGAGCGGCATTTTTCTGAAGATGAAGTATTGTCGGCGGTATGCCCGAGAAAAGGATAAAGGTGCGGCAATCGGCAACATAAAAGGGACAGATGATATCTGTCCCTCAAAAGTTTATAGATCGCGAATGAAAATATCTTTCGGGTAATATTTTTAATCTTCGGTAAGGTTGATAAGGGTTTCGACTATCTCGCCGTCCTCATTTATAACGGCTCTGCGGAGCAGGCTGTCTGAAGAACCTATGAAGAAAATTTCATCGCCGATGATATCATAGGTAAAATTCGAGCTTGTCATGGTAGTTGAATTAAGGGCAGTAGCCGTACGGTTGAGATCTCCTTCGGAAAGGTCGACTTTGTAGAGAATACTGCTGGAGGTGTAATAAAGGACATCGCCGATAATCTTATAAGGAGTGAAAGAAGAGGTGTAAAGAAGTTTTTCGGTGCAGAGGGTTCCGTCTTCGTACCATGCGTAAACCACCCAGGAATCGCTGAGGAGCACTATACCGTTCTTATAGTGGTAATAAGTGAGGTTAGATGCTTCAGTAAGGCGTCTGGCGGTTCCGTTTTCCAAAACGAACGTACCCGCATACGCTTCGTTGGAGCCGGTTGCGGTATAGAAGAGTTTGCCGTCGGCGGCTCTGGTAAGCGTGTATTTTATGTCGTTTACGCCTTCGACCTCGGTATCGCCGCTCAGAACGACCGTGAATTCACCGCCGGGGGTAAAGGTACAGATCCTGTTGAATTTATCTTCCACCTCATCGCCCGAAACGTTGGTGTAATATACGGTCTGAAGGGCATAGACGGTGGTCCCGTCGGTATAGGATGCCGCGATGTCCTCACCGGCTTCGGTCACTTCGTTGGTGTTGAGGTTCACGCATTTGATCACGTTTTCGTAAACATAGACCGCATAGATGGTGTTATTTGTTTCGATATAATTGACAGCCATGGTGTTGGCGGCGATGGTGTGATGGATCTTCACGTTGCTGCCGTCAAGCTTAGCGGACATGATGACAAGTTCGCTTGTTTTGGCTGTACCGGTATTATCTTTTTCTATATTGGGAGTTGTGAAGTAAATACGGTCTCCCTTGACGTATAATCCGGAAGAGTATGAATTTGCCTGATATATGAGCTTGGGAACGACGATCTCGTAAAGGGCCTGTTTCTGGGCGTCAGTAAAGTCTTCGTCGTTGAGTTTGTCGATATCTTCGGTTTTAATGCGGCAAATAGCGCCTGTGACCACTTCGTTATAGAAGTTGGAAGAGGAATTTGAGCTGTACCCGTTCATAAAATAAGTATACTCGCCTACTCTTACCACGACTCCGCCGTTGGATTCAACGGTAAGATCCGAAGGCATGCTGACCGGGGTAAAGTTATTGTAATTTTCCGTCTGGCACCCCGTTAAGCAAAGGACAGCGCATACGGCCAAAAGTATTAAAACAAGTTTTTTTGTCATAGTCTTTTACTCCTACGTATATTGCATACCTGATTATTATAACTTATCGGGTATAATTTTGCAAGTGTTTGCGCGGGTTTTTCTTAAGTTTGTTCCTGGCGGGCTCAAAACTTGCCGTCGGAAGCGGACGAGCCGCCGTATCTTAAGGAACCGGTTTAGAAACGGATACTATTCGTTTTCCGTAAGGAATGCGATGATAAGCTTTATCGTATTGACGAGTCCGTCAATATGAGTGCGTTCCATTCCGTGGGAGGCGTGCACACCGCTGCCTATAAGCGCGCCCTTGATATCGTTGCCGCTTACGAGTGCGGCTCTTATATCCGAACCGTAGTGCGGATAAATATCTGCGGCAAAATTTATGCCGTGTTTTTTGCAAAGGCTTATAAGTCTGTTGGTGAGTTCGTAGTTATACGGACCGTTGCTGTCCGCAACGCAAACGGAAACCTGTTTTTCCGTGCATTCGAGATCGCTGCCCACGCATCCCATATCTACGGCAAGCATTTCGCCAATACCCTCGGGTACAGAACTTGCGCCGTGGCCTACCTCTTCATACATGGTGAAAATTATTTCCGTATCGTAGCGCGGGACAATGCCTTGGTCTTTCATTATTCTGACGGCGGTGAGGATACATGCCACGCTAATTTTGTCGTCGAGGAAACGAGATTTTATGTAACCCGAATCTGTAACGACAGTTTTGGGATCGATGCAGATGTAATTGCCTTTTTCGATACCGAGGGAGCGGAGTTCGGCGGCGGTTTTTTCGTTCACGTCCAGTCTTACGTACATATTTTCGGGATTGCGTTCGCGGGTGGAGGCGTCGGAAAATACGTGAACCGAAGGAGAAAGGGAAAGGAAGGTGCCCGTATATTCTTTTTCGTCGCGGGTTATGAGGGTGCAGTATTCTCCGTCCAGCGTACACATGAGCGGTCCGCCCACCTTTATGAAGTTCACGCCGCCGTCATCGCGAAGGGAGCGCACCATGGCGCCGAGGGTATCGCAGTGGGCTGCAAGACCTATTTTCATTTTGCTGCTTTTGCCCGGCAAGGACAAAACAAACGTGCCTTTATTCGTGATTTTTATTTCTGTGCCGGTTTCCGCCGCCGCTTTTTTCATGACGGCGGTGATACGCGGGGTATATGCCGAAGGGCTGTGAGCGCGTAGTATATCTTTTGCTATGTTTATGAGATAATCTTTATAATTCGAAATGTCCATAGTGGCCTCCTGAAAAAATGTCTGTTATATTCCTGCCGGATCATCTGATCTCAGCCGCAGCCTTCAAAACATCATTTACTGCGTTTGTTTCTTCCCAAGGGAAGCCTTTCTGACCGAAATGCCCGTAAGCTGATGTTTTTTCGTAAATGGGACGGCGCAGGTCAAGTCTGTCGATTATCGCTGCCGGTCTGAGGTCAAAACACGAATTCACTATATCGATGAGTTCAGACTGAGTAAAGCGGGAAGTCCCGAAATCGCATACGCCCATACTTACGGGGTTAGCGATGCCGATAGCGTAAGAGAGTTCGAGTCTTACGCGCCTGCATATTCCCGCGGCGACGAGGTTTTTGCATATATATCTGGCCATGTAGGCTGCAGAACGGTCGACTTTTGTCGGATCTTTTCCGGAAAAGGCGCCTCCGCCGTGGACGCAGTATCCTCCGTACGTGTCGACGATTATTTTTCTTCCCGTAAGGCCGCTGTCGCCCATAGGTCCGCCTGTAACGAATCTTCCGGTCGAATTTATGAGATAGCGCGTATTTTCGAGGAGGTTTTCGGGAATGACTTTCTTTATGACATGTTTGATAAGGTCCTTTTCGATCTGTTCGTGGGTTATTTCGGGCGCGTGCTGAGCGGAGAGCACAATAGTATCCGTCCTTACGGGTATGCCGTCGGCGTATTCGATGGTCACCTGACTTTTTCCGTCCGGACGCAGGTAGGGTAGTTCGCCGTTTTTGCGGACTTCTGCCAGACGGCGCGCCAGAAGATGGGCGTAGTATATGGCGGCGGGCATAAGTACCTGTGTTTCGTCGCATGCGTACCCGAACATGAGACCCTGATCGCCGGCTCCGTTAAGGTCGTATTTATCGCCGCTTATTCTGTGTTCGCGGCTGCTGTTGACCCCCAGAGCTATATCGGCGCTCTGGTCGTGGATGGAAGTTATGATACCGCATGTGGCGCCATCGAAGCCGTATTTTGCGCGGTCGTAGCCTATGTCCGTGACGGTGCGGCGGACTATGGCGGGAATATCGACATAACAGTTGGTCGTGATTTCGCCCATGACAACTATGAGCCCGGTGGAAGCAGCAGTTTCGCATCCTACGCGTGCCATGGGATCTTTTGCGAGTATGGCGTCAAGCACCGCGTCGCTTATGCGGTCGCACATTTTGTCGGGATGACCTTCCGTGACGCTTTCTGAAGTAAACAGTTTTTTGTTATCGGTCATATTACTCTCCTTCGGAGGGATCTTGCGGATGCAGACGCTTTTACTGATCGAACCGTGCAGTATAAAAGTGCAAAAAAAAGTCTTTGCACCGCAAGCAAAGACAAAAGCCATATTTCAAAGTCTGTGCTTTGCGGAATTTAGCACCTTACATAAGCGGTTGCTGTATCGTCTGCGGGTCCGTCCCTCGGATACTCTTTATGGCTTCATCATTATATCAGCATTGAAACTTTAAGTCAAGGGTTTACGGGAGCAAAGTTATTATTCGGAAATATTTTTTGATTTTTCGTGCGGGCGTTATTTATAGACGGATTGAGCGAGTGAGAGGAGAATGGAGAGGAGAATGAAGACGGGGGAGAAAAAGAGCGGTGTGTATTGAATGGCCGAAAAGATGACCGGAGCAAAAGAGTTTGACAAATCATGCGGCACACGTATAAAAACCGGATTTTTTGTGCATACTTGCCGTAAACAGTATCGTACATACGTCAGAATCGACGATACTGTCGGAGGCGGATATGGTAAAAAGAGGAGAATTGTATTATGCTGATCTAAGTCCGGTAGTGGGCAGCGAGCAGGGCGGGATAAGGCCCGTATTGGTTTTGCAGAACGACGTGGGAAACAGATATTCGCCCACGGTGATAGCTGCCGCGACCACGAGCAGGACGGACAAAGCGCGTTTGCCGACGCATATCGAGCTTAAGGGAAGAGACTACTGTTTGCCCAAGGACAGCGTAGTTTTATTGGAGCAGATCAGGACCATCGACAAAAGCAGGCTCAAAGAAAAGATCGGAGAGCTTCCCGGCGACGTAATGAACAAGGTGAACAGAGCTTTGCTTGTAAGTTTAGGTTTCGGTGCGGAAAATAATCCTGCGATTTACAGGTCCTGATGAGGAAACTTATATTTGCAAAAAACGCCGCTTCAAAGCGACGGTACATAAACTGTTTTTATCTTTTTCAGCCCGATTTGTCTGTCCGGCGCCGTAAAACGGCGCGTTTTTATTTTGCGGTTTTTCCCGGGTGAAATTTGTATATTATCTGCAGGTCGGCCAATCGATACGAAGCTCTGTCGGAGTGAAGCCTTAATATCAGCGTCAGACTGCGGTAAGAGTGATCCGAAAATGCTTCAAAGGAGAAGCTTTTGAAGTCCGAGATGCTTTTAGCGTGAGTTAACCCGCAAAGCTCGGGTTCCGGCTGAAGAAGCCGCTCTGTGTTGTCTGCAAGTTCATGATATGGATGGGCGGCAGAATTATACCGGGATAATGTCGGGAAGTTTGCAGAGCACAGATGAAAGAAGGGAAGCTTCTTCTGAAGGCGATTCGGGCCGAAAGTTCATCCAGGAGATCGCTCTGAGGGTGAAGATCACGACAGCTGCCGCAAAAAGCAGGGCTATTATGATATAATAATAATATTTTTTCTTTTTTTTGCTGCAGTTGAGTATTTCGGCGATAAAAACGGCAGAAAATGATAGGTACTGCAAAATAACCAGCGTATTGAAAAGAACGACGTTTGAAACGCCTTCCGACGAAGTGAGCCAGATCGTAAAGTAGACGGCGAGAGCGAAACATAAAAAAGAAATCCTGAGGATTTCGAATTTTGAAAGTTTTTGTTTTTCATCCATAAAAAGGCACCTGTTCAAAGGCGCCTCCGTGGTATCGGAGGCGCTGGGTAAAAGATTTATTTAAGTCTGTTTTCGAGGTTTTCAAGTTGAGTTGCGAGTTCTTGGGGGAGTTTGTCGCCGAATTTTTTATAGTGTTCTCTGATGTCGGCTGCTTCCTTACGCCACATTTCTTTATCCACGGTAAGAATCTCTCTGAGAGCTTCCTGTGATATATCGAGGCCTTCGATGTTGATGTCCTCGGGACGAGGCAGGTATCCTATAGGTGTTTCGATAGCGTCCGCTTTTCCTTCGCAGCGGTCGATTATCCAATCGAGCACACGAATATTGTCACCGAAGCCGGGCCAGATGAATTTGCCTTCGTTGTCTGTTCTGAACCAGTTCACGTTGAAAATCTTCGGGACGTTTTTATTTTTTCTTCCTATTTCCAGCCAATGAGCGAAGTAGTCGCCCATATTGTAGCCGCAGAAGGGAAGCATTGCCATGGGGTCGCGGCGAAGCACTCCTACTGCTCCGGTGGCGGCGGCTGTAGTTTCGGAAGCCATTGCCGATCCTACGAATACTCCGTTTTCCCAATCGAACGACTGATAAACAAGAGGAGCTGTTCTGGCGCGTCTTCCGCCGAAAATGATCGCAGAAAGTCTGACGCCTTCGGGGTTTTCAAATTCGGGCGATATGCAGGGACAGTTGACGGCGGGCGCCGTGAAACGGCTGTTGGGATGAGCTCCTTTTGATCCGTCGCGGTAATCCCATTTTTCGCCTTTCCAGTTTTCGGCGTTTACGGGAGGATTTTTATCCATGCCTTCCCACCAAACCGTATTATTGTCTTTATTCAGGACCACATTGGTAAATATACTGTTTTTTCTTGTGGAAGCGAGAGCGTTGGGGTTGGATTTCGCGTTGGTACCGGGGGCGACTCCGAAGAATCCGTTTTCGGGATTGAGTGCGTAGAGATATCCGTCTTTGGGACGAATCCAGGCGATGTCGTCTCCGACGGTGGTTATTTTATAACCTTTTGCAAGATAGCCTTCGGGCGGGATAAGCATTGCGAGGTTGGTTTTACCGCATGCTGAAGGAAATGCAGCTGCAATGTACCTGGTTATGCCGTCGGGTTTGGTGATGCCGAGGATGAGCATGTGTTCGGCCATCCACCCTTCGTTGCGCGCCTGATAAGAGGCTATACGCAAAGCGAAACATTTTTTGCCGAGAAGGACGTTTCCGCCGTATCCGCTGTTGACGGACCAGATAGCGTTATCCTCGGGGAAATGGCAGATATATCTGTTTTCTTCGTTAAGCTCTGCTTTGGAATGGAACCCGCGCACGAAGTCGTTACTGTCACCGAGCTGTCTGACCACCTCGTCTCCTATCCTTGTCATGATGTTCATGGAAAGGACTACATAAATACTGTCGGTAATCTCGATACCGATTTTGCTGAAAGGACTTCCGATGGGGCCCATCGAATAAGGAATGACGTACATTGTACGGCCTTTCATGGCGCCGTTGAAAATACCCGTGAGCATAGAGTAAGCCTTTTCGGGGTCCATCCAGTTATTTGTCGGACCGGCGTCTTCTTCCTTTCTGCAGCAAATATAAGTGCGTCCTTCCACGCGGGCGACGTCATTGAGCGCGGAGCGGTGGAGATAACAATTCGGAAGGAGTTCTTCGTTTAATTTTATCATTTCGCCGGTCGACATAGCGATCTTCGCAAGAGACTCGAGCTGATCTCCGTTACCCGTGATCCATTCGATTTTATCGGGTTTTGCGATTTCGGCGCAATTATTCACAAAAGACTGCAGATTACTGTTCATACAATACCTCCATGGTAAGCAATTGAAAATAAATTCTGTAATATTATACCACTAAGTTTTATTTAAATCAACTATAAACAAACCTTTTTATAAATCAGCCGGGTAACGCATAAAAGTATGTCCGGAAAAACGGGAAGGGTCATAAGGGGGCGAGTACAAAACCGGAGAAGGTCGGCGGCAAGGGTGTCAAAACGCAAACTGCAAGCATATAATAAGCCAAAACGCGGGGAGCATGATTGAATAAGGGATGGCGGTTTTATTTTTTGACAGCGGAATAGGCGGAGCGGCGGTATTGAGGGAGTTTCTGAAGCTCAGGCCGGACGCGGAAACGGTATATCTTGCGGACAATGCCGCTATGCCTTACGGAAACAAAAGCCGGGAAGAGCTGGTATGCAGGGGATGCGGGTTGCTTCGTGAGATGACTGAAGCCGAGAAAGTCGAGATGGCGGTGATTGCGTGCAATACGATGACGGCTGCAGCGGCGGGGAAGATCAGGAAGGAATTTGCTTTTCCGGTAGTGGGGATAGAGCCGGCGGTCAGACCTGCGCTTAAAAAGTACGAAGGAGGGGTATGTCTGTTCGGAACGGAGTTTACCGCCGGCGCTTACGTCGGGTGCGGAGCCGAATGCGTGCCGGTGCCCGGTCTGGCGGAGATAGCGGAAGAGATATTTACTTCGGGAGGTAAAGCGAAAGATTTTTTGCCGGACGCCCGGGAGACGTCTTTCGGGATCGGCGAAAGATCCGGCGGCGTTTACGCGAATGCGCGGGACAGGAATATATTGCTTGCCGAAAAGTGCATAAGGGATGCGGCGGAAAGAAGAGGGATAAGGTGTGATGAAGTCAGGGCGGGGGTATTGGGGTGTACTCATTATACGTTTGTAAGGGAAGCCTTCATAAAAGTTTTCCCCGGGGCAGAAATATTCGACGGCGCTGAGGGTACTGCAAGACAGGCAGCAAGGATATACGACGCTCTGAGCGGAAAAGAGTATATTTTATCGGAGAGGATAAAGCCGGAGAACAACGTCAATGATCGTGAGAAGAGGGTAAAGGTATACCGTGCGGATATGGAAGGAGGTCATTTCGGTGAGGAAAAGTATAAAGGGAGGAAGCTGCGGAGGTGCGGACTGTACCTGACAGATTATTCATATAAGGAAATTCAAAAATTTATGAATTTATTCGCAAATACTCTTGCGTGAAAACGGATTTTTGTGTATAATATAAAATAGTGCGTAAGACTCGGTGAGGAAAATGAAGGGGCTGAAAGGCTGATTTCCGGGCGGAGAGGAGCGTGCTGCAGAGCAGATCAAATAAAATAATTTAATATAAGGAAGAAAAAAAGATGGCAGAGTATTTAGCGGAGAAAATAAGGAATATTGCGTTGATAGGTCATGGCGGAGAGGGTAAGACCACTCTTGCCGAAGCGATACTTTTCAATGCGAAAGCAATTGACAGGCAAGGAAAGGTAGACGACGGAAATACGGTAATGGATTTCGATCCCGAAGAGATCAACAAGAAGATATCCATATCCCTCGGGCTTGCGAACTGTGCATACAAAGGGGTAAAATTCAATATAATCGATGTTCCGGGTTTTTTTGATTTTGAAGGCGAACTTGTAGAGGCTATGACGGTTGCGGGCTGTGCGCTTGTAGTGGCGGGTCCCACGGGCACATTGACGGTCGGCACGGAAAAGGCTCTTAATTTATGTATAAAGAATAAGATACCTGCCATTATCTTCGTAAACGGAATGGACAAGGAAAACGCGAATTTTTCCGATACTTTTGAAGCCGTGAAGGCGAAATACGGTTCGAAGATCGCGCCGGTGATGCTGCCCGTGATAGAAGGCGGTAAGATGACGGGATATGTGAATGTAATAGAGAAGAAGGCCTTTGATCTTGCAGGGAAGGAACTCGGCGGCATACCTGCAGCGGTGGAGGGGCAGCTGAATGACATATATGGAGCGCTGGTGGAAAGTGCGGCCGAGAATGACGAAGCTCTCATGGAAAAGTACTTTGAGGAAGGCGATTTAAGTACCGAAGAGATAATAAAGGGACTGAGGGAAGGCATAATCATGGGCGGTACCATACCTGTGCTTGCTGGCAGTGCACTCACAAACAAGTGCATAACCAATCTTATGGACAAGCTTATCGAATACGCGCCCACCGCCGCAGAGGAGAAGCACTGTGAAGCCGAGGACGACAAAGGCAATAAGATCGAACTTACGTGTTCGGACGGAGGACCTCTGGTAGTCAGGATTTTCAAGACCGTAACGGACAGGTTTGTCGGAAGGCTTTCGTATTTCAAGGTGATAAGCGGCGTGCTTCGCGGCGGGATAACGATGTACAATCCTACGAAAGAGAGCGACGAGAAGATACCCGGGATATCGTTTGTCGTCGGAAAGAAGCTTGAGAACGCCGAAGCCGTACACGCGGGAGACATGGGCGCCATTGCCAAGCTGAGCAACACCGTGACGGGCGATACATTATGCGAAAGCGGCAAGTATATAAAGCTTCCTCCCATCAAGATGCCCAGGCCGGTGCTTTCGATGGCGGTTTATGCAGCCAAGAAGGGAGACGAGGACAAGATATTCAGCAGTCTTAACAGCCTGCAGGACGAGGATATAAGCTTTACGGTGACAAAGAACCTCGAAACGGGCGAGATGCTGCTCAACGGAGTAGGCGAGACGCAGATAGACATTCTCTGCAGAAAACTGAAGAATAAATTCGGGGTGGACGCGGTGCTGAAGGAACCCAGGATCGCATACCGTGAAACCATCAAGAAGACAGTTGAAGCGGAAGGTAAGCACAAGAAGCAGTCGGGCGGTGCAGGACAGTTCGGACAGTGTTCCGTCAGGTTTTCGCCCAATTATGACAGTGATTTCGAATTTGTGGACGAGGTAGTCGGAGGAGCAGTTCCGAGGCAGTTTATTCCCGCAGTCGAGAAGGGGCTCAGGATGGCTGTACAGGAAGGCGTGCTTGCCGGTTATCCGATGGTAAATATCAGATGCACATTGTTTGACGGGAAATATCACCCCGTAGACAGTAAGGAAATAGCTTTCATCATGGCGGCGAAGCTTGCTTACCAGGAAGGCTGTTCAAAAGCGAATCCCGTTATACTCGAGCCTATTTACAGTCTGAAAATAACTATCCCGACAAACTTCGTGGGCGATATTTACGGCGATATGAACAAGCGCCGCGGACGTATAATGGGAAGCGATACGCAGGGTGAGATCAGTGTAGTCACCGCTGAGGTGCCACTTGCCGAAATCACGAAATACGCAACGGATCTTCGCAGTATGACGCAGGGAAGAGGAAGTTACGAGATGGAGTTTGTGAGATACGACGAAGTTCCCGCAGCCCAGACTCCGAAGATAATCGAGGACGCCAAGCGTTTTGCCGAAGAGAAGAAGGAAGGCAACTGATAATTCTCGGGAAGTCTGCATTTACGCGGACTTCCCTTTTTGTATATTGAAGAAAAAACTCGGGCAAGCGGTTTGGCGGAAGGGCGTCAGGCCAAAGCTGTGAGGTAAAAAACGGAAAAGCTCCTTTTCGTGGAATGTTCGCGGACAGGAGCGTTTGAATAATTGCGGAGATAACGGAAATGAAAAAGACGGCAGCATTTATAGTCAGATTCAGAAAGGTCTTTCTTGTTTTGTTTTTGCTTTTCACCGTATATTGCGTTACGCTGATGCCGAAGGTAAACATTAATTATAATCTTGTCGATTATATTCCGGAAGGAGAGACGAGCCGCGGCATAGAAGTGATGCAGGAAGAATTCGGAAGTATAGATCAGCTTCGTGTATACGTAAAAAACGTAACAGTTGAACAGGCACAGGCGATTGCTGACAAGATAAAGGGTATTGAAGGGGTGCAGTATGTGTCTTTCACGGGGAAGAGCGCCGATTATAAGGATAATTGTGCCGTGATCGGAGTCATCACGGGACATGAAACGCTGACATCTTCCGAGATAATGGAGTCTGTTGAAAAGGCGTTGGGAAAAGAGGAGGAATCTTATATCCTCGGCACAACGGTGACGACAAAGAACCTCCGTAACGCCATAAGTGAGCAGATACCGGTGATAATGGTCATAGCGGCGGTGATAATATTCGCAATACTTTTTCTGACCTCCGACTCGTATTTTGAACCTGTTTTATTTGCGGTAGTTATCGGCATATCGATAGTAATAAATCTCGGGACGAACGCATGGCTTTCCGGTGTTTCTTTTATAACGCACGCAATATGCGCCATCATGCAGCTTGCGATGGCAATGGATTACGCGATCATGCTTCTTCACAGGTTTCGTGAAGAGGAGAAAAATACGCCTGACGTAAAAGAAGCGATGACAAACGCAGTGGCTCAGTCCATATCCACGATATCCGGAAGTTCGCTGACGACTATTGCGGGGCTTGCGGCTATCATGCTGATGCAGTTCAGACTCGGGTACGATCTTGGGCTGGTGCTTATAAAGGGGATACTGTGTTCGATGCTGACGGTATTTTTGTTTATGCCCGGGTTGATACTGGCATTGAACGGTGTGTTCAAGAAAGGGACTCACAAAAAATTTATACGCAATTCGAGATACCTCAATTCATTTATAATAAAGTCGCGCAAGGTATTGCCGTTTATACTTATAGCCGTGATAATAGCGGGAGCTGCGGGAGCCACACAGCTGGAGTACAATTATGAAATTTCCACGCTCGGGGCAAGCTGTAATCCGGACTATGCCTCGGTGGCGGCGGAGGTGGACGAAAAATTCGGCAAAACAAATAATTTTGTTTTGCTTTTGCCGGTGGGATACGAAGAAAAGGAAAAGGAGGTCTGCGAGTTTATTGAATCCATGTCGGACGACGGATACGCCGTCACCTCGGTGACGGGCATGGGCGCGACTCCGATATACTACAGCATGACGGCAGAGGAACTTTCCGTTGAAACGGGACTTAGCCGAAGACTCACTAAATTGATTTATAACTACTTCGGATATGACGAATATGAGAGCGTTCCCGTCACCGAATTGCTCACGCTGCTTTACGAACACCGCGACGACGCCGGTCTGAATTTAGCCAAATCGGTCATAGAAGAGTATTATACTTTATGGAAGGACGGAGAGAAACTGCTTGTAGGCGAAAATTATACACGCGTATTGATAGTGTTTGATATGGATCTTGATGATGTCAAAGCGTTCGACGCGGTAGAGGTCATGAGGGAAAGGATAGGGAAGATCTATAATGAATTCTATCTTTTCGGTGATACGGTAAATATGTACGATATCCGCGCAACATTCGGCTCGGATATGTTGCTGACCAACCTTGTGACTATAGGCGCGATTTTTCTGATATTGCTTGTGATATTCAGGAGAGTTTCTGTATCGGTACTGCTTATAGCCGTGATACAGGGAGCGGTGCAGATAAATTCAGCTTTGACGGTACTCAGCGGCAACACGATGTTTTTCTGCTGCAAAATGTTTGTTGACTGCATACTCATGGGAGCTACCGTGGACTATGCCATACTCCTCACTTCAAGATTTACCGAAGCCAGAAAGGAAGGCAAAAGTATCGAGCAGGCACTGAGGTTCGGTATGGACGCCACATTGCTGACAGTCCTGACAAGCGGATTGATACTTGTGCTTGCAGGTTTTATAATAGGTTTTGTTTCGACCATATCGGTAATAAGCGAGATCGGCATACTTGTCGGACGAGGTTCTCTGATATCTATGCTGCTGATAATATTCCTGCTTCCGGAATGCCTGATCTTTTTTGAAAGCGTGAAAGAAAAACACGCAATGAAAAAACAGCTTGCCGAAAACGGCGGACCCGAAGGAAAAACAAGTTCTATGGTGACAAATGAGGGCGCGTTCCGCGAAATGCGCGTTGGAATGGAAGAAAACGGAGAAAATAAAAAGGAAAAGGACTCGGTCAAACAGCAGCGATCTCCTGAAACGGACGGAGAAACCTTCCGTACTGAGGGACTGCCGGACGAGGATACCGCAAAAGAAAACTCCCGCGAAGGCAGTATAAAAGAAGAAGGCTCCGGCGAAGGCGAAAAAGGTGCCGACAAAGGCAACGAAGACGGGGACATATCCGACGAAGGCGGTACAAAAGAAGGATCCGAAGGGAAGAGGAATATATCCGGTTGAAACATTCTGAAAAACCGATGCTCAGGTGTCTCAGATAAAAAGCTGGTTTTTAGGAGCTGTGGTCGGTGATCGGAAGGAGAGGCTCAAAGCGAGGCAGGAGAGTTCCGACGGGACTATACGCTTTCTGGAGAGCTCAAAGCGGCCGTGGCCGAGGCGGCGAAGGCGGTATAAAAAGGCAAAAACAGGAAGAATAATAAGTGAATGAATAATAATAAAGAGATTGTTTAAAATATTGTTTTTAAACGGTTGACAAAGGCAGGTAAAAGGTATATCATAGATTAGTCGGGTGACGCTGAGTTGCCCGGATGATATTATCACTGGCGGACAAGTCGTTTGTTCGGTACCCGTTACAGAGAGCGCTTCGCGGCTGAAAGAGCGCACGGAAAGGCAAACGGTACCACCGGTAAATGCGCGGGAGGTCTATCGGGGCTCGGCGCATTGCAGTGCGCGGCGGTTGCGAGAAACCGGAAAATAAGCGGCTCGGAAACGGGCAAATAAGGTGGAACCGCGGAGATATTTCGTCCTTATCATAGAAGCGTTATGATAAGGATTTTTATTTAGGAGAGGAAGAAATGATAAAGATTACGTTACCGGACGGCAGTGTCAGAGAATGTGAGAAGGGCACGAAAATATACGATATAGCAAGCGGGATAAGCGAAGGGCTTGCAAGGAACGCGTTATGCGCAGGTCTGAACGGCAAGCTGACCGGGTTGGACACGCCGGTAGAGGAAGACGCGGAGCTAAGGATATACACCTTCAAGGATGAAGAGGGGAGAGAGGTTTACAGGCACACCACTTCGCATATACTTGCGCAGGCGGTGAAGAATATATATCCTACGGTAAAGCTTGCCATCGGGCCGGCAATAAAAGACGGTTTTTACTATGATTTTGAATTCAAAACGCCCATAACTCAGGAAGATTTCCCCAAGATAGAGGCGGAGATGCAAAGGATAATAAAGGCTAATCTGCCGCTTGTGCGCAAGGAGCTTTCGAGGCAGGAAGCGGAGGCGCTTTTCAGGAAATTCGCAGAGGATTACAAGATAGAGCTGCTTTCGGCAATACCCGAGGGAGAAACGGTTTCGACGTATACGCAGGGAGAGTTCACGGATCTTTGCCGCGGACCTCATCTGTCCTCGACAGGCAAGGTCAAGGCTTTTAAGCTTACGAGCGTAGCGGGTGCGTATTGGCGCGGCGACAGCAAGAACAAAATGCTTACGAGGATATACGGCACGTGTTTTGACAAGAAGGCGGATCTTGAGGCTTATATCACGCGGATGGAGGAAGCCAAGAAGCGTGATCACAGGAAGCTGGGAAAGGAGCTGGATCTATACGATATTCTTCCCGAAGGGCCCGGATTTCCGTTCTTTTATCCAAAGGGGATGGTCCTCAGGAACATTCTGGAGAATTTCTGGCGTGAAGAACACATAAAAGCCGGTTATGTGGAGATAAAGACGCCCATGATACTGAACCGTGATCTATGGTACAGAAGCGGTCACTGGGATCATTATAAAGATAATATGTACGGAGTCAAGATAGACGACGAAGATTATGCGATAAAGCCGATGAACTGTCCGGGCGGAATGCTTGTATATAAAAGGAGTCTGCACAGTTACAGAGATCTGCCCATAAGGATGGGAGAACTCGGACTTGTTCACAGACACGAGCTGAGCGGAGCGCTTCACGGACTGATGAGGGTTAGATGCTTTACTCAGGACGACGCACATATATTCATGATGCCCGAGCAGATAGAGAGTGAGATAATAGGTGTAGTAAAGCTTATAGACAGGTTTTACAAGGTGTTTGGGTTCAAGTATTCGGTGGAGCTTTCCACGCGTCCGCAGGACTTCATGGGCAGCGTGGAGCAGTGGGACAAGGCTACCGAAGCTTTGAAGAGTGCTTTGAATAAATTGAAGCAACCCTTTACGGTAAACGAAGGGGACGGCGCTTTTTACGGTCCGAAGATAGACTTTCATCTTGAGGACTGTATCGGAAGGACCTGGCAGTGCGGTACGATCCAACTTGATTTTCAAATGCCTGAGCGTTTCGATTTGACATATACGGGAAGCGACGGCGAAAAGCACAGGCCGGTAATGATACACAGAGTAGTATTCGGAAGCATAGAGAGGTTCATGGGGATACTTACAGAGCAGTATGCGGGAGCTTTTCCGATGTGGCTCAGCCCCGTTCAGGTAAAGGTACTCAGTCTGACGGAGAGGACTGCCGATAAATGTCTCGAGATAGCGGAGCAGCTGAGGGAGAAAGGTTTCAGAGTCGAGACAGACAACAGAAACGAAAAAATAGGTATGAAAATAAGAGAAGCTCAGCTTGAGAAGGTCCCGTATATGCTGGTCATAGGTGACAGAGACGTAGAACAGGAAGTGGTGTCGGTAAGGGACAGGAAGCAGGGCGATCTCGGAGCGATGAAGCTGGAAGCTTTCATGGAGAAAATAAAGAAACAAGTCGAGGAGAAAAGTCTCGATTAAAATAAAAGTTAAGGAGAATTGAAATGCCCGTAAATTTAAAAGGTCGTAATTTGTTGACGTTGAAGGATTTTACACCGCAGGAAATAAATTATCTGCTTGATCTTGCAGCAGATCTCAAGGTAAAGAAAAGACTGGGTATACAGGGAGAAAGTTTAAAAGGCAAGAATATAGTTTTGCTTTTTGACAAAACGTCTACCCGCACGCGTTGCGCATTTGAAGTAGCGGCGCTCGACGAAGGCGCACACGTGACATTTTTAAGCAACAGTCAGATGGGAAAGAAGGAAAGTCTCGAGGATACTGCGAAAGTGCTCGGAAGGTTTTATGACGGGATAGAGTACCGCGGTTTCAAACAGGAAACAGTGGAACTGCTTGCCAGGTATTCGGGGGTCCCCGTATGGAACGGACTGACCGATCTGTATCATCCCACACAGATACTTGCAGATTTCCTTACAGTAAAAGAGCATGTAAATAAGCCTTTGAACAAGGTTAAATTCGTATACGTCGGAGACGCGCGCAACAACATGGGGAATTCTCTTATGATAGGGTGCGCGAAGATGGGGATGAGTTTTGTGGCGCTTGCACCGAAGGAACTGTTCCCCGACCAGAAGCTTGTCGAAGAGATGAGAGAGCTTTGCATGGAGACCGGCGGAAGTATCACGCTTACCGAAGATGTGGATGACGTTGCGGGAGCGGACGTGATATATACCGACGTATGGGTTTCCATGGGAGAAGAGGCACAGTTTGAAGAAAGGATAAAATTGCTCACGCCCTACAGAGTGACGATGGAAATGATAAGAAAGACGGGAAATCCCGAAGTGAAGTTCCTGCATTGTCTTCCCAGCTTCCACGACACGGAAACTTCGGTAGGTATGGATATATACAATAAATTCGGTATAAAAGAGATGGAAGTGAGCGACGAGGTATTCAGGAGCAAACACTCGGTGGTATTTGACGAAGCCGAAAACAGAATGCACACCATAAAGGCAGTAATGGTGGCGACTCTCGGGAAGTAAAGAAAAAGAGCGGTACCGGAACTTTGCGTAAAGACTTCGGTATCACAAGGAAAAAGAATAAAATGAAACAGAATATGTTGCGGTAAAATGACGTGACAATATTTTGTGTTTTCAAAAAAGGAGATAAATATGAGATTAGTTGTAGCTCTCGGCGGAAACGCGCTTGGTAACACACCGGAAGAGCAGAAGCAGATCGTAACGGGAACTGCCAGCGCACTGAGCAAAATAGTCGAACTCGGTAACGAACTCATTGTTACGCACGGGAACGGACCGCAGGTCGGTATGATCGATCTTGCGTTTGACGTAAGCAGCAGAGAAGGAGCCACTCCTAAGATGCCTTTTCCGGAATGCAACGCCATGAGTCAGGCATATATAGGGTACCATCTTCAGAAGAGCATATACGAACAGTTGCGTATACGGGGAATAGAAAAGCAGGTAGTGACGTTGGTCACGCAAGTGCTTATAGATAAAAACGATCCGGCTTTTGAGAACCCCACCAAGCCTATCGGCGGCTATTATACGGCTGCAGAGGCGGAGGTGCTGGAAAAAGAGAAAGGGTATATAATGAAGGATATGGGTGAAAGGGGTTACAGAAGGATAGTAGCTTCACCCATGCCTGTAGACATAGTTGAAAGGGACTCTGTTAAAGCGCTTATAGCTTCGGGTGCGGTGGTAATAACGGTAGGCGGAGGCGGTATACCGGTATACAGAAACGGGAATCATCTTCAGGGAGTATCGGCGGTCATAGACAAAGACTATGCCAGCGAAAAGGTCGCCGAGCTGACCGATGCGGACGCTTTTATTATTCTTACCGCTGTGGATAAAGTTTCTATCAATTTCGGAAAAGAAGATCAGGTAGATTTCGATACGATGACGGTAAGTCAGGCTGAACAGTTCATAAAAGAAGGGCAGTTCGGGAAGGGCAGTATGCTTCCTAAAGTGCAGGCAGCGATGCGGTTTGTAAAAAAGAGCGGAAAACCGGCTATAATAGCAGGACTTTCTCATGCCGCGGAAGCCATAGAAGGACTGTCGGGCACACGTATATTGCCTGACTGATACTCAATATGACGCCGGTTTTTCCCGGAAAGATTTTTCTGCTTTTGCGGCGGAGCTTCGCAGGGACAGGTTTTTTATGCAGTAATAAATTCGGATCCGGGAGCTTCCCGGATCTTTTGATACGTAAAAATTTTGCTCTCGTTTGTTTCAGGATAAGGTCACTGCAAAATATTGTCTGCTCTGATCGTCAGTTTTTAAAGACGAGAAGGCGTCTGCTTTTGGAAATGAAGTTATAAGGCACACTTCAGTGCCGTCAGAAAGCCGAAAAAGGAAAGACTCGAGCCGAAAGGCCGGATCGGATTGGCGCGGGATAAAAAAGGGGAGGGGAGAAACGACTTCGGCAAGCTTAACTGTTTACATTTTTTTAAAAAAATGGTATAATCAAAAAGTCGGAAGTTTCCGCACGGAAAGCAAAGCCTTAAAAAGCGGAACTTATTATAAGGAGAACCTATATGTTAGAAAATGTACTTAAAACACGGAATTTATCATTGAAAGCAAAAATAACGCTTAAATTCATTGTTGCCGTGAGCGTGGTTGCCATGGCAGTTGTTTTGCCTCAGATAGTACATGCTGCCGCAGGCAGTGAAGGCGGTGCGGCTTGGCTGCCCATGTATCTGCCCGTATTGCTGGGAGGGTGTATTCTCGGTGTCTGGTGGGGAATAGGAGTCGGGGTGGCTTCGCCCGTGGTGAGCTATCTGCTGTCCTCTCTTGCGGGAGAGGCTATGCCGTCAGCAGCACGTCTTCCGTTCATGGTGATCGAGCTTGCTGTATTTGCAGCTGTTTCGGGAGCTTTTTCATCGGCTATATACAAAAAAGCGTACCTGGCTTTTCCTGCAGTCTGGCTTGCAGTAGCGGCAGGCAGAGGCGCATTTGTCGTTTTTGCGGCAGTACTCGGGAGCATGACGGGATTTTCTCCCGAAACGGCATGGAGTCAGATAGTTGCGGGGTATCCGGGACTCATCATACTCACGCTTTTGGTGCCTTGTATGGTCATAGCGCTCAGAAAACTTATGATAAAGGGAAGAAATGATGAATGATATAGAAAAGGCTGTATCAATGCTTGAAGGGTACACTTTGGTGCTTGTAAAAGGCGAACGGCAAATAGTTAGCGATAAAAAGGGAATCGCCCCCATGATGGAACTTATCGGGCAGGGTGAGGACCTGCAAGGATACGCCGCTGCCGACGTAGTAGTAGGGCGAGCGGCGGCACTGTTATTTGTTTACAAAGGTATTGACAGAGTATATGCCGGTGTAGTCAGCAAAGCGGCGCTTGAGATATTTGATATATACAAAGTGACTGTCACATATAATAATATCGCGGAGTATATAATCAACCGTGCCGGCACAGGAATGTGTCCGATGGAGCAGGCTGTGCTGAACGAGACTGATCCCGAAAAGGCTTACCGGCTGTTGCTGAAGCAGTATGAAAAGCTTGCGGGAAAAATGAAAACCGATTTATGACATTAAATACGAAGAAGAGGAAATGCTGCCGGTATTTCCTCTTTTTTTAGTTTTACATGAAAGAAATATACTTGTTTAAGTTTAGATTATAGCATGATACTCGGATGTCTTGCCCGGATAAACCAAAATGTTTGATGAAATTTACGAAATTGAAAAGTGATGTCAGAGATATCTGAGGTCAGCATAATATAGCAGAGAAAGCGACGCCGGAATATTGTACTTTCAGTGCTTATGCATATTATGTCTGCACAGATATCAGAGTTGAAAGTCAAATAAGGCAAACAAAGTGTTGTTTTTACGAAAAGTGTTTTCAGGTGTAATTATCCGGATTATTTTTTGATATTTGTTTTAAGGAATTTATATGCGCAATAAGCAAACCTAAAGAAAGGGTTTGTATTTATTGGGCTGCAAAAACCAGGTAATGGTGAAAAAAAACCGATTATCGAAAAAAGTTTGAAAAAAAAAGCTATGATATTATAATAGAAACCGAGGAGGTGAAAAGATGCAGGTCAGGGTAAAAATAGACAGTGCGTATAAAGAAGCGCAGGTAATTGTTCTGACAGCGAGTATGACCGAAGAAGTAAATGAAATAGTCAGAAAACTTTCCGGTGAAAACATAAAGATGCTGCCAGGTTTCAAAGAAGGAAGAATGGAGCTTATCGATCCGGCCGAAGTGGTAAGGATATACGCTTTATCCGGTAAAGTATACGCAGTCACGTCAAAGGGGGAGTATTTGCTCAAAATGCGGATATACGAAATCGAAATGAAACTGGACGGCGACATATTTGTCAGGATATCCAATTCCGAGATCATAAATTTGAAGCAGACGGAAAACTTCGATCTTAACATGACGGGGACGATATGTGTCAGGATGCTCAACGGAGATATAACTTATGTATCGAGAAGATATACTGCAAGATTGAAGAAGGTATTAGGTATATAAAGGAGAAGAATATGAAAAAGAAAATAATTTTGAATGCGCTTATAAGTTTTCCGATAGGGATTGCAATAGGTCAAATCATAACGATAGTGATATCATTGATATACGGAGGGAAATATTATTCATGTCCGCCGCAACTGATTTCCGACGTGGGAAGCGAGATGGGAGCCGTTGTGCTTCAGACAATATTGTGCGGGATAGTCGGAGCCGGGTTAGGCGGAGCTAACGTGGTGTGGCAGGTGCAGAAGTGGAGTATTTTCAGGCAAACAGCCGTATATTTTGCAGTTGCGTGTCTGATCATGTTGCCGGTGGCCTATTTTATGAGATGGATGGAGCACAGTTTTGCGGGATTTTTGATATACTTTGGAATTTTCGTTTTTATTTTTATTGTTTTCTGGGGAATAAGCTATCTGATTAATAAAAGACTTGCGGAAAAGATGAATAAAAAGCTGAACGAAAAGAAAAAAGAAATGATGTAAAAACGTGATACTGTATAGTGGCCGCAGAATATGAAAACTTCCGGCAAAATAAAAGTGTCAGCGAAACTCTGTTTTATGTAACAACCGAGGGGGACGCGGAGAAAAAGCATAAAAATATCAGAAAAGGGGATAAATGATCCTCAAAACTCAGAAAAGATCCGAAACAGCAAAGTAAAGGGGTAAAACGGAGTAACACGGTCGGACACAATGCAATTATATTCAGGTAAAAATAAAGTAATGCAGTCAGTTGCTGTGCGGGTAATCCGGGTTGAAAACGGGATTACGCGGTCGGACACAATGCAGATGATATAAGACGGAAACTGGATAATGCGGTCAGACACAATGCAATTATATTCAGGTAAAAATAAAGTAATGCAGTCAGTTGATGTGCGGGTAATCCGGGTTGAAAACGGGATTACGCGGTCGGACACAATGCAGATG
>ENA-OZZQ01000171-OZZQ01000171.1-human-gut-metagenome-genome-assembly--contig:-NODE-171-length-27097-cov-7.296724_pt1 | contig 27097 bp, 20 predicted proteins | sample MGYA00243647_ERZ654151 | MGnify/ENA primary metagenome ERZ654151 (study PRJEB26926, sample SAMN06165154) | human gut metagenome | biome: ENVO:00009003; feature: ENVO:2100002; material: ENVO:00002003... | reverse complement strand
CGGCAGCGTCAGATGTGTATAAGAGACAGATTTTCTATAATACCCTTTTGCTGTAATTGTTGAAGTGCTCTGATTAGGAACAATTATGCAGTAGTAATAGGATTTGGTGATATCAAATGTATGATAGAGAGATTTACCGCTCACATATCTTACATTGCCATCCATATCCATGATACCCGCTTTTCCCGTCTTTGACAGCTCAATGCCTATGCCGATGCTTGTTCCCTTTTTCTTCTCAAAGTAAGCCGTGGTATAGATTCTTCCGGCAGGAACGCTCCAATCAATTACATAGGCTGTAGACCTGGTCTCAATGATGCTTCCCACCATCTCCTCCAAAACTCCCTCAAATTCCGGGTCTGTGATATGTGCAGTCTGCTCCACCAGCTCTTCCGCCTCGGACTGGAATTCGGAAGCAAAAAGTCCACATAGCACAAAACACACACCTGCAAAAAACAATTTACCTTTCATATTGTCATCCTCCTTTTTCATATGTACCTTATCAATAACATATGCACAAAAGAGGGACAAGCTTTGCCTGGAAGTGTTAACCTTTTCTCTACTCTGCTGTTGCCTTTTTCATAACCAGCATTTCTACTTTGTTAGAGCTATCACATTGATTCTTAATATACACATATCTAATACTGCTGTTTTCTAAACTCAGAAATGTATCTTTATCCCCGGAAGCCTCCACAGAGAACACTTCGCCATCGCTGTCTATACAGCCAATACAATAGTTATCTCCATCCGATACCACACTGACAAACACCGTACTCAAAGCTTCCTCTGAGACATCAAAAATCCATGCTTCATTGGGATTTATCGTAAAATCCGTGCTCTGTGTCTGATTTAAGACCTGTTCGTCCGAATAAACCAGCTCCGTGTCTGCAAAAATACTGTTCTCCGCCAGCTTCTGCTGATTTTCTTCCAAAGTCTCTTCTGTGTAATGAAGAGAATGTTCATACCAGAGCCGGAATGCTCCGGAGGATATTCCATATATACCTGCCGTAACGGAAAACATCAGAAACAAGGTCAGCACAAAAGCCCACAGGGAATACTTCCACTCATCCTTTCTGTATTTAACCATCATGTCAACCCGGAACTCAATTAACTTCTGGTTTTCCATAAAACAGCACATTTCATCTACATAAAGAGCCTCCTGGCTTTTCTGTTTCATATTGAGAATACAGTCAAAATATTCTTTCCTGCTGAATTCTTCTTTTCCAATTTCGCAGGCATCCAAATCACAGTCCACCTCTGCCCAGCGCTCTATCTGCGTCCTAAGGGCATAGCTTACCGGATTAAATGCATGTACTGCATTTACAAGAAATCCGATATTCTTCGTCCGGATATCTCCATGTTTAAAATGTACCAGCTCATGGAGCAGGGCAATATTAATCTCCTCATCGGTCAATGTATAGGTAGGCAGTAAAATCTGGTATCCCTTGTTGTATATAATTGCAGGAGAAGACACAACATCATTATAATAAACGGATATTTTCTTTTTTATCCCAAGCCTCTTTTTCCATTTGTCCAACACCACGTCCAGCTCATCACTGCCCACAGAAATATTTTCTTCGCACAGCCGTAATTTACTGCGGTAATGCATATATCTGTATAAAAGCACCATTGCCAGCATGACCAGCCATACGGACGACAGAATAAACAAAAGCACTGTTATAGGAGTTATGACCGGCAGTATTTCCTCTCCGTTCTCCATTCCCTTCAAAAACTGTAAAATAAAGAATGGAATAATCGGCAATAAAAAACAGGTTAAAATCAGTTTCAGAAACCTCATAGTATTTTTAATATAAAATCTGGCTGCTTCTTTTCCAAGAAACAGCCAGATAAAATAGCCGAAAGAACCTGCCAGTGTTGCTGCCAATACACCCAGTACAACATATGCAAGTTTTCCATTCAAGAAATAAATCAAATTATAATTCATTGATTTTTGCTTTCAAGCCCTCTAAATCTTCCTTTGTTAAATCACCGTTATCAAACATCTCAGTTACAAATTCACTGATATCGTTATGATTCCAGAAGCTAATATGGTGCTTGTACAATTTCTGTCTGTAAGCAGCTTCAGAAATCAAAATCTTGTAAGTATAAATCTTTCCATTACGCTGTAATTTTAAATAATTCTTTCTTACCAGCTTTGCCAAAAAGGTAGAAACCGTCTGTGGCTTCCAATCCTTACCATAGTAGCCATTTACACGCTCAACCACGTCAGATAATACCGGCTCCTTACGGCAATCCCAAATAGATTTCATTACAAGTTCTTCGCTTTCTGTTAACTTCTCAATAAACATACCTTTCCTCTCACTTTCTTTCATATTATAGTCCATAGTTACGTTTCATCTGTTCATAGAGTTGATTAGCAAGTCCGATTCCACTTCCCTGCTCAGCAGCCAGCTTGGCATATTCCTGAATCTGCATATCTCCAAAATAATCCATGTACTGGCTGGAACTGCTGGTTTCCTCATCCTCTGCCTTCATAATCGTTTTCTCCATGCCCTTGTAAATCTGTTCGATAAAATAGGCCTCGAATTCCTTACAAGCCTCCATCAATTCACTCTCTGTAGTCTCGCTTCCCACCTTGCTTAAAGTGTTTTCCAAAGCGGATGCGGAAGCATTTGCTGCCTGAGAATAATAATCACTATAATAGCTGCTTGGGTCAATTCCTGTAATTGCCATATTTACCTCCTAATCTACCTATATACATGTTTATCACAAAGTGACCCCATCTGTCAATGTCTTATTTACAATTTATTTATTTATTTTAAAATTTTTCACAAATTAGACAAATAAATTACTATCCCCTTAAATTATTTGCCTGCTGAAGCATCTCATCTGAAGCCTGAATTGCCTTAGAATTCATTTCATATGCACGCTGTGCCACAATCATATTAACCATTTCATCCGCAACCTGTACATTTGACATTTCGATGTATCCCTGATGAACCAAACTTCGGGAAATTCCCTGGGTCGTAGATTCCTCAATGGCATTTCCGGAAGCAGGCGTTGTCTGGTACATATTACCGCCTATGCTGCTAAGACCTGCCGGATTGTTAAACTGTACCAGCCCAATCTTCTGGGCATAGCTCTGTCCGTTTGCAGTGTATGTAAGAGCCTCCGTCTTTTTATCATTCCCACTGGTGGTGGTTACATAAATATTTCCCTCTGTGTCTACACTCACATCCTCTGCCCGGGCAGGAGAAGGAACCACAATCGGGTTGTTGTTTTGGTCAAGAACCGGATACCCCTGGGAAGTACAAAGCATCATACCCCCTTGTACCGGCTGGAAGCCAAAGCTTCCGTCACGGGTATAACAGATATTGCCATCCGTATCCCTCACCTTAAAAAATCCGGAACCCTCTATTGCCATATATGTAGTATTGGATGTCTCCTGCAGGCTGCCCTGGGTAAATACCGTAGTAATGGAACCGGTTCTGGTTCCCAGCCCCACCTGTGCAGGCACCGGTTTGTTTTCTCCCACATTGTTCGTGGAAGGCGACTGTAATGTCTGATAAAGCAGTGACTTAAATTCCACTGTATCCTTCTTATATCCGGCTGTATTCACATTTGCCAGATTATTGGATATGGTATCCAGATTTGTCTGCTGTGCAATCATTCCCGATGCCGCAGACCATAATGAACGCATCATAAAATAAACCCTCCTTATACCCTTCCGATTTCATTTACTGATTTCTGTAATGTCGTGTCTACTGTCTGAACCATTTTCTGTCCCGCTTCATAGGCTCTTGTAATTGTAATCATATCCACCATCTCTTCAATAACGTTGGTATTTGACATTTCAAGATAGCCCTGGTGCACGACAGCCGTTCCGGCACGCAGTCCCGCTGCCGCCGTGGCATCATACATATTCTCACCATATAACAGCAGTGCCTGTGGATTGTCAAATCCGGCAATACCAAGGGTTGCTATCTGCCGCCCATCCACCGTTATATTTCCCTGCTCGTCAAATGCAACACTCCTCGCAGTCTGTGCCCCCGGAATCTGAATTCTGTTTCCATTCGTATCCAACACATAATCTCCATCCTTGGTAACAAGATAACCATCCGTGTTTACAGTAAAGGAACCGTCTCTGGTATATTTGATACTGGTTACTCCCTGCTTGTTCGTTGTCTGAATGGTAAAGAATCCGTCTCCACTTAAAGCCAAATCATATGTGTTTCCGGTTTCCCGTAAACTGCCCTGGGAAAAATCGTGATAGGTTTCCCCAATCTTTACCCCCAGATTCATATCGCCAATGCGGTAATTAAGCGAGGAAGCTGCATTGTCATTGTGAATCCGGAGTGTTAATTCGTCATCAAAGGACTGGGAGGTCACTCCCTGCTTCTTATATCCCGTTGTATCCGCATTTGCCATATTATTGGCAATAACGTCCAGGCGCTTTTGCTCGTTTACCATACCGGTCCATGCTGTGTAAAGACCTCTTACCATTTTGTCACCTCTTTATTCCTCTTCCATTGCTCCACTTAGAAACTCTATATATTTGCCGGTTCCAATTGCCACACAGGTCATTGGGTCCTCTGCGGTCATTGTGGTTATGCCGGTCTCTTCCTCAATCAGCTCCTCCAGTCCATGCAGCATTGCACCGCCGCCTGTCAACACAATACCCCGGTCTGCGATATCTGCAGCCAGCTCCGGCGGAGTTTTCTCTAACACGGAATGCACTGCCTCAATAATCTGCTCTGTTACCTCCTCCAGCGCCTCTACCGTCTCATCTGATGTTACCGTAACAGTTCTCGGAAGTCCTGTCACAAGATTCCTCCCTCTGATATCCAGAGTAAGATTCTCCGGACGGCGGTAACAGGTGCCTATCTTAATCTTAATCTCCTCTGCGGTACGCTCTCCAATCAACAGATTATGCTTCTTTCTCATATAGCGCACAATTGCCTCGTCAAAATCGTCACCGGCAGTCTTAATGGATGTACTGACAACGGTTCCTCCCAGAGAAATAACTGCAATATCCGCTGTACCACCGCCGATATCCACAATCATATTGCCACATGGTCTGGCAATGTCGATTCCTGCTCCAATGGCTGCTGCAACAGGCTCCTCAATAATTGATACATCCCTGGCTCCTGCCTGGTAAGTTGCATCCTCAACTGCTTTCTTTTCAACCTCTGTAACACCGCTGGGTACACAAACCGAAATGCGGGGTCTCCTGCCAAAAAAGCTCTTACCAACCGCTTTCTGGATAAAATATTTTAACATTTTCTCCGTAATGCGGTAATCCGAAATAACACCCTGCCGTAAAGGTCTCACTGCCACAATATTGCCGGGTGTTCTTCCCAGCATTAATCTCGCCTCCTCACCAATCGCCTTAATCCGGTTGGTATCACGGTCAAATGCCACAACAGAAGGCTCTTTTAACACTACTCCCTTTCCTTTTACATATACAAGGATACTGGCTGTACCCAAATCAATTCCTATGTCTGAACTTGCCATGTCCGTGCCCCTTTCATATATTTATCGTCAAAAATAAAGTTTTTCTTTATATCACTTGTTCTTATTCTTTTTCAGAATATACAAGCTGCAATCTGCGCCGGCTAACATATCCATATGAACCTCCACAATGTTCATAATCTGGTCCAGCTCCTTCATATAGCTTTGCCATTTTGTGACCTTTTTATTAGCAATAAAACGCTTTCTTACACCCTGCATGTTCCGGTACTGCTCTAACTGGTCATTCACAACATCCTTTGCTGCCATTCCAACCAGACTGTAACCAAACAGCTTGTCCGTCGCCTTATTGGCAAAAATGATGTCACCGGATTTGTTATCCTTCACAAAAACAGCGTCCCGTATATGGTCATATGCATCCAAAAAGCCCTCTTTTACAACATCATTCTTTACAATATTTTTGTTGCTGAGTACCACACTTTCAAACATTCTGGTTATATAAGACGCAAACTGGATATCCTTTTCCTCAAATATGTGGTCTTTGCCGGAATCTGCAAACACAATATAGCCCCGGGTGCCAAAGACCGGAGCCATCGCCAGAATCATAATGGTTCCCATATTGGTTTTCCGAATCATTTCCTTTAAAATCGGCTCCTGGGTGGTTTTATCCGCCACCAGTGCTGTTCTGCCCTTCAGTACATCCTTCAGCACCTTATATTCTGATACGGACATTGTCATGATATCAAAAAAGGCATTCTCTTCTCCGGCATGATTCCACACGAAATATTTTTCCGCATTGCCCGTCTCTTTATTCTCTAAGTACAAACCAATATCTGTAACCGACAGATACATTCCTGCCTTGTGACACATCTCTCCAAGACCGGATTCTCCTTCCTTTACCATGGACTCCAGCAAATCCTGTATCACATGCCGCTCCTGCTGCTCCTTATGAAGCTGTATCTCCGTCAGCTTCCGAAGCCTGGTCTCATTTTGTACCATCTCCTCCGCATAGAAGCATTTCGCAATGGAATTTGCAAGCTCCCACTGCTCCCCGATTACTTCGCCTAACAGCTGGGCACCATCCCTGGCGAAGCTGGTTAAAACCCAGTACGCAGTAACGGTATTCTCCAGCATAAGCGGTGCAAATATCATATGCACTTCCATTCTGTCCACTGTAAACGACACACTCTGCGGTATAAGCTGCTCCCTCGCCCGCACAGAGACCTCTGCAAACCGCTCTTTTAACTGTGGACGCTCAAACAAATCGTAAAACTGGCCGATGTTATTTGCCGGCCCGGCTGGCGTGGTTAAAAGCTTCCCTTCTGCATTCAGCACCACACTATAGTAATCCGCATTCCGGCTTAATGTCTCTGCCATCAGCTGGAACTGTTCTAACATTTCCTTATCGTTCTCGTCAATGGTAATCAGACTTAAGCTGTTCCATTTATTGGACTCTCCCGGCATCTGTTCACCCTCTGTGGCAGCTGCCAGCTCCTTTTCCATATCCTTCTGCTCTGTTATATCTGTTAACAGGAAGGACACCTCTGCCTCCCCATCTGATACACGGGTTACCGTGACCTCGTTTTCAACCCATATCTGTCTTCCATCATCCCTTACCATGCGGTAAGTATGCACATAATCCGTCACTCCATTGGCAACTGCCTGATAAATTGCGTCAATTACACTGTCCCGGTCCTCCGGATGAATGTAATCCTCTGTCAGCTTATAGCCCTTTTTCAATGCATCTACATTCATTCCCACCATTCCTGCATTTGGGGATATATATTTTAATACCCGCTTGCCCGCATTGAAGGATTTTACCAGTACTACACTCTTCATCTTGGAAATTGCATTGTTCAGGTATGCATTTTCACTGTTCCGGCGAAGCTCCTCTCTCAAATCAAATACCAGAACTTCAAAATCCGTCAGTTTTCCCATATCATCAAATATATAGTGAATCAGAAGGCGGACCGGTATCACGTCCCGCTCCTCTGTAACAATTCTGCACTCTATTGTGTTCTCATTGATATGCTTCTTAGCAGCATCCGCAATATTTTCCTGTATCCGCTCTAAGTCATCAGGGCAGATAATATCCTCTGCCGTTATCACATTGTCGTACAGCTGTCCCCTTGTATATCCATACTGGTTAATGTTCCGGGACACATATTCCACCTGATATCCATTTTCTGTTTTACCCATGTGGATTGCCACAATACTGGCATGATTCACAATCCTCTCCAGGGTAAGGCTTCCAATGTTCAAATCTGCACGAAGCTCAAACAGCACGGTATAAATAAGTGTATCTGCCACCACCGCTTCGTTTACCAGACCGCAGACCAGATGCTCCTTGCCATCCGCAACCATACGGATTCTGTGCCACATAAGGCTTTTCTTTCCGTGAAGCATTTCCCAGAAATTGAGCTTCGTAAGGGACCTTCCCGGCTCTATGTGAATGTTCTTCACATGACTGCCAAGCAGAACCTCCGCCTCATAATTAATATCTAATACCTGACCCGACTCTGCTTCAAACACAACCATGGGATATTCCAGATATTTTGCAAATTGCTTAAAACTCTCAATTCGTTTTGTATCCATCGGTAATGTAACTCCTTTACTGAACGGCTGCAGATTAATTGAACTTAATCTGCGGTATCTCTTCTGCATCCTCATCCGGAAGTGCAGGTCTCTCCTTTGGTACATCAATTCCCTTAAAGGCTTTATCTGTAATCACCTTCGTCTCATTGCATGCCTTGACAACACCCTCTACAGATTCCATCAGACTTGCCATATAATTGCTTACATTCTCACATTCCCTCTTCATGGAGCCGCGGATAGAAGAAACCCTCTCTCTTGCCTCCGCTAACATTTTTTCCTTTTCAGCCTCTGCGTCGGAAACCAGCTTCTGGCATTCTGCATTTTTCTGTGCCACTGCCTGTTTATATTCTTCTTCTGCACGAATCCGGAGTGTGTCTCTCTCTTCCTCTGCACGGCGCATAATATTCTCACTTTGCTTTTCTGAATCTTCAATGAGGTTCCGGCTCTTCTTTTCCGCCTCACTCACCATATAATTGCTCTGGCTCTTGGCATTACTGAGAAGCTTATCGCTTTCCTCCTTTGCCTCAATGAGCATTTTCTTGCTCTGGCTTTCCGCATCCTCCATCATTTTTTTGCTCTTTGCCTCTGCCTCCTTCAGCAGCGCATCGCAACGCTCATTTGTCTCTACCAGCGTCTTTGAAATTATTTCTAACTTGTCAGAATATCCCTTATTATTCTCCTCCTGCTCCGCCAGCTTACGGTTTGCCTTCTCCAGCTCATTCTGAAGGGACTCGTTATATTTCTGCATATTTTCAATTGCCTGGTTGGACTCTGTGCTCATACTGTCCTTCACCAGCTGAAGGCTCTTTACCGTTTCACTTAACTTGCTTATTGTCTGTTTCAAATCTGCAATATCCTGCTGATGGGACTTTTTCATATCATCAATATACTGCTCCACCGCTGCTTTATCATATCCACCAAAGGATACCGTCTTAAATCTCTCTTCTCTTGCCATGATAAAATCTCCTTTCGCATATTACTACATGCCTTATGATTGCAAATTTGTATCAAAAAACCTTACCCTTTATCCTTCGCAAAGTTACACGGGCATTATTAGTTATTATTATAACAATATTTCCTTATAAATGCTACCTTAAATTATGGAAAATTAGTTGTACTCTGACGTTTCGTCTGTTATACTTTGCTTTATGGAAATATACTTAAGAAAGGGGAATTCCCCATGGAGAATAAGAATTTTGGAATTTTTAATAATTTTACCCTGAAAATGATTGCCATTATTACCATGGTGATAGACCATGCAGGGCTTATATTTTTCCCAACGGTTCCTGTATTCCGGGCAGTCGGGCGGATTGCTTTTCCTATTTTCTGTTTTTTGATTGTGGAGGGCTTTTACCATACCAGAAGCCACTTAAATTATCTAATCCGGCTTTCCATATTTGCAGTACTGTCAGAAATCCCCTTTGACCTTGCATTCCAAAATACCCTGTTTGACTGGAGCCATCAGAATGTTTTCTTTACGCTGGCACTGGGTCTGCTTGCCATTTTCTGCCTGGAGGAAATGAACACAAACAAAAAATTTGCAATTCCCTTACTTCTCACCTGGGCAGCTGCCATTCTGCTTAGATGTGACTATGGGCTTGGCGGCGTGCTGCTAATCTGCATATTCTATATCACAAGAGAAACTCCAGGGGTAAGACTCATTTTATGCGCCCTTGTGTTATATATATTCTTCAATGCATTTGAGCTCTACGGGCTGATTGCCATGCTTCCGATTACATTATATAACGGAAAACGGGGACCTTCTACCAAAATGATATTTTATTGGTTTTATCCCCTTCACCTGCTTGTGCTTTATGGCCTTGCCACCTACCTGTAACCGGGACTATCAATGTGACAGTCCCGCTGCACTCTTGCCATAAAAGCCTTCATATAATTCTATCTGGCGGTCTTCCTTAAACGGAAACTTCTCCCGTACCTCCTTTACCTTCTCCGGCTCCACATCAATTATCATCAGCTCCGACTTGCTGTGTGCCTTGGTAAGCCGTTCTCCCAACGGGTCAAACGCCATGGAGCTTTCCACATATTCCAGGCCATTTCCCCTGCCGACACGATTCACCCCTACTATGTAACACTGATTTTCAATGGCTCTCGCCCGCAGAAGGGTCTCCCAATGAAGAAGCCTGTCCTTGGGCCAGTTTGCAATAACCAGTATCATATCGGCATGTCCCGATACCGCCTGAAAAATCTCCGGAAACCGCAAATCATAGCACACAAAGCCGGAAATCTCCATTCCCTTTAATATGGCAGTCTTTACCTCATGGCCTCCGATATAATGTCTGCCCTCTTCCCCGTAATTAAACGGATGGATTTTGTCATAATCATAGAGAATCCTGCCTTCGGAAACAATCATCAGCTTATTGTAATATTCTTCTCCGAAATCTTCCACATAGCCGAATGCTACTGCCATATGGTATTTTCTTGAGGCTTCTTTAAAAAAACGTAAGGTAGGGGAAAACAGCATCTCCTCGCCTGCAAGGTCTGTGTTCATTGTAAATCCTGTCAGCGTCATTTCAGGAAATACCAGCAGCTCCACACCCTGCTTCGCCGCCTGTTCCATCAGCTTTCCTGCTTTTTCCATGTTCTTTTCCTTATCCTCCCAGACAATATCCATCTGGGTCAGTCCTACCTTCATAAACAAACCTCCTTCACACCACATAACAATATGCCCTGCCGGGCACAATTACTCAAATTTAATTATATGAGAAACCTGTGCATTCTATGTGTATTTTTACTTTTTTAACTCCGGAAACTCGATTATCACCTTAAAAAGGTCGCCATCCAGCACAATCTTAAATCTGCCTCCCTGCAGTCTGGTCAAATCCTTTGCAATAGACAGCCCCAGTCCGCTTCCCTCTGTGGTTCTGGCTGCGTCCCCCCTTGTAAACCGCTCCACCAGCTCATCGGGACCGATATTTAACGGAGCCGCTGATATATTCTTAAGGGTAAATGCCACCGTTCCATCCAAATCCGACAAATCCGCATATATTCTGGTTCCGGAAAGCGCATACTTATATGCATTCTGCAGCACATTTTCCAGGATGCGGTACATCCGTCTTCCATCTGCCATCACCATTACCGGTTCCTCCGGATAATGGGAGACCACTGTCAATTCCCTGGACACAAACTTGTCTTCAAACTCCCCCAGCGCCTGCTTCATCAGCTCATTAAAGGCAAGCGGCATCATTTCAAGCTCAATATTGCCGGAGGTCGCCTTGGCTGCTTCCACCAAATCCTCCGTCAGCTGCCGCAGCCGCCATGCCTTACCGTCCAATACCTCTACATAATGTTCCGCCTCGGGAGTAGGCATTTTCTCTGTTTTCAGCAGATTAATATAGTTAATAATGGATGTCAGAGGCGTCTTTAAATCATGGGACACATTGGTAATTAATTCTGTTTTCATCCTCTCATCCTTAAGGGATGTCTCCACCGCCGCCTTCAGCCCGTCACCAATATGATTAATTTCCTCTGACAGCTCACTGTAAAGGCTGATTTTTCCGTTTACCTCTACCTTATAATCCAGATTGCCCCTGGTGATTTCCTGCACACCCTGAAGCATCCGCTCCGTGTCCCTGATAATATAGCGAACCATAAAAAATGCTGCCAGCTGGAATAACAGGTAAATAATCCAGAACCATTGGCTCCGGTAAACCAAAGCCAGACACAGGGTACACACCACCACATAAGCTATGAATACCACCATAAGCTTATGGGTTCCCTTTAAACCGCAAAACCGTTTCCAGAAATTTTTATTCTGAAGCTGCAATACCAGTCTGTAGAGCAGTGACCGGCTCCACAGATTATGTGCCTTGATTCTCCTTGCAAAGCTCAGCGTCAATATCATAAAAAAGAATGCAAAGGGTATGGCAGCCGCCTCTGCCATAGCACACATATTCACAATGTTATCGGCAAAAGAGATTCCCCCTATGTTCATACATGCCAAAAATATACTTCCCACCAGCACGGTGCCACACAGCAGTATCCAAAACTCTGTAGGTATACAATCAAAGCGGTTAAGAACAACTGTTTCTCCCTTCTTACTCTCTCTTCCCGTAGTCCATATCAGCCACATCGCCTGCACAATGAGCAGAATAAATGCCAGCACCGCCGCTGCAAGAAACAACACTGAATAGCCGGCATAAAAGGAATACTCCTGAAAATGGCGTACAACCGCTCTTTCACTTCTTGCCCCGCTCCCCGGCTCCATGGATAAATACAGCGTAATATCCTCCGGAAAGGAAATCTCCGCATTTGCAAGAACGGTTTCGTCAGACATTGACGCATCTTCCTCCGTGTTTCTTGTATACGCAGCCGCCGAGTCCCCGGCTGGTTTCATCAAACGATACCAGTCCGTTTTATTCCGGATATCAGACAGGTTCTCCGCATTTGTATAAACATCCTTCCCCTCTTTAAAATAATAGAGACCTCCAATGGTATCATACTCTGCCAGAAAGCTCTTTGCCTGCAGCATCAGCTCATACTCGTCTAAGGGATTAAGCAGCATTTCCCCGGCGGGATAGTTATAAGCATGCAGAAGCGGTATTAAAAGGCTGTCATACCGTGTCTGGTACAAATCAACCGACTGCAGATAATCCTTTAGCTCTGATACAGAATAAATGTAGCTGTCCATGGGCTCAAAATACGCATCCCAGGTGGAATAAAACACCTCCTGGTCCGGGTCATATACCGCATACTCTTTATCGGAAATATTCTGAGAGGATACACCACTTGTAACCCCCTCGTCGGAGATTTGAAGATTCACCTCTATTTCTTTGTCTGTTTCTTCCGAATCAAATACAAAATAAGCATTTTCGGAAAAGCTGTCCGAGTAGCAATGGCTCTTATTACGGTGACCGTTCTGTACAAAGAGGTTCCGGAATGTATCGGTATCCAGATATAAAAAATCCTCTGCCGCCAGCTTGTATATAATTTCACCGGCTGCATTGCCGTAATCACTGATATCACTTTCCATACCCGATGTATTTGTCCTATAAAGATATGGTTCCAGGTTCTCCAGGCTATTGACTGACAGGCTGCCTCCCAGTTTACTATTTCTTATTTCCCCTAAATCATATTCCTGTTCCTTTTTAGAAGAGGCATCAATTACCGTAACAACCCCGTCCTCATATTCGTTTTCATACGCCTGCTTTATCTGCCCAAGCAGATAGAGCATTTCGTTTTCCATATCACTCTGATAAACCGTGCTCTCCCGAAAATCCCTCCCCGGATTCATAATTATTTCATATCCATAAGTATAAATCGCATAAAATGCAACTGCTGTGCCGGCAACTAAGACACAAAATGTCAGCATGCACAGTAAGCCACGAAGCTTTTTCCCTGAGGCGGTATAAGACAATTTCTGAATTGGTTTTTTCTCTTTCATAGCGGCTCCTCCATTTTGTAAAGGGCTATTCGTACTAAGCTCTTATTTTTTCTCCATGCGGTAACCCACGCCCCACATAACCTTCACATAATCCGGATTTTTGGGGTCAATCTCTATCTTTTCCCGGATGCGCCTGATATGTACCGAAACAATATTATCCGTGGCATAGGCATCCTCTTCCCAGATACGCTCATAAATCTGCGCCGAAGAGAATACACTTCCCACATTTTCCATCAGAAGCTGTAGAATCTTAAACTCCGTAGGAGTCAGCTTCACCGGTTCTCCATCCACTGTGACCAGCTTTTGTTCCCTGTCCAGTGTAATAGCGCCATTTACCAGAACATTCTTGTTATCCGGTATCTCCATTCCCCCTAGCTTGGTGTAGCGTCTCAGCTGGGACTTTACCCTGGCAATCAATTCAAGCGGATTAAAGGGCTTTGTCACATAATCATCTGCGCCTACATTTAAGCCAAGGATTTTATCCACATCCTCCGATTTTGCCGAAAGTAAAATCACCGGTATGGAGCTGTCCTCACGGAGCTTTAACAGTGCGTGGATTCCATCCATCTCCGGCATCATGATATCCAGAATAATGAGATGAATCTCCTGCTTCTTTGCTATCTCCAATGCCTCTCTGCCATTGTAAGCCGGGACTACCGTATAGCCCTCCTGCTTTAAATAAATGGATATTGCCTCTACTATCTCCTTATCATCATCACAAACCAATATTGTCATTGTTTCACCTCATTTCTAATATACGTCAGGTTAATCAAATTCTCAACAACCCCCGGTTAAACTTTAGAATTCTTTAGAATTGCCTAGTCTATATTACTAAATAATCATTACAAAATACCGGCTGAAAAAATGAAGAAAATCTTAAGATTTATGAGCCCGGCAAACCCCATAAAAGCATAAAAGGAATGCGCCAGCATGTTACTATCCACTCTGCTTACACATTCCTTTTTGCTAAACCTTCACCGGTTGTTTCCGGCAAACGTCCTTATCTTATTTCTGCACCGTGGGGCATCTCTTTCTCTGTGGTAACCAGCGCCAGATTCCCCTCTGCATCCTCCGCACAGAGAATCATGCCCTGGGACTCAATACCCGCCAGCTTAGCCGGCTTTAGGTTGGTCACAACCACAACCTTCTTTCCCACCATATCCTCCGGCGAATAATGTGCCTTGATTCCGGAAACAATCTGTCTTACCTCGCTGCCTATTTTAACCTGTGAACAGAGAAGCTTTTTGGATTTCTTCACCTCTTCGCAGGCAATAATCTGCCCAATCTGCAATTGCAGCTTGTCAAACTCGTCAATGGTAATCTCCGGCTTCTTTTCGATATCAATTCCAGGATTATCATCCACCGGCTCTGGTTCCGGTTCCGGCTGAAGTGCTTCAACCTTTGCCATCACCTCATCCAAATCCAGTCTTGCAAACAGAATTTCCGGCTGGTCTGTCACCCTGGTTCCGGATTTGTAACCGCCAAATCTCACCAAATCATTAACCTTACGCTTTGGCGCATTTAACTGGGCAAGAATTTTCTCCGAGGTCTCCGGCATATACGGCTCAAGCAGGGTTGCACCGATTACAATACTCTCTACCAGGTTGTAGAGCACCGTTGCCAGACGGTCTCTTTTCTCCTCTTCCTTTGCCAGCGCCCAAGGCATGGTCTCGTCAATATATTTGTTACAGCGTTTAAACAAATTGAAAATCTCAGTCATGGCATCTGCCACCCGGAGCTTATCCATGGCATTGGAAACACGGATTCGGGTATTCAATGCATAGTCAATTAACTCTTTATCCACATCCTCTGAAACCTTCTTATTATTAACCTCACCGTCAAAATATTTGTTGGACATGGAAATGGTACGGTTGACAAGGTTGCCCAGTGTATTCGCCAAATCTGAATTCAGCCTCTCCACCAGCAGTTCCCAGGAAATCACGCCATCATTTTCAAACGGCATCTCATGGAGTACAAAATACCGCACTGCATCCACACCAAACATGTCCACCAGGTCATCTGCATAAATCACATTTCCTCGGGACTTGCTCATCTTGCCATCGCTCTGTATTAACCACGGATGGCCAAATATCTGCTTTGGAAGCGGAAGGTCAAGTGCCATGAGCATAATCGGCCAGTAAATGGTATGGAACCGTAAAATATCCTTACCAATCAAATGTAAATCACATGGCCAGTACTTATCAAACATCCTGTCACTTCTGCCATCTAAATCAAATCCCAGTCCGGTGATATAGTTGGTCAGGGCATCAATCCATACATAGACAACATGCTTGTCATCAAAATCCACCGGAATACCCCATTTAAAGGAGGTCCGGGATACACAAAGGTCCTGAAGCCCCGGCAACAGGAAATTATTCATCATCTCATTTTTACGGGATTCCGGCTGAATAAAATCGGGATGTGTATTGATATAATCAATAAGCTTTCCCTCATACTTGCTCATTTTAAAGAAGTATGCTTCTTCCTTTGCCGGCTGAACCTCTCTTCCACAGTCCGGACATTTTCCGTCCACCAGCTGGGACTCTGTAAAAAAGGATTCGCAAGGGGTACAGTACAGTCCTTCATAATAGCCCTTATAGATATCACCCTTGTCATATAATTTTCTAAAAATCTTCTGCACCTGTCTCTCATGGTCCTCATCTGTGGTACGGATGAATTTATCATAAGAGGTATTCATTAAATCCCAGATACGTTTAATCTCTCCTGCTGTCTTATCCACAAATTCCTTTGGTGTGATTCCTGCTTCCGCTGCCTTTAATTCAATCTTTTGTCCGTGCTCGTCTGTTCCGGTCTGGAAACGGACATCATATCCCACAAATCTCTTATATCTTGCAATACTGTCTGCAAGCACGATTTCGTAGGTGTTTCCAATGTGTGGTTTGCCTGATGTATAGGCAATTGCTGTGGTGATGTAATACGGTTTTTTTGCCATTTTTTGTTTTCCCTCCTTGTTATCCGAATGAAAGACTGCCAGAGTATGATTTGCCACCGCAGGAAAAAAACAGCCCGCCCTTAAATCACTTTAAAGGCGAGCTTATATCTCACGGTACCACTTTAATTCATCTGCATATTGCTATGCTGACCTTACCAGCTGGCTTTCACCAGCCTGTACTATAACGGGTACTCCCGTCCTATGCTTAAAATTATTCTTTCCCATGCCCGTTAAACCAGCTTGTGAAAATACCTATAATTCCTCACAGAGGAAGCTCCAAGACCATCTTCAACCTGTTCCATCCTTCCCCGTTCTCAGCTAACCGGGTTCTCTGTTAAAGACTTTCCAAATCTACTCTTCTTTTCATCGCTCATTCTTTTTTAACTAAATTTTATTATATGCAAATTCCTTTTTTCTGTCAAGAAGTCCAATACTATTTTGTACAATTCCAGCCTGAAATTTACACAAATCCACAATTTTTATATCTGGAAAATATCCTCAGAGGTGACAGACTGAAGCTCCTCCTCCATATCGGAAGCCTCTTCCTCTTCTCCGGAGGCATCCTCTTCAGGGTCATTCTCTTCAAGGTCATCCTCTTCGGACTCCGGATTCTCTTCACTCTCTTCATATTCCTCCTGGCTTTCCGCCTCTAAAAGCGCAAGTCTCCTCTGTTCCTCCTCTGCCCTTTCTTCCTGCTTCTCCCTTATCCGCTCTATCACATTCCCGCAGATACTTTTCAAAGTCCATGTCCGGCTTCTCCACAATCCATATAGCCATAAAACCAGACACACAAAAGGACATACCAGCAGCAAAAGCCGCAAAACCAGCAAATTCTGCTGACGCTGTACCTCTACCCTGGCAAGGTTTTCCCAGACAGGATATCCCACAGAATTGGGACGCATTACCTGCAGCTTCCGGTTTTTCAATCCCTCTAACAGCTTCACCGTATCAAAACGGTTACTGTTTTCAATTACCTGGATATCCTCAAAATCCAAAGGGTTTTCCGTTTTTTGAACGGTCTCCTCTTCCTCCTCTTCTATACCACAGGCGGTTCGGAGGGTGTAATAGGCATAATTGGAAATAGGATTTGGCATAACCGCCTCATAACAGGTAATCATCAGATTTTCCTGCTGCTGCTTTAACTGGCTGTAGGACATATAAACACGGTTACTGTCCCCATAGGCAGTTCGGTACAGGGAATCCTCATCCACAGCCGTGACCCCTGCAATGGTGTAAATATGATTTCCCAGCCAGAGCTGCATACCAACAATATCGTTAGAGCCAAACATCGCCCATGCAAAGTTCTCATCCACCACAATCCGGTCCTGGTTTAAATCCTCCTCGGAAATATAACTGCCTGACAACAGCGGAATCGGATGGAACTGGAAAAAATCGCCTCCAACCCCTACCGCTGTGACACTCAGTGTATTGTTATCCTTGCGGAATTCCGCACTACACTCTCCGCTATAGGCGTCAATCCATACCCTGGAAGCTCCGTTACTCTCATTTAAGGAATCCTTTGAAAGCGTTTCCATCACAGAGCTCCGTATAGCCGCAATATCCTCTTCCTGTAAATTCCGGCCAGGGGAGGCAAAAGCACTGACCTGGGCATAGGAATTTTTTTCATCCTCCCAACGTCCGGCTTCCTGCTGGGAATACAGCACCCGTACTCCGTTTTTTGCAAATATACATAATACAATAAATGTTACAACCAAAATTATATTCACACCCAGGAGAACCAGCTTCTTTTTACTTATATTCAATTTCATCCTGCTAATCTCTATCTTCATTCTGTCCTCCAGACGCCATGCTGTGCATATACACAATACATAACGCTACTCTACCAGCCGTACCTGCATTCCTTCCTCCAGCGGCTTGGAGGAATTGGTTGCTACATTATCACCCTCATACACGCCGCCGCTTACCCCGGAAGAGGTATCGTCTGATGCCAGCACCTCCACATCTGCACGCTTCACCTTATACCGGTTTCCTAACGGTGTTCCCTTTACCTGGATAATCAGGACAAATTTACCCTTGCTGTCCTCACGGATTGCATTATTGGGAACCACTGCATCATAGCGGTTGCTCTTTTCCCCAACGGCAAGGGACAGATTTTGCCCAACCTGCACATCTCCTTTCACCTCAAAGGTGACAATCATACTCTGATTCGGATTTTCCGGGTCTGCCTTGATGCTTTTTACGGATGCGGTGGTCTCGTCATCCCATATATTTTCTACTGTGGCTTCATTACCTGGTTTTATCAGGCTTGCCTGCGCCTTTGTGACATTCACCTTCACAATATAACCGCTTTCCGCCAGCTGGATTTTCGCAAGGGGCGCTTCCGCCGACACGCTGTCCCCTTCCTTAAAATCAATCTGGGAAACGATTCCTTCCTCCTTGGATTTGATTTCCTTTAAATCACTGCTGTTTTTCAGCTTTTCCACCAGTTCCTTCTGTTTTTCAATTTTTTGCTGCGCTGCCTTCATATCCAGATTATCCGACTGCTGGGTTAAAGAGTCCTGCTCCTTTTTGTCCTTTAATGCCAGCAGCAGCTGGGTCAGGGTCTTCTGCTTTTCCTTGACAGCAGCCCTGGCTTCCTCCAGGGTTGGCAATGCACTGAGCTCCTCCACCTTATCGCTTTTTTCCTTCAGGGTTTCCTGGAGCTTTGCCAGGGTTTTGCTCTCCTTTGACAGCTCGTTTTTTAACTTTGTATATGTGGCGCTGGTACTCTTTAAGGATTCTGCCAGCTGCTTCGCATTTTTCAAATCCGATTCCTTATTGGTAATTTCCAGCTCCTTATCCCGTATATCTCTCTTGATTTCCACCACATCTGCCGCATCTGCATTGGCTAAATCATTCTTTAGGTCTTCTAACTGCTTTTTCAATACATTCAGTTCCTCTGTAATGGAAGCAACCTGTGCATTTGCAGTCTCATAATCTCCAACCTCACCGTAGGCGTCTACCTGCTCCTGCAGGGCGTCCACCTTTGCCTGCTGGTTATCCACCTTTGTCTGTGCCTGCTTTTTTTCACTCTTTGCCTTTTTGAGGCTGGCGGCTGTTGTCTTCGCCTTATCTCTTGCCTTTATTGCGGCATCTAAATCCTCCTTTGCCGCCTGGATGTCCAAATCATCACTGGCATAATCCGGCATGCTTTTCAGCAGGGATTTTGCATAGTCAAGCTCTAACTGCTCCAGAGTATCCTCCGCCTCTGCCAGCTCGGTATTTTCTCCCTCTTCAAAGGTAAATAACACCTGACCCTTTTCAACGGAATCCCCTACCTCCACCTTTACTTCCTTGATTACACGGGCTCCGCTTACCGTTACCTCGTAATCTGAATTTGTCTCCACTGTGCCCTGTCCACGCACCTTACTGGATACGGTTCCGGAAGATACCGGCTCCGTTGCCACCTCCGGCAGAGAATAATTCATTATGGTATTAGAGAAAAATGTTAAAATCAGCATTGCAATTAAAAATACAATGGCTATTCTTTTTATTATCTGTTTACGGCTTGTCTGCATTTCCTTTTCCATGGTCTTCCTCCTATCCCTTCACACTTCCCGAATATGATATTCCTTCCACCAGATACTCTTCTCCATACAGGAAGATTAATATGGTCGGCACCATATAGATGGTAGCTACCGCAAATGCCAGTCCCACCTCTCCTGTATTAATCTGTGACAGGAACACCGATAATGGATGCTTATCCGCATCTGATAACATGATAAGCGGCTGCTCCACCATATTCCAGTAGTCTATAAAAACAAGGATTGCAACGGAAGCAATCGCTCCCTTACAAAGCGGTATACAAATCCTTGTAAAAATCTGCCATTCATTTGCCCCATCAAGCTTTGCCGCTTCTATTAATGATATGGGAATCCTCCGCATAAATTTTGTCAGAAGATATACGCTAAAAGGTGCAAAAAATCCCGGAAGCAGAATGGACCATCTGGTATCCAATATATGAAGCCAGTCTGCCACTAGATAATTGGGAACCAGCGTAACCTGAAACGGCATCAGCATCAATGCCACATACAAGAAAAATATAAGCTCCTTAAGCCTTCCCCGGAACCGGGTAAAGCTATAGGCAGCACCCAGCGCAATAACAATCTGAAATATAACAATGGGCACTACCAAAATAACAGAGTTCCAAAATTTTAACAGGTATTCCGGGCTCTTTAAAAGCACCGTGGAATACTGGGAAAAATCCACCATATCCGGAATGAACTTAAGATTCACCGTCTCAGCCACATAATCCGTATTCCGTTCCCCGTATTCTGTCTCCTTATACTGGTTGAAAATCACCCCGTAATTGGTACTGATTTCTGCTGAGGACATAAATGAATTAGCCACAGTTAAAATAGTCGGCAGCAAAAAGGATATGGCAAAAACGGAAGCCACCAGCGTCAGCAGTATTTTTTTGAATAGCCGTTTCCTCTTTTTCATCAGCCTTCCACATCCTTTCCGAAATGGTCCTCCACAAAGAACAGTATTCCAATCACCACACACATAACAAGCGCCATGATAATAGCCGCAGCGGATAACTTCTGATAATCCAGTGAGCGGAAGGTGTTATTCATAAAATGCTGCAGCATATACAGGGAATCATAGGGATAATCCCCCGTCAGCAGATACACCTCCCTGAATACCTTAAAGGAGTTTATCAGCGAAAGAATCGCCACAAACAATATGGTCGGTGACAAATACCGGAGCTTAATATACCAGAATTTCTGAAACTCTGTGGCACTTTCCATCGTAGCTACCTCTAATACATCCCTCGGTATGGCATTTAGGGCAGCCATAAATAAAATCATGTTATAACCAAGGTTCTTCCACAAAAATAAGATAACAATGACAAGCTGGCTGTAAGAAGATTTAAACCAGTCAATTGGCTCTGCCCCAATGAGCTGGATAAATTCATTAATCACTCCATGGTAATCAAAAAGAACCTGCCAGATTAGCACAATAGAGGCTACCGGAACCATCATGGGACTTAGAAAAAATGTCCTGAACTGACTCCGCATAGGAATATTGTTCTCTAACAGCATAGCCATCCCCATTGATAGAATAACCGCCAGCGGCACTGCTATAACAGAGAAGGTTGCTGTATTTTTTGCCGCCTGCTGAAAAGAGGAATTTTGCAGGATACTGATAAAATTATCCAGAAAAACAAATTCGTGATTAATGGGATTATCCACCATGGCATAGTAAATGACTACAAAAAACGGAACCACAAAAAACACCAGTACACCCACCAGGCTGGGAGACAAATAAAGCACTGCATTCTTTTTGTCCCTTTTACTCATTCTGGGTTTTTTATATGTAATTCCATTCTCTGTAACCTGCTTTTCTGGCATAATACCTCTGCCTCCTGATTTCTGTCTAAAACGCACTTCTTCCCAGACCACCCTCACCGGCGGTCTGGGAGCTTCGTGCAATTTTCATATTTAAGACCGGCTTTTATCCCTTCCGGTCTTTCTTCATCCTTTTTTAACGGTTCTCATTTACATAGGTCTTAACACGGTTCTGAATAATGGCTGCCGTATCATCAAGGCTCTTTTCTCCTGCAAAATATGCCTTTGCCTCTTCCTGGATAATCTCCATTATCTCATTATCATATCCGCTTACTTTCTTTGTGCTGTTGATTAAGTCTGTATACATGTCTACTTCTTCCTGGGAGGATGGCTTTATCTCCACCTCAAGGTCATCATATCCATAAGTGGACTCCATCGGAGATATTTCCTGTCCCAGTTCATCCGTATAGGTTTTGGTAGTCATTTTCGCCTTAACCATCATATCATAACAATCCTGACGGGTTGGTGTATCCCATATATTTCCATTTGTACCCTGATACTCCTTTGTCATAAAGGTACGGATAAATTCCCATGCACCATCCTTCACATCTGACTTGCTGGAAATTCCAAACAACAAATTCAGGTTAAAGTAAGAACCCTCCTTGTTTTTATTTGGGTATCCCACAAATGTGATATCGTCCTTATACATTTTCTTGTAAACCTGAATCTCCTCTAAAGAGATATAACCCTCATTAAAGAGTACCTTTCCCTCCTGAATCAGGGATGGTAAAGACGGAGCGTCCTCATCATATTCTGTCTCCTCATTTTTACCGGTATTACAAATCTCAAGAATATCCTTAAAATCCTGGCTGTCAAAGCTACACTCACCGGTCTTCCAGTCAACAAAATCAGAGGTTCCAACTCCCATTAACGACCACAGCATATCCGACTTATTTTCTGTATAGAACGGTCTTACCGAATCCCCTTTCTCTTCCAGAAGCTTCTTTAAATCCTCAAAGGTCCATCCGCTCTCTGTTCCCACATCCTTGGAGCTTGCCACTAAAGTACTGACACTGAAGCTTGCTGCCACATAATACAGCTTGTCATCTACCTTCATCGCTTCTAATACCGGCTTCATAATATCCTCTGTGGATATGTCAGAATCCTTGTCAAAATATGGTGTTAAATCTTCCAGAATACCCTTTGATATATACTGGTTCAAATGTCCCGTATCATTGATAAACAGAACATCCGGAATGTTGCCCGCTATAATATCCGCATTTAACTTGGTATCCGGGTCTTCCTCGTTTGAATAATCCTTAAATTCAATTTTATATTGTTTATTTGTTTTGTTAAATTCTATAGCTGCTTTTTTTACGGAATCATCTACATAGGACGCTCCGACAGTAATAACCGTCTTGTCTGCAATATCTGCCGGGTCTACCTTATTATATTTTACCAGATGTGCCCCGTCATCATCATAGACAATTCCCAAAAACATATCCTTACTAACCGGAATAATATTCCAGGAATCCTCAGAAGACAGATTGGATGCCACAAAATCCATCAGCTTAACTGACTTCTGACCCTCTATACTGTAACCATAAATTCCATTATCATCCCTGTAATAAAAATCATACTCGCCACTTCCATCCATCAGAGAACCGGAACCGGAAAAATATTTCAAATCCAGTTTCATGGTGTCGCCCCATTTTTTTCCGTCCACATCCAGCACCTGAACCTGTGCAGCATTTTCCCCGCTGCTTCCACATATAATCTCGCCGTCCTTCGTAACAGCTGCACAATCCATGTAACTATCGCTCTTAACCTCGCCAACCGCTTTGTAATTTTCATCCAGAATCTTTACAGCATTATCCATAACTGCAATAATTCTTCCCTTGCCATCCATTATTATCTGATTATAATAAGTATTCTCATCCAGACCCAGAGCTTTTGTGATATCTCCTCTGGACAATTCCTTACCGGTTTCGTCTAATTTCAATATGCTGGTAGTAGATTGCTCTGTTTTTTCATCATAAGAATTCAGCATAATACAAATTTCATTGGAATCATTTACCATCATGCTTCCCATATATTCGTTTTCAGACATCTCCGGAAGTGGTATCTCCTTTGCGTCTGTTCCATCCAGATTGGCAACATATAATCTGCTAATGGTTTTTCCCTCAATTGCATCTTCTTCGTCTTCCCCGGTATCCTCTGTGGAGTCCTCCTCCGTTGTGTCCGGAGTTTCCTCTCCTTCCTCCTCACTCTTTCCTTCATCCGTACCTTCTTCGGTAGTATTTTCGCTTTCAGCGCCTTCCTCTGTGCTTTCTTCACCTGCAGCTCCTGTGTCCTCTTCTGAAGCCTCCTCACCTGTGCTGTCATCTGATGATTTCTCTTTATCGGAGCTTCCCTCTTCAATCCACTCATAGGTATCAAAGTAGAGCCTGTCACCTTTTACAATGACCCGGCTGATATCACCTTTAATACCGTCTACTGCGATATCACTACTTTCATATACCATAGTTTTTGAATCTTCTTTTTTCTCATCTTCTTTGGTGCCGCTTTTGCCTCCACAGCCTGTCATTGAAAACATCAAGACTGCTGCCATACATACAGCAGCCGATTTTTTGAATAATCCTTTTCTCATGCTTTACCCCTTTACTTTTTATATGCCAGAATTTATTGATTCTGGTGTAATCATTCATTTTGCTCATCAGCAGTATACCATAGCCTATTTTTGCAATCCACAAAATTTGAAATTCTTAAGAAAAACGTCAGAAATTGTGATAAGCTATCCCGTAAAAAATACTGCTGTATTGTAAACAAGTTGTATCATAGAAATCAATTCCGTATTTTTTATATTATACCTTATTCAACTAATTTTGTCTACAATAATCACTCAAAATGGTCCACCAAGCCATTTTCTCATATACTTGGCAACAAAAAAAGACTTTTGAAACCAATAAGTTCCAAAAGCCTTTCCTTTTCATATCTCTACTATAAATTTTCTCCATTAGAGGCAATTACTTCCTTATACCAGTAACCGGAATCCTTAATAATTCTTTCCTGGGTACGGTAATCTACATAAACCAGACCAAAGCGGTGGGTATATCCCTGTGCCCATTCATAATTATCCATCAGTGACCAGTGAAGATATCCCATAAGAGGGATGCCCTCCTCACCGGCGCGCATATACTCTCTCAGATACCGATGGGTATAATCAATGCGGTAAGAATCGTGAACCCTGCCGTCCAGGCATACCCAGTCATGCTCTGACATTCCATTCTCTGTAATAAAAATCGGTTTTCCGTACCGCTCGTATAAAAATTTAGCAGACCAGTACATAACCTCCGGTGACATAACCCATCCGATATGAGTCTCCGGACTTCCCTGGTAGCGGTTTTCCGGATAACCCTCTATCTCTGTCTCACGCTCTGCCTGGGAATAATAAATATTGGTTCCATAATAATCTAATGGCTCCGTGACAAGCTCCCATTCTTCTTTCGTAAATTCCGGTACCAGACTTCCAAAATCATCATACAGCTCCTGCGGATAATGTCCCAGAAAAATCGGGTCGGACCAATAGCTTAAACTGAAGGCAAACTCTTCTCCACCGGTAGAAAAGGTCTTTCTTTTTGCCTCTTCAATTGCTTCCTGGCTGTCATCCTTTGGTACATAGGATGGGCCAATCGGGCTGAATCCGATTACAGGCTTTTTCTTTGCATGGTTTCTGATATATCTTGCCGCCTTTCCATGGGACAATAGCAGATTCCGTCCCATTTTCAACAAATCACCTGTCTGTGCCTTCTGAAACGGTGCATGAAATCCTCCCAGGTACCCGCAGCCCAGAATACATTGTGGTTCATTAATGGTAACCCAGTACTGTACCCGGTCAGAAAGTGCATCCACAATCACTTTTGTATATTCCAAAAACCATTCCGAGCACTCATCATTCAGCCATGCACCCTTTCTGTGAAGCGCATATGGATAATCCCAATGATACAGCGTGACGATTGGTTCGATTCCATTTTCCAGCAGCTTGTCTACCAAATCAGAATAAAACTGAAGTCCCTTTTCATTGACCTTTCCTGTACCCTCGGGAATTACTCTCGCCCAGCTGATGGAAAAACGGTAAGCCTTAATCCCCAGCTCCTTCATCAATTCAACATCCTCATCCACTCTGTGATAGTGGTCACAGGCTGTCTTCCCATCCTCATTATAGCGTGTATTCCCGTGGAAGCCTGAATAGACATCCCATATGTTAAGACCCTTTCCGTCCTCGTTATATGCACCTTCCAACTGATATGCCGCAGAAGCGGCGCCCCAGATAAAATTCTCCTGAAATCCCATATTGCATACCTCCTATATCGCTCCGCTTTTCCTAAAATGCTTCCGTGGAAAATCCAACGATGCATTCCAAAAAGCCATTCTCCTGTTATAAGTACACTATACGGAAAATCCATGTAAATGTAAATCATTTTTCTATATTAAATTATAACAATCCTATATATCGGAATCTACAAACATTTAATTTCGGTTAATAAACAATACTTTTTTATAAATTTACTTCGTACTGCTTAATATATTTTTTAACATTCCACTCTTGTCTGATTCCAAAAGACTGACATTTTTTCCATCTTCCAGATACACAATAACCATATCTTTCCTGCCTTTTATCGTACCCTCATATACATATACACCCAGTTTACATTCTGCAAGTTCTATATCTAAATTTCCTCTTGAAAAAGATACAATTCCATTATTATAACCCGCCTTCTGGTAAGAAGATATATATTGTATCTCTTTATAGCCTTCCTTTTCCAACAGCTTCACTCCATCTGCCGCAGACAATGGCTTGTGAATCACCAAACAAACCGCCAGTGTAAATGCCAATACTGCATACACTGCATCAAAAACATATAAAACCATTCTCTTTTTCTTTTCATAAATAAGTAACACAACTGCCAGTATAAAAGGCACACAAAACAGCTCAAAGGAATAAATCTGAACTGCATTTTTATAAATAATATTTTGTGCATAAATGAATACAACAGATACCAGTAAATAAAATATGCCTGATATAATAATCAGCAATAAAAACCTTTTATCTTTCATGTACAATCCTTTCAAAACTATTCTTCCATATTTTCCCGAACCCCATTTTCTATCATCATTTGCATATCTATATTATAGCATTCTTTACAAACAAAAACTTCCATTCCTGTAACACTGGAATAATGATTTACAACTGAATTTCCACAATACACACAATGTGTAAAACAATTTTCGCAAATATAACATTTTCCGCCTAATTCTTTTTCGACCTCTTTTGTTTTAGTTTTTTGACACCATTCGCATGGTTCGGCGCTATTAAAACTATCTGCACAGCCACTACAACCACTGTCTCTTATACACATCTCCGAGCCC
>ENA-OZZQ01000161-OZZQ01000161.1-human-gut-metagenome-genome-assembly--contig:-NODE-161-length-27992-cov-3.970684_pt1 | contig 27992 bp, 25 predicted proteins | sample MGYA00243647_ERZ654151 | MGnify/ENA primary metagenome ERZ654151 (study PRJEB26926, sample SAMN06165154) | human gut metagenome | biome: ENVO:00009003; feature: ENVO:2100002; material: ENVO:00002003... | reverse complement strand
GGTCTGCCCGCAGTGCGGCAACACCGACCAGTCCAAGATGAACGTCGCCCGCCGCACCTGCGGCTACATCGGCACCCAGTACTGGAACCAGGGCCGCACCCAGGAGATCCGCGACCGCGTGCTGCATCTGTAATTCTGAAATTCGATCTGCAATAAGACATTTTCGTTAAAAAACAGCCCTGCTTGGCACCTTTGCAGTGTCAAGCAGGGCTGTTTTCTGAAATATGTGTGCAGCATCGGCTGCTGTGCCGCCTCCGGGGCATCCTGCTATTTTGTCAGGTATCGGTGCAGCAGGACGGCGACCTCAGCACGGTTCGCGCCGGTCTGGGGGTTCAGCTTCGCGCCGCTTCCCTTGAGATAGCCGCAGCCGACAGCCCAGCGCATCGCATCGACAGCGTAGGCGCTGACATCGGAGGCGTCCGTATAGCTGCGCAGGCTTGCGGACACGGCGGGTTTTCCGGAAAGCCGGTAGAGAATGGAAGCCAGCTGCTCGCGCGTGACGGCCTGCTTCATGCAGAATTCCGTCTCGCTCACGCCGCCCGCAACGCCGTTTTTCCAGGCCCAGACGACCGCGTCATAGGCGTAATCCGATTCCGAAACGTCCGTGAACGGGAGGCTTCCTCCGGAAACGGCGGGAGAACCAGCACTCCGGTACAGAATCAAAATCAGATCGCCGCGCGTCATGCTGCCGCGCCAGTTGAAGGTCGACGCGTCTGCGCCCTGAATCAGCCCGTAGCCGTTCATGAAATCAACGGCGTCCGCCGCCCATGCGCACGTCCCGGCGTTCACATCCGAGAAGACGGCGGAGGACTGCTTCGACGTGACGCGGACGGTCAGCTCACCCGTGCCGAGCTGCGTGCCGCCGCTGTCATAGGCGGTATAGACGAGCTTCAGCTGCGAGGCGCAGTCCGCTGCCGGGAGGAAGTAGAGCGCGTCCAGAAGCGGCTCCGATTTCCCGTCGTCCGTCAGATAGAACCGGTCCTCCGGATAGCGGACGGCGGTATACGCGCTGCCCGCCACGCTGCGGAAGTCCTTCAGCAGCCGTCCTGCGCTCGTCTCCGGCTGCTGGAAGCTGACGCAGACCGCATCCGGATATTGCTGCGCGATATGACCGGCGGCGTCCAGCGTCTTCAAGAACGCGCCGGATGCCGTGACGGTGCTGTCTCCGGAGACGGTGACGACGGCGCTGCCCTCGCAGCGCGTTCCGGCGGTGCCGACGGCGGTAAAGGGGATGCAGACGGTATACCGTGTGCGGTACGAGCCGGTCAGATACGCCGCCGTGTCGAGATCGAGCTGGGAAAAGCTCGCCTGATAATAGCACGCGTCCGTATCGGCCAGCGCCTGTCCGTCCTCCGCAGCCGTATAAAGCGCGCCGAACATGGACGCGCTGCCGGAGGCGCTCAGGTCGTAGCTCCTGCCGCCCGTCTCAGCCGTCGCGCGGGACACCGCAAACAGCACGTAGTCCAGCGTTTCGCCGGGCTTGCCCCGACCGGAAAATGCCTTGCTGAAATCAGCCTCGGAAAAGCGGACGCTGCCGCCGAAGCCGGCTGCGTACTCCACGCTGAGGCCCGGCACGGAAGCCGCGGCCGGCGTGATCGTGATAAACGCACCGGAGGCGGAATATGTTTTCCCCCCGACCGTCACGCTGACGCTCAGCGGCAGCTGCACGGCAGAGCCGGTCACGCCGCCCGCTTTGGTCAGCAGCTCAAGGCTCGACGAGGAAGAGCCTGCGTTCAGCGCCGTCGTGACGGGCTTGTCCGCGTCCTCGCCCCGGAACGCGGCAACTCCCTCGCGGTACGCCTGCCACGTGATGACGGCCCCGCCGCCAAGATATTCGCTCCATTCGCCGTCCGTCTCGCTCCGGCTGTAGACCGTGGCGGAAACCGTCGCGGAGCCGCCCGCCGTTACAACGGCGGGGACAGCGCTGACGGCGATCCTGTATGTATCCGCGCCGCCATCCGCCAGCGCAGCCGGAGCCAGCGCAGCCAGCACCGCGCATACCACCAGCAGCGCGGAGGTCCGTTTCCAAACCCGTTTCATATCGTGACACCTCTTTCCGCAGCCGAGTGCCGCAGTGTTTGTTTTCTGCTTCCAGTTTACCGTATCTTTTTGGAATTGCAACACTTTTGTAAATAATTCAGGATTTCTTCACAACTTGCCGCCGCGCAATACGCCCCCTCCATGAACAGCGGCGCAATCGCCGTCGGACATAGAGGGGGCGTACCGTTACCGTCCCCGGTGCTTTTCCTTTCGCTTCTGCTGTCTGCGGTCAAATTTCAGCTGCTTTTCCGCGTCCCGCTGTTCGCGGGTGCGCGTTTTCCGTTCCAGCTTCTGCTCCTCCCGCTGCAACTGCAATGCCTGCTGCGCCTTTGTCCCCACGCCGCAACCGGAGGAAGCCCTTCGGATCTCCCGCTGCATACGCTTCGGATTTGCCGCATCCTGCCTGACAGCCGCTGCGACAGCCGGACTGAATCGGAGCCGCGCGTAATTTTTCAGCACATACGAAAGCATGTCATAGTCCTTCGGTTCTGCGCCGAAGGTGATCTTGCAGACCGAGAGCGTCCCGCCCTCGAACCGCTCGAACACCCCGACCCAGAACGGCGCCTCAAAAAATACCGTCAGCCTTGTCAGATCACTGTCCATCACGAAACCCTCCTGATTGTATGGTACACAGGAACGGACGACCCGGAGGGGAGGGTTACTTACCTGCGCCGAAGTGCAGACGGCTGGGCTACCTACCAGCTCTGGCGGGTGAAGGCCCGCGTTGCGTTTTTATCCTGTGCGCGGCAGCCGCGCCTGCGCCCGCCGTCTGCATTCATATTACCAGAAAGCCGCCGGTAAATCCAGTCCCGCAAAAAATCCGCGCTGTCCGCCGCCGGAATCCATGTTTCAGAACAGATTTTACAATTTCACTTGCAGCCGTTCCCTTCTTCAGGATGCTGCACAAATTCACAAGTCCTCATTGTACAGGCCAATCCCCCGCAGGATGAATAGTCTGCGGGGGAATTTTTTGTGGAAACTGACAGTTTTAACAAACGCGTGTACTTTTTCTTGATTTCTTTTGACAGTTGTGCTACACTGTCAAATGTAAGAGGACACCAACAATCAAAAAAACGCCCGGAGTATTGAGCATGGGGACAAGCGGACGAATCGTGCCGCGTGGTTGCTGTGCTTTTTTTGCATCCGGAAAAAGCCAGAATATGGAGGGAGGCGGAATGAAATTTGGAACAACGACTTTATGAAGCCCTGCAGCGCAACCCCATTATCGCCGCCGTGCGCGACGACGAGGGGCTGGCGCAGTGCCTGCGCACCGATATCCAGACCGTATTCGTGCTTTACGGTGATATCTGCAATATCTCTGAGATCGTCCGGCAGATCAAGGACGCCGGAAAGATCGCCATCGTCCACGCCGATCTGATCAGCGGTCTGGCTGCGAAGGAGATCTCCGTCGATTTTCTCCGCCGCAGCACGCAGGCGGACGGCGTGATCTCCACCCGCGCGAACATGATCCAGCGGGCAAAGGAACTGAATATGATCGCGATCCTGCGGGTCTTTCTGATCGATTCCATGGCGCTCGATTCGGCGCTGAGCGCGAAGAATCTCAAGCCGGACGCCATCGACATCCTGCCCGGGCTGATGCCGTCGATGCTGCGCAAGGTGCGGCAGCTGACGGGGCTGCCGATCCTGACGGGCGGACTCATCACGGAAAAGAAAGAGGTCATGCAGGCGCTCGAGGCGGGCGCGCTCGCCATTTCCAGTACGGCCCCCGCCGTATGGCAGATGTGAGGAGGAACCGCATATGTGCACCGATACAAAGGGCAGGATCGCCGAGGCTGTTGAACAGATGCTGCAGACAAGGCCGGTCTGCAAGATCACGGTGCAGCGCGTGATGGAGCAGGCGCAGATGAAGCGGCAGAGCTTCTATTATCACTATCAGGATATCTACAGCGTGCTGGAATGGATCGTGGAGACGCAGCTGTGCGCCCCGCTGCAGTATGACGGCGCACAGGCCCCCGGCGAATGGTGTTTGCAGGCGCTGACGCTGCTACGGGAAAAGCAGCCGCTGCTGCGCAAGATCTCGCATGCACTCGGTCAGGAAACGATGTACCGGCTCACAGGGAAGGTCATTCGCCCGCAGCTCGCCCGGCTCCTGCCGGATCCGGCCGCGGTGGACGGCGCAACGCAGTCGCTTGCGCTGGATATGCTCTGTCAGGCCGCGTTCTGCACCGTCGACAGTCTCGTCGCTCGGCGGACGCCGCTCGACGCGGAAGCGTTTATGCACCAGCTTCAGGCGCTGTTCCTGACCGTACAGCAGATTTGATTCTTTATTTTTGAAGCCCTTCTATTCTCTGGCTTTGCGCATAGAATGTTGTGTGCATATACGCTATAAATCAATCGATAAAATTTTATTTTTTGTTGATTTTGACATTATTCCAAGCTTGTCTAATGACAGCGGCACAGGTTTCCTGTATACTGACAGTTAGAAGATACCACCATAGAGTGATTCATTTTAATCTGCAAGAAAGATAAGGAGGACGTATTCATGGCAAAATACATCATGGCCCTGGACGCCGGCACGACTTCCAATCGCTGCATTCTCTTCAATGAGAGCGGCGAAATGTGCAGCGTCTCGCAGCGCGAATTCCCCCAATACTTTCCGAAGCCCGGCTGGGTCGAGCACGACGCAAATGAGATCTGGGCTACGCAGCTTGGCGTAGCCGTCGAGGCCATGCAGAAGATCGGCGCAACTGCCGCCGACATCGCGGCCATCGGCATCACCAACCAGCGCGAAACCGCCATCGTCTGGGATAAGGTCACAGGCGAGCCCATCCACCACGCTATCGTCTGGCAGTGCCGCCGCACGAGCGAATACTGCGACAGCCTGAAGGCCAAGGGCCTGACGGACAGCTTCCGGGCCAAGACCGGCCTCGTCATCGACGCCTATTTCTCCGGCACGAAGGTGCACTGGCTGCTTGAAAACGTCCCCGGCGCACGCGAGCGCGCAGAGCGCGGCGAGCTGCTGTTCGGCACAGTCGAAACGTGGCTCATCTGGAAGCTGACGGGCGGCAAGGTGCATGTCACCGACTACTCCAACGCCTCCCGCACGATGCTTTTCAACATCAACACACTGCAGTGGGACGATGAGATCCTGAAGGAGCTGAACATCCCCAGATGTATGCTCCCGACCCCGATGCCCTCCAGCTGCATCTACGGCGAGACAGACCCGGCGCTGCTCGGCGGCCCGATCAAGATCGCGGGCGCTGCGGGCGACCAGCAGTCGGCTCTGTTCGGCCAGGCCTGCTATCATCCCGGCGAAGCCAAGAACACCTACGGCACCGGCGCGTTCCTGCTGATGAACACCGGTGAAAAGCCCGTCTTCTCCAAGAACGGCCTCGTCACCACCATCGCGTGGGGCCTGAACGGCAAGGTCGAATACGCGCTCGAAGGCTCCGTCTTCGTTGCGGGCGCCGCGATCCAGTGGCTGCGCGACGAGCTGAAGATCATCGAGTCCGCGCCTGACTCCGAATACTATGCCGGCAAGGTCAAGGACACCAACGGCTGCTATGTCGTCCCGGCGTTCACCGGCCTCGGCGCGCCGCACTGGGATCAATACGCACGCGGCACCATCGTCGGCATCACCCGCGGCGTCAACAAGAACCACATCATCCGCGCAACAATGGAATCCCTCGCCTATCAGGTCAACGACATCCTTGTCGCCATGCAGGCCGATTCCGGCATCAAGCTGGCCGCGCTGAACGTTGACGGCGGCGCGTCTGCCAACAACCTGCTGATGCAGATGCAGTCCGATATTTCCGGCGCTCCGGTCCAGCGTCCGACCTGTGTCGAGACGACCGCGATGGGCGCTGCGTATCTGGCTGGTCTTGCCGTCGGCTACTGGGCCAGCAAGGAGGACGTCGTCCGCAACCGCGCCATTGACCGTGTATTCCATCCGGAGATCACCGCAGAAGAGCGCGCAGCCAAGGTAAAGGGCTGGAGCAAGGCTGTCAAGTGCTCCTACGGCTGGGCGAAGGACGAATAAAAAAGCTTTTTCAGGAGAAGAAACGGAAAACAACCAAATATTGATGTATGACAGGGAGGAGTATTCATGTTCTTAAAGTACTTATGTGAGTTCCTTGGCACAATGATGCTGATCCTGCTCGGTGACGGCGTCGTTGCAAACGTGACCCTCAACAAGTCCGGCATGAAGGGCGCAGGCTCTATCCAGATCACCATTGCATGGGGCCTCGCGGTCATGGTTCCCGCGTTCATCTTCGGCAAAGCCTCCGGTGCGAGCTTCAACCCCGCGCTGACCATCGCACTGGCAGCCGGCGGTATGTTCGACTGGGCGCTGGTTCCCGGCTACGTCATTGCGCAGATCCTCGGCGGTATCGTCGGCGGCGTTCTGGTCTACATTCTCTTCAAGGATCACTTTGACGCGACGGAAGATCCCGGCACCAAGCTCGGCGTCTTCTCCACCGGCCCCTCCATCCCCAATACTGTCCGCAATATCGTGCAGGAGGCCATTGCGACCTTCGTTCTGGTCTTCGCCATCTGCGGTCAGAACCAGGTTCCGGAGCTCAACGACGGCGTTGGCAAGCTCCTGGTCTTCGGCATCATCGTGTCCATCGGTATGTCCCTCGGCGGTCTGACCGGCTATGCGCTGAACCCGGCGCGTGACCTTGGCCCGCGTATCGCGCACGCCATTCTCCCCATCAAGGGCAAGGGCTCCAGCAACTTCAAGTACGGCCTGATCGTCCCCATCTTTGGGCCCATCATCGGTGGTCTTCTCGCCGTCCTGCTGTACAACGTCATCCCCTGGGCTGCTGTGTAAGTACTGCCCACGCATCTGAATATACTCTGCTCTAAGTGAATGTGTCGGGCAGTCCAACCCTCCTACCGGAAGGCGTATTTGGGCTGCCCGACTTTCTTTGGCAGATGAAGGAGGAATCTTTTTGTACGACATCATCATTATCGGCGCAGGCGTTACCGGCTGCGCGGTCGCGCGGTACCTGTCCCGCTATGAGGGGCGGATGCTGGTGCTGGAAAAGGCAGAGGATGTGTGCTGCGGCACCTCCAAGGCCAACAGCGCCATTGTCCACGCAGGGTTCGACGCCGCGCACGGAAGCCTGATGGCAAAAATGAATCTCGAAGGCAATCTCATGATGCCGCAGCTTGCGAAGGATCTTGATTTTGCGTTCAAAATGAACGGCTCGCTTGTTGTGTGTATGTCCGAGGAGGACCTGCCGAAGCTGCGCGCGCTGTATGAAAACGGCGTAAAAAACGGCGTAAAGGAGCTGGAGATCGTAGACGCGAAGCGTCTGCACGAGCTGGAGCCAAACGTGTCGAAAAACGCCGTCGCCGCGCTCTGGGCGCCGACCGGCGGCATTGTCTGCCCGTTCAATCTGACCATTGCGCTGGCAGAGAATGCCTTTGACAACGGCGTGGAGTTCCAGTTCAATACCGAAGTCACCGGCTTTGCATGGAACGACGGCTATTGGACCATCCACACCAACCACGGCGAGTTTGAAACGCGCTATGTCATCAACGCCGCAGGCGTCTATTCGGACGTGCTGCACAACATGGTCTCGACCCGCAAGCTGCACATCACACCGCGCCGCGGCGATTACTGCCTTCTGGACAAGAGCACCGGCGCTTTCGTCTCGCACACCATCTTCCAGCTGCCCGGCAAGCTCGGCAAGGGCGTTCTGGTCAGCCCGACTGTCCACGGCAACACCATCGTCGGCCCGACGGCCATCGACATCGAAGACCGCGAGGGCACGAACACCACCGCCGAGGGTCTGAACGATTTGATCGAAAAAGCGGGCGCAACGGTCGAGAACCTCCCCATCCGCCAGACCATCACGAGCTTCGCGGGTCTGCGCGCGCATGAGGATCACCACGAATTCGTCATCGGCGAGGCCGAGGGCGCGCAGCAGTTCATCGACTGCGCGGGCATCGAATCGCCCGGTCTGACCTCCTCCCCCGCCATCGGCCTGCACGTGTCGGAGCTGATGCGCGATCTGATGGGCCTGCGGGAAAAGGAGCACTTCATCGCCACGCGCAGGGGCGTGCTCGACCCGAAGACGCTCTCCAAAGAGGACTATCAGAAGCTCATCCACGAAAAGCCCGCCTACGGCCAGATCATCTGCCGCTGCGAGCAGGTCACGGAGGGTGAAATCCTCGACGCCATCCACCGCCCCCTCGGTGCGAAGAGCCTCGACGGCGTCAAGCGCCGCACCCGTGCGGGCATGGGCCGCTGCCAGGCGGGCTTCTGCAGCCCGCGCGTGATGGAAATTCTGGCACGTGAGCTGCACGTTGATCAGAGTGAGATCACCAAATGCGGCGGCGCGTCCCGGCTGATCGTCGGCACAAACAAGGACAAGCTTGAGGAGGTGCAGGACAAATGAAATATGACATTGTCGTCATCGGCGGCGGCCCCGCCGGTCTGTCGGCGGCTATCGCGGCATATGACGCAGGCTGCCGGAGCATCCTGATCCTTGAGCGCGACGTGCAGCTGGGCGGCATTCTGAACCAGTGCATCCACAACGGCTTCGGCCTGCACACCTTCGGCGAAGAGCTGACCGGCCCGGAATACGCTGCGCGTTACATCACGCAGGCGCTTGAACGCAAGATCGAATATAAACTCAACACGATGGTACTGTCCATCAGCGCAGATAAGCATATTACGGCGGTCAACCGCGAGGAAGGACTGATCGAGATCGACGCACGCGCGATCATCCTGACCATGGGCTGCCGGGAAAGAAGCCGCGGCGCGCTGAACATCCCCGGCTACCGCCCGGCGGGCATTTATTCCGCCGGTACGGCGCAGCGGCTCGTCAACATGGAGGGCTTCATGCCCGGCCGCAGAGTCGTCATTCTCGGCAGCGGCGACATTGGCCTCATTATGGCGCGGCGCATGACGCTTGAGGGCGCGAAGGTGCTGGTTGTAGCGGAGCTGCTGCCGTATTCCGGCGGTCTGAAGCGCAACATTGTCCAGTGTCTGAACGACTTCGGCATTCCCCTCAAGCTCAGCCACACCGTCGTGAACATTGAGGGCAGGGAGCGCGTTTCCGGCATCACGATCGCGGAGGTCGGCCCCGACCGCAAGCCCATTCCCGGCACGGAGATCCACTATGACTGCGACACGCTGCTGCTGTCCTGCGGTCTGATCCCGGAAAACGAGCTTTCGCGCGGCATGGGCGTGGATATTTCCCCGGTCACAAACGGCCCCGTCGTCGACGAGAGCCTGCAGACGAGCATCCCCGGCGTTTTCGCCGCCGGCAACGTGCTGCACGTGCACGATCTGGTCGACTACGTCTCTGAGGAGGCTGCGGCGGCAGGCCGCGCCGCCGTGCGCTATCTTGCGCAGGGCGAAACCACAGAGCGCCATGAGATCTCCGTCACGTTTGAGGGCGGCATCCGCTACACCGTCCCGGCAAGCATCGACCCGAAGCTGGCTGCGGACGATCTGGTGCTCCGGTTCCGCGTGGGCGGCGTGATGAAAAAGCGCGTCGTGAAGCTGCTGCTGGACGACGACGCGGTGCTCACGCGCAAGCGGCCCGTCATGGCCCCCGGTGAGATGGAGGAGCTGAAGCTCACGAAGGATATGCTGGACGCGCACCCCGGTCTGACGCGCATTCATATCACAGTGGAGGAGGCATAACGATGGAAAAACGAGAACTGACCTGCATCGGCTGCCCGCTCGGCTGTTCGATCACCGTCACGCTGGAAAACGGCGAGATCAAAGATGTTGCCGGGTACACCTGCAAGCGCGGTCATGATTACGCGAGAAAGGAAGTCACGAACCCAACGCGCATCGTCACGAGCACCGTCCGTCTGACCGGCAGCGCGACCGGCGCAGCCGTCGTCAGCTGCAAGACGGCGCAGGACATCCCGAAGGGCAAGATCTTCGAGATCGTCGCGGCGCTCCGTCAGGTCACGGCGCACGCGCCCGTGAAGATCGGCGACGTGCTGCTGACAAATGCCGCCGGAACGGGCGTCGATATCGTTGCGACGAAAAATGTACAGTAATTAGGAATGAAGTGCGGAGAAAGTTCACAAATCCTTTCGGATTCGTTCACAGTTCCGACATGATTGGCCGGTATACTCATACTCGTAAGCAAGCCAATCTTTTCTTTCCTCTCTTCTCTTTCTTCTTTCTTTTCTACACCAACAGAACCGGCCTGCCGCACACGCGGCAGGCCGGTTCTGTTTTGTCTGTCAGATTCATTATGAGGCGTTTGCAGCAGGCAACTGCAACCCCGAAAACCTTTCGGTGAATTCGTACCGCGCCGCGTAGGGGCCGACGACTCTGTCGGCCCGGTAAATGTTGCGGATTTGCCGAAGATTTCCGAGAAAACGCTGCATTCTGCGGGCGGACAGAGGCGTCCGCCCCTCCAAGAATCGCAGCAGTTCAATCATATCCCGCACTCAGGTCTGGTTCCCGCGGGGTGCGAGAAGGCTTTTGCCGCAGTGCGGGCAGGTCTCGCCGTCGCTGCGGCCGAGGCGTTCGCCGCAGAAGGGGCAGCGCCAGCACAGCAGCCAGACGGCTGCGTAACCGATGGCGAACAGCGCCGTAAACAGAAAATACACCGGCTTGGACACGCCGCAGCCAATAAGAAAGCTGGCCAGCGTCAGCGCGAGCAGCGTGAACAGCAGAACCTTGATCGTTTTCAGATTCATAGAGAAGCCTCCTCTTCTTCATCCGAACCGCAAAGCTTTCCGTTTCCTTCTGTCTATATTATAGCACTCTGTCCCGGATCCGTATACGGCCTGAGGGAAAATTTGTGCAATATTTCTATTGCGCGTCAATGCGCTCCTTCAGGTCGTTCAGGTAGACCCAGCGCTCTGTTTTCGCGTCCAGCTCTGCCGTCAGGCGCTCCTGCTCGGCCGTGAGCGCCTGCAAGCGGACATAGTCGCTGCCGCAGGACTCCTGCTCCTGCCGGCACGCAGACAGCTGCGCATCCAGCTCCGCGATCACGCTGTCGATGGTGTCAAATTCCCGCTGCTCGTTGTAGGAGAATTTCAGTTTCTTCTCGCGCGGACGTTCCGGGGCGGGCTTTTCCTGCTTTTCAGGCTTCTTTTCCTCCGGCGGCGTCCGCTTGCGCGCCCAGTCGGACCAGTTGCCGGTAAACACGTCGACGCGGCCCTCCGGGCGCACCTCGAAGATGGTATCCGCCAGCTTATCAAGGAAAAAGCGGTCGTGCGAGACGGCGATGATGGGGCCGGGGAAGCTTTGCAGATAGTCTTCCAGAATGGAAAGCGTCGTAATGTCCAGATCGTTCGTCGGCTCGTCAAGCAGCAGCACGTTGGGTGCCGCCATGAGGATGGACAGCAGATAGAGTCTCCGCCGTTCGCCGCCGGACAGACGACCGATGGTGGTCTGCTGCAGATCAGGCGGGAACAGGAAGCGTTCCAGCATGGTCTTGGCGGAGAATGTGCCCTCGTCCGTTTTTACCTGCGCGGCGACACTATAAATGAAGTCGTATACGCGCTGGTTCAGATCCAGCTCCCGGCCCTCCTGCGAAAAATGACCGATCTTGACCGTCTCGCCCAGCTCGACCGTGCCGCTGTCCGGCGGAAGCTCGCCCGCGAGCACGCGCAGGAGCGTCGATTTGCCCGCGCCGTTTCGGCCCACGATGCCGATGCGGTCGCTGCGCAGAAGGCCGTAGGAAAAATCACGGAAGATCGTCCGCCCGTCATAGCCCTTGGAGATGTGCTCCAGTGTGATGATCTTTTTGCCGAGACGGCTCGAAGCCGCCGAGAGCTGCACTGTGCTGTCGCGCTCAGGGGCCTTCTGGTCCTTCAGCTCCTCATAGCGCTGAATGCGCTCCTTGCTCTTCGTGCTCCGGGCCTGACAGCCGCGCAGGATCCATTCGCGCTCGACACGCAGGATGGACTGCCGCTTGCGCTCGGACGCCTCCGCCATCTGCGCGCGCTGCTCCCGCAGCTCGAGATAACGGGAGTAATTGGCCTCGTAGTGGTAGAGATTCCCGCGCGAAAGCTCCGTGATGTGGTTCACGACGCGCTCCAAAAAATACCGGTCGTGCGTGACCATGACCAGCCCGCCCCGGAATTTTTTCAGCCAGTCCTCCAGCCACTGCACCATTTCGGTATCCAGATGGTTCGTCGGCTCGTCGAGCACCAGCACGTCCGCCGGGTGGATGAGCGCTGCGCACAGGGCCGCACGGCGGCGTTCGCCGCCCGAAAGCGTGCCGATCCGCCGGTCGGTGTCCGCAAGACCGAGCTGCGTCAGCATACGCTTGGCCTCGTATTCGTTCAGCTGCCGGAATTCCGTCGGCATACTGGCAAAGACCTGCTCCAGAACGGTCAGCTCATCTCGCATATCCGGATTCTGTGCAAGCACGCTGACCTGCAAATTCGGCTTGCGGGCGATCGTCCCGCCGTCCGGCTGGAGCTTTCCGGCCAGAACCTTCAAAAATGTCGACTTTCCGGTGCCGTTGATGCCGATCACGCCGGTCTTGTCGCCCTCGTTCAGATAAAAATCCACATTGTCCAGCAGCTGACGGCTGCCGAAATTGATGGAAAGATGCTCTGCGGATATCAGCATAAATTTCCTCCTGCAAGGGGTTTCTGCGTCTATTCTATCACAGTCTTCGCCGGAAATCACGCGCTTCTTGCATTTTTGCCGGGCTTCTGGTATCATGGGGGGTGAAAAGCATGGAATCGAGGTGAGTTTCCAATGAATTCCGTGAAATTACTGGCGCTTGATCTGGACGGCACACTGCTGAACTCCCAAAAGGAGCTGACGCCGCGCACCCGCGATGCGCTCTATGCCGCGGCAGAGGCAGGCGTCGAGATCGTGCCGACCACGGGCCGCTTCTTTACCGGTATGCCGGAGGTCATTCAGAAGCTGCCGTTTCTGCACTACGCCATCACCATCAACGGCGCGCAGGTCTATGACATCCGCGCGGAAAAGGCTGTCAGCAGAGCGGAAATTCCGCTGGAAACGGCTCTGCGGGTCCTGGAGTATCTCGACGGCTTCCCCGTGATCTACGACTGCTATCAGGACAACTGGGGCTGGATGACGCGCAGCATGCAGGAAAGCGCGGCTGCATTTGTCCCCATCGACCACTCGCTGCGCATGGTGCGCAGTCTGCGCACGCCGGTCGACGAGCTCAAGGCCTATCTGCGGGAGCAGAACCGGGGCGTTCAGAAATTACAGCTGTTCACACCGGACGATGCGCTGCGCAGACAGCTGCTCAAAGACCTCACAGAGCGCTTCGGCACGCTGAGTGTCAGCACGTCCATGCCCTGCAACATTGAGATCAACGACGCGCACGCCAACAAGGGCGAGGCCATTGCGTCTCTGACAGCCTACCTCGGCCTGCCGATGGCGGCAACGATGGCGATCGGCGATGGGCTGAACGACAGGAGCATGATCCGGATGGCGGGCCTCGGCGTGGCCATGGCGAATGCGTGTCCGGAAATTCTGGCGATAGCCGACGAAATAACTGCCTCCTGCGACGAGGACGGCGCGGCGCTTGCCATCGAGCGGCACTGCGTACCGGGAAGGACGTAACGGAAATGGTCGACTGCCACATTCATATGGTGCTGGACGGCGTCAACTGGAAGGACGCCATCGCCCGGCATAAAGCGGCGCCGCAGGAGGCACTGATCCGGCAGACGCTGGGGCACTATCAGGCGCTGGGGTTTTCCTATCTGCGCGACGGCGGCGACCGCTGGGGCGTGTGCGATCTGGCCGCGAAGCTGGCCCCGGAATACGGCATACGCTACCGGTCGCCGGGCTTCCCGATTTATAAAACCGGACATTACGGCGGCTTTATCGGACGCGGCTTTGACGGGCTTGCCGAATACCGTGCGCTTGTTCGCGAGGCTAAAACGCGCGGCGCACACTTTATCAAGCTCATGATCTCCGGGCTGATGGATTTCAGCCAATACGGCGTGCTGACCGGCGAGCCTCTGCCGCCGGACTTGATCCGGGACATGATCGCCTGCGCGCATGACGAAGGCTTTTCCGTCATGGCCCACGCCAACGGCGACGAGGCCGTGCGCGCGGCGCTTGCGGGCGGCGTGGACTCCATCGAGCACGGCGCGTATCTCACGGATGAGACGCTTTGTCAACTGACAGAGTCTGGCGCTGTCTGGGTGCCGACGCTCGTGACGATCGGCAATCTCATCGGCTGCGGCCGTTTTCCGGACGAGGTTTTAACGCCGCTGCTGGCCTATCAGATGAACGCCGTAAAAAAAGCCGCCGCGCTGGGCGCAAAAATTGCCTGCGGCAGCGACGCGGGCGCGTACCGCGTCCTGCACGGGCAGGGCGGTCTGGACGAGCGCACGCTCCTGCGCCGCGCCATTGGAGAGGGTGCAGACACCGTAACCGACGCGGGAAACGCCGTAATTATGGCGCGGTTCTGAATCTGAACCTAAAAAAATATCTGTTTTTGCATCTTTTTATAGTACCAGCATTGGATATAATCAGGGTATCTTAACAAGAGAGGTACTCTGGTATGAAAAAGAGAAACGAAACCATCCGTATGCTGGTTCTGAGCGCGATGTTTGCCGCGCTGTGCTGCGTGACGACCATGCTGGTGCGGTTCCCGACCGTTGCCGGGTATACCAACATCGGCGAGGGGATGTGCCTGCTTGCCGGGCTGGTGCTCGGCCCGTGGTACGGCTTCTTTGCCGCAGGCATCGGCAGCGGTCTTGCTGATCTGCTGGCAGGCTACGCGCATTATGTTCCCGGCACGTTTATCATCAAGGGCCTTGTGGCGCTGGTGGCCGCGCTGCTGCTGCAGCCGATGCTCAAGAAGGGCGAAAAGATCCCGTTCTGGCGTCTGGCGCTCATCGAGCTGCCGTCCGAGGTCATCATGGTCGCCGGGTATTTCGGCTATAAGGCGCTGATCCTCGGCAAGGGCCTTGCCGCCGCCGCGTCGATCCCGAACAATCTGGTGCAGGCCGCCGTCGGCATCGTGTTGTCCGTCGTGCTCTACACCGCGCTGGCCAAGGTTCCCGAAATTCATAAGGCATTCTGGAAGGGTGGAATGAATCATGTATGAAGAACTTACCGCACAGGCGAAGCAGGCCGTCACGGAGCTGCTGGACGTTGCGAAGCTGAAGCCCGGCAAGCTGTTTGTCATCGGCTGCTCGTCGAGTGAAATGGTCGGCGCGCGCATCGGCAAGGGTTCGAGCCTTGAGGCCGCACAGGCCGCGTTTGCGGGCATTTATCCCGTTTTGCAGGAGCGCGGCATTGAACTTGCCGTGCAGTGCTGCGAGCACCTCAACCGCGCGCTTGTTGTTGAGCGCGATGTGGCCGAGGCGCACGGCTTTGAGATCGTCAATGCCATCCCGCAGCTGCACGCGGGCGGCTCGTTCGCCATGACGGCGTGGGCCAATTTCAAAGACCCCGTACTCGTCGAAACCATTGTTGCCGACGCGGGGCTTGATATCGGCGGCACGCTGATCGGCATGCACCTGCGCCGCGTCGCGATCCCCGTTCGCCTGTCAATCAAAAAGATCGGCGAGGCCAACATCCTCTGCGCCCGCACGCGCCCGAAATACATCGGCGGCGCCAGAGCGGTTTATCAGGACTTGTAAACAGGAAAAGCTCCTCTTGCAGTCGGCAAGAGGAGCTTTTGACATTTGCAGGGGCTTGCAAAAATCCTCGGCGAATTCGGGTGCGCGTTTCTGTGGGGTTTTGTTGGATTTCCCTGTTTTGATACAGAATTCTCTTTTCATCATGACGGGAACGTGCTATAATAAAATAAACCGCTGCGGGCGGTCTATGGATTTGCAAAGGAGCGAAGCATATGAAAAAATTACGTTGGGGTGTGATCGGAGCCGGCGGCATTGCGGATCGCAGGACGATCCCCGGCATGATGCTGGCCGAAAACGCGGAGCTGATCGCCGTCATGGACATCAATGCCGAGCAGGTTGAGAAAATCCGTCAGAAATACGGCGCAAAGCGCGGCTATACGAAGGAAGAGGACCTGCTGGCAGACCCGGAGGTCGACGCCGTTTATATCGCCACGCCCATCGTCCTGCACGCAAAGCAGGCCAAGCTGGCCGCAGATTACGGCAAGGATATCCTGATTGAAAAGCCGCTGGCCATGACGTCCGACGAAGGGCAGGCGGTCATCGACTACTGCGAACACAAGGGCGTGAAGATCGCGGCGGGCTTCATGATGCGCTTCGGTTCGCACGTCATGAGCATGAAAAAGGCCATCGCCGAGGGTAAGATCGGCACGGTCGTGTCCGGCTATTCACAGTTTACGCTCTGGCTCCCGTACGAGCCCGGCAACTGGCGGCAGTGCAAGGCCAAGGCCGGCGGCGGCGCGATGATGGATCTGTCTGTTCATACCATCGACCTGATGGAGTACATCACCGGTATGCGCGTGACCGAGGTCGCGTCCATGAATGAAAAAATCGCCTTCCCCGAACCGCAGTATGACGTGGAGGACACGTCCACCATCCTCATGCGCATGGAAAACGGCGCACAGTGCGTTGTGCAGTCCAACTTCAATATCCCGGACGAAGCCTCCAAGTGGCGCGTTGAATTTTTCGGCACGAAGGGTCGTCTGCTGGGCGACACGATGATCGGCCAGATCGACGGCGGCAGGCTGAACGCCGTGTTCATTGACAAGAACGTCGCCTATTCCGCCGAGCAGACCCACGCCGACGATGTGGGCGTCGAGATTCCCGGCGACTTCGGCAATATGTACACCCGCGAGATCGAGAGCTTCTCGGACTCCATTCTCAACAATAAGCCCCTCGTCGTGCCTGCGTCCGACGCCGTGCACGTCCAGCGCATCATGGAAAAGGCCTATGCCAGCGGCGAAGAGCTGAAGATCCTGAAAATTTAAGCAACACCCAGCACATCCAGCAGCGCCCGGCACTCGCCGGGCGTCAGGATGCGCTGCGCTGTACGCGGGTCCTCCGCGGACGGCGCCCGGCTCGGGTCCGGGCGGTTTTCCAGCAGCCACTGGCGCGGCGACATTCCGAGGTTTTTCTGGAAGCTCCGGTTCAGATACTTGGGGTCGGAGAAGCCGCAGGCATAGGCTGCGTCGGTCAGCGTCGTGTCGGACTGCCGCAGCAGGAGCATCGCCGCCTCCAGTCGGAGTCTGCCCAGATAATCCTGAAACGGGATATGCAGCTGCTCGCGGAACAGGTGCGACAGATACGTCTGCGTCAGCCCCTCCCGCTCCGCGATCTCGCTGAGGCGGACAGGCTCAGAATAGTGCGTCTCCAGATAGTGCAGAATGCGGTGCATCCGCTCGGCATTGCGCGTCTGCGTCATGTTTTCCGTGTCGCTCAGCACGCGGTATGGCGTTCCGCCCAGCAGGATCGCAAAGATCGCGTTGATCTGCGCCATGCAGGCGAACGGCGCTTCCGGTGTGTCGCGCAGATAATTGGAAAGCGCCAGCAGCATCGCCCGGCGCAGCGCCGGCAGCTGCTCCGGCCCCAGACAGGAGGACAGCCCCCGGCAGCCGAAGCGGATGCTGCGGATCTGCGGATAGAAGCGGGCGCAGAAGCTGTTGGAGATCTGCAGCGTCAGGAGCCTTGCAGGCGCGCCGGACGCGCACAGCTCATGGCTGCTGCCCGCGTCGAACAGCAAAATCTCGCCCGGCCCGGCCTCAAAGCTCTGCCGGTCGGTGCTGACACGGCAGCTGCCGCTCAGCACCACGCACAGCTCCAGCTCCTTATGCAGGTGCATGGGGCGGTACACCATGTCGACGATAAACATGGTGCAGTCGGCCAGCTTGGAATGGGAGATCAGCTCATATTCATTGTAAAGTTCCATTTGTTTCACCAAAAACGCATCTTTGTCGGGCGTCAGGCGCATCTTCATCGGTGATAAGCCTGCCCCGTTCCTTCATAATAACAGTAACCGGAACAAAAAACAAGGGAATCCGGGCCGCACGGCCTGAAAACAGGGAGGAAGTATGAAAAAAGGCATTTGCTGCGCAGGCAATATGATCGTAGATATCACCTATCCCATCGAAACATGGCCGAAGCAGAACGAGCTGACGCACATCACCGAGGGCATCACGCGCTCCACCGGCGGCTCGGTCTGCAACACCATTTCCGATCTCGCGCGGCTCGATCCCGCGCTGCCGCTCGTCGCTTCCGGCTTCGCCGGGCACGACGCGGAGGGTGATTTTGTGCTGCAGGAGATGGGCAAGTACAAAAACATCGACCTTTCCATGGTCAAGCGCAGCGGCGATACGTCGTTTACGGCTGTCATGTCGAACAACCAGACAAAAGAGCGCACATTTTTCCAGTACGCGGGCGGCAACGCCTATTACGGTGAGGACGACATCGACTGGGACAGGCTGAACGTCGATATCTTCCACATCGGCTACATTCTGCTGCTGCCGCATCTGGACGAGCCGGACGCGGAATACGGTACAAAGATGGCGAGGCTTCTGCACCGGGCGCAGCAGGCGGGCATGAAGACGTCCATCGACGTTGTTTCCGAGGCGGGCGAGCGCTTCAAGCGGCTCGTGACCCCGGCGCTCAAATACACGGACTACTGCATCATCAACGAGCTTGAGACGCAGCAGACCACGGGGGTCCTGCTGCGCGGAGAGGACGGCACGCTGCACGTGGAAAACATGAAGGCTGCGCTGCAGAAGCTCCACGAGCTGGGCGTGGCAAAATGGGCCGTTATCCACTGCCCGGAACTCGGCTGCGGCATGGACGAGGCCGGAAATTACTGCGAATTTGAAAGTCTCAAGCTCCCCAAGGGCTATATCAAGGGTACGGTCGGCGCAGGCGACGCGTTCTGCGCGGGCGTTCTGTACGCGGCGGAGACAGATATGCCGCTGCGGGAGGCGCTGAAGCTCGGCGCGTGCAGCGCGGCGGCTTCCCTGAGCGAGGTCAGCGCGTCGGACGGCGTGAAAACAAAGGACGAGGTTTTGAAGCTCTATGAGCTTTACGGAAAATAAAGAAAGAGGTCAGAGTATGAAACAGGCAGTTATGTACGGCGGCGGCAACATTGGCCGCGGCTTCATCGGCGCAACGCTCAGTCAGTCCGGCTATAAGGTCACATTCATCGACGTGGCAGAGCCGGTCGTGAAGGCGCTGCAGGAAAAGGAGCAGTATCCCGTCCGCTATGTGTCCAGCGAAGGACATGAGGACGTCGTGATCGAGCACGTGACCGCGGTCAACGGCAACGATCAGGAAGCGGCCTCCGAGGCCATCGCAAACTGCGATATCATGGCGACGGCGGTCGGCGCGAGAATTCTCAAGTTCATCGTCGGCAACATCGTCGCGGGTCTCAGAAAGCGCTGGGCACGGGACGACCGCCCGCTCAACATCATCATCTGCGAAAACCTGATGGACGCAAACAAGGTCATGGAAGGGATGCTGAAGGACCTGCTGACCGACGAGGAAAAGAAGCACTTTGATGAAAAGGTCGGTCTGGTCGAGGCCTCCATTGGCCGCATGGTGCCCGTGCAGACCGAGGAGATGAAGGACGGCGATCCGATGCGCGTCTGTGTCGAGCGCTACGGTTTCCTGCCGGTCGACAAGGCCGCGTTCAAGGGTGAAATTCCGGAGATCACGAACATGGTTCCGTTTGAGCCGTTTGATTTTTATATTAAGCGCAAGCTGTACGTCCACAACATGGGCCACGCGACCTGCGCGTATCTGGGCGGCTACGAGGGCCGGAAATATATTTATCAGTCCATCGACGATCCTGAAATTCTGAACATCGTGCAGAACGCCATGCTGGAAAGCGCGCTGGCGCTGCATAAAAAGTACGGCGTCGGGCTGGATGGCCTGATGCTGCACATCACCGATCTGCTGGGCCGCTTCCGCAATGCCGCCCTGAAGGACACCTGCAAGCGCGTCGGCGGCGACCCGACGCGGAAGCTCGGCGCAGCCGACCGGCTGATCGGTTCGAGCCTGCTGTGCCTCGAGCAGGGCGTGAAGCCCGCGTATATCGCCGTCGGCGCAGCCGGTGCGGTGTACCGCTATCTGAATGAGGCGGGCATTGAGCAGTCGAAGGAAGAAGCGGCAAAGGTTCTGAAGGACGTCTCCGGGCTGGAGGCCGATTCGGAGCTGGCCGGGATGATCCTCGATCTGTACGCATACTTCCTTGAGGGCGAACCCGTCGCGGCCCTCCGCCGCGCCGCGCAGGCCGCAAAGACCGCCAGCCTCGGCAAGATCATCTGATCGCCCCTCTCCCCCGCTGAAATCATGAAAAAAGCCTTCCCCTTTCATCATGCACACGGCATGAGAAGGGGAAGGCTTTTTGATTTGGATTCAGGCCGCTTCTTACGCCTCCGTAGAGAACGACGCGACCTCCTTGAGTTCCTTGTCGATCAGAACGACCGTTTTCTCGCTTGTGACGAAGGCAAGATTCTTTCCGACAGGGATCACGCGGGGCAAATAGGCCGAGGTGGACCGCAGCCTCCGCCGGCTCTTCGTCCTTCTTCGGCTCCGGAACGACATCGGTGGATGTGTCGCCGGTAGTATTCTGGTTGTCAGTGGCAGTCATGTTCTCGGAAGTGTCCTGATTATCAGGGGTGGTCGTTTTGCTGTTTGTCGGCCAGAAGCTGGCAAGCAGGACCACGATCAGAATCGCCGCTGCCGCGGCAGGAAGGATCCACTTTCTGCACACGATTTCCGTTGGGCGGGAACATATAAAACTGGATGCAGATCCACAGCATCAGCGTCACGCCGAACAGCCCGCCGAGCGTGACGCCCGCACGCTTTTCAGCCAGCAGCAGTCCGGCTGCGGTCAGATTGGTCAGGCCGTTGACGATCAGCAGCGCCCAGCCGGAGAACGTCAGATCCCGGAACAGCATGTCCGCAAACGGCAGTACCTGAAAATACGGGAGCATCGCGTCCATGCCCAGCGCCCGGCCGCTCGGGTCGAGCAGCATCCCGGCCGCGCCTGCGACCGCGCCGACGCCGATAAACAGCGTCCAGAACAGCAGGATGCGCGGGCCGTCCGGTATCTTGAATGTGTCTGCATATGCGTTTTGTCCATAGCGGCTTACAGCTCCGAGAGCATATAGAGCATCTTTGCGACCTCTGCACGCGTGACCTTGCCGGTGGGGTTCAGCTTGCCCTTTGAACCGCTGATGATCTTCTGCTGGGCCATCTGCGCAAGCGCGGTTTTCGCCCAGTCGGCGATCTTGCCGCTGTCAGAGAAGGCGGAGAGCGTGTTGAGGTCGGCCTCGGGGAAGTCCTTTGTGCGTGAGAGGATCGTCATGGCCTCCTGCCGGGAGATCGTCGCGCCGGGCTTGGCCAGAAGCTGGCCGTTTGTCTTCGAGCCCGTGAGATAGCCGAGCGAGTACGCCGCCTGCATCGCGGATTTTGCCCAATCGGCAATCGAGCTGCTGTCGGCAAACGGGAGCGAAACGCTCTGATACGCGCTCAGATCCGTGCCGAGATAGCGCATCATGGCAACGATGAACTCCTGCCGCGTCATGCTGGCGTCGGGGCGGTAATAGAGCTTGCCGTCCTTCGTGGAGCCCTGCAGCGTGCCCGCGTAATAGAGATCGGTGATATAGCTCTCGGCCCAGTGGCCCTTCGTGTCCGCGAACGGCTGCGAGGAGCCGACCGTGACCTTGAGCGAGAACGACGTTTCGCCGTAGGAGGCGGTAATCGTGCCGGTCAGATCCGTGCCGGTTTTTGCGGCGGTGAAAACGCCGCTTTCGTCGATTGCACCGATCTCGCCCGTCACGGCCCATTCAAAGCTTTCATCGGCGGAATAGACCTGATTGCCGTAGTACCAGGCCGTAGCCGTCAGGTCTGTTTTGCTGCCGCCCGCAATATGCAGCGCGGTCAGGGGGGTGTTTTTGCCCTCCTGCTTGATGGTGATGGAGGTCGGCGCGGCGGGGATCTCAAACGTCGCGCTTGCGCGCAGACTGCCCGCCGCTGCGGTGACGGTCGCCGCACCTCTCGCGCCGGGCTCGACCGTGACGGTGCTGCCGGAGGTCTGCGTGACGTTCGTGCCGCCGAAGGTCACGCTCGTCGGGACTGCCGCCGCCATATAGCTGCTGTCAGCGGCCTTGATCGTCATGGTGAGCTTCGCGCCGGGCAGCGCGTAGCCGCCGAAGGGATACAGATACAGCTTCGAGGCCGCGCCCGCGTCCTGCTTCTGGCGGACAAGGAAGATGAAGTTCGCGCATTCGCGCAGCTTTCCGTCCGACGGCACATTCGCCGTCGCGCCAGAGGCGTAGCCGGGATAGGTGACGCCTGCGGCGGTCGAGCCGCCGCCGTCGAGATTCAGGGCCGTCCGGCAGCCGAGCGCAAGCATCCGCTCGGCCAGCTGCGCAAGCGTCAGACCGTCGGAATTGCCCGCCTCGTCGCAGGTATACAGAATGAGCGAGCCGTCGTTTGTCACGCCGATGGCCGTGCGGGCGGCCATTTTCTTTGCGGAATCGAGCGTAAAGTCCGTGCAGACCTGCCCGTTTTCAACCAGCATATCACCGCCGCCTGCGGCGGAGGTCACATTCTCCCAGCCGGAGGCGCAGGTGACCTGAAGCGTCATCTGCTGGCCCATGACCATGCTTCTGAGCGCGGTGAGCGCGCTTTTATAGGCGGTGTCATTCGCAATGGCAAGCAGGAAGCCGTCTTCCGGGATGGAGCAGGACTTCGTATCCTCCACCATGCCGACGACCTCGACGGTCAGCGACTGCCCCAGGCGCAGCTCCGCCGCGCGGGAGCCGACCGGACGGACGATGACATGATAGCCCTCAATGGTATTCTTGGTGCGGGTGTCGTAGTCCTGCGAATACAGGAGCACGCCGTTCTGCACCGTCATGGCCTTGTTATAGTTGAGCACCAGCGGCGCATCCGCGCCGTAGTCCAGCGTGACGGCGACGGTCGGGTCGCCGATGAGCGCGGAGCCATCGGCCAGAAAGCCCACCGCGTTGGCAGAGCCGCCGGAGCGCAGGATGCTGTTCGTGACGACGATGCCGTAGGGAATGCCGGTCGCCCGGTCAAAGAACGAACCGTTGATCCCCGCGACCATGCTGTAGCCCTGCTCCTCAAGCGTCTTGATGGTCTTGTTCATGGGGCTGGTGCCGTAGAGCGTCGAGCCGAAGGCGACGACGGGCCGCACCTGCGTCTCTTTTTTATAGGTAAAGATATTCTCATGCAGATTCGTCTGCTTGCCGGAATCGGAGGTAACGGCCTGCGTGCTGTATGTATAGACGGTCCCGTCCGCAACGTTCAAAGAGCGGCTCCCGACAGGCTCCGCCGCAGCCAGCACCGGCACGGCCAGCAGCGCCAGCGTCAGCACCGACGCAGCGATCCGCTTCAGCTTGTTTTTCATAATCTGTGGCTCCTTTCGAGGGAAAATAAGAGTAAAAAGGGGATACGCATTATGTTAACATGAAGCGCGAAAAAAGTAAAGAGCGCGCGCGGGAGAAATATTTTCTGCGCTGCGCATGATCAGCTCCATAGTCACAGCCGTTCCCGGCGAAGGAGCGCAAACCCCTTGCGCCGCAGGCACTCTACCGCGGGTAGACCGGGCGTTCGGACTTGTAGAGCGAAAATGGCGATTTTTGAATAGCATTTTGCGGCGTGGCGCGGTATAATATGCAGCAGAAATCAAGAACCGGAGGTCACACATGGAAAAACGTTTTCAAATCGTCACCGACTCCTCCTGCGATCTGCCGCAGGCACTGGCGGACGAGCTCGATCTTGCCGTCCTGCCGCTGCACGTTCTGATCGGGGAACATACATACGCCAACTATCTCGACGGCCGTGAGATCGGCTTCAGGGAATTTTACGACAAGCTCCGCGACGGCGAACGCGCCACCACGAGTGCCGTCAACGTCTCGGAGTTCACTGCCGTCATGGAGGAAAAGCTGAAGGCGGGCCTTGATATCCTCTTCATCGGCTTCTCCTCCGGTCTGAGCACGACGTACCAGTCCGGCGCGATCGCCTGCGACGAGCTGCGGGAAAAATACCCGGAGCGGAAGCTCATCGCCATCGACTCGCTCTGCGCGTCTCTGGGCGAGGGCCTGCTTTTGTATCTGGCCGCGAAGAAGCAGCAGTCCGGCGCGTCCATGGACGAAGTCGCAGACTACGTCCGCGAGACGATCCCACATCTTTGCCACTGGTTCACAGTCAACGACCTGATGTTCTTAAAGCGCGGTGGACGCGTCGACGCGGCGACGGCCCTTGTCGGCACGGTTCTGCAGATCAAGCCCGTCATGCACACCGACGACGCCGGAACGCTCAAGAACGTCACCAAGGCCAGAGGCCGCAAGGCTGCGCTCAAGGCCCTTGCGCAGAAGCTGGCCGACACGGCCATCAACCCGGCAGAGCAGACCGTCTTCATCTGCCACGGCGACTGCATTGAGGACGCAGAGTACACTGCCGAACAGATCCGCGCCCTGACCCCGGTCAAGGATATCATCATCAACTATGTCGGCCCCGTCATCGGCGCCCACACCGGCCCCGGCGTCATTTCCGTCTTCTTCGTCGGCACCCACCGGTAACGATACAGACGCATTGCGGCTCCCCGGACACATCCGGGGAGCCGCGTTTTTCATATCAATGAAGCTTCTATGGATCAGTCCTTCAGCGCCTCTAATGCGCCGAGCAGGAAGCGCCAGGTGCGCTGGACGGAGGAAATGGACATTTTTTCGCGCGTGGTATGGATATCGGCCAGATCCGGGCCGAAGGATACGCAGTCAAGGCCGGGGAGCTGGCCCGCGAATAGGCCGCATTCCAGCCCCGCGTGGATGGCTTCGATCTTCGGGGTCTTGCCGGTCTGCTGCGTGTAGACGGCGGCGAGCTTATCGCGCAGCGGGGATTCGCGCCGGTATTCCCACGCGGGATAGGCCCCCGTCACATGAAGCGAACCGCCCAGCAGCTGTGACAGCGCGTCGATGCGGGCAAGCAGCATCTGCTTCTGCGACGAAACCGAGCTTCTGACCGAGCTGACCGCCGTCAGAACGCTGTCCGTCACATGGAAAATGCCGAGATTGCAGGACGTCTGCACCAGCCCCGGGATGTCCATGCTCATGGCCGCGATGCCGTTCGGCACAAGCAGCAGGAAGCGGACAACACGCAGCGTCGCTTCCTCCGTCAGCGCCTGATCGCAGGCGGGGGCAGGCTCCAGCGCGACGGTCACACCGGGGTCGGCTGCGGCGTATTCCTTCCGGAAATCGGCCTCGCAGGCCGCCGCGATCTCACGCGCAGCAGAAAGGTCCTCCTCCCGCAGGGCCAGAACGGCCTCGGCCGCATTCGGAATGGCGTTGTCCTTCAGACCGCCCGCGGCGGAAACGAGCCGGAAGGAAAGCTTGCACTGCACCGCGTTCAGCACGCGGCCCAGCAGGAGATTCGCGTTTGCGCGGCCCTTGTCGATCTCCTGACCGGAATGGCCGCCGATGAGGCCGGAGACGGTCAGACGCGCACAGGCCAGCGCACAGGGCGCGCTCGTCAGGCCGATGGAGACGTTGGCGCTTGCGCCGCCGGCACAGCTGACGGTGAAGATGCCCTCGTCCTCGGAGTCGACGTTCAGCATACGGCGGGCGGAGAGCTGCGAAAAATCAAGGCCCTGCGCGCCCTCCATGCCGATCTCCTCGTCGACGGTAAACACGACCTCAAGCGCCGGGTGCGCAATTTCGCTGCTGTCCAGCACGGCCAGCGCCATGGCGACGGCAATGCCGTCGTCGCCGCCGAGCGTCGTGCCGTTCGCCGAGACATAGTCGCCCTCGACGCGCAGGTCGAGCGCGTCCTTTGTGAAGTCGATGGGGCTTTCCGGCGTTTTTTCCGCAACCATGTCGAGATGGCCCTGTAAAATGACGGCGGGCGCAGCTTCGTAGCCTGCTGTGGCGGGCTTTTTGATGATGACGTTGTTGAGCGCGTCCTGATACACCCACAGACCGCGTTCCTTTGCAAAGGCGACGCAGTAGTCGCTGATGGCCTTCGTGTTGCGCGAGCCGTGCGGGATACGGGTCAGATCCTCGAAGAAATGAAAGACCGCTTTCGGTTCCAGAGTTTCCAGTACACGGGACATGATGATCGTTCCTTTCCGTTTATAAGCTTGATATGGTTATTCCGGCAGCTTTTCAAAGTCCTCCGCGCCGTGCTTGCACAGCGGGCAGATAAAATCGGCGGGGAGCGTTTCGCCCTCGTAGACATAGCCGCAGATCTTGCAGACCCAGCCGGTCTGCTTTTTGAGCGCCGACGGCTTGGGCTTGACGTTTGCAAAGTAGAAGCTGTAGGTCATGGACGGCGCGTTGGAGAGCACGCGGGCCTCGGTCACGTCGGCAATGAACAGCGTGTGCGTGCCGAGATCGATCTCCTGCGTGACCTTGCCGCTGACAAAGGCGTTGGTGGAGTACGGCAGGTAATACACGCCGTTCGTCGCGCGGGCCATACCCTTTACATCCGCGAACTTGTCCACGTCGCGGCCGGACTGGAAGCCGTAGTGCTGGAACAGGCCGAACGGCGCGTCGGTCGAGAGCATGGACAGATTGAACACGCCCGTCTTGCGGATCATGTCATGCGTGAAATTCGCCTTGTTGACGGCGATGGAGATGCGCTTGGGTGTGTCGGTGAGCTGCGCGGCGGTGTTGATGATGCAGCCGTTGTCCTTTTTCCCGTCGCGGGCCGTCAGGACGAACAGGCCGTAGGAGAACGAGAAGAACGCGTTCTTTTCAACCGGCGCGTCGGCCTTGTGCTCTGCCGGGACGGGCTTCGGCATGGAATCGAAGATAGCCTGCGCCATGGTCTCGACGTCCGCCAGCTGGGATTCCTTGAGCGTCGATTTGATCGTGACTGTCTCATCGAGGATCGTGCAGTTCTTGAGCTTCTGGAACTCCGCGCGCATCAGCCCTGCCGCCGTCGGGGCCCAGGAGCCGTTTTCCATCAGGGCGACGGTGCGCCGCTGGAAATTCCGCGCGCACAGGTGCTCCAAATAGGCGCGCATAAACGGAAATACGTCGGCGTTATAGGTGGTGGTGGCCAGCGCCAGCCGGTCGTACCGGAACGCGGCCGCGACCGCTTCGTGCATGTCGCACCGCGCCAGGTCATAGACCTCGGCCGTGCATCCGCGCGCCCGGAGCGCCTCCGCCAGACAGGAGGCCGCTTCCGCCGTGTGGCCGTACACGGACGTGTAGGCGACAACGACGCCCTTTTCCTCCGGCGCATACGACGACCAGGTCTGATACAGCCGCAGATAGGCGTCCAGCGGCGGCGTCAGCACGGGGCCGTGCAGCGGGCAGATGGTCCGGATGTCCAGCGGCGCCGCCTTGCGCAGCAGCGCCTGAACCTGCGCGCCGTACTTGCCCACGATGCCGATGTAGTACCGGCGCGCTTCCCCGGCCCACGGCTCTTCCCGGTCCAGCGCGCCGAACTTGCCGAAGGCGTCCGCGGAAAACAGCGTGCCGCTCAGGGCGTCATAGGTCATGACGACTTCCGGCCAGTGAACCATGGGCGCGGTCAGGAAGGAGAGCGTATGCCGGCCCAGGGAGAGCGTGGAAGTGTCGGTTAAAACAGACCGTCGGTCTGAAAAATCCATTCCATAGTAGTTTTTCATCATGGCAAAGGCCTTCGCGGAGGCGGCGACCACGGCCTGCGGGTACGCCTGCGCGAACGCGCGAATGCCGGCCGAGTGGTCCGGCTCCATGTGCTGGACAATCAGATAGTCCGGGGAGCGGCCGTTGAGCGCCGCGCGAAGGTTGTCCAGCCACGCCTGCGTGAAGCGGGCGTCCACCGTGTCCAGCACGGCAATCCTGTCGTCCAGCACGACATAGCTGTTGTAGGCCATGCCGTTGGGAACGGCGTACTGGCCTTCGAACAGGTCAATCGCATGGTCGTCGACGCCAATGTAGACGATATCGTCGGGTGTCCTCATCAGAAAACATGCCTCCCTTGTGTATGTGCTTTCCTTTACATACCCAGCGCCATGCCTGCGACGGCGCCGATGCCGATATAGACAATCGGGTGGAGCCGGGACAGCTTTTTCCATTGCGTCGCGGCGAGCACCAGCACAAACAGCGCCAGCGAACGCCACTCCAGCGCGCCGTTTT
>ENA-OZZQ01000150-OZZQ01000150.1-human-gut-metagenome-genome-assembly--contig:-NODE-150-length-30304-cov-5.966610_pt1 | contig 30304 bp, 35 predicted proteins | sample MGYA00243647_ERZ654151 | MGnify/ENA primary metagenome ERZ654151 (study PRJEB26926, sample SAMN06165154) | human gut metagenome | biome: ENVO:00009003; feature: ENVO:2100002; material: ENVO:00002003... | reverse complement strand
CCGCAATATATACAATGCGGCAGGCTGGCGCTGTTCCATTTTCCGCAATGGGGGCATTTCATGTGCGAAACCTCCTTTGGGCGGAAACGTTCACCCAATGTTTCGATGCAGCGGCAGCCCGTTCCTGCCGCCAAACGCCGGACGCCAAAGTGTTACACGTCCGCCAGGCCGCTGAGAATCAAATAGCGCTCCTGCCATTGCATATAGGCGTTAAGCACCGCCGCCACCGCCATATCCTCATCCGTCTCTTGGGGATGGTCGGACAGCCAGGCGTCGTAAATGTACTCGAACGCCTCGTCGTCGTCGTACGCGCCGGGCCCTTGCAGGCCGTCCTCGTCCAGCACGCCGGTCAGCCGCATGAAGTGCAGGTCGTAGGTGATGAAATCGTCCACAATCTCCTCCAGCCGGTTGGCCAGGGATCGAAAAGGGCGTTTGTCCATATGGCGAAGTATGTATTGCTTTGCGCTTTGCGCGTCAAATCCCTGCATGGCCCGCCTCCTTGCAATGCCTCAAAATGCCAAAGGAGCGCCCCGCATGTATGGGCGCTCCATGGGTTTGCGTTTGTGTCACACGCGCTTGGCTTCCTTGATCTTGGCCGCCTTGCCCTGCAGGGAACGCAGGTAGTACAGCTTCGCGCGACGGACCTTGCCGCGGCGGATCACTTCGATATGATCCACGCGGGGCGAATGCAGCGGGAAAGTGCGTTCCACGCCGATGCCGTAGGATACGCGGCGAACGGTGAAGGTCTCGCGGATACCGCCGCCCTGCATTTTAATCACGATGCCTTCGAAGTTCTGAAGACGTTCGCGGTTGCCTTCCACGACCTTAACGAATACGCGGACGGTGTCACCGACTTCCAGCTTGGGCAGGTCGGTACGGAGCTGTTCTTTTTCAAGTTCTTTAATGATGTTGGACATTTTATTCTCCTTCCTACGGGTGTTCTTACACGACTTTCCGCCGCCATTGGACCAACCGTTGTCACAAACGAAAGTATTATAACACGTCATCTGCCCTTTTGCAAGGTATTTATGCCTGTTTATCTTGACTTTTTAAGGATTGCAGGAATATTTTTTCCTTTTTGCCGAGTTTTTTTTCGTCTATAAGCTCCGGCCTTGTCTTATATGTAGCCTCTATGCTGCGCTCCCGCCGCCATTTGGCTATCAGCGCATGGTTGCCGTTTAGCAGCACCTCGGGTACCGCCATGTCCCTGAACACCGCGGGTCGGGTATACTGGGGGTATTCGAGAAGCCCGTCCGAGAAGGATTCGTCCTCCGCCGACTCCGCGCTGCCCAGCACGCCGGGAATAAACCTGCTGACGCAATCTATTATAACCATCGCAGGCAGCTCGCCGCCGGTGAGCACATAATCGCCTATGGACAGCTCCATGTCCATCTGCTCCATTGCCCGCTCGTCAATACCCTCGTAATGGCCGCAGAGGAACAGCAGCCTGTCCTTTGCGGCAAGCTCACGGGCTACGGGCACGCTCAGCGTCTTTCCCCGAGGCGCCATGGCGATCCTCAGTGCCTCGTGGTCAGGGTCAACGTCCTCAAGGCAGGAGAATATTGGCTGGGCCATCATAACCATGCCTGCGCCGCCGCCGAATGGGTAGTCATCGGTGTTCTTGTGCTTGGATTCGGAATAGTCGCGGATATTGTGAAGGCGTATGTCCAGTATGCCCTTATCCTTTGCACGGCCCAATATGCTTGTATCCATAGGCCCCGCAAACATCTCGGGAAATACCGTAAGTATATCAATCCTCAAACAGCCCCACCTCCGCAAGTACATCTGCGTAAAGCTCAATGCGCTTATTCGCCACATCGACTTCTTTCAGCAGCTTCCTGAGCGCCGGTACCATAAGCTGCTTTTCGCCCTGAATTACGTAAACGTCGTTTGCACCGGTTTCAAGCACATCGGTAAGCTTGCCGTAATATGCGCCGTTTGTATCGTATACATCGCAGCCTATCATATCTGCAACGAAATATCTGCCCTCCGGCAGCTTTACGGCGTGTTCCCGGTCCACGGAGATGTAGTGGTTGCGCAGCGTCTCCGCCGTGTTCCGGTCACGGCATACGGAGATATTCATATATACCGCGTCTGGCTGCACGCTGACGTCTGATACTTCCACCTTCTCATAAGCGCCGCCGCGCTCAAGGTAGGCCTCTCTGAGACCTTTGTATCGGGTAAGATTCTCGGACAAGGGCTGCACCTTAAGGGCGCCGTGTACGCCGTGTGGGCGGGTTATAAGGCCTATGCGCAAATACTCCATTGAGTTTCTCCTGCAAAAAAATTTCCAATTACGCAAAAAAGTGGTTTTGCCCACTTTTCTGCATATCGCCTTAGACTATCTCTACGACGTACTTTTTGTTTTCCTTTACGGACGCGGCCTTGACTACGGTCCTTATAGCCTTCGCTATGCGGCCCTGCTTGCCTATTACCTTGCCCATATCGTCAGGAGCTACGGTGAGCTCGATTATTGTTGAGTTTTCGCCCTCTTTTACCTCGACCTTGACCTCTTCGGGTTTATCAACGAGGTTCATGGCGATGTATTTTACCAATTCACCCATAGCGTTACTCAAATTATCCGTGGTTATTACTGGATAGCGCCGGACTTCTTAAGCAAACCGCGTACAGTATCGGTGGGCTGTGCGCCGTTCTTTATCCACTGGGCAGCCTTCTCGTTATCTACCTTCAGCTCAGCGGGATCAGAAGTGGGATTGTAATAGCCGATTTCCTCAACAAAAGCGCCATCGCGGGGAGAGCGGGAATCTGCAACAACGATGCGGTAGAAAGGAGCCTTCTTGGCGCCCATGCGGCGAAGCCTAATCTTTAACATGACTAAATTTCCTCCAAATATTGTTTATAGTTATTTAATATTGAAAGCGGTAACCTGTGGCTTAAAAGCCGAAGGGAAAACGCATCTTTCCTTTTTTGCCGAACTTGCCCGAGCTTAGCTGCTTCATGAGCTTGCGCGAGGACTCGAACTGGTTCAAAAGGCGGTTTACCTCCTGAACCGAGTTGCCGCTGCCCGCTGCGATTCTTCTCCGTCTGCTGGCATTAAGGAGCTCCGGCTTCGCCCTCTCTTTGGGCGTCATGGACTTTATTATGGCCAAAGTCTTTTTAAGCTGCTTTTCGTCTATTTGTACATTGCCCAGCTTGCCTGCGTCCATGCCCGGAACCATGGATAGCATGCTTCCCATATCCATGTTCTGCATCTGCTCCATCTGCTGCATGAAATCTTCCAGAGTGAACTCGTTGGTCTTTATCTTTTTGGCAAGCTCCTCCGCCTTTTTCGCATCGAAGCTCTCCTGAGCCTTCTCTATGAGGGTCATAACATCCCCCATGCCCAGTATGCGGCTTGCCATCCTGTCAGGATAGAAGGGCTCGATATCGGTGAGCTTTTCGCCGTTGCCGCAGAACTTTATGGGCTTTCCGGTAACCTCCCTTACAGACAGCGCAGCGCCGCCTCTTGTGTCGCCGTCCAGCTTGGTGATTATGACACCGGTAAGTTCCAAGGCGTCGTTGAATGCCTTTGCGGCATTCACGGCGTCCTGACCCGTCATGGCATCGATGACCAGAAGTATCTCGGCGGGGTTCACCACGTCGCGCACCTTCTCTATCTCAGCCATCATGTCAGAGTCTATATGCAGGCGTCCGGCGGTATCCACTATCACCATGTCCCGCATGTTGCGCTTTGCGTACTCTACGGCCTCCTGCGCTGTAATAACGGGATCCTGCGTGCCCTTTTCAAAGACCGGCAGGTTGAGCTTTTCGCCCACTACCTGCAGCTGCTTTATGGCGGCAGGCCTGTAAACATCGCAGGCTACCAGCAGCGGCGACTTTCCGAAGTGCTTCTGGCAGTACGCCCCCAGCTTACCCGCCATGGTGGTCTTGCCCGCGCCCTGAAGGCCGGCGAGCAGTATCACCGAAGGATTCTTCGAGCCGAACTCCAGCTTGGCGTTTGAGCCGCCCATGAGCTTCACAAGCTCGTCGTTTACTATCTTTATCACCTGCTGGCCGGGTGTGAGGCTTTCCAGTACCTCCGCGCCCACCGCGCGCTCGGTGACGGAATTTATGAATTTTTTTACCACAGTAAAGTTTACGTCCGCCTCGAGCAGAGCCAACTTTACCTCCCGCATAGCTTCCTTTACTTCCTTTTCGGAAAGCTTGCCGCGGCCGGAAAGCTTTTTGAATACGTTTTGAAGTTTTGATGAAAGGCCTTCAAATGCCATCTTCGCATATCTCCGTCAAAGTCCTGATCTTTGCCTTTACGGCGGGATCGTGGCAGATATTTTGCAGCTCCTTAAGCCCGTTCATCAGCGCCATGCGCCTCTCCATGAGCTTAAGCCTATTCTCATATTCCTCGAGGTTGTCCGCCGCCTTGATTATGGCGTCCCGTACAGCCTGACGGGAGACACCCTCCCTCTCGGCTATTTCAGCCAGTGAGCAGTCCTCGTTTACCGACTGGAAAAGTATGGACCGCTGCCGCTCTGTGAGCAGCTCGCCGTATATATCCAGAAGCAGCCCCAGACGCACGTGCTTTTCCAAGGTAAGACCGCCTTTCATCGCAAGCTGTAAAGCATAAGTGTTTTACACTCATACTATTATACGGATATTTCTTCTCCTGTCAAGCTTTTTTAGCCGCCTATCATTATGCTTATATTGCCGTGGAGCAGCAGCCGTATTATGCCGCATGCGATAAGGTGGGCGGGATAGTAGATATAAAAGAGCCATTTCATTCCCTTCCAGCTTCCCCGTTCGCCGTTATAGCTTTTAAGAAGCGGTATGGAAAGGGCGGCAAAGAGCTGTACCGCGGCGTATATTTTATCTATAAAGAAGAAATACACTGCGGCGTATACGGTCACCCATACCATCATCCAGGTCATCTGCTTCTTAAAGCTGCCCCGGTAGGCGCCGATGTAGAGTATCGCTACGGTCGCTATGCAGCTCCAGTCAGAGCAGAAGGATATAAGGCAAACGAGCACTACTATTACGGCTTTCTGCCAGCCCTTGAATTTGTCGCTGCCGTTCACCTTGAGCAGCATGAGCCCCCAGAACAGCGACCATATCACGCTGGTCTGGTTAAAGGCGGTCTTAGTAAAGGGAATAAAGGGTATGCCAAAGGCGAAGGTATAGGCAAAATGCGATATCACCGCGAACAGCAGCAGCCGCAGTGCGTATTTTTTGAAGCTGTGGGTATAATGATACCCCTCGGCTATGAAAAACCACATTATCGGGGCGGTTATGCGTCCGACGCAGTGCAGGGCAAGCTGCGGCCACCCCGTCTGATACCCCGGCCATATCACCCATGTCAGGTGATCGACGGTCATGGCGATTATGGCGATGAGCTTCAGCTGGTTTGAGTTCAGCCCTTTTTTAGCGATAGCTTCCATAAATACAAATCCTCATATAAGTTTTCATGGACAGAATTATAAACCATTTGCGCGCAATTAAAAAGGGGGCAGTTTCGCCCCCGCGTGTTGAACAGCTTATTTTATCACTATGTCGCAGCCCTCCAGCGCGACACTCCTTTCCCCATTTTCGGTATCGCTCCAGCCATACACCGGTCTCAGCACTATGCTGCTTGCCTTCTGCTGCTGGTCTGAGGTCAGGGGTATTTCGAAGTTGAACAATCCCTGTCCGCCATTCGGTTCTTTTCCGTCCTTTCCCAGACTCTCCCCATCCACCATTACTTCGTAGTGGAGTCCGTTATATCTGCCCGCATATCCGTATATGAAGGCGCTCTTTTCCGCCTCGCTCCAGCCCTCCGGGAATTCATAGGATACGCTCACAGCTATACTTGTGGCATTAAAAGCCGCCTCGGGCTTAACCGTTATCCCGCTTAGCTCCTTTTCGATATTGTATATCCTGTCATTTTCATGGTCGAGCATCGTAAGGGGATACTTCCCGCTGAGCTGTACGCTGCCCCTTTCCTTCTTAGAGGTGTTTCGGCTGTCTATATCCAGCTCGAACCGCTGTTCTATTTTGGCGATCGTTGCGAACTGCGCCATAACGTCCACCTTGCAGTCCAGTATCCTCGACGTGAATACCGCGCTGTAATGGCCCTCCGGCACGTTGGTTTCCTTCAGGTCATACTCGGTGTGGAGTATTATGCCCTTGTCCTTCTTTACCCTTTCGGCGTCCATTTTTTCTTTCTCTGAGTCATAGTACCCGTCCTGAGGGTATATGCCGGTAGATCCGAATTCCAATTTGTAAGTATTCGCGCCGCTGCTCAGATACAAATTGTCCCCGTACCAGTCCAGAGTCGTGCCGCCGTCGCAATACCAGAACGGGCTTGGGTCGGTTTCAAGATAGGACATTACGGTGAGCTTGTCGCTTTCCACGAGAACGTCGGTTATCTTGGGCTTTGCCTCCTTGAGCCATTGCCAGTCCTTTGGGTCATACGGGTCAAAGCCGAGGTTTGCCCTCGCCGCGGCGAATTCCGCGGCTTCATCCGTTTCGTCAAGAGTGTATATGGTATAATCCTGCTCGTTATCCTTCGGAATCTGTATCGCCGCCTCCACATCCGGCATACTCGCCCGGTTCTCCGGCAGCGTGCCGAGGTATTTGTTCCTGTCGAAAAGCCTGCCGAACCAGCCACTCACCGCCTCGCCCACGCTGGGGACCAGCAGAACCGCGCCGATTATAAGCACTACCGCAAATATGGGCGCCAGTGCACGCCAGGGGCTCGCGCCCCTCCTACCGCTTCTTCTTGATTTTTTCATATACTTCTGCTCCCTTTCTTCGGCCTCTGCCCTGAGAAGTATTTCGCCGAGCAGCTCCTCGCGCTGGGAGTCCCGTATGTTAAGCCTGTCCAGAGCCTCAATAAAACGCTTATCCTTCATACCCTTCCTCCTTCAGCGCTTCACGCAAAAGCTTCCGCCCGCTGTGCAGGTACCCCCACACGCTCGCCCTGCTCTTGCCCATTGCCTCGGCTATCTCCCCAGAGGTATAGCCCTCGTAATAGTACATATATACCGCCGTCTTGCATTTGTCAGGAAGCTCCATTACCTGCCGCAGCAGGTCTCCCGAGCTTTCCTCCGCCGGTATGCCCTGCAGCGACTCCTCATCTAACTGCACCCGCGTTTTCCAGCCCGACCTCAGGGAATCCCTGCATATATTGGACGCGACGACTATGAGCCACGACTTTTCATGCGCCGCGTTTTCAAACCTGACGGGGCTTTTCATAAGCTTCAAGAAGGTGCTTTGGGCCGCGTCCTCGGCGTCCGCCCTGCTGCCCTTAAAGAACAGCATGCACACCCGGTACACGGCGTCTATGTTGCGCCTGTATATATCCTCCGTCTCTTCCCTTTTCCTCAGGGCTTGATTCAAGGTATCAATCCTCCAGCCAAATGCTTTTTTCTTTCGAAGGCCTTCACCTATAATACGTTTCGCAAAAGCGAATCCTTAAAATAAAAACGGGCTGCATATCACAGCCCATTGCACATTTTGCTTTCATTCTTCGCTAAGCAGCGCTCTTGCATAATCATCGGGATCAAAGGCCTGCATGTCGTCTATGCCCTCGCCAACGCCGACAAAGCGGACAGGTATTTTCAGCTCTTCCTTTACGGCCACGGCCACGCCGCCCTTTGCGGTGCCGTCAAGCTTGGTAAGTATTATGCCGGTAAGCCCTGCGGACTCTCCGAAGGCTCGCGCCTGAGCTATTGCGTTCTGGCCGGTGGTGGCGTCAAGCACCATCAGCGCCTCCACAGGCACGCCGGGCAGCTCCCGGTCCAGCACGCGGCGCATCTTCTCCAGCTCGTTCATGAGGTTTTTCTTATTGTGCAGCCTGCCCGCCGTGTCGCAAAGCAGCATATCCCGGTTTCGCGCCTTGAATGAGGCCGCCGCGTCGAACACTACCGCCGCGGGGTCCGCGCCTTCGCCGTGCTTTATTATTGGCACGCCGGCACGCTCGGCCCATACGGTGAGCTGCTCGGCAGCGGCTGCGCGGAAGGTATCCGCCGCCGCAAGGACTACGTCCCTGCCCTGATTTTTATAATACGCAGCTATCTTGCCCAACGAGGTAGTCTTCCCCACGCCGTTCACGCCGACCACCATTATCACGGCCCTGTTCGTCCCGTCGAGAAATGGCTTTTCGGGCCGCATGAGATCCGCCAGCAGGCTTATAAGCTCATTGCGCGCCTCGGAACGCTCCTTGATCTTCTTTTCGGCCACCGCATCCCTAAGGCCGCCCAGCAGCTTATCGGTGGTCGCCATGCCTACGTCTGCCATTATGAGGGCTTCTTCCAGCTCCTCGTAGAATTCGTCGTCTATGCCGGAGCCTGTGAATATAGCCGCTATGCCGCTGCCTGTCTTGGAAAGCCCCTGCCTGAGCTTATCAAAAAAGCCCGCCATTTGTATTTCCTCCTTTTTGGGTATTATGCGGATTCGGTAAATTTTGCAGATACCACCTTGGATACGCCCCGCTCCTCCATTGCCACGCCGTAAAGCGAGTCACACACCGCCATGCTGCCCTTTCTGTGTGTTATTAATATGAACTGGGTGTCATCGGAATAGTTGCGCACATACTCCGCAAAATTCGTAACGTTAGCATCGTCCAGCGCAGACTCTATCTCGTCCAGTATGCAGAAAGCCGTAGGCTTCAGCTTGAGTATGGCGAACAACAGCGCTATTGCGGTAAGCGCCCGCTCGCCGCCGGAGAGCAGCGACAGCAGCTGCAGCTTCTTTCCCGGGGGCTGTGCGATTATATCTATATCGCAGTTGAGTATGTCGTCCTTGTCGGAAAGAATCAGCTCTGCCCTGCCGCCGCCGAACAGCTCCACAAATACCTGCGAAAAGTTTTGCTGTATAAGCGCGAACTGCCTGCGGAACTCCTCCTCCATGGTGGAGATAAGGTCGGTTATGAGCACCTGCAGGTCAGCCTCCGCCTTGGTGAGATCCTCATACTGGGCATTCAGCTCATCGTAGCGCTCCTTGACGTTCTTATAGTCCTCTATGGAGCCTACGTTCACGTCGCCCAGGGCGCGTATTGCCGTTTTCAGCTCGTCCACCCTGATGTGAGATGCGGTTATGGCTATCTGCCGCCGCATGGGCTGGGCGTTCTCATAGGTGAGCTCATAATCCGACCAGATCCTGTCCTGCATGTTCTGCAGCTCCAGCTGCGCCTTGTTCAGGTTCAGCTCCGCCCTATGGCTGCGCTCCTTTATGTCGTTGAGCTCTGCGGAAATATTGTCCCGCCGCTCCCGCAGCTCGTCTATGGAGTTAAGGCGCTTTGCCCGCTCCTCCTCCATGGTATGCAGCTGATCCGTGAGCCTGTCCACGTCCATGCGCTCGGAGGATATGCTGTCATCCAGCGCGGCGGCCTGTGCTTGCAGCTGAAGGAAGCTTCTGCTGCCCTGCTCTATCTCATCCTTGCTGCGCTTTATGGCAGCCATAAGGCCACTGGCCTCGCGTTCCATGCGCTTTGCCTCGTTTTCAGCGGCGTTTGCCTCTTTCTCGAGGGCCATCAGGGCTACCTTCTGCTCGGTAGCCTTGTCGTTCACATTTGCGGCTTCCGCCCGGAGCTTATTCAGCTCCTCCTGAAGCTTCTTTATGTCGTCCTGGCTTGCCACATTGCCCTGCTCCCACTGAGAGCGGTCCTCGTTGGCCTCACGGTACTGCTCGTCTATATTTTCTATGCTGTCGTTTATCTGGGCGAGCTCAAGCCTGGCCTGCTCCATCTCGTCCCTGTTTTCCTCTACGTACTTCTGCACCACGTCCACCTTTTCGCGGTGCGTGGCAAGCTCTACGTCCGCCGCGTGCAGCGCCTCGGACGCTCTCTCCACGGCCTCGCCGGCACGGGCTATATCCCGCTCCAGCCCTTCACGCTCGGATTTGGACGCTTCGAGCTGCTCCCGCTGCTTTTTCAGCGCCGCCGTTATGGTCTCTATCTCCCTCTCGCGGCCTATCAGGCTGAACTCCCGCTTTTGGGTGCTTCCGCCGGTCATGCTGCCGCCGGGGTTTATTATATCGCCCTTTAATGTAGCTATTCTGAAGGACGACCTCGCACGCCTGTTTATGGCGATGCCTGCGTCAAGATCCTTCACCACTATCGTGCGTCCAAGAAGGTTTTCAAATATGCCCCTGTATCTCTCATCAAAGGATACGAGGTCGGAGGCTACGCCTATAAAGCCCTCCACGTTGCACATTGACCTTTCGTCATTGCTCAGCAGCCTCGGGCGCATGCTGGAGACCGGCAGCATGGTCGCCCTTCCGTACTGCCTTGAGCGCAGGTATCCTATCACCTGCTTTGCGTCCTGCTCGGTAGGGGTAACTATGTTCTGCAAAGCGGAGCCAAGCGTCATCTCTATTGCGCTCTCGTACTCGCAGGGGACTCGTATAAGTTCCGCCACCACGCCCTCTATACACTTGCCAAGGAGGGGATCCCTTGCTGCGTCCCTGAGAACGTTCCGGACGCTTGAGTAATATCCCTCGTAGGCACGCTTCATCTCCTGAAGCACCTTTATCCTTGAGCTTTCCGCCTCTATCTGCTGCTCAAGGGCGCGGATATTTTCACTATCCTGCTTTAGCTGTGCGTTCAGCTCGTTAAGGTGGGCTATCGCCGCCATGCGTTCCGCGTTTTTGCCGTCGTAGCCCTGCTTTATCTCGCTGTAGCTGCCGAACACCTGATCATATTCGTGGGAGAGCTTCTCGCCCTCCTCGGCTATAGCCGCCATCTTCTGATTTATGGAGTCTATGCGGCCAAGCAGCGTTGTTTTTATGGCCTCTAATCTCGAAAGCCTGCTCTTTGCGTCGGACAGGCGGTTCATGGCCTCTATCATGCTGTTCTTCTGGCTTTCCAGAAGCTGTTCTTTGTCCGATATTTCCGCCTGTATGCCGGCAAGCTGCTTTTCTATCCCGGCAAGCTTTGCTCTCTCGCGCTGCTTCGTCTCCTCCGTGTCGCTGCTCCGGGCGGAAACCTCCGCCATGGATTTCTTCAGTTCCTCCAGCCTGACTCTGTCCTCTCCGGCGGCATTCTCAAGGCGCTCCCTTTCCCTGGCAAGGTTAGCCATTCGCTCCCGGGCCACCTTTGCCTCGCCTGTGCGGTTCTCCACGCCAGTCGTTGCAGTCAGCAGCTTTGACTGTATCTCGCCTATGGCAGCATTGAGACTGCGCTCCTTTTCCTCCTCGACGCTGCAGTCTGCGGCAAGCGCGGCCTCAATGCCTGTGGACTGCCGTATAGCCTCGGCGTACTGCGCCATGCTGTCGTTCAAAGTAGTTATTCGCTCATTGAGCTTATCGTACTGATAGAGGAACACGTTCACCTCTATCTCCTTCAGCTCGTCCCTAAGCTTCAGATACTGTCTAGCCGCGGCGCTCTGCTCCTCGAGAGGGCCTATCTGGCGGCTCAGTTCCTCAAGTATGTCGTTGAGGCGAACTAGGTTTTTTCTCGTGTTTTCCAGCTTGCGTTCGGCCTCTTCCTTGCGCACCCTGTATTTCATCACGCCCGCAGCCTCCTCAAAGGCGTTTCTGCGGTCGTTTGATTTGTTGGAAAGTATCTCCTCTACCTTGCCCTGGCCTATTATGGAATAGCCTTCCTTGCCTATGCCGGTATCCCGGAAAAGCTCGCCTATGTCCTTCAGCCTGCACTGTGTATTGTTGATAAGGTATTCGCTTTCGCCGCTCCTGTAAACCCGCCGGGTAACGCTGACCTCAGCGAAATCCGTAGGCAGCCTGCCGTCCGAGTTGTCGAATACCAGCGTCACCTCGCAGAAGGACTGGGGCTTCCGCTGCTCGGTGCCGTTAAATATGACGTCCTCCATCTTGTTGCCGCGGAGCACCTTTGCGCTCTGCTCGCCCAAAACCCAGCGGACGGCATCGGCTATGTTGCTCTTGCCGCTGCCGTTGGGGCCTATGATAGCCGTTATTCCTTTTTCGACCTGAATCTCGGTCTTTTTAGCAAATGATTTAAATCCGTTGATCTCTATTTTTGTTAACCGCAATATTCCAACCTCTGCGCCAATGTCGGCTTATTATATTACAGCAGCCCGAGGCCCTCCAGCGTAGCCTTGGCCGCCTTCTGACCTGCCTCCTGCTTGCTTCCGCCGCTGCCTACTCCCTTCGGCTCCCCGGCTATGACAGCCTGAAGGGTGAATACCCTTTGATGGTCCGGGCCGGAGGTGTCTATAAGGTCATACGTTACGTTGCCCTGATGCTGCTTCTGCACATGCTCCTGCAGCAGCGTCTTATAATCCTTGGTGTTCACATTGCGCACCGCGCGCTCTATATGGCCCTCCACCGCATGCAGCACCAGCCTTTTCGCCTCTCCCATGCCGCCGTCCAGAAATACGGCGCCTATCACCGCTTCCATTGCGTCCGCCAGTATAGACGGCTTGCTCCTGCCGCCCGAGTGCTCCTCGCCATGGCTAAGCAGCAGATAATTACCCAGGCCGAAGCCTACGGCCGATTTATGCAGCGCGCCCTCGCATACCGAAAGGGAGCGCACTCTCGTCATCACGCCCTCGTTCAACTCAGGGTATTCCTTGTAGAGCTTTTCGCTCACGCAGAGCTCCAGCACTGCGTCACCCAAAAACTCCAGCCTTTCATTGTGTACGCTGCCGTTGCCGTCACCCTTCACATAAGACGTATGTGTAAGAGCCGTATTCAAAAGCTCTGTGTCTTTAAATTTATAGCCAATTGCCGCTTGCAGCTCATTGAGCTTTTGCAGCCTCGCAAATTCCAACTCCATTTGCTTCCTCCATACCAAAGTACCCGCATCCACCATAAGATGCGGGTACTGTTTGAAGTATAGTTATTTGTTCATTACCCTTAATATATCGCCTACAGTATGTACGTTTGGCAGCTCCTCCTCGGGAACCTGAATTCCATACTCCTGCTCAATATCCATTATAAGCTCCACAACGTCAAGTGAATCGGCCTTGAGGTCTTCCACAAGCCTGGAATCCATGGTTATGGACTCATCGGGGATATCCATCTGCTTGGAGAGCATTTCGCGAATTTTTTCAAAAGTCATATATAATACCGCCTTTCTTATTATACCAATAAGCAACTATAGTTTAGCCGCATATTATTTTGATGTCAATCCTCTATTCAGTCCGCTACCTCGGGCAGCGACTTTACGGCGCGGCGTATGGTTTCGTTGGTGCCGCTGGAAGCAAAGCTCCGCGCCTGACCCAGCGCCGCCGCAAATGCCTTGGCATTTGAGCTGCCGTGTGCCTTTATCACACCCCCGTCAATACCCAAAAGGGGCGCCCCGCCGTACTCGGTATAATCCATTACCTTTTTGAAGCGCCTGAAGGCGGGCTTCGCCATTGCAGCGCCCAGCTTGCTGCGCGTATCTGCCATGAGCTCTTTTTTGAGCATACCCATTAACGTGGCGGCAAGGCCCTCTGTATATTTAAGGACGATGTTTCCCGCGAAGCCATCACAGACTATGGCGTCAAAGTCGCCTGAGAGTATCTCCCTCGCCTCGCAGTTTCCGGCAAAGTTCACGGGCGTCTGCTCCAGCAGCTTATATGTGGCCTTGGTAAGCTCGTTTCCCTTTTCGGCCTCCGCGCCGTTGTTGAGGAGGCCCACTCTGGGGTTATCCACACCCATTATATCGTGCATGTACGCAGACGCCATCACGGCAAACTGCTGAAGGTACGAGGGCTTGCAGTCAACGTTTGCGCCGCAGTCCATTATAAGCACACAGCCCTTTTCCGCCGGGAACACCACTCCTATGGCCGGACGCTTTACTCCTTCGATGCGCTTTATTATGAACGTGGCTCCCGCAAGCACCGCGCCGGTGCTGCCTGCCGATACCACGCAGTCAGCCTTCTTGTCGCGCACAAGCTCCATGGCTTTTACGAGGGAGGAGTCCTTCTTTTTGCGTATGGCAAAGGTCGGCTGCTCATCGCAGGATATTATTTCGGGTGCGTGAAGAATATCCACCCGCGCAACGTCATACCGATACTTTTCAAGCTCCGCCTTTATTCGTTTCTCGTCACCGCAGAGGGTGACGGACATATCGGGATACTTTTTCAGGGCATCTATGCAGCCTTCTACTACCGCTGCCGGGGCATTGTCGCCGCCGAAAGCATCAACAGCTATTCTCATCTGTCGTCTCCTAATATAATACTAAGGAATATTATACAATATTTTTAACTAAAACAAAAGAGGCCCTTTTATCGGGAGCCCCTTGAGTTTTAAAATTTTCAGGCGATATTAGTCCTTATCCACTGCAACTGCCTGCTTGCCGTCGTAATAGCCGCACTTTTTGCATACACGATGAGCCAGCTTGGGCTCATGGCACTGCGGACATTCCACGATACCGGGAACGGTCAACTTCCAATGGGCTCTACGCTGGTCGCGTCTTGCCTTAGACGTTTTTCTCTTAGGGACTGCCATGGTTACACCTCCTTATCGTGATACAACAGCTGCTCCAGAGCGGAGAAAGGATTTTCCTTCTCTTTCTCTCTAACACAGGAACACTGAACTGTGTTCAAATCGCACCCGCAAACCGGGCAAAGCCCCTTACAATCCTCGCTGCACTTGCTGAAAGCAGGCAGATTGAGGAATAAGTCGTCAAGGAGCATCTGGCTGACATCCAATTCCTCGCCGGTGTAGCCGTAGCATTCGCTGTCCGGCTCCGGCTCCCGGAGAAAGCGCTCGTCGAAGTCGAAGGTAAGCTCCTCGATGAAGGGCTTGCCGCAAAGGGCGCATTCGGAATCCAGCCTCGTGGTAGCCGTACCCTTGAAGCTGAAGCCCTCGCCGTCAAAGAAGTACTCGCCCTCTACCGTAAGCGGAGCGGCGAATTTAAGCTCCCTGCCGAGATATTCCTGCCTGTCGAGGATCACATCCTCATGGCATTTGCCTATCCGGCCCGGCTGTTTGAGTTCCTGTGCAACGTTAAGCTTCATACTTATCCTTTCAAGAGCACACCTTATGTATTTTATATAAAAGACGTTAATTTGTCAACTGGTTATTTTGTGACGAGCCTTGCGGTATCCCTTGCGATGGTCATTTCCTCGTCGGTGGGGATAACAAAGATCTTTACCTTGCTCTCGGGCTTGCTTATGCAGACTTCTTCGCCCCGGGGACAGGTCATGTTGTAATCGAAATCGGCTACTATGCCCATGTACTCCATATCCTTGAGGATGTCCCTGCGTACCTCGCGGTCGTTTTCGCCTACGCCGGCAGTGAACACGATAGCGTCAGCACCGTTGAGGGCTGCCGCGTATGCGCCGATGTACTTCTTTACGGCATATACGAACATATCGAGGGCCAGCTTGGCGCGCTCATCGCCCTTCTCTGCGGCGGCGCCCAGGTCGCGGAAGTCGCTGGAGATGCCGGAGATGCCCAGCATACCGCTCTTCTTGTTCATGTAGGTATCCATCTCCTTGGCGGTCATGCCGGTCTTGTCCATGAGGAAGGGCATGATGGCGGGATCGATGCTGCCGCAGCGGGTACCCATGGGAAGGCCCTCAAGAGGGGTAAGTCCCATGGAGGTATCCACGCACTTGCCGGCCTTGGAGCAGCTAACGCTGGAGCCGTTTCCCAGATGGCAGGTGATGACCTTTGCATTGGGGTTGCCCAGCAGCTCAAGGGCACGGCCGGTGACGTACCTGTGGGAGGTTCCGTGGAAGCCGTAACGGCGTACCTTATAGTTCTCGTATGCCTCGTAGGGCAGAGCGTACATATAGTGAGACTTCTCCATGGCCATGCCCCAGCCGGTATCGAATACCGCTACCATGGGTACGCCGGGCATGACGGCCATGCAGCCGCGGATGCCCATAAGGTTGGCGGGATTGTGGAGAGGTCCGAGAGGAATGCAGTCCTCAATTGCCTTAAGAACTTCGTCGTCGATGAGGATAGGATCATACAGCTTCTCGCCGCCATGGAGCACGCGATGGCCCACCGCGTCTATCTCACTCATGTTCTTTATTACGCCGATCTCGGGATCCGCAAGAACCTCCAGAACCATGGCGATAGCGTCCTCGTGGTTCTTCATATCCTGCTGCTTCTCGTACTTATCGCCCTTGGCGGACTTGTAGGAGATCACGGAGCCGGGTATTCCTATGCGCTCACAGATGCCCTTTGCTATCACGCTGCTGTGATCGAGATCTATGAGCTGATACTTCAGGGAAGAGCTGCCTGCGTTGATTACGAGAATTTTCATTTATGTTTTTCCTCCGATAATGATTACATATTCTGTGCCTGAACGGCGGTAATGGCAACGACGGATACTATATCGTCAACGCTGCAGCCGCGGGACAGGTCGTTGATGGGCTTTGCGAAGCCCTGGCAGATGGGGCCTATGGCCTCTGCGCCTGCCAGACGCTGAACCAGCTTATAGCCGATGTTGCCCGCCTGCAGGTCGGGGAAGATCAGTACATTGGCCTTGCCGGCAACAGGGCTTCCGGGGCTCTTGAGCTGGCCGACTTTTTCGACCAGAGCAGCATCCGCCTGAAGTTCGCCGTCCACGTTAAGCTCGGGAGCGAGCTCGTGTACCAGCCTGGTAGCTTCCGCTACGCGATCCACGTTCTCGTGCTTGGCGCTGCCCTTGGTGGAGAAGGAAAGCATGGCTACGCGGGGCTCCATTCCGCAAAGCGCCTTTGCGCTCTGTGCGGAGCTGATGGCGATAGCGGCCAGCTGCTCTGCGGTAGGGGCGATATTTACCGCGCAGTCGCCAAATACCAGCACGCCATTGTCACCGTAGGCCTTGTTGGGAACTTCCATGATAAAGCAGCTGGAAACAGTGGATACACCCTTTGCGGTCTTTATTATCTGGAGGCCGGGGCGGAGTGTGTTGCCGGTGGTATTTATAGCGCCGGAAACGAAGCCGTCAGCCTTGTCATCGTAAACCATCATAGCGGCGAAAAACAGGGGGTCGAGCATGGTCTTCTGCGCCTGCTCAAGGGTAACGCCCTTCTTTGCGCGCATTTCAGCGAACTTCTCGCAGTATCCGGGATACAGCTCAGAGGCAGCCGGGTCGATCATTGCAATATCGTCCACGTTCACGTTGAACCTGGCAGCGGCAGCCTTGATATCCTCGCTTTTGCCGATAAGGGTAACCTTGGCGATGCCCTGATCGGTTATCAGCCTTGCGGCCTGAACGGTACGCTCCTCACTTCCCTCGGGAAGCACTATGTGCTTTACGTCAGCTTTTGCTTTTGCTTTGATGGTGTCGATGATAGACATTATTCCGTCTCCTTTCAAAAATCTGCTTTATGATACTTCCGTTATAAGCATACCTAGACTTTTGTATTATAGCATAAGTTTTCCAAATACAACAGCGCATAAACAAATTTCCCGCTTATTTTTCCCCCTTTTCCCCCGGGCTTGGCTATCGTATAATGTAAGCATGAAATCAGTGGGAATAATAGCCGAATACAACCCCTTTCACAACGGCCACGCCTATCAGCTGCAAAAAGCCAAAGAGGCGTCCGGTGCCGATTTTGCCGTTGCCGTAATGAGTGGGGACTTCGTGCAGCGGGGCGAGCCCGCCATGTTCGAAAGGCGGCTTAGGGCCAGGTGGGCCCTCGAGAACGGCGCGGACATGGTCATAGCGCTGCCCGCTCCCTTCGCCCTTGCCAGCGCCGAGGCGTTTGCCCTCGGCGGCGTAACGCTGCTTTCCAAAAGCGGCATAGCGGATTCCATAGCCTTCGGCAGCGAATGCGGCGATACGGATCTCCTTTATCGTGCTGCGTACGTGCTGAACAACGAGCCGGACGAGCTGAAGGCGCTTATAAGGTCAAACATATCCCGGGGCCTTTCTTACCCTGACGCCAGGGCGCGTGCCTTCGGTGAGTACCTTCCTCCCGAGCTTGCATCAGTGTTTTCTTCCCCAAACGACATACTTGGCATAGAATATATCCGCGCCATACGCCGCATTGACGCCACTCTGCAGCCCATCGCCATAGGCCGCACCGGCGTTGCCCACGACAGCGCCCACACCTGCGGCGGATTTACCAGCGCGTCAAATATACGGCGATTGATCGTCTCAGGCGAATCGGAGCACATAAAGTCTTATATTCCAGAAGGCATTTACGAAGATATGCTCAGCGTTTTGGGTCGCACCGCCCCCATTATGCTGCAAAGCCTCTCCCGGGAGACCGTATATGCCCTGCGCCGCATGAGCAAGGAACAGCTCAAGTCGCTGCCTGACGTAACGGAAGGCCTTGAAAACCTGCTCTATTCCGCCTGCCGTAAATACGCTGATATCGGCTCCGTACTCACTGCGGTAAAAAGCCGCCGTTACACCATGGCCCGCCTCAAGCGCATATGCATGTGCGCCCTGCTCGGCATTTACGGCAGCCCCATGAAAAAGCTGGACAGCCTGTTCATCCGCGTGCTTGGCATACGCCGCGAAGCGCAGTCTCTCCTCTCCGCCCTGCACGAAAAATCAGAGCTGCCCGTGTTCACACGCTACGGAGACGTATCAAAGCTCAATGAAAGACAGTCGGAGCTTATGGCGCTGGAAGTGCGCTGCGCCGACATAGCGGCATTGGGCAGGCCCTCCCCATCACCTGTGAAGTCCGACTTTTCCTATCCTTTGATTATAGTTTGACCACCGCTCCGCATACACATAACTGACCGTATGCGGAGGTGTTATCTTGAAAAGGCTCGTCACATATTCAGTATGCGCGCTTTGCTGCTGCGTATTGTTCCTGTACAGTCCTGCCGCCGTCTCATGGGCCTCGGCAGGCTTTTTGATCTGGCGCGATTCACTGCTGCCCGCCCTGCTGCCATTTTTCGTTTGCGCCAGCGTAATGCAGAATGCCGGCGTATCCGGCAGGCTGGAGCGCGCCTCGCTCATATTTCTGTCCCTCATCTCCGGGGCGCCGGCGGGAGCAAGGCTCCTTTCGGGCTATGGCGAGCCTGACGCCCGCTCCGCCGCCATACTCAACAACGTCAGTCCCATCTTCATATACGCCTCCTTCTGCTCCGGCATGGTCGGCTGCCCGCGGCTTGCGCTTTACATACTTCCGGCGCAGTTTTTATCCGCAGCAATAATGCTGCTTCTCTTTCCCATACGCATAAAGCCCCGCCCGCAGGCATCCTTTTCTTCTCCCCTGCGACTCCTGTCGAACGCCCTGCAAAGCAGCGTTTCGGCAATGCTTAACATATGCGCGGCTCTGGTGTTCTTCTCGGCGCTCATGGGTGGATTCGGAGCCATGCTGGGCGCCGGCAAAAGCGGCTCCCTGTCAGGCGCTGTGCTGTACGGAATGCTGGAAATGGCAGGCGGAAGCGCAGCGCTGAGCAAGCTCGGCATAGGCATGCGGCCCCTTGGAACCGCCGCGGCATTCGTTTTTTCCTTCGGCGGGCTGTGCGTCTACGCCCAGTCGCTCTCCTTTGCCCCGCTGCCCTTCCTCCGCTATTTTTCTACGAAGCTGATGCAGGGCGCCCTTTCCGCAGCCATAGCCTATATTTTTCTCACGCTGTTTCCGCTGCCGCAGCCGGTGTACCGCTCCGTCACGGCGGATACGCTGCTGCACAATACGCTGTCCATTGCCGCGGCGCTGGGCGCTATGCTCATGGCGCTGTCCGTAGTGATGATGATAGGGGCGGCAGGGCGGTACAAAAAAGCCAAAAGAAAAAGCGCCCCGGGTGGAGCGCAATAAAGCTCAGGCTTTAGTCGTCAAAATCGTCATCGTCTTCGTCGTCGAAGTCGTCATCATCGAAGTTCTTGTGCTTCTTGAACAGGCCGAACAGGAAGCCGCCCTTCTTGTCGTCCTCTTCCTCGTCGTCATCGTAATAATCGTCATCGTCCTCGTCGTCGATGTCGTCTACGGGCTCGGCTGCCTTGCGCCTGCCGCGGTTGCTCTCGGATACAGAGTTGCGGGGCTCGGGCTTAGGCTGGGGAGATACCGGCTTGCGTGCGGGCTGCGCCGCGGCGGCAGCAGAGGCTGCCGTCTGCTGCTGTACGCTTGCCATTACGTCATCTGCGCTCATTGCCGGCTTTGAGGGCTGTGTGAACTGCTGTATAGGCTGTACGGGAGTGGCTACTCTCGCCCTTGCGCCCAGATCCTTGCGATTTACGTTGACCAGATTCTTGTACTCGTCGAGGAACCTTTCGAGATCTGCCAGTATGTCGTCGGCATAGGTCTTGGCATTCTCGAATACCTCGTTAGCATTGTACTCAGCCTTTGCGGCAAGGAGCTGCGCCCTCTTCTGGGCCTCCTGATATATCTCGTCCTCGGCGATGAGACGTTCGTACTCCTCACGGGCCTTTTCGAGCACCAGGTTGGCTTTGTTCTGCGCCTCTGCCACTATGGCGTCAGCTTTGGTATTGGCGGCGTCTATGGTCTCCTGCGCGGTGTCGTTTGCGCTGTCTATAGTATTCTGAGCCTCTATCATAAGGCTGTTGGCCCGGCGTATATCCTCCGGAATAGTGGTCTTAAGGTCGCCCAGAAGGTCAAAAACCTCTTCAACGTCCACGGTGCGCTTGGTTGCGCTGCCGGAGAGCTTAGGTTTGGGGCTGTTCTCTATAAGATCCTCAAGCTGATCTATAATGTCGTAAATTTTGAGGTTCTGCATATTATTGCTCATCGCTTAATCAACCTTTCTGCGATTTTATTTTTTATTGCGTCGGGCACCAGCCCGTCGATATCCTTTCCGTAGGAAGCCATCTCCTTAACCGCGCTGGAGCTTATGAACTCAAGCTCCGGCCTTGCCAACAGATAAACAGTCTCTATATCGGGCCTCAGGAACTTATTTGCCCCCTCCATTGACCTTTCGTATTCAAGGTCGCTGCCGTTCCTTATTCCGCGTATTATGGCAGCGGCGCCCTTCTGCCTTGCGAAATCCACCGCAAGGCCGCTGTATGCCTCGGCGCAGACGTTGTTAAGTCCCTCCGCCCTTGCCGCCTCCATAAGCAGCCCGCACCGTTCATCGGCGGTAAAGACAGGCTTTTTGTTGGGGTTTGTCAATACCGCTACATATACCATGTCGAAAAGCTCCGCGGCTCGCATGAATATATCCATGTGGCCCAGCGTAGGCGGGTCAAAGCTCCCGGTGCATACGGCTGTTCTCATTATTGCCTCTCTCTTATGAAGGAAATTGCGGTAAGCTCGCCATAATGGCGCACATCGTATATCTCCAGCTTGTCGTGTTCTATCATTGGCGGCAGCTTTGAGTCGTGCTCGAGAGCTATTATGAAGCCCTCCGCCAGCAGTCCCTTATCGTAAAGCGTTGCCGCAGCTTTATCGGATATGCCTGCGCCGTAGGGCGGGTCTATGAATACTATGTCGAACCTGTCGCCCCGGAAAGCCATCATGGATACCGCCCGTTCCCAGTCACAATGATATACTCGGCACTTATTCCCATAGCCCAGTTTTTTTATGTTGGCGTTGACTATGTCTATGCTTTCCCTCGCACTGTCGCAGAATACGGCGCTTTCCGCGCCCCGTGAAACCGCCTCAAGCCCCAGCGCCCCGGAACCGGCGAAAAGATCCAGCACTCTTTTGCCGTATATGTCGAATTGGAGTATGCCGAACAGCGACTCCTTTACCCTGTCCAGCGTAGGCCGCGTATCCAACCCCTTTGGGGCGGAAATGGCGCAGCCTCTTTTATCTCCTGCGATTATCCGCATTTACACCTCCAAATACAGCTATTGTATATTTTAACATTATAAAGCCTTCCTAACAAGGATATTTTTGTTTAATTAACAATATATCCCAAATTTGCAGGCCACCGCGTCCATTTTAGCGTCCCAGTTCTCCCTGGGGACCCGCTCCGTTATCTGCTCCTTCAGCGCGAGGCCCAGTTTGAACGCGGCGGCACCGTTGAGCAGCCTGTCATAGTATCCGCCGCCCCGGCCCAGCCTGTAAAGCTCCCTGTCAAAGGCCAGCCCGGGCACTATTATAAGCTCTATCCGGTCGATCGTTATCCGCTCGGACCGCTCCCTGTCCGGCTCTGTTATCCCGTATGCGCCCTTCACAAAGCAGCTTCCATCGGAGGGTATATACAGTTCAAGACCGCCATCCCCGCTGCAAACGGGATAAGCGACGTTTTTGCCCATGCTGGCCGCGGCTTTTACAAGCTCAGCGGGGTCGCACTCCCCCGGCAGCGCCCTGTAGCTGAGTATTGTCCGTGCATTTTTGAATGCGATCAGTCCTGCCGCCAGCTTGCAGGCCGAAATCGACTGCGACTTTATGTCTTCTTTTGAAAGCGCCCTTATGCGCTGCTTGATTTCCCTGCGTAAGGCGGCCTTTTCTTCCTTTATGCTCAACGTCAGCCCTCCAATATTGCCTGCGCCACGGCAATATCCTTTATGTGAGATATGCTCACATGCAGCATTCTGCCTCCCATACCGTTCATAAGCTTAAGTGCCTTTCCTGAAAGCGCGGCGAGAGGCCCGCCCTTTTCATTATGGGTTATCTCTATTTCCCTCCATTCGATAATGCCTATTCCTGTGCCCAGCGCCTTTGCTACGGCCTCCTTTGCGGCGAACGCCCCCGCTATGCGCTGGGGGTCGTTATTGCAGGACTTAAGCCTTTGCCGCTCAGTTTCCGTGAACACGCGCTCCAGAAAGCCCTCTTTTGCTGCGGCCCGCTTTACCCTTTCTACCTCAATTATGTCTATGCCCGTGCCAAGTATCATTCGGCGCTCCTTACGGCGTCCAGTATAGCGGCAGATACCGCTCTCACCCCCGCTACCAGTACCGGCAGCAGCTCACACTCCCTTTCGCCAGTGGACATTGCAAAGAAGGTATCTCCATCCAGCGAGGTATGCACGGGGCGTATGGTCATGGCCAGCCCGTCGTGTGCCATTGAAGCCAGCTTGTTTGCTTCCTCCCGGGTGAGCTTTGCATTGGTCGCCACCACGCCTATGGTGGTGTTGCCGAAGGCCGCCTGACCGAGAGCCGCTGAATCCATGCAGGGTGTGAGCCTGCCGTCCATATTCGCTGCGGCCACCAGCTCTCCCGTCTCCGGGTCGTATATGTCGCCCAGCGCATTCACTACGGCTATCGCCCCCACCTTTACCCCGTTTTCCAGCTCTATACAGGCTGTACCGAGGCCGCTGTTCACTGCGTACCTGCTCCCGAAAGCCTTTGCCACAGTAGCGCCGGTGCCTGCGCCTATGCTGCCAGATGGGGTGGAATCCTTAGCGTCTTTGCATGCGGCATAGCCCTCCGCCTTGCCGGGGCGCACCTTGGGGTCCCCCACGCCAAGATCGAATATGACCGCCGCAGGGACTATGGGAACTACTCCAATTCCCACGTCTACGCCAAGGCCCTGCTCCTCAAAGTACTGCATGGCTCCGCTTGCCGCATCCAGCCCGTATGCGCTGCCGCCGGAAAGCATTATTGCCTGAACCCTTTCTACGGAATTGTATCCCCTTAGAAGGTCTGTCTCTCTTGTGCCGGGCGCACTGCCGCGAACGTCGACTCCCGCCACCGCCCCTTTTTGGCAAATAACGGCAGTGCATCCGGTTTTTGCCTTTTTATCCGTATAATGGCCTACAGTTATACCCTTAATGTCAGTGATACTTCCGCTCATATTATTCCTCGTCCTCTCCGTCGCTCTCTATGGGACAGTCTATGGCGCCTATCAGCTCCTCCACGCTGTCGCGTATCACGCCGAAGTCATAGCCTCGGCCAGCCAGCCTTCTTACAATTCTTTGCCTTCTGTCGTATTCCTCAAGTCCCTCGAACTGACGGTAAAACTTCTCCGCCACGGCCATGGCGTTCCGTCTTTCCACATCGTTGGTCACCTGCTCCATGGCGGCGTCTATGTCGTCGGCGCTAAGGTAATGAGTGCGCAGCTGCTCTTTAAGCTTTCTCCTGCTCAGCGGCTTCGTTGCAAGGCGGGTGGAGACGAAATCCGCCGCGTACCTGACATCGTCAAGGTATTTCAGCTCCTTGAGCCGCTCCACCGCGGCGTACACCTCGTATTCTCCGTAGTTCTGGCCGTCAAGGTAGTTTTCCATCTCCCGCACCGTCCTCGGCCTCGAGGTAAGATAATCCAGAGCGGAATCCATAGCCGATTTACCCGTTTTTTTCTTCTTCATCTATTCTCCTCATAGTAAGTTTCAACGTGCTCCGTCAGATAATATAATTGCGATGCGCATCGCAGACTAAAAAAAACGGAGGTTATAAATGACACAAAACGACACGAGCTCCTTTATGAAGCAGACCGAACCGGTCAACTACAAAATGGAGACAGCCCAGTCCATGATGGACACCAAGAACCTGGGCATAATACAGGACCAGATGTACCATGAGGCCCTTGCCTACAAGAAGAGCAGGATATACGCCGAAATACTCAGCGAGCAGCCCCTCAAGGACATGGCAAACCGTTTTGCCCAGCACCACAAGCAGCACTTTGACGCGCTGCAAAACTACCTGGACAGCCACCAGTAACTGCAAAAGGAGTGACATATGACGAATCATACCAGTATGAACCAGCAGGAACTTCTTACCGATCTTCTCACCCAGGAAAAGGATCTGGTAAAGGACTACGCAAGCGGAATAACCGAATCCTCCTGCACAAACCTGAGAGAACTGCTTATGAGCAACCTGGCGGAATGCTCCGCCGACCAGTTCGCCGTGTTTGACGAGATGCACAAACGTCAGATGTACGACACCAAACAGGCTCCGGGATCCGACGTTCAGACGGCTCGCAGCAAGATGCAGCAGCTCAAACAGCAGACCGGCTTTTAATCAGTCTCTGCATACATAGATAGTATACCACAAAACCTGCCCGCGCAACTTAAAATGCGGCAGCAAAAAAGGCCGTCTCAATAATGAGATGGCCTTTTACCTGTTTTTGGCTATAGCATTTTCTGCCATTCGCTGGGCCGCTCCACCCATTCGGGCGGATCCGCCGGCTCGGCGGTAACAGCGTCGAGCTTCATGCTGCTGAATCGTTCGCGAAGCTGGTCCGGCGTAAGCGGAGAATCTACGCTGCCCATGCAGTCCCGGCATATGTTGCCGCACTCCGGGCACTGACAGCCGCTGAACAGCCCTCTCTCAGTCTGTACCATATAGGTTCCGCAGGCCTTGCAGCTGCACCGCATTATCTATTCACCTCCGCAAAGGTCCTCAGCTCCGGCATTGGAGTTGGAGTTGGGGTTGGGGTAGGATTGGGCGTGATCGTCGTTTCGGGCGCGGACGATGGGACAGCCTCCGATTCTCCTGCCGGCTCGGCCAAAGACTCCGTTGTAAGGTCAGGAGTTGTTTCCGGCGTAGGCGCGGGCGTATCATCGGGCGCTATGAATACGTTCAGCACGCTGGCATCGCCCACATATTCCTTTACGTCCTCCACCTGTATCTCGAATTCCGGCTCGCCTTCTGACGCGGTGGTTATCTCGTATTTGTTGTATACGATGACTATGCCGTCCTCGGTTATATAGAACTCCCTGTCGTCGTCTATGGGCAGCAGATCATTGAGTAGCAGCATGTCGGAATCTTTGGCCTGCGCGGTTATCATATCCGGTATACGGCCCCGCCAATACTGATTGTTCTCATCGAAAAGGTCGCTGATCTTGCACAGAGCTCCCGTCGCCACATCGTAAGTCAGGGCCATGCTGCCAAGGCAGGTGTTGCTTTCATCGTAAAGGTCATACATGAATATCCTCACCGAGAATATTCCGTTGCGGTTGTATTCTACCCGGTATTCGGTAAATACCGCCATATCCAGTTTTTTCGCCTTAGCCATAATATTTTCGCGCATGGAGGCGTTTATCATGTCCGCAGTAGGCTCGTTCAGGATCGCAGGATACACTATGCAGCAGTTGTTTTCACAATATGCGCAGCGGGAGATCGTCACCGGCGCATAAATGTCATCTTCCTCCGCAGGTGCGCTTACAGCCACCTGGCTTGAATTGTATTCTTTTACAACTTCAAACACCTCCGGGGCGAAGGTTGCCGCCGGAACTGCCTTTGAGCTTTTTTCAAAGGCAGGCTGGAACTCTGCCGCAGGGGCGGATTCACAGCCGCAAAGCATGATTGCAGCCGCTGCCGCAATCAGGCCGCTCGTGATGCTTTTTTTCATTTTATCGCCCCTCCTTTCGAGCTTTTACTGTTAGTATTATAGCATCGGCATAATATATTTTTGTTAAGAAAAGGTTAACATATTATGTATTTACTTTTCTGCCTTACGCCTCCGCCTTTTCGCTGCCGCTCTGGGTCACTATGAGCGTCTCCGTATCCGCCATGGCCTTCTGTATCATGCACTCGAAGTCCACCATTGCCTCGCTGTTGCGAAGATCCTCCACCTTGGGCTTCGTGACCGGGTGTTGGGGCACAAATACGGTGCAGCAGTCCTCATACGGCAGTATGGAGGTATTGAATGTATTTATCTTCTTCGCTATATCTATTATATCGTCCTTGTCAAACCCTATAAGAGGACGGAATACCGGCATATCCACCGCATCGTCCGTTACGCAGAGGCTCTCCAGGGTCTGGCTTGCTACCTGACCAAGGGCCTCGCCCGTGATAAGTGCCAGCGCGCCGTCTTCCCTTGCCCAGCGCTCCGCTATCTTCATCATGAGCCTGCGCATGAGCACCGTGGTCTCCTTTGGAGGGCATTGCTCGTAAATGGCAAGCTGTATCTCGGTAAACGGCACCAGATGCAGCCTTATGGGACCGGAGTACCTGGCAACGAGTCCTGTAAGGTCTACCACCTTATCCCTTGCCCTTTCGCTGGTGTATGGATAGCTGTAAAAGTGTGCGGCGGAAAGCTCAAGGCCGCGCTTTGCCATGAGGTAGCCCGCAACGGGGCTGTCTATGCCTCCGGATATGAGCAGCGCGGCGCGGCCGGCGGTACCGGTAGGCATGCCGTTTGCGCCGGGTATCTCCTCGCAGTAAAGATACGCCTTTTCGCGTATTTCAACGCACATCTTTATCTTTGGGGAATGCACGTCTACGCTGAGGCCGGGAAAGCTCTCAAGCAGCACGTGGCCCAGCTCCCGGTTGATCTGCTCGCTGTTCATCGGAAAGCGCTTATCGGCACGGCGGGCCATAACCTTAAAGGTCGCACTTCGGCTCTCCCCGAGGGCGCGCCGCATGAGCTCCATCGCGCTATCGGCTATGGCGTTCCATTCCTTCTCTACGGCTATGGCGGGGCTTATGGAATGTATGCCGAACACCCTTGTGAGCCTGTCCACCGCCTCATCCCTGTCCTTATCCTTTATACCCAGTACGAATATTCTCCCCTGCTCCATGCGCACAGTAGCGCCCAGATCCGAAAGAGCGTGCTTTATTCCTTCGACGAGCTTGCGCTCAAAGAAAGGGCGGTTAAGTCCCTTGAGGTGAATTTCGCCGTAGCGGACCAGCAATACGTTTTCCATAAATCCTCCGTATATATCTCCCGCCGGTTTGCCCGGCAGGAGCAATGCTTTCAGTATTGGTATTATCTGCGCTTGAACCGGCGCAGCATGGCTATTATGGTTGAGATTTCCTCCGCCACAACGTCCATCTCTTCGATAGTATTAAACGGGCAGAAGCTGAAGCGTATGGCGCCTTCCTGTCTATCTCCAATTACACCCATGGCGTTGAGTATCCGGTTCCTGCCCTTCTTGTGGGCAGAGCAGGCGGAGCCTGTGGATACATATATCTCCTTCTCCTCCAGAGCGTGCAGCAGCACCTCGCCGCGGACGCCCATAAACGAGGCGTTTAGTATATGGGGAGCGCCCTGCTCCGGCGCCGGGCCGTTAAGCAGCACGTCCGGCAGCTCGGTAAGGTTTTTCGCAAGGCGCAGCTTGCAGGATCGCATGGCGCAGCGATATTCGTCGATATTATCCAGATAGTTCCTTACGGCAGCCTCCATTCCCATTATGCCGGGCGTATTGGTAGTGCCGCTGCGCAGGTTCTTTTCCTGCCCTCCGCCCATCTGGCCGCCTGCGAACTTTGTGCCCTGCCTGAGATACAGCGCGCCGATGCCCTTAGGGGCGTGTATCTTGTGTCCGCTTATGGAATACAGGTCGCAATTTTTCGCATCGAAGGGCACCTTCAAAAAGCCCTGGACGCCGTCTACATGGAGCAGCGCCTCCGGAGCCCTGCGTCTGAGCATCCTGCGTATCGCCTCAGCGTCGTTCACGGCGCCCACCTCGTTGTTCACCTGCATCACGGATACAAGGCGGGTGTCCGGGGTGATGAGGCCCTCCAGCCTTTTCAGGTCTATCATGCCGGTATTGTCCACCGGCGCCTCCGCCACGTCGTACTGGCAGGCAAGGGATTTATATACCTCATATACCGAAGGATGCTCGGTCGAGCCGACTATTATCCTGCCCCTGCCCCGCATTGCTTTAAGGGATCCGAGTATTGCCATATTGTTGCTTTCAGTGCCGCCTGAGGTGAATATTATCTCGTCCGGCCCCGCGTTTATGGCGCTGCCTATTGTCCTTCGCGCGCCGTTTACCGCCCTTTCCTCCCGCACTGCGGGAGAATAGGCCGCCGCAGGATTGAAGAATTCTTCCGTCATATATTTTTTAGCCGCTTCCGCCGCAACGTCCATGGTGCGTGTGGTAGCGCTATTGTCAAGATATATCATTTATCATCTCTCCGTATCATATTTCGTCGGGGGTATCCCCGCACTATATTATATGTACCGCGGCGTCCGGACGGCATACCCGGCAAACCGCATTATATGATATCACATATTATACCACTATTTCACTACATTTTTACATATTTATTCCGCCCCGCCTTTAATCTATCTGTTTGACGTGCGGCAAAAAGTGCTGTAATATTGTATCATTAGTTTATTGCATATACGACCCGGCGCAAAAGCGGCGGGAGAAAGGCGAAAAAATGAGCGAATGCAGCCATGATTGCAGCAGCTGCGGCCAGAAGGACTGCGGCTCCCGCGAAATACCCAAGGAGCAGCTTAACGAGTTCAGCCGGGTGAAGAAGGTTATAGGCATAGTGAGCGGCAAGGGTGGTGTAGGCAAGTCCCTTGTCACCTCCATGATGGCCTCCGCCACCAATAAGCGTGGCTTCAATACCGCCGTATTGGATGCGGACATCACCGGTCCCTCCATACCCAGGATGTTCGGCATCAAAGAGCACGCAACGGGAGACGGCAAGAACCACATCTTCCCCTGCAGGAGCAGTAACGGCGTTGATATCATGTCCATAAACCTGCTGCTTGAGTCCGATACCGACCCCGTAGTATGGCGCGGCCCCGTCATAGCGGGCGTCGTCAAGCAGTTCTGGACCGAAGTGATCTGGAAAGATATAGACTACATGTACGTCGACATGCCTCCGGGAACCGGCGACGTACCACTGACAGTATTCCAGAGCCTGCCTGTAGACGGTATAATAGTCGTCACTTCCCCTCAGAGCCTGGTCTCCATGGTAGTTGCCAAGGCGGTGCGCATGGCGGAGCTCATGAACATCCCCATATTGGGCATCGTGGAAAACATGAGCTACTTCACCTGCCCCGACTGCGGCTGTGAAATAAAAGTATTCGGCGACAGCCATGTGGAAGAGATAGCCACTACCTACGGCATACCCCTTCTGGCCCGCCTGCCTATAGATCCCGCCGCCGCAGCGGCCTGCGACAGCGGCAAAGTCGAAAGTATAGACACAGCGCCAATACAGCCCGCACTGGATAAGATACTGAGCCTGTAAGCGTATGAGCGGAAGCACGGTACTTTGCATAATAATAGGCGCTGTGCTGCTGTGCGTGGCAGTACCCGCCATGCGCTTCTTTCACAATGCCGGCAACATACTCTCCTATATACTTTCCGCCTTGAAGAGCACCGGAGCTGTCGAAAGGCCTAAGATACGCTCCCTTTCTTCTGCGGGCGACCTGTTTCTCGACAGGATAAAGCGGGACTTTCCGGAGTACAATCCCGCAATGGTTCTCAACCGCGTAAAGAAGGACGCACGTATATACCTGCAAAGCGCCAAGGAAGGGCACACACTGTTTCACGAGGGCGTGTCCGATTCCTTCAGGGAACGCTTGGCCTACTCCCTGCCCACAGACGTAAAGGGCGGCATAGAGGTGTACAATGCGGCGCTGTCCGACTACGACGACAGGGGCCGGGACCGCATACTGGTATTTCAGGCGGCGGCAGAATATCTCGATTCCCGTGACGCGCTGCGTCCCGTAAGGCTGACCCTCAAATACATCGCAGCCTATGACGGCAATGTGGACGGCGAAGTGCGGGGCTTCAACTGTCCCAACTGCGGCGCACCGTTACCGATAGTCGGCAGCAAGATATGCCACTACTGCGACACCGGCATAAAGTCTTCGGCAGGATTGGGCTGGATACTTACAGACGTGGTTATGGACTGAACATGCGACTTAAAAAGGACGGCAGATGCCGTCCTTTCAGAGTGTCAAAAAAGTGGCTGAACGCCACTTTTTTGAGTTTTCTCATTCGGTGCTTGCGCCTATGGCGCGGCCAGCAC